>Ga0209381_1002600_pt1 | contig 21801 bp, 30 predicted proteins | sample DewCreD2012metaG_FD_184111 | JGI IMG/M metagenome (GOLD analysis project Ga0209381, IMG submission 184111) | Hot spring sediment bacterial and archeal communities from British Columbia, Canada, to study Microbial Dark Matter (Phase II) - Dewar... ...
GGCGAAAGGTGCTGGAGCGCGGCGAAGCGCCGACCGCGACCGTCGAGCCGGGCAGCGTCCCACGTGTTTCGCGCTTGATGGCCCTGGCGTTGCGACTCCAGCGGCTCGTCCAGAGCGGCGAAGTGACAGACTACGCCAACCTCGCCCGTCTCGGCCACGTCACCCGCGCCCGCGTAACGCAGATCATGAACCTCTTGAACCTCGCCCCGGACATCCAGGAAGAACTCCTGTTCCTGCCCCGCACCGTCAAAGGCCGCGACCCCATCCGCGAGCGCCACCTCCGCCCCATTGCCGCCGTCCTGGACTGGCGCAAGCAGAGGAGGATGTGGAAGCAACTGCTGGCCGCACAGCAGCCCGCCAACGGCGGTTGATCACGCCTGGCCCGCCTGCACCTGTCGGCGCACCTCTCCAAGCATGCCATCAAATGTATTCCAATCGGGCATCGTGCCGTCGGCCTGGTAGGCCTTGCGGGCGGCGCGGATGGCGGCGTGGAGGTCGGGCCACTCCTGGGACTCGTCCTCGGCCTCGAAGAGGTGGCCGATGGCGCGGAGGCGGTAGGCGTAGCCTTCGCGGGCCTCGGTCAAAAGGACGTAGGCCGCGCCGAGGTGCTTCTCCACGCACTCGATGCAGCTCGGGCGGGTCGGCGTGTACGAGCGGCGCGGGACGACCAGCGGCGGGCAGTCGCCGCACTTCTTCTGCTTCGGAACGAGCGTCTCAGCCATTGTCGGCACCTCCATGCTGGCCTTCCGGCCGGCGGCTCACGGCGCGGGGGCGAAGGATAGGTCGAACCGATACCACGCGCCGAAGTGATACAGCGGGTCGTTGGTCGTCGCGTCGATGAAAAGCACGTGCGGCCCCGGCGCGAGCAGCACCTGCTGGGGCGGCGGCGGGTTGGAGACGACCGGGGCCATCCCGCCCGCGCAGCCCAGCTTGCCGCCCGGCGCGTGGGCCGAGCCGACCAGGCCGCCGTCCACGTACAGGCTCATCAGCTCGTAGTTGGGGTCCTGCGTCTCGCCCATGCCGGACCACGAGACGGTCATCACCATCGCCTGCGGCACCGTGATCTGGCAGGTGGCCGTGGCGTACTGCGTGTAGGGGTTGTGGCCCATGCAGTTCTGGTCATCCTCCCAGTCCAGCCGCAGGCCGAGGCCCTCGTTGAGGATGGTCCACGGGCTGGCCGGGACGTCGTCGGGGTCGTCGTAGGCGCGGTAGGCCCCGTTCTGGCCGCCGTCGATGAACCCTGCGTCCGTGAACGACCATCGCTGCGTGAACTCGATGCAGCAGGCGGCGCACTTGCCCTCGGCGTCGAAGACAGCGGTCTTGCCGGTCGAGAGAACGCCGCGCTTGCCGCCGCAGACAACCACCGCCTTGCCGCTCGTGCTCATTGAAGCCTCCTACGTTCCCGACTCGGAGGTCTCGCAGGCCTCCTGGTCTGCGACCTCGTTGATCCAGCCGAGCACGAGCTGGCCGTCGGCGTCCCAGTGGGCGTAACCGAACGTGGCAGGGATGATGTAGCCGACCGATGGCCGCTGCCACTTGTGCGGCGAGGCGGTGGGGTCCACGCCGCTGGCCAGCGTCTCGCCCGTCAACGCATCGGTCACGTCGTAGGTCCACGTGGCCGGATTATGGTCGTCGCCCTGCTCGCCGCCGTACTGGGCCAGGTCCACAGGGAACACGGCCGGTTGCGGGAGGTTACCCAGACGGACCAGCGCCCACTGGACGCCCGTGCCGCCCTCGCGCCAGAGGATGGCGGCCGAGCCGACCTTGACGGCGGTCAGGTTGGACGCCGAGCCGTCGGTCACGTCGGCCAGGCGGTACGGATAGTCCTCGTCGGGCACGTCCACGCGTGCGGGCACGACGCCGGCGGCCACGGCGCGGGCGAGCTTCCCGGCGAGGACCGGTTCGAGCAGGATGACGAACTTGCCCTGGTGGTCGTCCTCGGCGGGCGTGACGCCCGTCATGGCCGGGTAGTTCTTGAAGGCCTCGGCGTCGGAGGCGGGGTCGAAGACCGGGCCGCTGATGCCCAGCACGTCGAACCGCTCGCGGTCCGCGCCGCTGTCGTTACGCACGAGGACGATGCAGTTGTGCCGGCCGGAGGGCGTGCCGTACTGCACCTGCTGGTGCTGGCGGGCGAGGAAGTCCCGCGCGGCATCCACGAAGGTGTTGAACGTGGCCGCGGGGATGACCAGCGGGTCGCCGGGCTTGACCTTCTTCATCGCGTCGCCCATGGGTCACGTCCCTATCCCGAGCGCCGCGAAGTTGCCCTCCTCGTAGACGCGCTCAATGTAGACGGCGACGGGCTTCTTGACGATGGCCTTGGCGGCGGCGTCCTCGCTGTCGGCGTAGCGCACCCACATGTACTCCCAGCCCTTCTTCGAGATGCCGGTGATGGGGCCGACGACCAGGCCGCTGCGGTTGGGCGAACCGGCGAAGCGGTAGGTGATCTCCCAGTCCTCTGCCCCGCGCTTGGAGCCGGACGCGCCCAGGAAGAGGCACTCGCCCGCGGCCAACCCCTTGAACGAGGCATTGTTGACCTTGCCGGTGAGCGAGAAGAGCGTGCCCTTGTAGGCGGGGGTCACGACTGCGGACGGGAGATAGTGCGTCTCGGAGAAGCTGTAGACCGGGACGGTGATGTCCACGCCCTCGACGTTGTCATGCGTGACGCCGATGGCCCCGCCGAAGTCGGGCGCGGTCGTTCCGGGCGCGCCGTAACGATGCACCGTGGCCAGCGACTGGGTGATGTGCTGCGTGCCGCCGGAAGTGTCGAAGGAGAAGGACGATTCGCCGACCTCGGCCGGCGGCCGGATGCCGTAGCGGACGGTAGCAACCCACTGGCCGTCGCCGCGGGTCGTGTCCACCCACTCCGGCTCTATCTGGATGGACTGGCGGACCAGGCCGTTGTAGGTGCTGGGCGTGGAACTGGCGATGAGGTCTCTGGCGGTGATGTCATTGCTCGTGCCGGTGAGGACGTAGACCATCTCCACCGAGGCGTTGTCGCCCGTGGTCCACTTGCGGCTGTCGAGTTTTTCGGTGAGCGTAAGCGGCATCTTTCACTTCATCACGTGAACGCCGCGCGGTTGTTCCGCACGTCCTGCCGCAGGCCCTCGACGCCTTTGGCGGTCCGCTCGGTGGCATTGGCGATGCGGTCATCGGCCCCGCCGGCCTGGAGTCCAAGCAGCGCCGCCGCGTTGAATGTGCCCGCCACGCCGATGGTCCGGTCTCTGACCGTCTGGAGCAGGTCGCCCAGGCCCGACAGGCTCCCGCGGACCTTGGCCAGCAGGTCTTCGGGGCCCTCCATCGGGGCGGGCCCTTCGGTCTCCTTCGCCTCGCGCTTCCGGCGGGCTTCGCTGAGGGCGTCCTGCCATTCCTTGCGGGCCTTCGCCAGGTCGGCCTCGTTCTCGGCCATCCGCTGCTGGTATTCGCTATCGAGTTCCTGGTGCTTCTGGAGGTTCTCGCGGCCGATCTCGGCCATCGTGGCTTCGTGGACCCGCGTGGCCCGCTCGCGTTCCTGCTGGCGGCGCTCCTCGCGTTCGGCGAGTTTCTGGCCGGTCTCCCGCTCGATGTCGGCCTTGCGCGCCTCGTAGTACTCGTCCGCCGCGCGGTTGGCCGCCTCGGCGTCGAAGCTGGAGTCGAACTGCTTCCTGATCCAGTTCCACGCCTTCGAGAGCTGCTTGCCGCACCAGTGCCAGGCTTTGGTCACCCAGCCGGTGAACTGCGTCCAGGTCTTCGAGAGGAACGCGGTGGTTTCGATCCACCCGACCTCCAGGGCGTGCCAGACGATTTCCACGACGGCGAGCAGGCCGTGCCACGCGTCGTAGCCGATCTTGATGAAGAAGTTGCGGAAGTTGAGCCACGCCTGCTCCAGGAAGTTGATGCCCCGCGTCCACTCCATCTTGAGCGTGAGCCACAGGATCTTCGCCGCCAGCGGGATGTCCCCGGCCGCCAGGGCGTCGGCGATGCCCTGGTAGGACGCGACGGCGTCGTCGCGCAGCGTCTCGAACCGCTCGGCCAGCCAGCCAAGGGCCTTCGCCCCCGCACCGGTCGCGTAGAGGATGTAGGCCGCCAGCGCCACGACGGCCGTGATGACCGCTCCCGTGGGCGAGACCAGGAAGGCCAGCACCGCGCCCAGGAGTTTCAAGGCCGTGCCCACAGCGGTGACGGCCACGGCGAGTACTCCCATCACCTTCGCCAGGCCAGTGATGGCGTAGCCCAGGACCACGAGCGCCACGCCCGCCGCGACGACGCCGACAGCCACCTGGAAGATGGTGACGATCAGTTCCTTGTTCCGCTTGATCCAGTCGGCGGCGACGATGGCGACCTTGGTGACCCACTGGGCAGCCTGCGACAGGATGGGCACGAGGGCCGAGCCGACGACGAAGACGCCCTGCTTGAGCACCTTCCACATGATGGAGAGCGTGTCGGTGAACCGCTCGGCCGCCTTGGCGTCCTCGGTGGAGATGGTCAGTCCCAGCCTGCGGGCCTGTTCCTGAAGCTGTTCGATTCCCGCCGCGCCCCCGGAGAGCATGGGCAGAAGCTGCGTTCCGCTGCGGCCGAAGAGTTCCATCGCCGCGGCGGCCTTGATGGTGGGGTCTTCGATCCGCGCCAGCCTGTCGGCGATGAGCTTGAATTGCTGCTCGGGCGAAAGTCTTGCCAAGTCTGCCACGGTCAGACCGAGGAGGGCCAACGCGTCCTGGGCCGACTTCGACCCCTGCGCTGCGTCCACCAGCGTCCGCTGCATCTTGCGGATGCCCAGTTCCAGGGTCTCCATGTCCGTCCCGGAGAGCTCCGCCGCGAAGCCCAGTTCCGACAGCGTCTCGACGGAGAAGCCCGTCCGGGCGCTCATCTTGGCCAGCGCGTCGCCGGTGCTCGCGAAGACCTTGCTGGAGGCCGCCAGGGGCGCGACGACGGCCGAGCCGAGACCGACGAGCTTGAGGCCCATGTTGCGGACGCTCTCGCCGAAGGCCTTGAGCTTCGCCTGGGCGCGCTTCAGGCCGCGCACGAGCTTCGAGTCGTCGGCGAACAGCTCGACAAACGCCCGACCGGCCCGGATTGCCCCTGCCTGCGGCATTCAATCGACTCCTACCTGCCTGCCGAAGCCTCGGCGAAGGCAGGTGAGCAACCGGCCGCCGCCTGCCTGCCGGACAGGCAGGTCTCCAAGAGCAGCGGCCGGGTCGCTATCAGAGCGGGCTGACGGAACCGCCCCGTCCTCTCGATCCTGGGAGGATCGCGGGTCTCTCTTGACCCCTCGCCCGCATCAACCGCCCACGCCAGGTCCGCCTGTTTCGGATACCGCCGCACCCACTCGACCGGGCTTTCCCGAAGCAGCCTCTTGCGGCGGGCGTGCCCGCACAGGAACTTGACGTAGCGGAACTGTCTGCCCCAGACCTTGCGAAGCCCCAGGCCCGTCCAGACCTCGCGGCGGCGCGTGCCGAACCGCGTAATCATGAATCGTGGGTGCACCGGCTCGCCGTCGGCCGTGAGGTAAATCTCCGTCGTGATGAATCCGCCGTAGAGCCAGCCCGCGGCCTGGTAGACGTAGCCCGGCTTGCCGCGAATGCCGTCCGCCCACGTGAAGAGCACCACCTTCTCCGGCTGGTGCTTGCGGAACCAGCGGGTGCACGCGGCCAGGAGCTGGCTCTCGGTGTTCCGGGGCAGGTCGTCCCGGCAGCACAGGCGGCACAGTTCCCAGTAGTCCCGCGTCTCGAGCGACGGGAACAGCCGCCGAATGGTGTGCCTGGGCCTTGTGCCCCAACCCCAGATGGCCACGCCCGCCAGGCCCCGCTCGTCGTGGAATCCCAGGTGCACCATGCAGTGCGGCGGGAAGATGTTGCTATAGTGCCACCGCAGGCACAGGGCGCGGGCGTCCTTGGGGTTGACCAGGTCCACCTCGAGCATGGCGCACCTACTCGCCCGACTGCGCCTTGGCGACCGCGCTCGCGATGCCCGCCCGGATGAAGACGGCCTGCGCAGCGGCCCACGCGGCGGCCAAGAGAGCCACCGTGTCGATCTGGCCGTCGGCCCAGGCGATCACCGCGCCGGCCAGGCCGATGGCGGCGGTGATGTACGCCTTCTTGCCCTTGAGGAATTCACGCACCTTGTTCATGCCGACCTCCTTGTCGCGCTTGTCAAAGGCCCACCGCGCCGGCCAGGAGCGCCAGGACGATGGGCGCTAGCCGGAGCAGGAGTTCATTCTTCAGGTCCTCGCGGACCTTGTTGTAGCCGGCCACCGATTCCCAGCGGGCCGTGTTGGCCTTGACCTTGGCGACAAACTCGTCATTGCTCAGCTTGCCGTCGAGTTCGGCCACCACGTCCAGGTCGCCCGCCATCAGACGCCGCAGGTACTGCCAGGCATCCTCCTGCGCAAGCTCGAAGAACCTGGGGCCGTACTGCGCCAGCAGCGCCGCCGCGGCCTGCCGCTGCGACTCGGGCACCTTGGCCAGCAGTTCGCTGATCCGAGTGTTCAGGTCTGCCATGGTCATTCACCCTCCAGCTTCGGGCCCCACGTCAGGTCCTTCCTCGCCGAGCGGACGAAGAATCGCCACTGCTTGAAGTTCTCCGTCAGGTAGGCCTTCACCCACGGCTCGACCGCCGACTGCGTGGTGGCAGCCGCCGGATCGACGCAGATTGGGCACGGGTCCACCCGCTGGAGGGCCCCGTAGGCATCCATCGCGGAGGTCTCCGCGGCCGTCAGCGCATCGCCCTTGAGGTACACGTTCCCGCAGCCGGTCAGACCCAGCACGACCAACAGCATGATGCACAACGCCAGCTTCTTCATGTCGGATTCCTTTCCTTCAAGAAGGCGTCCTTCAGGACCGCCATGTCCGTCACTTCAATCGCATCTTCCCGCCGGTCCTTCGTCGCATACGGGTCGAAGTCGGCCGGCTTGAACGGGCGGGTCTTCTTGGGGTCGCGGTTCACGTTGGCAATCAGGGCCAGTATCGCCGACGTGTGCGCCCAGTTGTCCCGGCCCCGGGCCTCGGCCATCCACAACAGTTCCCGCAGCGTCAGCGGGCCGGGGTCGATTCCGACGACGGCGGCGAGCTCGTAGACGGTTCGCCAAGGGTCGATTCGACCGCCGCCTCCAGGTCCAGCCGGTCGATCCGCGTCTCGATCCGCGCGACCGCCAGGTCGATCATCCGCCGCTGGGCGTCCACGGCCTTGGCCAGGTCGCCCCGGCCCAGCTTGCGGAAAAAATCGACGAGTTCCCCGTAGAAGGCCGTCTGCGCCGCCAGGACCACGTCGCCGCCGAGGGCCGCGGCGAACTCCTGGTCGCTCACACCGGCCGCATCGGCCTGCGGCTTGACCAGGGCGAAGATCACGTCGCACAAGAGGATCACGTCCGTGCCCAGCCGCGTGAGCAGCGGCGGGTCGCCCGCCTCCAGTTCCAAGAGGTTCACGTCGAGCAGGCTCTTCACGCGCTTGGCGGCGTCGATGGTCAGCGCCAACGTCCAGGTCCGCCCGGCGGTGTCGGTGAAGGTCTTCATGTCACGTTCCCTCGACCCAGCTTCGGAACACGGCCAGCTTCGCCGTCACGCTGACGGTGATGGCCTCTTCCAGCGCCTCGTTGCGGGAGAACGACGTGATGGCGAAGTCGCCGTCAGGCCCCTGGCCGCCGGCCTTGTCCAGAATCTTCAGCGCGATGAGCCCCGACGCGAGGAAGGCGTTCTTGATGGCCGTGAACCCCGCGTCCGCCGGGTCCCAGACCATCTCGAACTCGCAGGTGCACTCCCGCAGCGTCGGCGCGGTCGCACGCCAGCCAGAATTGGCCCGCGTGGTCACGTCCGCCTCGCCCGCCTCCAGCGTCAGCGTTACGTCCCGCACGTTGGACATCTCGGTCGAGGGCGTGCTGCCCGCGGGGCCGTGGTAGAGTTTCGCGTCCTTGCCCAGAATGAACGTCGCCATGTCCGTCGCCTCCTATTGCTTGACGCTGCTGGCCCACATCGCCGGGAGCTTGGGTTTCTCTTGCTCGAAGGCCGGCCCCATGAAGGGGCGTGCCCTGTACGTCGCCATAACCTGCCGTCCCTTGCGCCCGCGCCGCCGCGCCTTGCCGCCGTACTCCAGGAGCGGCGGCGCTTCGGCCGTGCCGTGCAGGGGCGTCGGGCCGATGACCACGCTCTTTCGCCCGGGGTCGTAGCCGAAGTAGATGAGCTTCCTCAGCAGGCCCACGTGGCTCGAAGGCGGGCCACCCGGCTCCGACACCGCCTTCCGCTTGCGGATGCTGTGCTTCGCGCCGGTCCGCACGAACGCACCGAACTTCGAGAGCACCTTCCTCGTGGCCTTGTCCACCCGGCTCGTGACGGCCTTCGTGTCGAAGAACATCTGCTTGGTCACCATCCCGATCATGCCGTCATCACCCGCAACGTCAGCGTCAGGACGCTGGTGAACTGTCGAAGCTCGCCCAGATGCTCCTGGGAGTAGATGGGCGTGTTCTCCGTCTTCACCCACGCCGCTCCGCCGAAGCGTCCCGTCGCCCGGATGAACTCGGCGATCTCCTGCACGAGGCCCAGAAGAGGGTCGAGTTCCGCGTTGTCGCTTACGGCGAGCTTCTTCTGGACGCCGATGTCGATCTGCACGTCGCTCTGCGCGAGGCCACGTCCCGCCGTCGTCAGTTCCACGCCCTTGGGCATGACCGTCACGTGAAGGTCTGTCATGTCCTTCAGGTCGAAGACGGGCCTGTACGCCCGCGCCGCCGTGAACGGCTGGCTGAACGTGTGGCCGTTCAGTGCCGTCACCACCGCGTCCGCGATGTCCGCGATCAGCGCCATGCGTCAGTCCAGTTGCCCCAGGACGGCCTCCAAGGCTTCCTTGGCCTCGGTCGCCTGGGCGATCTGCCGGTCGATGTTCTCCTGGGCGGCCTTCAGGAGTTCCTGAGCGTCCAGCGACGCCCGGACCATCGGCAGCCGCTTGGTGATCCGCTCGTTCAAGGACGTGATCTGCTCGGCTACCTGCTTCTTGGTCAGCAGCGTCCGGTCGTTGACCAGCAGCGCCTTCTTGCCGTCCACGTTGGCCACTTTCAGGTTGGGTTTCATGTCAGTCCTTTCCTCACGCAACAACGGTTCTCAGGGCATGGCTGGACGGGTCGTAGACGTCCTGGAGGATCGCCCGCACGTCCTCCAACGCCCACCTGGCGTCGGTCAGGTCATACCGGATGTTGTTGAGCATCTCGGCGGCGGTCCCGCCCCAGTAGGAGTAGAGCAGCCATTGCAGGTCGTTATGCAGCGTCTGCATCCAGGGTTCGTAGTTCCACCAGTTGTAGAAGTGGTAGTGGAAGCCGTCGTCGATGTCGTAGTCGAGCTGCTCCAGCCACGGCCTGCCGCTCCACCAGCAGTAGAGCATGCTGTAGAAGTTGTCGTTGATGCTGCGGGCGACGGTCTGGAGCCACGGCTCGTAGTTCCCCTGGTTGTAGAGGTGGTAGTAGAAGCCGTCGTTGATGGAGCGGTTCACGGTCGCCAGCCACGGCTCGTAACCGTACCATCCGTTGTAAAGGTAGTAGTCGAGGGCCCAGCGCAGTTCCTGGAACCACGGCGTTCCGTAGTTGAAGAGACCCCACTCCAGCCGGCCGTCCAGGTCGGCCAGCGTCCGGGCATACGGAGGCGGGCCGGTGATGGCCTCAGCGTCCAGTTCTGCCTCGACCTCGACCTGGGCGTCCACCTTGAGTCGGTTGTTCTGGACCAGTTCCGCCGGCAGGAGCACCGCGACGCGGCCCTGGTCGTCCACGAGAACGTCCGCCGAGTTGATCCAGCGCTTCGCCACGTCAGCCTCCGATCACCAACTTCCAGACGGCCGCGACGGCCAGAGACACGACCGACCCGGCGATGATCCACAGGAGTTTCGACCGCACGGCCTCGGCCGCCTCCAGCCGGTCCAGCCGAAGCTGGATGCCGGGCTTGGAGTTGCCGCGAATCGCCTCGTCCAAGCGGTCGAGCTTCGCGTGGATGGCCGCGAACTCGCCCTTGCACACCCGCTCGTACTGTCCTGTGCACTGGCTCATGTGGCACATCCCTACGGGGCCGCGCCCACTTCCTTGGTGTGAATCCGACACGTCTGCCGATACGGGTCGCTCCATCGCCAATGCCCTTGATTGCCCAGGCTCATCACCTCGTGGACCACGCCGTCGGCGACGACTTGGTCGCCCGGCTGCGGCTCGCCGAAGACGGGGGCAAAGTCTGCCGCGGCCACCAGGAAGTCCGTCACGTGCGCCGCCACCACGTGGCCGAAGTCGTCCTGGACCTCGTACTGCGTCCGCCCGAACGTCGCGCTGAGCACCTGCTCCTGGGCACCGCGTCGATAGGTGACCTGGCTGGAGCAGTGCGCCGAGCGCTGCTGCTCCAGCCATTGGCTTCCTTGCCTGAGCAGGTCACCCACGCTTCAATCGCCTCCGTTACTGGCTCATCCGAACCCGGACAGTCGTGTCGGCATCAGCCGCGGCCTTGACGCACTTGCCGATGAGCTTGTTGCCCGTGGCGGTGGTCGTCGCCCGCTGGTTGGTCGCGTCCCAGTAGCACAGCGCCCCGGCCGTGATCCCAGAGCCGGTGGCCTTCGGGAAGTCGAAGACCCCCGCGACCGCCAGCGCCCCGAGCTTGTTCGCCGCGATGGGCTGCTTGGCCACGCCGACCAGTTCGCCCTGGACCACCACCGCCCCGGCCGCCACATCCGCCGTCGGGGTGTAGTCGATTGCTTCGCCCTCATGCACATAAGTCGCCATTGGCTCATCCTCCGCTTACGCTTCGCCCTTGCTCTTGAGCCCGCCACGTGGGTCCTGAAGGCTGACGCCGAAATCATGGAAGCCGCGCATCCGCACGCCGAGCACGTTGAAGTCCGCCTCCGCCGTCTCGATGACCGGCGACTCCTGGCCGTTGAGGAATGCCACCTCGATGACGGGCAGGTCCGCCGGGTCGGCCAGCAAGTACCACGCCTTGGCGCTGGAGCCGGTGTAGGCAGAGTTGGCCAGGTAGCGACTGACCTCCACGCGGAACTTGCCGACGTGCGGGTTGGCGATGGGGTACTTGGTGCTGGAGGTCGTGTCCCGAATCTCCAGGCTCTTGTAGAGCTGCGTGCCCATGGCCGAGAGGGCCGTCGGCACCAGCAGCACGGCGGGCATGACGCCGATGGGCTTGCCGTCGGAGTCCACCTGGTCCATGAAGGCCACCTCGGCCTTGGTGAGGCCGTCGATGGACAGGACCGTGTCCGCACCGGTCAGATAGTTCTTGTTGCCGGCGGTGAAGAAGGCGGCGTTGTTCAGGAAGCAGGTCCAGAACACGTCGTTGATCTTGAGGCCGCTCCCGCGCCCGAGTTTCCTCGGCACCAGCGTGATCGCTCCAAGGTCGTCGTTGATGATGTCCCGCCGGTCGATGGAGAGCATCAAGCCGTAGGTGTCGGCCTTGTTGGTGTAGGATTCGTTGCCGAGCGTCCCGTGCTTGAGCTGGCCGCCGGGGGCCACGATCTCGTACTGGTCCTTGCCGATGAGGCGGTACGACGTGACCGTCTTGAAGTCCGGCACGTTCCGCACCGCGCAGATGTTTCGCCAAGTGCGCTCGACGCTGAAGAATCCCTCCAGCAGGAACTTGTTGGCGACGTTGGAGAGGATGCCGCCGATGTCCACGGTCGAGAACCCCGCGGCCTGGACCTGCCGGCCGAAGGCATAGCGCAGGGCCTCCCGGCTGTCGCGGAAGGACCGCTCCGGGTAGCCGTTGGCCCAGGCGGCCTCGAGGAAGAGTTCCTGGAGGCCGATGCCGCCGCGGAAGCGCCTTTCGGCCTGCTCCAGCACCTCCTCGTGGTAGTGCTTCTCCGGCTCGGCGAGCTTGGCCGTCAGCACGCACGCCGCCTCGAGCGTGAGAGCGTCGCACGACCGATTGCCGCCGCGGACGGCGATATGCACGTCAGCCTGCGGGCGGCTCTCCCGCATGGCCTTGAGGACCTTCTGGCTCGTCTCCTCCACCGTCCAGCCCAGGCGGATGGCGTCCCGCTCGATGCGCGGGAACTCGCCCGCGCAGACCTCCTGGATGGCGGCCACGCGCTCGCGCTCGGTGCGAACGGCGCTGGCCGCCTCCTCGCGGGCATTCGCCACAGCCTGCACCGCCGCGTCCTGGGATGCGGTCGCCTTCACCGCGGGATGCGGGTTCGCAGCCGCAGGCTTCTTGCCTGCCTGCCGGTCGGGCAGGTCCCTGCCGCCCTGCTCGAAGTCAGGCGGTTCCTCGCCTTTCTCGAACGCCGCCTTGAGTGCGGCGGTCTTCTCCTCGTCCAGCGCGGCGGCGTCGATGCCGTGCTCCTCAAGCCATTTCTCGAAGTCCATGTCATTGCCTCCCTGCATGTTGGCCTGTCCCGGCGGGACAAGCAGATGGAACGTTGCCGCGAGCTTCATCCTCGTCGAGGCGTCCGCGCCCACGGCGACGACCGACACCTCCCGCAAGACCGACTTCTTCACGTGGTAGAACGGCCCCTCGTGCTCCTGGCCGTTGACGCTCCGTCGCGAGCGCACCAGGTCCCACTCCAGCACCTCCGCGCCGATGGAGAGTTGCCACTCCGCCCCGGCCCGGGCCTGCTCGACGATTCCCCTGGCCTGGCCGCTGGAGGAGAGAATCTCCCCCTCGACTACCAGCACCTGGCCATCGACGCGGGCCTTGACCATGCCGACCCGCGCTCCCGTGCGGTTCTCGTGGTTCGTCAGCAGCGGCACCGCGTCGGGGACCTCCAGGCCCGCCAAATCCACCACCACCGGGTGCCGCCAGCCGGGCAGGCGCATCTTGCCGCCCGAGTAGGCCACGCCCATCACGCGGATGCGGCCGGTCGGGCCTTCGCCGCTTGCGGCCTCGACGACCAGGAACTCTTCGCCTTGGTCGGCCAGAGACTCCGCCGTGCCCTCGGCCTGCTCGCTGGCGGGCTCGAAGAGGATGGGCTTGTGGCCATGTTCCTTCAGCCACGCCTTGGCCTCGTCCACGCTGAACTTCTGGGCGTCGAAGCGGATGGCCTGGAGCTCCGCGTGCCCATCGGCGGTAATGCCCCAGACGGCGTGGATGCCCGGGCCGAACTTGTCGTTCTCCCGGCGGAACCGCTCGTAGCGCGACGGGTCCTTCAGACGCGCGCTATGCTCCGTGGGATAAGGCATCGGCCTCCTCCATCTCCTCGGGGGACAGGTCTTCCGCGTCTCTCGCGGGGATCGCGGCCGCGGGCTTCGCGCTCGCGTCGGTCAATCCCAGTTCACGCATGAGCGCCACTTCCTTGCCCCGCTGCCGCAGCGCGTCTTGCCAGTCCCGGCCCTGTTTCGAGTATTCGTGAGCCAGCGTCGTGGTGTGATTCTTCAGCCGCGTCTCCTGGGCCGAGGCCTCCTTGGCGGGGTCCACGTGCTCCATCCCGTCCCAGAACCACTGGTGGTCGGGCAGGACGCGCCCGCCGAGCGGCCCCGCCGAACCTGCCTGCCGGTCAGGCAGGTCGAAGACGAACTGCCCGCCGGCCTCCAGGGCGTATTCCCACAGCCACGCGGCCAGCACGCGGTCCAGGACCTTCTCGGCCATGAAGGCCTGGTCCACGCGGATGGACTTGTAGTAGGTCTGGTGGTCGAGCCGGCCGGAGGCGTAGTTGTAGCCCGACGAATTTCCCGCCGCGACGTTGTAGGGCATATTCAAGCAGCGGGCGATCTCGTTGAGGATTTCCTTCTTGAACTCGGCGTAGGTCGTCGCCGGCTGCATCGGCTCGACCTGCGACATCTTCCAGCCGCCCGGCATGGTCAGGAGCATGTTCCGCTCGAGCTCCACCAGGTCCATCGGCTCGACCTGCTCGGCCTCGCCGTTGGCCGGGGCGTCGGTGTAGAGGATGCCCGCGAAGTCGGCCGCCGCCTCGGCAGCCCCCAGAACCGCCAACGTGAACCGCCGCAGTTGCGCAAAGAGCGGCAGCGCGGGCGTGATCTCCGGGATGCCCCGGTGCTGGCCCGGCCGGTCCTGCCGGAAGACGTGGATCACATGCGGGGCGGGGACCGTGCGATACTCATCGCTCAAGCCCCATGTGCCGTTGCCGGGATGGTGTTTCAGGACGTGGTAGGCGACCGGGTTGCCGTAGGCGTCCAGGACGATGCCGTCCACCTCGCGCGAGTCGAGAAGATGAGCATCCGGGCTGGCCACCTGGTCGGCCTCGATGAGCCGCAGGTCGAGCTTGACCGGATGGTCGAGGACGGGGTTGTTGACCAGGATGGCGAAGGCTTCGCCGTCTGCGGCGCGGGCCATCCGCATGGTGCGGAGCTTCTCGGCCAGGGCGATCTCGTGGGCCCAGCGGTCGAACTCGTGCTCGATCTCGTCGTTGGCCTCGTCGCTGCCGGTGAGCATCTGGAGACGCGGTCCGGTGCCGATGGTGTCGTTGGCCAGCGTCAGCACGATGCCCCGGGCGTAGGAATTGTTGGCCACCTCGTAGCGGGCCCGGTTGCGGAGCGTCCGGCGGACCGCCGCCGATGCGGCCGCGTCGGCCGAGAGCGCATCCGCGTTAGCCCAGTGGCGGCGGTTGTCCTCGGTGGTCGCGGCCGAGTCGAACCGCCCCCGCACTCGCCTGAGGGGTATCGCCCGCAGACGGCTCAGGGCAATCGGTTTCTTGTGCGTCGCGGTCACGATCATCAGGATGCCCCCGGCGGCACCAGCTTGGTCACGCGGATGCCGAGACCCTTGGACTTCGCGGCCTCCTTGGAGGCCAGATACCGGTCCGCCTCGATCTGCTCGGTGAGGCTGTGCTGCTCGACCGAGCCGGAGTCGCCCGCAGCCCGCTTGGGGCCGGCGGCGTTCTCGCGGATGGTGTTGTCCAGGTCCTCGGCCATGCACTTTCCTCTGAAAGACAAAAGGCCCTTTGAGCCTTGCGGAGCGGGACACGAATCCTCTCGCCTACTGGGATACTTACCCGGCGGGCAGGCGAGATGACGGACGGGAGGAGGGATTTCGGCGGGGAGCTTCTACGGGTAGAACTTCAGGAGTGAAGAATCCCTGTTGGCGGCATCAAGGAGTCGAACAGGCTGTGGGCAGAGTGGTAACGTTTCCGACCAGTCTGGGGCGCAAGTGGCAACCGTTCTCACCAGTTTCCGCATCGGTCACAGGTCGGGAATCAGACCTACCAAGACCGGACTTGATTTCAACGCGCGAAACACGTAATATATTAGCGTGTTTCGGCGAAAGGCCTCAAGTGCCGAGCCGGGAACGACGATACTTGATGATGTGCGCCGCAACACGTGACCGGATACCGTGTTTCGGCACGATAGGTCAAGTGGAGACGGCCATGAAACTGCAAGAACTGGCTGCCAAGCAGCCCGTGCTCACTTCGGCGGAGCTTCGGGCCTGGCTCGACCGGGAGTACTCCCGGAACAAGCGATCCCGCGAGACGCTGGTGTCCTACCACCTGCGGCAGGGGCACCTGGTCCGCGTCCGGCGGGGTCTCTACGCCGTCGTCCCAGCCGGAAGCGATCCGGCAACGTGTCCCGTGGACCCTTACCTGGTGGCGGCGAAGGCGGCCGACGACGCGGTGCTGGCCTACCACACCGCCCTCGAGGTACATGGCAAGGCCCATTCGGTGTTCGAGCGGTATTTCTTCCAAAGCAACAGGCCGCTTCGTCCCTTCACGTTTCGCACCCATCATTTCGTCTGCGTGCTGTTTCCCAAGGCCCTGCGGGACAAGGACCGACAGCACTTCGCCACGAGGACGGTCGACCGGTCCGGCGTGGGGATTCGTGCGGCAAGCCTTGAGCGGACGCTCGTGGACCTGCTGGATCGGCCCGACCTGGGCGGCGGATGGGAAGAGATCTGGCGGTCGCTGGAGTCCGTCGAGTACTTCGATTTGGACCTCGTGGTCGAGTACGCCCGACTCCTGGCTAACCGCACGACGGCGGCCAAGGTCGGCTACTACCTCCAGCAGCACGCGGAGGCGCTGATGGTCGAGGACCGCCATCTCGATTCCCTGCGTCGGTTGCGCCCCAAGCAGCCGCACTACCTCCAGCGCGGCAAGGGCGGCAAGATGATCCGCGAGTGGAACCTCGTGGTCCCTGAGTCGCTGGCAAAGAAGTCCTGGGAGGAGACCGCATGAAGATTTCGCGCCAGAGGCTCCTGAACGAATCGCAGGCCACGGGATTTCGACCCGAAATGCTGGAGAAGGCCATCCATCTGCTGAATCTGCTGGATGGGTTCCGGTCGCACCCGTTCCTGAAGGGACGGCTCGCGCTCAAGGGCGGCACAGCGCTCAACCTGTTCCTCTTCGACCTGCCGCGTCTCTCGGTGGACATCGACCTGAACTACATCGGTGCGGCAGACCGCGAGACGATGATGGCCGAGCGTCCCAAGGTCGAACAGGCCGTGGAGGCGGTCTGCGCCCGCGAGGGCTTGCAGACGGTCCGCGTGCCGAGCGACCACGCCGGGGGCAAGTGGCGGCTTCGTTACGAAAGCGCCCTGGGCGAGGGCGGCAACCTGGAGTTGGATCTCAACTTCATGTTCCGTGTTCCGCTCTGGCCCGTCGAACGGCTCGACTCGAAGCCTCTCGGCACCTACCGGGCGACGGAAATCCCCGTCCTGGACATCCACGAGCTGGCCGCGGGCAAGCTCGCCGCCTTGCTCGCCCGAAGCGCCAGCCGGGACCTGTTCGACGCACATTTGCTTCTCACCCAAGGCCATCTGGACGACGCCAAACTGCGCCTCGGCTTTGTCCTTTACGGCGCGATGAACCGACGGGACTGGCGGGAGGTGCGGGCGTCGGATGTGGCCCTGGATGCCAAGGACGTCGAGAATCAACTCGTCCCGGTGATTCGTAAGGACTATCTCGCCGACGCCGGGAAACAGCGGAAGTGGGCTGAGCGGATGCTGAAGGAATGCCGCCGCGGGCTGAAGAAGGTGCTCCCGCTGGCCAAGGAGGAGAAGGCGTTCCTGGACCGACTGCTGGACGAAGGCGAGATCGAGCCGTCCCTGCTGACCTCCGACTCGGCCATGATCGAATGCATCAGGTCGCACCCTCTGCTCCAGTGGAAAGCGCTGAACGTGCGGCAGCACAAGGGCAGATAGAACAGCCCCGTCCGCGGGTCGCGCGGGAAAAACGCTTACGCCACCCCAGAAACGTCCCGCTTGGCCGCGCCTCAGGAAAAGCGTGCCCGGGCTACTCATTCCCCTTCTCGTAGGTGGTCAGCCGCCGGCCGCAGTGGCGGCACTCCCGGCGGCGGAGGATGCGACCGCCGATGGCGGCGCGGGTGTAGAGCACGTGGAAATGCCGACACCCACAGCGCGGGCACTCGAGGCCACGCCGGGTCGCCGCGCTGGTCAGAGAACAGGCGGGGCTTCCTGCCCCGGTCGCTGGCGTAGCCGTGGGCGGGCTGTCCGGCTTCCTCGTCTGTTCGCGCTCGTCCATCTATCGCTTGCTCCCTGCCTGCCGGTAGGCATGGCGCTGTAGTTCTGACAGTCTCACGCGCTCGCGCTTCACAGCGACCTTCGCGTCCGTGCCGGGCAGGACGACACCCTGCATGGAAGCGGCCACCGCGCAGCCGACGAGGCAATCGAGCCAGTGGTTCTCTGAAGCCTCAGGCCGCAGCTTCCACTCGTCAACAACGCGGCCCCGGCCCTCGGTCTTGACGCGGTACTCGCTCGTGAGGTGCTCGGCCAGGAGGCGATGCGCTTTCGGGTCTCGGCCGAAGAGCGATAGACACCCCCGGTCGCCCATGGCCACGGCCAGGCGGGCGTGGATGAAGCTCTTCCAGTAGTTGGAGTCGAAGAGAACGTGGCGGATGGCGCGGCGGCCATGGACGCTGGGAATGCGCCAGTTCAGGCCCACGCGGTCGCCGCGCTTACGGCGGTACTCCGAGAACGGGATGCTCGACGCTCCCACGAACCGGCCGTGGCTGGGCGTGAGGAGCGCCGCGTGCGCGCTCTGGCGGCAGAACTGGTAAACCACGTCCGTGGACGTGCCCCAGTTGGCATCGATGAGACACCGCTCAACCTTCAGATGCGCGCCGTCCTCCCGCCGCCACTCCCGGCCCAAGAGGTCGTTGGTCACCGCCTCCAGTCCGGCATATATCGCGCCCTCCAGCCCCGCGCCCTTGGCCGCAAGTTGTAACGTCCGCGTCGCGTCCCGCAGCGCGAAGTAACGGCGCTTCTGGCTCGGGTATTCCCCATAGTCCACGATGTAGCCGGTGAAGTCGTCCGCCCAGGCGGCGACCAGCCAGAACAGGAGCTTGCCCTGCACGTCGATGAACATCGTCAGGTGGTCCGCGCCGAGGGGCACTTCGCCCGCGCGGTAGCCGTTGAGTTTCTGGGCGACCTGGTCGGCGGTGAGGAGTTCATCGTCCTCGACGCCCTTTTCCGGCAGCGGCTGGTTCTGGTACTCGGCGAAGAAGGCCGCCTCGTCCTGGAGCTTGAGGTTCATCGCGTGCTGGATAGCCGACGCCTCGTCGTGGTTGTAGCGCTGCGGCCAGGCGACAACCGCGCCCTCGTCGAGCGCTTCACGGTTGGCCACATAGAACGCCGTCGCCTCCCGCAGGTCGCCGTGGACGCGAAGTGACTCGGCACGGACGTCGGCGTACTTCGCCCACAGCTTTTCGTTCGTGGGGAACGAGTAGACCATCTTCGTCCGCTCGCCGTTCCATTCCGGGTGCTTGTCGCGGTCGAGGATGTTGTCGGCCATGTCGCCGGGCCTGATGACCGTGCAAGGCATGATGCCGGAAATCTTCTTGCCCGGGCCCGCAAGGCCAAGCACCGCGCCCGCCAGAATCCGCTCCCGCGTCGCGCACTGCGACAGGCTCCGCGCCGACTCGTCCGTCTGCGGGTCGTCCAGAACCACCAGCGACGGCCGGACGGTCTGGCCGTCGGCCCGCTTGTACTTCATGCCCCGGATGCGACCGGTGATGCCCGCGACCTTGATGATGGCCCCGCTGGCCTTGGAACCGGGAATGGTCGGCAGGACGACCTCGTCGGCGGTCCAGCCGATGTGCGTTCGCTGGCCCTTGTAGAGCTGGCCCGAGCAGCGGTTGGCGATACCGTCCAAGCACCGGATGGGATGCACCGCCTCCGGGAAGTCGGCCTCCAGAAGGTCGTTGCCGTCGAGCTCCATCTTGATCGAGTCGAGCATCTCGACGGCGTGCACCTCGGACGCCCCGATGAGACAGACGAACTGGCGGTGGCCGTAGAGCACGGCCCAGAGGCACGCGCACTCGGCGATGCTGGTCTTGCCGCTGCCGCGCGGCATCGCCAGCGCGAAGAGTCCCCCGTGCAGGACCGCCTGCTCGATGCGGGCGATGACCTTCAGGTGGTCGGGCAACCAGCCCAGGTAGAAGACAAGCGGGAAGTACGCCTGGCAGAAGAATCGAAAGTCCCGCTCGGCCGCCGCCTTGCGCTGCGGGTCCACGACGGCGGGCAGCTCGCCGATGTCGCGCCCGGCCTCCGAGAGCGCCCGGTTCCGCGCGGCGGCACGTTCCTTGAGGGCCTCGTACTCCGCCGTCGGGTCGCTCGTCTTCCTGGGCGCGTGCCGCTGGTCCACCAGCCACGCCACGTAGCGGAAGAGGTCCACGCGCCGCCCGTCGCCAATGCGGAAACCGGCACGCATCCGGTGGCGGTAGAGCTGCCGCTCGTCGAGGACCGTCCCGAGCGGCGTCGAGTTCAAGAGCCGCGCCAGGTCGGCGGGCTTGAGGTTGCGCACATCAATCGCCACGGGCGGACTCCCGCGCCAGCCAGGCGGCGTAATGCACGAGGCTGACCGTCCCGTCCGCGTTCACCGGCGCGCCGGCCTCGATGTCCCGGCGGAGGTTCTCGACGGTCGCGTACCGAGCGCCCACGGCCGCCAGGACGCGAGCGGCCTGCTGGAGCGTCATGGCCGACGGGCTGAGCGCCCCCGCGCCGCCGGGTGCACCGGGGCCTTGCGGCGGGTGCGGCGGAATTATGCCGAAATCTTCACTACGCGACATAAGTCTTTACCCCTCCGCAACATGCGTCATCGAGAAACCTCCATTTCCCCGGCAGATTCGCCTTGGCTTGTCCGCGAAACCATGGCCTGATCGGATCGCTGGCATGGCCAGCGCGAAACCGAAAGGAGCCAGAACCATGAAGACGACGCGAATCGACATCGAAGGGCCGCTCGGAAGCGCGACCATCCGCCGCGACGGCCGGCGGATCATCATCACCGGCACCCGCGTGACGCGGGTCGTCGAGCGCCGCGACGGCGAGGCCGTACCGGTCGGCGAGGCCTTCCAGCTCGAGGCCGACGCGAGGGAGACGGGGCTGAACGGGCAGGTCGCCCGGACGCTCCAGGCCTACCTCGACGGCCACCGTGGCACCGGACTGGACATCGACGCCTACCGGCGGGTCATCGAGACCTTCGAGGACTGAAACGCAAGCGTGGCCGGCGCTATCCGGCAAGGAAAGGAACGGACTATGGCCAAGGGCAACGAGAACGTTTTGGGCGTGTCGATTGGCAAGGACCTCATCGACCGGCTGAAGAAGCAGGCGGCCCGGGAGACCGCCAAACACCAGCGCCCCGTGACGGTCACCGAGATCGTCAAGGACGCGGTGGAAGAGTACCTCGGCTACTGGGAGACAGGCATCGACGCCGCCGAGTTCCACAAGGCCGAGGCTGGCGGCGAAGTGCCCGCCGACCCCGGCAAGGAACTGCGGGACTTGGTCCAGGACTGCGTCTCGCCGGAGGCCGCGGCGGTCATGGCCACGGCGCTCCTGGGGGCGCGCCCGACGGGCGACGACGCCGTGGACTGCGGCGTCCGCTGGTTCGCCGAGCAGTTGGCCCAGCTCCTGGGCGGCTGGGACCGCGTCAACGACGTGTTGGCGGGTTTGGGCTACATCACCATCGACCGCAGGTAGCCTGTCTGCGTGCAACGCACAGGCAGGGAGGTGCAAGCCATGAAGAAGAACGAGGTCGTCATCGGTGGCCGCTACCTGGCGAAGGTCAGCGGCCGGGTCGTGCCGGTGCGGATCACCGGCGAGTCCAGGTACGGCGGATGGGATGCGGTGAGCGAAGAGACGCGCCGCGCCGTCCGCATCAAGAGCCCGCAGCGGCTTCGCAGGCCGGCCGACGCCGCAACGCGGGAAGCAATCGCCGGCGAGGAGACGGACATGAGCAAGGCAAGAAAGGTCGCGTTGGGCCACGTCTATTCCGTGGCCGTGGGCGGCTCGTACCTCCCGGTGCGGGCCGACAAGGAGCTGGGCCACGGGCGCTACGAGGGCACGGTCCTGCGGCCCGGCGGCAAGGAGGAAACCATCAAGTTCTCCACCGACCGCGTCCGGGGCGATGGCCGGCCGGAGGACCAGTGGCGGAAAAAGCAGGAGGCCGGCAAGCAGGAGCGCGAGGCCCAGGCGCTTCAGACGGCCGCCAAGGTCGCCTCGAAGGTCCTGGGCGTCCCGGTCGGCGTCGTGCCTGCCTGTGCGTCGCACGCGGAGAGGCCGCCGAAGGCCAAAGCCGCGGGCGACCTGCCTGCCGGTCAGGCAGGGCCGATGCCCCGCAAGAAGGCCGAGCGCGCCGACGGCACGATGAGCGGCCTGGACGCGGCGGCAAAGGTCCTGGCCGACGCGGGCGAACCGCTGGGCTGCAAGACCATCGTCGAGCGGGCCATCGAGAAGGGGTACTGGAAGACCGGCGGCAAGACGCCCGCCGCAACGGTCTACGCCGCCATCCTCCGGGAAATCCAGAAGAAGGGCGACGCGTCCCGGTTCGCCAAGGCCGACCGCGGGATGTTCACGCTCAAGGCGTAACACCTGCCTGCCGGCAGGCAGGTCGGTCAATCCCTCCCTGTCTGCGCCGAGGCTTCGGCAGGCAGGCGCTCCGACCACCCCGGCGCAAGCCGGGGTTCGGTCGTTCAGG
>Ga0209381_1002601_pt1 | contig 21800 bp, 20 predicted proteins | sample DewCreD2012metaG_FD_184111 | JGI IMG/M metagenome (GOLD analysis project Ga0209381, IMG submission 184111) | Hot spring sediment bacterial and archeal communities from British Columbia, Canada, to study Microbial Dark Matter (Phase II) - Dewar... ...
TTGAACTCGAAGATTCAGATGATCAAATCCAACGCGCGGGGCTTCCGCAGCTTCGACAACTATCGAATTCGCATCCTGTTCTTCTGCGGCAAGCTCAACCTTTACCCATTATGAAGCCGGAAGAAGGAAACTACGAAGACAAATCGCCCATGAACAACATTCACAAAAAAACAGTAGTCCTAGCCACGCTAGGTTTTGCAATCGCTGCGGCCGTTGCAGGCACTTGCCAATATAAACGTGCAACCGGACCGATTCACACCGAACATGAGGCCTGCCCGTATTTTTGCTCGGAGGCCAGAAAACAACGGGGAGATGACGAGTGCTGGGGCAACTCGCCAAATACGGACTGCATTCCGGATGGAGCGGGGAACACTACAATTACATGGTATTACAGTCCCTGCGCCGGGAGCAGCTGTTTGCGAGTCTGGTCATTCGATCCTTTGGTGACTCCAAACCCAGAGCCGTCAACGTATTCCAAGAAAAGGGAAGCCACGGGTTGTGGCGGCTGAACCGGTCGGTCCCAAAACCGGTAGGCGGAGGTTGCATTTATCAGTTCGGCGGTCGCGAGGCTTTTGTGGACAGCGCGTCTCTGCTGCCGACGCGGGCTCTTTGAGTCTCAGGAATGTAGGTAAGTCCTATGGTGCGTGAAGGTCAAATCGGCAAGGCCACATCGGAAGGTCGTTTGCTGAGGCTTGCGACGTGTTGGTTCGTTGGCGGCGCGGTGGTCGTTCTGGCGGTCACCGGGCTGGCCAAGCTGTGGAGCGTGTCGGCTCCGGGGAAGATGCTGCTGGTGGCAGACCCGATCACGGGGCTGGCGTTCGGGCGGTTGCTGTTGCTGGTGGGGCTGGCGGAACTGGCCCTTGCCGCCGTGTGCGTGTTTGGCCGTTCGCCCCGGTTGAAGCTCGTCCTGATCGCCTGGCTGGCCACGAACTTCGTGGTCTATCGGCTTGGCCTGTGGTGGATGGGATGGAAGAAGCCCTGCGGCTGCCTGGGGAATTTGACCGACGCCCTGCACCTCTCCCCGCAAACGGCGGCATTGGAGATAACTCCCACTGCTTGACTCCGGGCGGAGGGTTATGTTTCCTCGGGGCAATCTCCCCCGGGAAACTGATGAATGCGTGCTGCCAGCCCGCTCAGGAACCGCTTGGCTTGGGTCATCTGGCTGTGGTGGATGGCGACCCGGCGCTGCCCCGGTTGCTGGCGCACCAGTTCGAGCAGACGGGCGAACTGTGGCGGGTGACCGCCTACCGCACCGGTGCGGAGGCGCTGGCGGGGGTGGCCGCCGCACCGCCGCAGGTTGTGTTGATGGAACAAACCTTGTCGGACGGTTGCGGCATCCAGTGGGCGGGCCGGTTGAAAAGCCGGCACCCGCAGTTGCCGGTGGTGATTCACACCGCGCAGGGCTGCCCCGAGAAACTGTATCAAGCCCTCCGCCTGTCCTTGCTGGGCTATGTGGTGAAGCGGGGCGAGGAGACCGATTGGAGCACGCACCTGCGCAAGGCGCTGGCCGGACGGTTTGCGCTGTGTGCGGAAGCCGAACGGCTGCTGCCCCGGGTGTTCGCCCGGCTGGGGCCGGGGAACCCATGGAACCTCTCCCGCCGGGAACGGGAAGTTCTGCATTGCTTGTGCGGTGGCCTATCTGACAAGGAGATTGCCGCCTCGCTGGGCATCTCGGATGAAACAGTGCATGTGCATTTGCGCCACGCGTTCCACAAGCTGGGGGTGCATGACCGGACGGCGGCGGTTCGGAAATTCATGCAAATGTGGCCGGGGGGGGGCGGGGGGGGGGTTAAAATGGCCGGGCGCGACTTCGACAAAACTAACCCCTTTTTAACCCTTCTGGCATATTGCGTCGTGAGGGGGGCCAAATACAGTCAGGCCGTCAAGCAACACATAAAATATCAGACACTATGAAATCAAAACTCGCATCTATCCTCTGTTTAATTGCATTAATAACCATAGCGGCTTGCCCAGACGATGTTGGATACCATAGCGTCTCAGCTTGGGGAAACCCTGACTACAACTGCGTGCGTTACCGGACCATATTGACGGACAGTTGCACTCCTGGCCTCGGTGATCAAACCGAGTGTTATCTAGTAAAAGTTGTTCTGGAGCAGTGGGGTGTGAGAGATCCATCGACCCAACAGTGCATTCAATATGTGGATTCCCAACATAACTATCAGAGAGTAAACTGGACAAGAGATTGTTCCCCCGGTTGATTTGCTATGGATTGAAAATTATCCCGAAGCCTCACTTGGCTAATGCACATATTCAGAGCGATTTGCGTGTTCCTGTTAACCCTATGTCCAGCTATCGACTGTCATGCCGAAGATATACATAATATCCTTCGAGCATTGGAGACGAAGCAGTCTCAGTTGAGTGGCTTGCGTTTGGTCTCAGATTTGAAAAGAGTTGCGCCGCCCGGGCTGCCAAACACGACCTTAAACGAGAAATTTGAGATTCATTTCTATGACTGGGGCTATTTTGCTCGCAAGGTCAACCAACTGACGAATCAGTCCACATCGGCGGCGCAAATTCCCCGATCCTCAATAGCATTGCGCTCAAATGACTTTTCACTTGATATTATTATTAAACATTCCGCGCTGGGAGAAAATCAGCGGTCGGTTGGTATTTCCGGCTCCGAAGCATACATTTGGGCTGAAAAGCGTCCCAGCTTTGTGCCAATATTCCTAATTCCATCTGCCCTAAAGTCTTTACTACAAAAGCTCGACGCTGTAACGGTGGCTCGCACGAATGACGCGTCTGGAAATCTATGTCTGCTAGTCAAGGGAGAAGACAAGAGTTTAAGAGTCATTGAAACTTGGGAATTGCTTCTCTCCCCGATTCGTAGCATGGCACCGCTTCGAGGACGAGTGGTCGCCAACGGTTTCGTCGTATGTGAAATTATCACTGAGTTTGGGGGCAAACCTCACGACTCTTATTTTCCAAGTAAGTATGTTTCAACCCTATACAGCGGAGAGAAACAATTTACAGACAGGTATCTCCATATTGAAGTCGCCCGCGCAATGGAAATGCCGGCGAGTGACGACCTTTTAATTCCTCCTGGCACTCTTGTAAACGATTATACTATAGGTGATGGGTTTGCCTACTATATGGGTCGCGTTGCTCCTACGGCTTTTCAACTTCAGGAAATGTCTGCCAGCGTCAAAGCTATTCAAGACTACCAGCAAGGTAGCTTAGTCGTATCAGCCATGAAGGCCGGAAGACCAATTAATAAGAATAGAAGAATTGTCATTCTGGGCCTGTTGAGTTTCGTGACATTTTTGGCGCTCTTCCGACTTTTTAATGGGTAACGCAGCAAAATAGGACGAGCAGCGGGGCAGCTTGCGAGCCTCAAGCTCGCGCCCCGCTGCGGCCGAACACCCGCAATAATCCAACAAGCTCTTCATTATGAGCGGCTTACAGCCATCCCGGTTGCTCAGGCTCTCAAGCCCTTGGCGGTTTGGCATGCCGTCGGCCGAGAGATCACGCCTCTTTTTACCCATTAAGAACCCGGAAGAACCATTTTTGGGTGGAGGCTATTTGGTGTGGCGACATGCCAGGAGCGTGTCTGACCAGTAAGTGAACACAAACAACTCAAGCGAGGCGAATCTGTCGTGTATCGCCTCGGCTTGTGGTTGATAGGGCGGCTGAACTGCGGTGAATTGCCGTGAAGAGAAACCAATGTTGGGTGCTGATCAAACCGGCAAAGAGGCGGCGGCAGATTGTTCGGTGAGGCTTGCGACGTGTTGGTTCGTTGGCGGCGCGGTGGTCATTCTGGCGGTCACCGGGCTGGCCAAGCTGTGGAGCGTGTCGGCCCCGGGAAGATGCTGCTGGTGGCGGACCCGATCACGGGGCTGGCGTTCGGGCGGTTACTGTTGCTGGTGGGGCTGGCGAAATTAACCCTTTTTTAACCTTTCTGGAATGTTGCGACCTGAACGCCCGTCAAGTTCAATGTGATCGAAACATGGCTCCGAAGCGACACAATTATCCGAATCCCCTAAAGCAGTATGGGTTCCATTTGGGCAACCGGCGTGGGCCATTAAGAAGGACGATTTCGGTTCTCGTCTTGCTTTACTTCATGAATTTTGTCGATGTCGGGCATTCGGCTTCTGCCAACACAAACATTTCGAATCTGGTTGATTTCCTGAATATGCGATGGACTGGTGACGGCCAAGAGTTGGTATTTGTTTCAGACATAAAACGCGCGCGACGTCTAGGCCGAACCCCAAAAGATCAGGCGCGTGCGCTATGTAATGTGGTCACAATGTCAGCGAGTGGGTTTGTCTTTCGCAGTTATCCAGTCGAGTTGCACGGCGTTCAAAATGTGGAAAAGGAATTTAATGATCTGATCACTCCTTTTTCTTCGTTACTTTCAAATGGAAGCGGGTGTATCTCAGACCTCGGCACCAACGGATTCTACATTGCGAACTTCGGAGAAGCGCTGGGAGAAGATGGCATTAGAATTGGGTATGCGACAATTGCAAATTTGCTAACTCGTGCGGATGGAATTGACCAACGAGGATTGGGTGATTTGCTGATGCTCAGGGAACTTTGCTCGCTTTGGACCTTCTTAGAACCCGGGACTGTTTCGCTTATCGATTCCAGGTTGCGTGGGCGCCTTCCAAATGGTGAATACGTCGGTTACCATGTAGCTACAGATGAAAATGCGCGCATTACTTCTCTTACAGTTAGCGATACGCAGATTACAAATACGCTTTCTTTCATTTATCAAAAAAGGAATACTCTGCCCGACTGGATGCCAAGCGAGGTTAGTATTACGGTTGTGGACGCGGGTGGATTGCACCGTCAAACCAATCGCATATATGCGATGCGCCAACTTTCTCGGGACATAGTAAGTGAAAAGTGGGAATGGATTAGCAAACAAACCAACCGGCCAGGAATTGCTACCTTCCGCCGAACGAGCCAGGGCTTAATGATGACGATGAACGGCACGAACAGCGTCGTGCCGGACAATGTGATGAGTAACCTGTTTATAAAGGGTGGAGGCGTTTGGCCCGAGGTGAAACAAACGCGCCGGATGATTGTGTTATTGATATGGGGCTTTGCGGCCGCAGTTTTTCTCGCGTTCGTAATCCGACAAAAAAGCAAATAGGCAAGTAACAATACAACAACACATGAAAAAACATACAAACCGACAGGTGGTCACGGCACGCATTATTGGCACCACTATTGTTCTCTGTTGTGCAAGTGCAGTGGCGATTTGTTATACAACATTGACGCATAATTGTGCGACACGCACATACACCGAAAACTGCCCCCGAGCCTGTGGTGCCGGGACGTGTGGCAAGGCTCTCATCGCTACGAGCACACCTACCGGCACATGGACCGGTCTGGGCTTTGCTAGTCAAGGGCTGGACACGCCTGCGGCATCAACAGCGCCCCCAACTGAGTGTAAATACAGATTTACCGTCTCATGTGCTATCCATAATCAGCCGCCGTGTTCTCCGCTTGCCCTTCCATATAATCAAACTATTGAGGACACGACGACGATCTACAGCACTATTGCCACCGGAGTCGCGTGCCCGGCTGGAGGAGGATAAGCTGTTTGGTTTGATTAGCAGGCTGTTGAAAAAGGCATGTCTTGAAAAATTGACCCTCGAAATCATTGGGGTTTTCGCATGTTTTTTCCCGCGAAAAAGACTTTTACAACACCCTGTTAGAGAGTTGGTGTCGTAGGCGAATTTGAACATTTCGGTTAACAATGAGTTCATGTTGACTGCACACGGCTCGCGGAAAGTCGGGGCACTGAATGTAGCAGGTAAACTCGTATAATGGGGGCCGTTGTGAACTTGAGCCAAACCAGTATGGCGACAACGGAGGCCCGTTTACCGAGGCATCCGATCAATTGGTTCATTCGCGGCGCGGTGGTCATTCTGGCGGTCACCGGGCTGGCCAAGCTGTGGAGCGTGTCGGCTCCGGGGAAGATGCTGCTGGTGGCGGACCCGATCACGGGGCTGGCGTTCGGGCGGTTGCTGTTGCTGGTGGGGCTGGCGGAACTGGCCCTTGCCGCCGTGTGCGTGTTTGGCCGTTCGCCCCGGTTGAAGCTCGTCCTGATCGCCTGGCTGGCCACGAACTTCGTTGTCTATCGGCTTGGCCTGTGGTGGATGGGATGGAAGAAGCCCTGCGGCTGCCTGGGCAATTTGACCGACGCTCTGCACCTTTCCCCGCAATCCGTGGAGTTGATCATCAAAATCCTCCTCGCCTATCTGCTGGCCGGCAGTTACGCGCTGCTGCTCTGGCAATGGCGGGCATCCGGGCCGAATGTGAAGAAGGGAAGTAGTCAGACTGACCATCAGGCGGAGGGGGACAAGGATGAAATGGCGCCCGACGCGGAGCAGCAGGCCTGACCCTTGGAAACGGAACGATGGCCATGCGAATCTGGCAAAGAAGGAGGCAAATAGCGGGTGCGGGCCAGTGCCGCATCAGCGCTCCATCCGTTGGTGCCGGTCGTGGATCTGTGGGCGCAAAACGGTGGGGGGCGGCGTTGTCGCGGTGGCTCCTTGCAGGGGGCGTGCTTTGCTGTTGGCCCGCCTCGCTCGCGGTTGGCAGCTTGGGGACGGGACAAGGCCCGACGGCAGCCGAGTTCCTGACCCGAATGGGGCATCGGCCAGCAGTGGACCGGCTGATTGCCCGGGGATCGTTCTTCGATGGAACGGTCCGCTATTATTCAATGATTTGGGACCGCCCCAACTTTGTTGTCCGGTCGGCCCCCGAGCAGCGATGGATCAAAACAACCGTCGTGACCTCGGGCGTGCGCGTTGCCGGTCGCGAGGACGATACGGTCTGGGCGAGTTCGCTGGACGACGGGATTGTCCGAGTGGTCGAACTGACAACGCCTTCGGGCGGGGAATTGAGTTCCAGCGCCGTTGAGCACGGCCGCTTGACCAGGGAACTGGCCGATGGGGTTTCAAAGCTGCCGCGCGCCCTGTTGACGCTGGGCGTGGAGATTCCGTTGTTCAGCGAAATCAGCATCTCAACCGACCGGTTTTCGTGGCTGGAAGCGGCGAACCGTCCGGGCGGCGAAGCGGCCGTTCGATTTACCTCGTCCCGAAAGGACGTAGCTGCTTTTGAAGTGGATTGGACGAGCTTTTCGGGAACGGTCACCAACGTCTTGCGGACCCGGGGTGAGGTTGATCTGGGCACCGGGATTGCCCGCTGGTTCGAGGTGTATTCCGGGGCGGTCATCGCGGGGGGCAGCCGCCCCATCAGCCGGATGGAAGTGCTTGAAGTGGTGACGACGGAGAAACAAATTCCCGGTGCCCGATTCAGCCCGGCCATCAACATCACGGATGGATTTCATGGCGTGGCGGTCATTTCGAACGGGGCGCTGCGTTTTTTGGCGTCGGACGATCCCAACTGGGAGAAGGGAATGGTTCTGGGCCGAACCTATTCCAAACGCGCGATTCGGCATCTGGTGATGCTCTTTTTCGTGGTTGCCACCGGGGCGGTGGCGTGGGCCGCATGGAAGACCGCGAAGCGGCGGGGAATTAACCAGGTAAACCAATGAAAGGACCAAACCGATGAAGACAGCCCAAACGATCACCCCAAGCCTGGCAGTATTGGCCGCACTGGCGATTGCTGCAGTTGGGATTCACGGGGAACCGGCGTGTTACATCATCAAGAAGCAAGACCAGGAATGCGATCAATATGGCGCGGCACCGAATTACTCGGGCAGCAATTGCCAACCCCCAATTCCGCAACCGCCCAATGGGGGGCAATGGGATTGTGGCGAGGCAACCACGGGAATTTTCAAGGAACAGTTTGTGAATGAAGAGGAATTGGATCCGCTGCGTAAAAGCACGAGCAAGACCATGACGGACAGAGGGTGCAGGCAGTATCGCATCTGCAAACACCCGGGGCTTGAGGATCAGTATTGCTGGGGGCCTGAGGGACCGACCCAAAAACGGTTTCCGGTCAAGCCCTGCCCCCCAAGTTCGGGCATGTAGTGCTGCTCATTGGAATTGCTGGTGTGCCGGCGGGGTTGGGTATGCTCCGATACTTGATTCCCGCAGACACATGGGGACCCGTTCGCGCGAACGACGGTGCCCGCTTGATTGAAGCGCGAAGGTATCCCCTGGCCATGCCATCATGGGCTTGAAGTTCAATTGTTCCAACGCTGCCTGCCGGGCGCGGCTCGAGGTGGAGGACGCGCTGGCGGGGCTGGAAGTTCCCTGTCCCCAGTGCGGCACGGTTCTGCTGGTTCCCGAGTCACATGACATCCGGTTCACCTGTCACACCAAGGGGTGCGGGCAGCATCTGGTGGTGGATGTTTCCGAGGCGGGGCGGTTTGTCAAATGCCCCGCGTGCGGGAAACCGCAGCGGATTCCGGGTGATCCGCCCAAGCCCATCGGCGGCGAGCCACCGGTGCCGTTGCGAAGCGGCGGGGTGGAATCGGGAGACCAGGGTCGCCAGCCCGCTGCGTCCGGTGGGCGGTTGAGCTGGGGGAGCCGGTTGGGGGCGGTTCAACCCGTTCTGGCCCGGTGGTTTTTTGGGGCGGTGCTGGTGGGGCTGGTGCTGGCGGGCGTGGCCAAGATTTCGAGCTGGGGATTCAAGCCTTGGTATCCGGATGGCCGGGACGCCGTGTTGGGGCTGCCGCTGAACCGGGTTCTACCGGTGCTGGGCGTGCTGGAGTGTCTCACCGCCGTGGGATGCGCGTGGGCGGGAAAAATCCGGGTCGCGGGCATGATTCTGATCTGGTTTGCCTTGAACTGGTGGGTGTGGCGGGTTGGGCAGTGGGCAATGCAGGAGTTCCAAGCGATTCCCGCCCTGGGACGGTGGGGGGGGGAACTGGGCATCCGTCCGGTCTTGGCGGACCGGGGAATGATGTTTTTTACGCTGCTCATGGCGTTGGGAAGCGGTTGGTTTGTCGTGTGGGAATACCGCCAGGCGGCGAGCAAGAAAGGAGAAGCGCATGCAGAATAATCGCTCGGGAACGACCACCGGACAGCGGGCGGAGCGGGATGGTTTTTCGCTTTTGGAACTGCTGGTGGTGATCGCCATCATCGGTATTCTGGCGGCGCTGCTGTTGCCGGCGCTTGGACGGTCGAGGACCAAGGCACAGGGGGTGACCTGCCTGAGCAACGTCCGGCAGTTGAACCTGGGGTGGCGGATGTATGCCGATGACCACGGCGGGCGGCTGGCCCCGAATCTGGATGGTTCGAAGGCGGTGCGTCAGTGGATCAGCGGCATTCTCACTTACGGGCCAAACAACCCGGATGCGACGAATGTCTTGCTGCTGGTGCAGCCGGACCACGCCAGGGTTGGCTCGTATTTGAAGAACGCCGCGATTTTCCGGTGCCCGTCGGATCGGACGGTGGCGCAGTTTGCGGGCGGGGTGACGGTGCCTCGCGTGCGGAGTTACGCGCTGAACCAGGTGCTGGGCTGGAATGTGGTGGAACCGGCGTATCTGAAGCGGGCGGCGGATGTGAACTGGCGGATTTTCCGGGCGGAGCATGAACTGGCGGCGGCGGGGCCTTCACGCATCCTGACCTTTCTTGACGAACACCCGGACAGCATCAACGACGGGGCGTTTGGGGTCGCCATGATCGAGGCGGATTCCGTGGCCTCGGCATGGATGGTGGATGTGCCGGCCAGCTTCCACGGCGAGGCGGCACAAATCGGCTTCGCGGACGGGCATGCCGAGGGCCGGAAGTGGATGGATGCCCGCACGCGGCCACCGGTGCGGGGCGAGCCGGGCGCGATGTTTCATCTGGGCCGTGGCCCCCAGCCGGGCAACCGGGATTTGTTGTGGCTCGCCGAACGGTTCACCGTGCGCGTCGAATGAGGAATTTTCCCGTTACCGTCCTCCGCGTGATCCGCCTGGGGCGTGGCCTGGGGTTGCTGGTGCTGGCGCTGACCACCGGCTGCGGGGAGAGCCGACGCGCCGACGCGCTCAAACAGGGCGAGGCGCTGGTGGCGGAGGTGGCCGCCCGCAACCGATTTTTCCGCGATCCCGCGCCGACTCCCGACGGAAAAGAGTTGTGGTTTGTGGCCACCGCCCCTCCGGAGGCCCGTCGGTTGCGCCGCTTGGATTTGACGGAACTGGTGGAAAGTCGGGTGCTTCCGGAGGTGGAGGTGGGACGCGTTTACGGATGGTCGCCGGAGGGCCGCTGGCTCGCCTTCACCGAACTGGGAGCGCGGGCCAAACGCGCGGACTATCGGCAGCAAGTGGAATATCCCCAGACGGAGCGGCTGCGCTTTTGGGATGGCAAGACCGGACAGGTGCTGGCGCGCGAGGCTCAGGAGGAGGATTTCATCGAGGGCGATCTGACCTGGTTGGACGGCGATACGGCATTATTCACGCGGTATGATTTGAGGAGCGGGCGGCGCGTGAACTGCTGGCTGCAGGTGACCGAAGGCGTGGTCCGGCCCGTTGCCGCGCCGCCCGTTAGCCTTGTGGGGATGGATGCCAACCGGTTTGCCTACTGCGATGGTTTGAATGTGTTTGCCGTGACCGTTGATCCGGCGGGCACCAACCGGTTGACCCACTTTCGCCGGGGCGATTTCGACGTGCCGCGCTGGCTGCGATACCGGGCGGCAGATGGGGCGTTCCTGTTCTGCGCCCGCCCGCAGGAATCGGACTGGCGCCTGCTGTTCCAAGTGACGCCGACAGAGCGGGCGCCGCGGCGGTTAAGCGAAGCGGACACCTACAACGGCCAATGGTTGCGGGGCTTGGATGGGTTCAGTTATGTGGCCAACCGCAGCAACCGGTTTTCGCTGGTGGTGCAGACGGGAGAACTGGGCGCGACCGCCAACCTGTTCACGCGCGGCACCATCGAGAGTTATTCCGCCTCGCCGTTCGCTCCCTTGATTTACGCCGTGGGGGCAACTGGCACTGAACCTCCGGCCTTATGGGAATACGGATACGTCAGCGGGCGGCTGCGCAAGGTCTCGGGCGGAGGCGGGACCGAAGCTGCTCCGCGTGACCTCCCGGTGTATCCGTTGGCGATTCGCCGCCCGGATGGAACGGATATTCCGTGCCTGGAAGTTCGTCCCCCCCAAGGAGTGCCGGAACGGGGAATCATTTTCCACCTTCCCGCCCCGACCGGGCAGTTTCGCCCGCACTGGGAGCCGTCCTCTCAATGGCTCGCCCGGCTGGGGTATCGGTTCGTGGCCATCAATTATCGTGGGTGCGATGGTTATGGCCGGGCATACGCGTCTGGATTTGATCCCCAACACGCCGTGGCAGACGTCATCGCCGTGCGCAACACGATTGTCGGGGCCACCGGCGGCCCGCCGCCCGCCTGTTACCTGACCACACAGAGCGGCGGCGCTTCCGTCGCCGAGGCGGCGCTGTTGCACCGGCCAGAATGGTGGCGGGGCGCGGTGTTCCGGCAATCCGGGATGAACTTTTCCGCCTTGGTGAACCGCCCCGGCAGCCCCCGCCTGCTGGTGATCATGGGAACTGCGGATCGCGCGTTCGAGCCGACGCGGCAACGCGCTGCCGACGCCGCGAAACAGGGTTTGCCCGTGCGATTCGTTTCTTTGGAGGGGGCGGGACACACGCTGGCCTACCAGCCCGCGCGTTTCCTGGAGCAGGAACGTGCCATCCTTCACTTCCTCGCTGACGACTGGTAATGTCGAATGAATGCTTGAGCCGTTCCGCAAACCGCCCAGCCCCGGTCGCCTTAAAGAGCGGGCGATCAGCGTCATGGACTGGGTCAGAGCGACTTTGAAAGCGGGCGCGTGGGCCCCGTTATTCTTGTTCGCGTCCGGCGTCTTCCTGTTCGGCGAACCGCTGGCGGGTGGGCCGGGGCCGGGGTGGTTGCAAATCGTGGCGCGGGAAATCCGCGCGGCTTGCCGTGATCCGGGCACGCAGTGGATGGTGTTTGCCTGCGCGGGGATTTATTTCGTCACGTTCACCGCTCTGGCGAACAGCAGAAAGGAGAAGCCCGAAAGCAGAAAGCGGAAAAGTGAGTGCGGAACGCAGACAGCGAGTCTCGACACCTCACTCTTGGCGCGAGAAATCGAAGATGGTGCGCCGCACCTCATCCGGCCTCCGGCCACCTTCTCCCCAGAGCAGAGAAGGACAACTTTCCCCGATCCAAGCGGAGAGGGAGGCCATCCCGAGGCGCGGTATGCGGAGCGCGGACGAACCTGCGACTTTCAACTTTCAACCTTCACCCTCTCCAGTCCCGACCTCTGGCTGTGCGGGCTGCTCCTGATTGCGGCGCTGCATTACGCGTTCAATTACGCCACGGCGTCGGGTTCCACGCAGGCATTGATGCTTATCGTCGGTGCGGCGATTGGGAAAGGGGCGCGGCTGTGGGCGGAATGGGGCAAAGCGGAAAGCGGAAAAGGAGCGGCAACCACGAAACACACGGAACACACGAAAGGAGGCACGGAAAACTTTCAACGTTCAACTTTCAATCTGCAACTGCTGCTGACCACCCTGCTGCTCCTGCTGGCGGTCGCGTCGCTCTGGCATCCCGAGGGCGCGACGCAGTTCCAGTATCGCGGACTCAATCGCTGGAGCGGGCCGTGGGATAATCCGAACATCTTCGGCCTGCTCATGGGCGTGGGGGTTGTTATCGCAGCGGGGTTGCTGGTTGCGGGTTTCGGGCTCCCAAACTCCGGTTCCTTTCCCGGGAGGGGCAAGGGGTGGGTGCGGTGGTTGTGGCGTTTGATTCTGTTCGCGGGCCTGAGTTGTTGTGCTGTTGGCCTGCTCAAGAGCTACAGTCGCGGTGCGTGGCTGGGGACGGCGTTGGGGCTGGCGGTGCTCGCGTTTCAGAGTTTGAGGTTTCGAGTTTCGGGTTGTCAGGCGCAGCCCCTCATCCCCACCCTCTCCCCATCGGATGGGGAGAGGGTGGCCGAAGGTCGGGAGAGGGGAACCTTTTCGTGCAATTCGTGTGTTTCGTGGTTGAGCCGCAACTGGCTGCCATTTTCCATCCTTTTCGCCTCCCTCCTCGTCCTGTCCTTCTGGCAATTCCGCCACACGGAGTTTCATCCCGTCCGCCGGGCGTTCTCAGTGGGGAATCCAAACGACTTCTCCTGGCGCAACCGCGTGGCTGCGTGGGAAGGCGCGCTGGCCATGATGGCGGACAAGCCGATTGCGGGCTTTGGCTGGAACAAGCCGGAGCGGATTTACGACCAGTTCTATCGTCCGCCGAAAGTGTCCGAGGGCATGGCGATTCAATTGAATCATTACTTCATCCTCGGCATGTCGCTCGGCCTGCCCGCGCTGATCTGTTTCGCGGCTTACATCGGACTGTCGCTAACGCGGAGGGGGGAACGGGGAGTGCGGAGTGAGGATCAACCACGATACACACGAACGACACGAAAGGGGGAACCGCAGAATTCTGATGAATCGCGCCTGCAACCTTCAACTTGGAACCAGCAACTTCACGACGTCTGTCATGCGTCCGTGGTCGTGCTTCTCATCGGCCTGTGGTTCGACGGCGGACTGTTCAATCTGGCCACGGCATCGGTGTTCTGGGTGTTGCTGGAGGCAGGGCGCGTCACTCCGTGCGCGCCGTTTCTACGGGACACGAACGGAGGACAAAAACCATGAGCCGCCTTGAACGCATACCATTGGAGGAATGGCAGGCACGCGCACTGGCCGCCCAAGGCTCTGTTGAAAAGCTTGCCAAAAGTTGCGGCGTTTCACGACGCCAGTTGCAGCGATTCATTCGGGAGCGATGGGGCGTTGTCCCTGTGCGCTGGTTGAACGAAGCGCGATTAAAGCACGCGCCCCGTTTGTTGGAGAAGGGGCTGACGGTCAAGGAAGCTGCCACAGCGCTTGGATACGAGAATGCCAGCCACTTTGCCAATGCCTTCAAAGCCTTTTACGGCACGGTGCCCAGCAAATTTGGGGAGGCCGAACAATGATCCCATTTTTCTCTGGTTTCCGGATTTCCGCTTTGGCCTGAAAATGTCCCAAATTCATCTGAAATGTCGCGTTTTCGGCAGGGTTCCGTCTGGGCTGGGCGCGTCGTTTGTGAGCAGGATTTTGCATGCCATTTCTCCGGACAATGCTGCCATCGAATCAGTCCTGCAGGCAAGCCGGTTTGAAAGGATAGGCTCATGACAATGGGAAAAATACGCGCGCGTGTCAGCCTTCTGATGATTGGCGGCAGCTTAGTCCTGCCGGTGGTAGCGGCTCCAAGTCATTACATCGTGAACGGCCTCTGTGAGGCTGCGCACTTCGCCCCCGATGGACGACGTATTGGTGGTGAAACAGCCCATTTTGATCTGGTGGTTTCTGGCTGCACGAACCAGATCCACCTGCGCGTCGAGGGTGATACAGCGGATTACCGACAGATAACTGTGGATTCCCAAACGACCTACTATCTCACCTCATTCCAAACTGCGCTGGAGCAACTGGCAAGGACTGGACAGGCCACCGGGGAGAACGTTGCCAGCGGGACTGCGCTGCCTCGCCCGGTTCCGAATCTGGCCAGTTACAGCCCCGCCGGTCCGGTCTGGCTGGCGTTTGCCTCGGGGTGCTATTTTGCCGACGCTTCAACGCGCAAACGTCCGCCTCCCGAGGAGGGTTCGCAGCTGGAGGTTTCTTCTGGCGTTGGGACTGCCTCGGGCCGGGATGTGGAGCAAACGAGCGTGCGGCGCATGGCAGATTGGGGATTAGCCGAAGCCTCGGGACTGCCGACATGGGTGACATATTATGAGGCATGGGACTCTGGCAAGACCGCGCTGACGAACAGCACTTATGCGGTGGTGCGTCACACCAATATTATGGGGTTGGAGTTTCCAGCGGAGGCGGTATTCACTACCTATTGGTTAACCCCGCGCAGACAGCCGTCTAGTCATGCAATGCGCTCGGTGTTTCGGATTGAGGCAAGGGAGATCAAGGTTCATCCGCAGACCGCCACCATCGAGGTGCCGCCACTGCTGCCGGGCAAGACACTGATCTCCGAGGGGCGTTTTGTGGGGGATGGAAAGGACGCGAAAGGCTCCTGGAGCTACATGGCCGAGCGCCGGTTTCCCTCCGTTGAGGACATTCGGGCCAGCCGTGATTATGCGAAAGCGTCACCTCCCCGAAGCCCGCTTCAAATCGCGCCAACCATTGACCGTGGCCCAAGGCGTCTAATCGTGGTCGCCATTCTTGCAGCGGTGACATTGATCCCGCTGCTGTTCGTTGCTCGGAGATTGATCCGAGCCTCTGGCGAGACCCGCTTCCAGACCTCCGCAAACAAAACCCACAACAAATAAGACCTATGAAACTCCTAGGAATCAACGCCCGGATTGCGCTGATCATGTCCTTATCCGCGTTGGTGGTCTATGCCGCCTGCGACCATAAAGAGCCTCATTGGGCTGATTACACTGTTCCATGCATGGATTGTGAGACTGGCCAGTCCAAGAGTGAAGGCGGCGTTTGCACCCATGAACGCGAGGACAACTTACACAAGGTTTTTTGTGATTGTTGGCCGCAAAGCAACTGTGCGTCCGGAGGCACAACCGTCAACGCCCTGGTCAGAACCATCACTGGCATATGCGTTTCTGGTGGTTGTGTTGGCACGGCTTCAAGCGCAATATTGCGCCCGATGAAAATAGCCATCGGGGCAGGATGCGGGGGCTGATGGATTCACGGCTCTGACGCCTGTCTTGCGCTACGTCGGCGACGGCGATCGAGAATTTTTGTGCAAATGACGGATATACTCGTGCGTCAAGCTCGACGTTTGCAAAGAATTGCTTTGCCCCCGCCGCCGAGGCGCCCGTCAGTGGTGGGCCTGTGGTCATGTGGAATGCTGGGTATAGCCAATTCACAACAGCAAGCTCTGTGTGTGAAAACACGACAAAGACCAAGTCGTATTTGCCTTTCGGTGACCATGCCGTTGCTTTCTCTACCGGGCCACCAGGACTTGAGTCAGTGCCGTGCATAGTCACCTCCACTTCTGAGAAGAATGCATTAAGCGGTGTCTATACACGGGAGTGGACGCTAAGTCCTGAGAATGTGAGAAAACGTAAGTAAGTGCTGCAGCTTGCGATGCATTTCTCGAAATGAAGCCGTTTACCAAGGCGCTTGTGTGCGTCGCGGTTCTCACGAGCGCGGCGCTCATCGGAACCATCATTGTTCGACTTGGCGAGCGACGACAGTCTTCGGCTCAGGCTCTTCTTAAGGAGGCCGCTCCGGAAATCCATGAACGGCTGGTGCATACGGTGTCCCGGCTTGAAGAGGAAACGACGGCCCAGAGTCTGGCCAAATTGGCGGATGTTGAATTATTTTATTGGCCGGGGCCTGATCGCGGCTCAGGTAGCTTTGGAGTGCGAGATTTACCACTCGACGTTGCCGTGGGTGGGAAAGACATAGAGGCGATCTGCAGCAACCGTAGATTCTGCAAGCTATTCGAGGAGGCGGTCGCGCTCGATAAAGCGGTCATCGCGAAGATGGTGAACGGTGAAATTGACCGTTTCACGGCGGATTATCTCAAGCTCTATAATGACAAGCTCCAAGAACAGGCTCCGAACTTCAAAACGGACAAACTAGAAGGGCGGCAGGCTATCGCCGGCCCGGGATTCGTCACCGGCAATGTGAAAGACGGTGAGATCGTTATTGCCGGTGCGCGACTCAAGATTCTTGCCCTTGTTTCGCTGTGTGGCGCGTTGAAATTGACCGAGTGCAGGACCAATATGGGGAACATCGCACGTATCGCACTGAAGCAAAGGGAGGAAATGTATTCGGATGCATCGTTGCATCCATTCTTCAGATCGCAAATGCTGAAGCGGGGAAGCCTTTACAATCGCCAAATCATCGGTGCGGCCTTCCTGGAGATGAAAGACGAGGCCAGTCGAACGGCCATCATGAAGGAGCTGGGGTTGGAATGGTCGGAATCCAAGCTGCCCTCGTTCAAAGCCGCATTAACCGAGTTTGATTTGCCTGCTAAATCGGGTGTTCTGGAGCCGGACTACTCGCTTGGCAGTCGCCCCCTCAGATTTCTTGCTCCATTGGACGACACTCAATTCGACAAGCTGTTGCGGAGGTGTGGGGTTGAGCCGTGAGATCAGTTCTGTGTGATGAGAGCTTGCTTTAGCTTACAGTTGGACTGAAATCGGCCCATGGGGTTGTGCGCGAACAAACCTGCCCGGAAGCGGCTGGAAGACTTTTTGGCGAAAGCTGTTCTTTTGCCGCTCGTCTTGTTCATAAGTGCCCTGCTTTGGGCCAAATCCCGCGATCCCTTCCATCGCGAATGGCTGTCGCTGAGAACGGCGGATGGAACAAAGTTTCCCGCCGTGGTCGTGATGCCCGATCGGGGCGGGCCGTTTCCGGTGGTGGTGTGGTGTCATGGCGCGGGTGGGAGCATGGAGTCCAGCGGGGAGACGTTGCGGCAGTTTGCGTCGCTCGGGCTGGTGGCGGTGGGGTTCGAGTATGACAAGACGAATCAGGCGAATTTTGACGCGCAGTTTGAAGCGTTGTTGTCCGACATTCGAAATAGGCCTTGGGGGACGAAGCAGCCCCTCACCCCGTCCCTCTCCCTATCCGATGAGGAGAGGGTGGCCGAAGGTCGGGTGAGGGCACCCCCATTAACTATCAACCATCAACCATCTACCGCGCTCGCTTGGGTTGGCAACAGTCTGGGGGCGCAGCGGCAGTTGAGTTTCTTGGCGCGGCATCCCGAGCGGCAGCCGGCGGCGCTGGTGCGGTTGAATGGCGGGAGGGTGGAGGAGATGGGGGAAAAGGCGGGGAAACATTCAACCTTCAACGCTCAACCTTCAACGTCCAAGGCGGGGCGGTCCGACAGAGTGAATGGGTTAAATGGTGAATGCGTAAATGAGGCAAGCGCGTTAGAGGCGACTAATCGTAAATCGCAAATCGCAAATCGTAAATTTCCTGTCTGGCTTGCCCATGGCGAAAACGACGAGGTGTTTCCCGCCGACGATGCGCGGGCGGTGGCGGAAGCATTGCGGGGGGCAGGCGCGGATGTGCAGTTGGATGTCTTTCCCGGACGCGGTCATGGTTTCGGAGAAGACCAACCGCTGTTGATACGCCGCGCGGCGGAATTTTGCGCTGCCAAACTTGGGACGAATGCAATCACACCGGACAATTGTCGCCCATCGCTGTGGTTTTATTGGTCACCCGGCTTGCTGTTGGGGCTTGGGTTGGGAGTCTGGGGGCTGGGGGGCAAGTTTGATCGGCCCGGACGTAAAGCATCGTCGCGGTGGATGAAAGTGTTGGCGGGCACGGCCTTGATTGTGGCGCTGGCGGTTTCAGCGGCGCATCTGGGGCTGCCCTTGTTTCGGGCCAGGCCCATGACGATCAAGTTTGCCCGGCAATGGTGCGTGCGCCCGGAATTGCGCGCGGACTTCGATTGGATGCTGCGTCGGCCCGAAGCGAGCGAGTGCCGTCTGCGTGACTTGCTCGACAGCCTCAATCTCGCGCAATTGCAGCGCGGCCAATTTAGCGGCAACCTGAACGAAGACGAGTGGCGTAATTACGTTTTATCTCCTTGGATTACCGAAGGGGCTTCCGATGTCGCGTGGCGTCGCGAATTGTGGGAGTGGATGGCACCCCGGGTGCGAAGGGAAACGGACGTGTTGCCGGCCGCACAGGTCATCGTGCGCGAACTGCGTCGGCGCGTGCTCATATCTGAGGCGGGCACCAGTCGGGTTTGCGGGCTTGAGACCTGGAAGCTTGGTGTTGGCAATGCAAGTGATCTGGCGAACCTGAACGTCGCAGCGTTTCGCGCGGCAGGCTTGCCGTGTCGGCGGGTTGATGCTGGGGTGGAGTTGCTGGTGGGCGGCGTGTGGCGGAAGGCGCCTGAACCTATCATCACGTGCCGTTGAACGTAAGTGTCACGCCGAACGCCAATTGACAGGCAGCCACGATGCCTATGCAGAAGTGTCAGAGCAGATTTGCCGTGACGTTTATGGTGCCAGTCGCCGCTGCTCTTGCAGGCGTGTCTTGGCCCAGTTGGCAGGGGTGACTTTGGGGATTTACCGGATGGTCATACGCAGCAGGCGCGTGTGCGTTCCCTCTTGAGCGCATGGGACGCGGCGCAAGCGGCAGGGACGGCATGCGGGCGTGAGCCGTGAGGGGTGAACCCGGAAACGGCAGTTGGGCAACCACGAAACACACGAAACTCACGCAAGGCCCGGACGAAAGGCTGCCGGAGCCGCAGCGCAGAGGTTCCCCGGCCGGGGGAGCGGCGGCCGGAGAGGAGCGGCCAGTTTTTCTGTCCGCTCGTGTGTTTCGTGGTTGGAACTGCTTTTCCCTGGGGGAAACGTGGTGAGTTGCCGGCGGCCTGCCGGCGGGGCGGCGCGGCGGGATTTTGGCCCGCCGCCAGTCGGCACTTACTCCTCACCAACCCCGCAGCGCCGCCAGGCCCGTGCGGAGGATGCGCTCGATGAGTTGCGGATACGCCAGCCCCGCGCGCAGGGCGGACTGCGCGAAATCCTCGTCCGCCGCCAGGATCGGATTCGGGTTGGCCTCAATAAAATACAGCTCGTTGGCCGGAGTGAGTCGCAAGTCCAGCCGCGCGTAGCCGTCCACGGTGAGCAACCGGTAGATGCGTTTGCAGGTCTGTTTGATGCCGCGCTCCACGGCCGGATCGAGACCTTCGGCGAAGCGGTTTTCCAGCCCCCAGCGTTTCCGGTATTCCTCGTCCCATTTGGCCTTGTAGGTGGCGATCTTCGGCTCGTCGGGCGGCACCTCCTTGAAGACGAGTTCGCGGATGGGATACACCTCGAGCCGGTGGTTGCCGAGCACGCTGACGTAAAGCTCGCGCCCCTCGATGTATTCCTCCGCAATCACGTCGTCCGCGAACTTCTCGTGGATGAACTGCACGCGCTCCTTGAACTGGTCGTCCGTGCTGACGAGCGAAGCCTGGGAGATGCCGAGCGAGGCCTCCTCCCTCAGCGGTTTCACCAGAATCGGGAAGCGCAGCGGACGGGGCCGCGTCCCGCGCCGGCCCCGCGGAATGACCGCGAACTCCGGGACGTGGATGCGGTGGTAGCCGAGAATCTTCTTCGAGATGCCCTTGTGCTTGCAGAGCAGCAGGCCGCTGGAACCGCAGCCGGTGAACGGAATGTCGTGCAGTTCGAGGAACGACGCGATGTTCTGGTCGAAACTGCGGTTGTTCTTGAACTGGTCGGCCAGGTTGAAAATCACGTCCGGCGCGAACTGTTCACACTTTTGCCGGAGCAGGCTGAGGTCGTCGAAAATCGCGAGGTATTCGACGGTGTGGCCGAGTTCCTTGAGCGCCGCGACGACGTTGGCCTGCGTCTTCCACTCCGGCGAGGCGAGCTGCGCGGTGAGGTCCTGATCCAGCGTGGTGGGCTTGATGGAGTCGAACAGGGCGAGGACTTTGAGTTTCCGGGGCATGGCTACTTGGTGCGCTGAAACTTGCCGGTGAACAGGTGGTTCATGACCAGCGTGGTGATGTAGGCGGCGACGTTGAGGTTCTGCGCCGGGTTGTAGGACTTGATGTGCAGGTCCAACTGGTCGCAGCGGGCGATGAGGCGGTCGAGCAACTGGTGGACGCGGTATTTGTTCTCGTTGGTCCAGTCACAGACGGCGGCTTCGAGTTCCCGGCGGTGTCGGCGCAGATAATCCGAGGCCCGCACCCGCGCGGCCACGTCCGGCCCGGCGGTGAACAGCCGCCGCAGGTCGTTGTCGTAGAAATCCGGGAAGGAATGTTCATAGGCCTTCCGTTTGCGGGCGTAATAGGTCTTGAGTTTGACGTTGAGGCAGTCGTGGTCGGCCACGCGGTAGGCGGGCAGCGGCGGCGGCGGCTGGCCGGCCAGGGGGCGCATCAACTCGTCCACGTATTCCAGTTTCTGGAGCGCCTTCCAGCCGGCGTAGCGTTTCCGCCAGTCCAGCCCCGGCGTGAGCCACACCGCGAACGTCTCCGCGAAATCCTCGTCGGGGTGCGCCTGCGCATACCAGTCGTCCAGATGCACCACAAAACCGCGGCTGTAAGGACGCGGGCGGTAAAACGACGGCGTTTCCGCGGCGGACGACCGCCCGAAGACGCGCTGCCACTTGCGCCTGCGGAAAAACTGGTAGGCGTAGGCAAACGCGTGCCCCGCCTCGTGGCGGATGAGCCGCATGAACCATTCCGGTGTTTCGCCCTCGACCTCGAGGATGATTTTCCGCTCCAGCTCGCGCAGCCGGTCGTGAACCAGGAAGAACGGAATGAAGATGGCCGGCACGCCCACCGGCACAAACCACTCGTCGCCGATGTGACAGGGCGGATGGAAACGCAGCCCCCGCTGCTCCAGTTCAGCGTGGAACTGTTCGATCAGCGGCTGCAAGGCCGAGCCGTCCAGCCGCAACCCCAGGCGGGCAATGCGCCGCTCCAGCAGCGCCTCGTCCGGCAGGGTGGCCCAGTCGGCGGTGTCCATGCGCGAGGTTAGCGGTCGCAGTCGCGGCTCACAAGAACGCTGATGGCCGGGGGAGCATTGTCGGCCCGATCCGCCGCCGGGACGCAGAAGCTCACCCGGCGAGACGCCACCCTCTCCGCCAGCGGGGGAGAGGGCAGGGGGAGAATTGCCCGAAACGCAGTTCGCGCATTGAACGCCCGAACCGGACGGAGCGCCGGCGTCCTCGCCGGCTTTGCGTGTCCGATCTGTGAGGCGCTGTCATCTTGGCGACCGGGCGATGACCGGCCTGCGTTCGCCCAAAGCCGGCGGGGACGCCGGCGCTCCGGTTCGGGGGGAGCTTCGACCTCCCACATTGGACGCGCATCGGGGCCACGAACCTGCCCGACGGCCCCCTCCCCCCGAACCCGGTAGTGGGACAGGCATCCTGCCTGTCCGGTGGCACCGCCAAACTCGCGCTGGACTCACACCCAATGGACGCCTCACCAGACAGGCGGGACGCC
>Ga0209381_1002604_pt1 | contig 21784 bp, 14 predicted proteins | sample DewCreD2012metaG_FD_184111 | JGI IMG/M metagenome (GOLD analysis project Ga0209381, IMG submission 184111) | Hot spring sediment bacterial and archeal communities from British Columbia, Canada, to study Microbial Dark Matter (Phase II) - Dewar... ...
GTTGGTGTCCAACGCCCACGAGCTGCGCAGCCAGTTGGTCAGACCCGTCTCAAACCCGTCCGCAAACGGCAGGCTCACCGCCACCGGCGCGTGCTCCACCACCGCCAAATCATCAATGCTCCAGCCATCGTCCGTCCCGCCGCCGTCGGTGATCAGCCGGAAGCGAATCCGCAGGTTGCTCTGGTTCTTCCACGGCGACAGGTCAATGCTCTGCTCCCGCCACCCGCTCCGCACGCCATAAGCCCCATACACCGGCGTCCATCCGCTCCCATCCGTGCTTACCTCCACCCGCGCCCAGTCGTTGTCCACCAGCCGATGCCGATCCCAGAACTTCAACACCGGCCACGTGCTGCCCGTCAAGTTCACCGCCGTCAACGCATGGCTGTCCGTGCCGTTGCCATAAGTGCCCTGCGGCGAATCGGTGAGCGAAAAAAGCCCGGCGCGAGGGTTGTTGGTTTCCAATCCCCAACTTCCGGTGAGATTCCAGTTGATCAGGCCGCCTTCAAAATCGTCCGCGAACGGCAGCGGATGGTTCAGCGTGCGCGCGGAATTCGCCTCCGGGCTGTCCGCCGAGAATGTGCCGTAGGAGCTTACGGCATAGACGCGATAGTAGTAGAGCGTGTCGAGCGGCAGGTTTGTGTCGGTGAAGCTGATGACGCTCCGGTTGGTGATGGTGGCGACCAGCGAGGAGTTGATGCCCACCGCCGCCGAGGTGGAGCGGAAAATGGCGTAGTGGGAAAAGGACGTGTCGGTGCTGGCCGCCCAGTTGATGCGGATGGTGTGGGAAGTGATCTGATCCAGGAATGGCGCGGCAATCGTGGTGGGCGACTCGGCCACGGAAATGTCGTCAACGCGCCAGCCGTCCGCGTTGGCCGAGGGGTCGGTGGTGATGCGGAAGCGGATCAGGACCGCGGCGTTTGTCCACGCGGCCAGGCTGATGCGTCCGCGGCTCCAATTGTTCGTTGCCGTGCCGGTGTAACTGGCCAGCGTTTGCCAGGTCACGCCGGCGTTGGTGGAGATTTCCACGTTGGCGGAGTCACCGGAGGCAAAGTCGTATTTGTGGTTGAATGAGAGCACGGGCGACGCCGCCTTGCCCGCCAGGAACAAGGGCGCGGCCAGCGTCAACGCCTGCGAGGGGATGCCGTTGGCGTAGTTCGTGCCCGGCGAATCGCTCCAGGCGCGCGTGGGCGAAGCCGCGTCCTCGTCGCTCAAGGCCCAGGGCGCATCGGCGATCCAGGTGTTAGGCCCGCCTTCGCCGTTGTCGAGAAATGGATAATCCATGCCCGGCGGCGTGGTGACGATGATTTCGTTGCCCAAAGTCAACAGGCCGTCGGCGTTGACGACCGCGATGCGGTAAAAGTATTTCGTCTTCGGGCTGACGGTGATGTCGGTGAGGTTGGTCGTGGCGATGTTGCCGACTTCCGCGACAAGCGTCGCCGTGCGCCAGTCCACACTGGATGTGAGCGAACGGTAGAGACGATAAGCGGCAAAATTCGTTGCGGCCGATTGCGTCCAGGCCAGCCCGATAGAATTGCGGTTGGTGAGCGTGGCGGCGAGCGTGACCGGCGCGGGCGCTTCGGCCACGAGCACGTCGTCCACATACCAGCCGTCCATGACCACGGAACTGTCCGTGACGAGCCGGAAGCGGAGGCGGACGTTGGTTCGGCCGGCAAAGGCGGAGAGGTCCAGTTGCTCCCGGCTCATTGTGCCCAGGTTGCCGGTGTAGGCGGCCAGCGGCGCGGCGATCCAAGTCGCTCCGCCATTGGTGGAAACTTCCACCTGGCCGAAATCGTAGCCGCTCTCCAAGGCGTATTGATGCTGAAAACTCAGCGCAGGCCGGACGGCACCCGAAAGGTTGAGGGAACTGGCCAGCGCCAGCGCGGCGTCAGTGTTGTTGGTGTAAAAGGTGCCCGGACTGTCCGTGGCCGAGCGGGTGGGCGAGGCGAAGCGCGCGGTGGTCAAGCCCCACGGACTCTGGGCGGTCCACTGGCCGAGGCCGCTTTCAAACGAGTCGGTGAACCAGACGGTGGCGTTGGTTCCTGCGGGCAACCAGAGGAAGGGGACACACAGCCAGTAGAGGAAGTGTTTCATAGAGAAGCGACAGCCGGGCAGAACTGATTCTGCCAGCGGTGCTGGTTGCAGGTTTCAGACTCAATGGAAGGCCACGCAAACCCTCGATTGCCAAAAGCTTGCCCAAAATTGCCATCCGTGAAAGGCGCGGGAGGCGTGGCGGCGGCCATTCTGCCTGCCAGGAAGCCACGCACCCCTGCCCGGTGGGAAAACAGACACGGATGAAAAAGTTCGTGAAGCTCCCGCCGTAACGGTCCGCTTTCGCATCGTGCGTGTGTTTCGTGGCTTCTCCAACCCCGTTTACAGGGTGAAAGCCACCCCGCCCGGCGCGCCCGGGGCGCCGGCCACCCGAGCCTGCCGCGGCAGCGGCTCGGACGGAACCGCCTCCGGTCCGAACCACAAACTCCCCAACTGTCAGCTTCGCCGCTGCGCGAGCACGCGGCGCGAAGGCACATAGCGGGCGATGAACTCGCGGCGGAATTCGCCAAACGTGCCCGCCGCCAGATGCGCCCGGAGGTCGCGCATCAGGCGGAGGAACAGGTGCGAGTTGTGGACGCTCAACATGCGGGCGGCGAGAATTTCACCCACGTTGAACAGGTGCCGCAGGTAGGCGCGGGTGAAACGCTGGCAGGCGAAACAATCGCAGCCCTCCTCGATGGGCCGGAAGTCGGCCTTGTATTGGCCGCCCTTGAGCACATACGCGCCGTCATAGGTGAACACCGTGCCGTTCCGGGCCACGCGGGTCGGCAGCACGCAGTCGAACATGTCCACACCGCGCGCGACCAGTTCCACCAGTTGCGCGGGCGTGCCGAGGCCCATCGCGTAACGCGCCTTGTCGGCGGGCAGGAACGGCTCGGTCAGCTCGACGGCGCGCATCATTTCCGGCTCGGGTTCACCGACACTGACGCCGCCAATGGCGTAACCGTCGAAATCCAGCCGGGTGATTTCTTTCGCGCAGTGTTCGCGGAGGTGGGCGTCGCCGCCGCCCTGCACGATGCCGAACACCTGCTGCCCGTCGGCGCGGGGCTGTTCGCGACATTCTTTCGCCCAGCGGATGGTGCGTTCGACGGCGGCCTTCAATTCCTTCATCGGCGCGTCATGGGGCGGACATTCGTCGAAGACCATGGCGATGTCCGAGCCGAGAATGCGCTGAATCTCCATGGATTCCTTCGGCCCGAGGAACAGCAGGGTGCCGTCGAGGTGCGAGCGAAATTCCACGCCGTGCGCCTTGACCTTGCGGATGTCCCCGAGGCTGAAGACCTGGAAGCCGCCGCTGTCGGTAAGGATGGGCTTGGGCCAGTTCATGAAGCGGTGCAGGCCGCCCGCCGCGCGGATGATGTCCATGCCGGGGCGGATGTTGAGGTGGTAGGTGTTGCCGAGGATGATCTGCGTGCCCATCTCGTCCAGCTCGCGCGGGTCGAGCGCCTTGACGCTGGCCTGGGTGCCGACGGGCATGAACACGGGCGTCTCGATGACGCCGTGGGCGGTAGTCAGGCGACCCAGCCGGGCCTTCGAGGTGGAATCGGTTTTCAGCAGTTCGAACACGCGGCGAGTATGCCGGAGGCGGGCGGCGGGGGCAGGCTTTTTGGTGGGCGTTCGGAAACGCCCGACGCGCGGCGAAACAGCGGCGCAGCCGAGGGGGGGATCGCCCTCACCGGTCCGCCAGCCACGCCTGCATTTCGGCGCGCAAGCGTTCCACCGGCAGGCCCATGACGTTCGTGTAGGAGCCGTCAATGCTCTCGACGAGCAGTTCGCCCTGGTCCTGGATGCCGTAGGCGCCCGCCTTGTCGAGCGGGTTGGCGGTTGTCACATACCGCTGGATGGTCGCCGGGGTCAGGCGATGGAATTTGACCATCGTGGTCTCGGCAAACAGCGCCTCGCGATGGCCGCGCAAATGCAACAGACAGACGCCGGTGATGACCTGGTGCGTCTTGCCCGACAATTCGCGCAACATGCGCCGCGCGTCCGCCGCGTCCGCCGGCTTGTTGTAAAACTTCGTGCCGCGGCAGACCACCGTGTCCGCGCCGATCACGAGGTGGTCGGGGTGTTGTTTGGCGATGCGGCGGGCCTTGCGGTGGGCGTTCAACTGCGCGACTTCCCAGGCGGTGAACTGTTCCTGTTCGCACTCGGGCGCGGCACTGGGCAGGACGCGGAAGCGGAAGACCACCTGGCGCAGCAATTCCACCCGCCGGGGCGACGCGGAGGCGAGGATGACGGGGGGGAGGTTCATGGGCGCAGGCAGGGGTCAGTTTTTTGGGCCAAGGAACGCCGCCCGCGCGGACGGGCGCAACAGGATGATGAGGGTGGCGAGGTTGAACAGCCAGATCCCGATGTTGACCAGCAGGGTCACCAGAAACAGCGGGGCGGACAACAGGGCCGCGAGGCTCCCGTCGGTCAGCAACCAGTTTGCCGTCCGGGCCAGCCCCCACGCTCCTTGCACTGCCATGAGCGCCGCAAAAATCAGCGCCGTCCACCACGCCCAACGTCGGCCTCGTCCCAACCCCACGCCCAGCGCCACACGCAACGGCAACGAGACGAGGGACGCCCCCCAGCCAAGCCAGTAAAAGAGGCCGGGCGCCGTGTCGTCGCCCCGCAGCACCCGCAGAATTCCGGGCAGATGCACCAACGTGATCAACGCGGACACGATGGCGACGACGAACATGCCCGTGGCCAGCCAGCGGACGGAAGCGGGCAAGGGAGCCGCGTCGGCCGTCAACGCCAATCCCTTGTCTGCGACAGCCGGGCGAAGCAGGTCCGCGAATTCCGGCAACGCGCTCAAGGGTTGCCACGCGCCCGTTTCCGCCGTTCGGACCAGCGTGGCGCCGCCAACGCGGCCCTCCAGCAGCCATTGCCGCAATTGGCCGGCGGCGACGGGGCCGTATTCGCGCCCGTCACCGCCGATGATTTGATACATGGCGCGCGAAAGGTGGGCGGTTCAGTGGAAGGCCCCCTTGACCTCGGGCTTGTTCAAAACGACGAGCGCCCAGATGCCGATGGGGAGGCCCAACAGACAGCAAGGCGAAACGCACGGCACCATCGCGATGATGGCGGCGGTCAGGGCGAAGCCGTAGCTTTCAAGCTTCTTCATCTTGAGCGCGCCGAGCAGGACGACAACGGCCATGGCGAGGCCAAGGATCCCTGAAACGATTCCGAGACCGCCCGACAGCATCTCGAACCCCGGGGGCAGATCCTGGTTGCCGGAGATGCCCGCGCCGGCCAGGCCGACTCCGAGGACGTGCATGAGGATGCCCACCACATTCAACAGGCCGCCGAGAATGGCGGTGACGATCAGGCCGATGGCCGGCCCGGAAACCAGTTCGGCCGCATTGGCCGCGGGAACCTGCACCCCGGTGCCCGGCGCGGCCAGGGGCGTGACCGCGGGAGCAGCCGCCGCGAACTCCGGCAGGCTGCCGAGCGGCACCCAGCCGGTGGTGCCTTCGAGTTGCACCTGGGTTTGCGCGTTGGCGCGGCCCTCGGCCATCCATTGCCGCAGGGTTTCCGCCGGGACCGGGCCGTATTCTTTGCCGTCACCGCCGAGGATTTTATACATAGGTTTTAGTTCTGGTTTGGAGGTTCATTGGTCGGATTCCACCGCAGCGTGGCCAGCCGCGCCGCGTTGATTTGTTGCACACTGCCGTCCGCAAAGCCGATGACCCAGACGTCGTTGTGCCGGGGCTGGGCCACGAGCAGTTCGGAGCCGCCGCTGGCGTTCCACCCGGCGTCGGATTCAAACAACATCACGGTGTCGGGCGCGGCGTCACTGTCCTTGAGGCCGCCGAGTGCGGCGTTGAAGGCATACGCGCTGCGCAGGGAGTTGGTTTCCGACGGGCACCAGAACACGTTGCGCGCGCCGCCAACCTCGGCGCTGATGGCGTCGCACCAGTTGGTGGCGGCGGGGAAAGCGTCGTCGTTGTCCGCGGCGTGGATGCGCAGGGCGAGCGCGAGTTGCTTGACGTTGTTGACGCAGTTGATGGTTTGCGCCCGTCCGCGGGCTTGGGAGAACGAGCTTTCAAAGCCATGCCGGAAGGCGACAAACATTACAATGGCGTAGCCGAGGATGAACAACGTGGACAGCCCGCCGGTGATCATGCCGGCGAGCGCCAGCGCCGCCCCTTCCTGCGGCGGGTGGGCCGCGCGAATCTGTTTCCGCGCCATCCAGCCCAGCACCAGCCCGACCGGGCCAGTGATGCCGCAGAAGAAACCGAGTATCCCCAGCACGAGCGACCAGATGGCGAGGGAATTGGTGGGCGTGACGGCCGCAATCGGCACGGCGGCGGCGGGAAGGTGGGCGGCGAGTTCGGGGACGGAACCGAGGGGCTGCCAGGCAGACTCATCCGCCCGGCGGACCTGGGTGGCCCCGCTGACCCGGCCCTGGAGAATCCACTCCCGCACGGTCGCAGCCGAAACCGGCCCGTATTCCTGCCCGTCGCCACCAAGAATCTTATACATGCGGGAGCCTTGCGTGCTGCGGGCGTTTTACGGAAAGGCTGCGGCGCTGGCAAGCCGCGCTTCCGCCCCGCACCGCTGGGGCGCATCTCAGTTTATTGCAGGCGGTGGCGGCAGGCATCCTGCCTGCCGTAGAGGGCGGCATCCTTGCCGCCCGGAATGAGCGTGGCTCCGGGCGGGCGACATGAACTTGCCGAGCGCCCCGTGCGGGCGGGCGTTGCTTTCCGCCGGGCTGGGAAGCCCGGCTCCACGTCAGCCAAGGATTGCCGACGCTACCACCGCACACATATGAACCCGAAAAACTAAGTTGGGGTAATTTTCTGATGTGAAAGTCATCTGGCAAGGCTGCCGGGGTATGCCGTCGGGTTCAACTTCGGCGGAGTTGCTTCGGGCCATTGGAAGATGGCTTCGAGCAAGGGTTTGTGTTTGTCCCATCCACCCCAGGCGGCGGACAGATGCAACACGGTCTGTCTTCCACTTCGTCCCAGGATGGCGCCGCATAGGAAAACCGCCGTGCGCAGGGTGGCAGGCTGGCGATAGTCGGCCTTGGGCGTGGCCGTCTGTTGGTAGAGACTCAGCAGGTTGAAGGTGAAGAGCACGGCGAGGAAGGCCGCTTCGGTCGCCCAGAAGTTCTGCGTGCAGAAGTCATCGGCGGCCAGATCGTTCTTCAACTCCTCGATGCGCTGCTCGATCGTGGCCCGCCCGTTGTAATCCCGCCACAAGACCAGCGGCCCGTCGGTGCGGTTGGTCACCCAGATCCGAAAGGTGTAGCCGGGCACATCCATGAGTTTGCGCCCCACGGCCGCCTTGCCTTCGCGGATCGTTTCCCGCACCACCACGAAGCGGCGCGGGGTGGACCAGCCCAAGAGTTGGGCGGTGAACTCGCCCACGGCATAATGTTCATCCACCGCCTGCCAAGTGCGGATCGCGGCGGCTTGGCGTTTGAGCTGCGTCGTCAACCGCGCCACCACCAGATACGTCAGGGAACACCGCTCCAGAAAGGTCAGCAAAGCGTCCTCGAAGAACCCGCTGTCGGCGCGCACACACCGGATTTTCCACCCGGCGGGCAGTAACGCCAGCGCTTCGGCCAGAAAGGCGGCCGCCCCTTTGGCGGCCCCGGTGTTGCCACTGCGCAGCCAGCCGTGCAGCACGAAGGGCGCTTCGGCCAGCACCGCCAGCAGCGGATGATGACTGTGGCGCCCCGGCCGGCGCGGGTTGTAACCCTTGGCCGCGCCTTGCTGCCGGCCCGACCGCGGAAACACCGTCGCATCCAAGTCCCGCGAGAAGCCGCCTGCCGGACAAACCAACCTCCCCAGCGACCACGTCCACAACGGCCGCCAGAAACTCTGGATGCTTCCCTGCGTGAACCGGTGAAACAACCCGCGCACTGTGTCCGCTCCCGGCCACCGCTCCAGGCCCAGCAAGGCGTGCAGCGCCCGGTCCGCACGCGCCAGTTCGGTGTGGGCGAAGCGGCGGGCCCCGGTGATGACCCCGATGACAAACGCCGTGAAGGTGTGGGCCAGCGGGATGGCGTTGGGACTGGTCAACTGCCAGGGCAGATGCGTTTGCACCTGCCGGGCAAACCCGCGCGGTTCCAAAAAGGCGAGGAAGCTGGCCAGCCCGCCGAAGGGTGTGACCGCGCGGGGTGTTTGCGTGAGTTTGACTTTGGCCTTTCCAAAAAGAGGCGTTACAACCGGGGGCATCGTTCTGTTCCTTTCTGACGTCGTGGTTCTTGGTTCGAACCCATTCTGCGTCAGCTCTCTGGAACAGAACGACTTTTTTCTAACTCAGCTTTTCGGGATGAAACGGACTTGCAAGAAAGTGAGATGCGCCCGCACCGCTGCCGCCCGCGCCTTCCGCCTTTCCCCGGCGGGGGCCGCCCGTTACAGTCCCGCACATGGTGCATGTGGGTTTCGGTTATGACGTTCACGCGCTGGTGGCCGGGCGCAAGCTCATCCTCGGCGGCGTGGAGATTCCGCATCCGCTCGGCCTGGAGGGCCATTCCGACGCGGATGCGTTGCTGCACGCCATCACGGACGCGCTGCTTGGGGCGCTGGGCGAAGTGGACATCGGCCATTTCTTCCCGAACACGGACCCGCGCTGGCGCGGCGCGCCCAGCCGGTTGTTTCTGGCGGAGGCGGCCCGCCAGGTGCGGGCGCGCGGCGGGCGGATTGTGAACGTGGACGCCACGGTGCTGGCCGAGGCTCCGAAGCTGTTCCCGCACATCGCCGCCATGCAGGCGAACATCGCCACCGCGCTGGGCCTGGAACCGCGCCGCGTGGGCGTCAAGGCGACCACGAATGAACGACTGGGTTTCGTGGGGCGCGGCGAGGGCATCGCGGCCATGGCGGTGGCGGGCGTGGATTTGCCGGAAACCTGATTTCAAACGATGTCCAAGAAAGCTGAGATTGGCTGGGAACGCCGGCTGGAGGACGGAACGAGGCTCGAGGTCTATGTCCATCACACCGGCGGGAGGTTCCGTTTTTACGCGCGCGCCAAACGGTTCGAGGAATGGCAGCCGCTGGCCGAGCCGCCGCTGGCGGACTGGCTGGAACTGCTCGACGCGGTTCGCCGGCGCGTGCAACGCCGCAAATTGATGCCCGACGACGAAAAGCGCCTGCGGGCCAGCATTCGGGAACGCTTCCCCGAGGCGGAGTTGCGGTGAGCCGCGATGAAGCCACTCATCCTCATCACCCCGGACTTCGAGCCCAAAGGCGTCGAGTTTGGCGACGCCGCCCTGAGCCTTTCCCGCCGCTACGCCGACGCGGTGCGGGGGGCGGGCGGGCTGCCAGTGGTTCTGCCGCCCGCCGCTGAACGGCGGGTGCTGGCGGAATCCGTGGCGCGGGCGGCCGGAGTGCTGTTGACCGGCGGAGACGACGTGGCCCCGGAGATTTACGCGCCGAAAATGGACTCCGCCCGGCGGAAGCTGGCCCGGGTCACGCCGGATGGCGGCCTGCGCGACCTGTGCGAACTGCAGTTGCTGGCCGAGGTGTTCCGGCAGCGCAAACCGCTGCTGGCCATCTGTCGGGGGCATCAGATTTTGAACGTGGCCCTGGGCGGCACGCTGGTGGTGGATTTGCCGACGCAACGCCCGGGGGAAATCAACCACCGGCAGATGGACCGCAAATGCGAGGCGGTTCATTCCGTGCGGTTGACACCCGGGAGCCTGCTGGCCAAGATAACCCGCCAGCAAACCTTGGCCGTCAACAGCACACATCATCAGGCCGTGGACCGGGTGGCGCCCGGCTTGCGGACGGTGGCGGTCAGCCCGGATGGCGTGGTGGAGGCGCTGGAGCAACCCCCGGAAACACCGGCGCTGCCCTTCCTCCTCTCGGTGCAATGGCACCCGGAACGTTTGCAGGACCGTGACCCGGCGCAGCGCGCCATTTTTGCCGCCTTCATGGCGGCTGGCAGAAGGCAAACCAAAACCAAACTATGAAAGGTTCCATCCTGGTGGTCGAAGATCAGGCGGACATGCGGGACCTCCTCACGGAGGTGCTCCAACCCGCTTACCGCGTCACCGCCGCCGACAGCGGCGCCGCCCTCAAGGCCGCCCTGAATGACCCCCAGACCGACGTGGTCCTGCTGGACCTGAAACTGCCCGACGCCGACGGCCTGGACCTCCTGCCCCTCATCAAAAAACAATGGCCCGGCACCGAAGTCATCGTGCTGACCGGCAACGCCACCTTCGACGCGGCCATCGCGGCGACCAAGGCCGGGGCGTATCACTTCCTGACCAAACCCTTCGAGACGCAGGGCCTGCTCGTCACCGTGGACCGGGCGGTCGAACACCGCCGGCAGAACGAGGAGAACACCTCGCTCTTCCGCGCCGTGGCCGTGTTGAGCGGCGGCTCCACCCCCATCTTCGCCAGCGCGCCCCTCAAGGAAATGGTCCGCACCGTGCAGCGCGTCGCCCCCAGCGACGTGCCCATCCTCATCACCGGCGAAAGCGGCACCGGCAAGGAGGTCACCGCCGACCTGATCCACGCCCTCAGCCACCGCGCCAAGAACCGCATCATCAAAATCAACTGCGCCGCGCTCCCCCGGGAACTCATCGAAAGCGAATTGTTCGGCTCCGTGAAGGGCGCCTACACGGGGGCGCACACCGACCGCGAGGGCCTGTTCCGGCAGGCCGAAGGCGGCACGCTGTTTCTCGACGAAATCTCCGAGATGCCGATTGACACGCAAAGCAAGCTGTTGCGCGTGCTGCAGGACCAGGAAGTGCGGCCCATCGGCAGCAAGGTCAGCTACAAGACCAACTGCCGCATCGTCGCCGCCACCAACCGCCGCCCCGAGGAGGCCATCAAGGATGGCAAGCTGCGCGAGGACCTCTTCTACCGCATCAGCGCCATCACCGTGCATCTGCCCCCCCTGCGCGAACGGCGGGATGACATCATGCCGCTGGCCAACGCCTTCCTGAAACGCTTCGCCGCGCAGGCCAACCGCACCATCACCGGCTTCTCGCGTGACGCCATCGAACGGCTCACGGGCTTCGACTGGCCCGGCAACGTGCGCCAGTTGCAGAACGAGGTGCAACGCTGCGTCCTGCTCTCCGAGGGCAGCGTCATCGAAGCCGCCGACCTCTCCATCACCAACGTCCGCACCAGTCCCGAGGGACAGGACACGAACTTCACCCTGCTCGAAGGCGTCGAACGCAACGCCATCGTTCAGATGCTCAAGGAAACCGGCGGCAACAAACTCGAAACCGCCAAGCGCCTCGGCATTGGCCGCCAGACCCTTTACAACAAGATCAAGGCCTACGGCATCGAGGTCTGACCCCGCGGCACGCCCCCCGCATTGGCCGACGGATAGGCGGCCGCCCCGGAAAGCAGGGCAAAGACGCAGCCTGCTTCGGGACTGCCGCACACGGGGCGGTTTCCCGCCCTTCCGCCGGTCAGGACCGCACCTCGACAATCCGCCCCTTAAACAACTCCAGCGCCTTCTGAATTAGCGGGTCATTCTTGAACTCGTCCTGATTGAACGGGACAGGCTCGGGCCTGGGTTTGGGGAGCGCCGGCCCGGCGGCGGCGGAACTGGCCGGCGCCGGCGAAGCGTCCGCCGGGGCCACCGGGCGGACGCGCCGGGCGGGGGCCTCGGCCTGGACGAACTTGAATTGCACGCCGGGATGGCCGAGTTCCGCCAGCTTGGTGGCCAGCAGCGCGTGGTTCTTGGCGTTGTCCACCAGCGGAATGTGTTCGGAAAATTCGGGGTCGAAGCCGATGGTGAAGAGGTGCTTCGCGAACGACACGGGATGCGCCTCCAGCAGGTAGATGCGGATGAACGGGCTGGCCTTGCTGGCCGCTTCCACCAGCCGACTCCACAGCCCCTCCAGGTCGGCCCCGGCGGGCGCGGCGGCAACGGGGGCGTCCGAGAGGACCGCGGCGGCGGACGGGGCGGACGGGGCGGCGGAGGCCGGCGCGCGCACGGACTTGTCCGCAGCTTCAGCGGCGGAGGCCGTCCGCGCGGTTTCCGGCTGGCCGCGGGGGGGTGGCAGGCCGGCGCCCCGCGCTCCGGCGGAGGCGGCGGGGCTGCCCCCCGCTTCGCGCAGTTGGTTGAGCTGCTTCAACACCATGTCAATCGGCAGCGCGTTGCGGGCCTCGATGGCGCGGAGCAGGGCGACTTCAAGCAGGATTTTTTTCGAGGTCGCGTCGCGCAGGCGCATTTCGGTGTCGGCCAGGACTTCCATGATGCGGCTGAGCGCATCGGGCGTGGTGAGCGCGGACTGCTGCTTGAGCAATTCGGCTTCGGACTCGGACACCTCCAGCATCGTCAGGTCGCCCTTCGCGACGAGGTAGATGAGCAGGTTGCGGAAGTGGTTGAGCAAATCGGAGAGCAGGCGGCCCAGGTCCTTGCCGGCTTTGCCGAGGTCGTTCAACTGACGGAGCGCGGGGCCGGCCTCGCCGGCCAGCACGGCGCGGGCGAGTTCGAGGATTTGCGCCCGGGCGGCGAGGCCGAACATCGCGAGCACATCGGACTCGACGATGGTGTTCCCGCAGAAGCTGATGAGCTGATCCAGCGTGGATTCGGCGTCGCGCATGCAGCCTTCCGCGCCGCGGGCGATGGCGTGGAGCGCCGGGTCGTCAATGGTCACGCCCTCGTTGCCGGCGATGTATTTGAGGTGCTTGACGATGAGCGGGACGGGAATCCGTCGCAGGTCGAAGCGCTGGCACCGGCTGAGGATGGTGGGCAGCACCTTCTCGGGGTCGGTGGTGGCGAAGAAAAACTTCACATGCGCGGGCGGCTCCTCGAGCGTCTTGAGCAGCGCGTTGAACGCGGCGGTCGAAAGCATGTGGACTTCGTCAATGATGTAGATTTTGAACCGGGAGGCGGCGGGGGCGTATTTGACGGTGTCGCGGAGTTCGCGCACCTGCTCGACCCCGTTGTTGCTCGCGCCGTCAATCTCGAGCACGTCCATCGAGCGGCCCTCGGCGATCTCGATGCACTTGGGGTCGTCGAGGGGAAAATCGGCGTCCGGCCCGTGGGTGGCGTTGAGGGCCTTGGCAAAGATGCGGGCGACGGTGGTCTTGCCCGTGCCGCGCGGGCCGCAGAAGAGATAGGCGTGGGCGATGCGGCGCTGCCGGATGGCGTTGGCGAGCGTGTCGGTGACGTGCTCCTGCCCGACGACATCGGCAAACCGTTGGGGCCGGTATTTCCGGGCGATGACCTGATAGCTCATGGAAGTGCGGGGTGTGCAACGCGGAGCGCGGAACTCAAACCCAACCGGCGAACCGCCGGACTCCGCACGCCGGAGGCCGCGCTCCGCAGTCCAAAAATGCCAGGGTGACCACGGCAGATGCAGAGCAAACTACCGTTGCTGCCTTCCGGCCCTGGCGGGGTTCGTAAGTCCGCATTCCATGGGCCCTGGCGGGGCAGACAGTGGCGAACCGGGCGCGGGCGGGCAATGCGTTTTTTCCCGGCGCCGCCCTGCGGCGGGCCGGGGCACCCCCTGCCCCCTCGTCTGCGGACCGAGGGGATGACCGGGTTGCGCTTGTTTCGGCGGCGGAGCGGCGTCAGCTTGGGCGCATGAACGCCTCCCGGACACGCCCCGGAGCCGGGTCTGCCGCAGCAGCGGCGCTGGTCCTCCTGCCCCTGGCCGGCTGGCTCCGCGCGGAAGCCCCGCCCGCCGCGACCCCGCCGCCGCCCCGGCACGTGATGCGCCAGTGGACCACGGCGGAGGGGCTGCCGCACAACGGTGTGGGCGCGTTGCTGCAAACGCGCGACGGCTACCTCTGGGTGGGCACGCAGAACGGGCTGGCGCGGTTTGACGGCGTGCGGTTCCGGACGTTCGGATTGCGCGAGGGGTTGCCGCATCTGTCCATCGCCGCCCTGCTGGAGGACCGGCAGGGCGGCATCTGGATCGGAACGGAGGGCGGGTTAGGCCGGCTGTATCGGGAGCAATTCACCCGCTGGACCGCGAAGGATGGGTTGCCGGGCAACTACCTCATGGCACTGGCCGAAGATGGCGAAGGCACCATCTGGGTCGGCACAACGCGCGGCCTGGCGCGCTGGCGGGGCAACCGATTCGAGCCGGTTCAGCTTCAACCCGCACTGACCAATGCCTACATCCGCGCCCTGGCCACCACGCCCGACGGCACTCTGTGGGTGGCCACTTTGCACCAAGGCATTTTCCGGCAGACCCGCGAGGGATTTCAACCGGTGCCCGGCCCGCCCGGCTTGCGCAATGTCAGCGCCTACACGCTCTCAGCCGATGCGGCCGGCCGCGTGTGGGTGGCGTTGAGTCACTGGGTGACCGTCGGTGGTGACCGGCTGCTGTGCTGGGACAATGGCGGCTGGCGGACCTTTGGCCCGAAAGACGGGCTGCCCAATCAATACCTCACGCGCGTCGTGTCACCGGCGGACGGCGCGGCCTGGGCGGGGGCGCTCGACCAGGGACTGTATGAATGGCGCGACAATCATTTCCTGCCGCTACGACGCGCGGACGGCCTCGCGGACGACGCCATCAGCGCCCTGCTGCTGGATCACGATGACAATCTCTGGGTGGGCACGGTGGCGGGCGGGCTGCAACGCCTCTCCGCCCGTCGCCTGGAAACCTTTCCCGTCCTGGACGCGGGCGAGGAACGGCTGGCCACCACGCTGGCGCAAACCACCGATGGCCGCTTGTGGGTGGGCACGCCCGGGCGCGGGCTGTTTGAATGGCGGGATGGAACCTTTCATCAACTGTTGCGCGAACCGCCGATGGCGGGGCATCTCCAGGTGGAGGCGATGCTGGCCGCGCGGCAGGGCGGATTGTGGTGGGGCGCGGGGCCGGCGTTGTATCACTGGCGAGACGGACGGGTCGCCGCGCGGCATGACACCGAACGCTGGCTGCAGGGGGACCGCGTGGTGGCGTTGGGCGAAGAGCCGGACGGGGTGCTGTGGGTAGGCACGCTGAACGGCCAGTTGCGGGGGCTGCGGGAAGGGCGGTTTGGCCCGCCCATAAACGGCCTGGCGGCGGGACCGGTTACCGCCATCACCCGCACGCCGGAAGGCAGCCTCTGGGTTGGATCGCTGGGCGGCGGCTTGAACCGGATTCGCGACGGCACCAATCAGGTCTTTACCACTGCCGACGGCCTGGAAAGCAACCTCATCCGCACCCTGTTCGTGGACCGCGACGGGACGCTCTGGGTGGGCACGCTGGGCGGCGGCTTAAGCCGCTGGCGGGGCGGACGCTTTCAATCCTTTACCCGGCGGCACGGACTCGCGGACGACAGCGTGCCGCAAATCCTCGAGGACGACGCCGGCTTCCTCTGGCTCGGGAGCAATCACGGCCTCATGCGCCTCGCCAAGTCCGACCTCGACCGGCTGGCCGAAGGCTCCCTCACCCGGCTGCATCCGTGGGTGCTGGATGAATCCGACGGCATGGTCTCCGAACAATGCATGGCCGGCGCCCCCGCAGGCCTCAAGACCTCCGATGGCCGCCTGCTGTTCTGCACCGCCCGCGGCATTGCCCTGGTGCGGCCAGACCGCGTGCCGGTGGCCGCGCCGCCGCCCCTGGTCTTGATCGAGGAGGTGCTGCTGGACGGCGCCCCCCTCCCCGGCCTGCTGGAAGCCTCGTTACCGGGCCGGGCCAGCCTGCGGGTGCCGCCCGGCGCGGGCCGACTCACCTTCCGCTACACCGGCCTCAGCTTCACCGCCCCGGAAAAAGTCCGCTTCCGCTGCCAACTGGAGGGCGTGGACGCCGACTGGCTGGAAGTGGGCGCGGAACGCACCATCAGCTACAGCCAGTTGCGCCCGGGCGACTACACCTTTCGCGTGACCGCCTGCAACCGCGACGGGGTCTGGAGCGAAACCGGCGCCGCCCTCGGCTTCTCCGTGCAGCCGCATTTTTGGCAAACGTGGTGGTTCGTGGCCGTGCTCGGCGTGAGCCTGGTGGGCGGGCTGGCCGGCGGCATCCGTTTCGCCGAACGCCGCCGCTACCAGCGCCGCCTGCGCCGCCTCGAAACCGAACGCGCCATGGAACAGGAACGCGCCCGCATCGCCCGCGACATGCATGACGAACTCGGCGCGCGGCTCACCCAGATCTCCCTCCTCAGCGCGTTGACCCGCAAACGCGCCGAACAGCCCGGCGAAGTGCAGGCCAACACCGACAAAATCGCCGGCGCGGCCCGCGAACTGACGCGCTCCCTCGACGAAATCGTCTGGGCCGTCCGCCCCCAGAACGACCATCTCGAAAGCCTCGTCGAATACCTCGGCCAGAGCACGCGCGACCTCTGCGAAGGCTCGCCGGTGCGCTGCTGGTTCACCGTCCCCGACCAGGTGCCCGCCCGGCCCGTCAGCGCGCAGGTCCGCCACAACCTCGTGCTCGCCTGCCGCGAGGCCGTCAACAACGTCATCAAACACGCCGCCGCCACCGAACTGCGCATGCGCGTGCGGCTCGCGGAGGACCAGTTGACCGTGGAAATTGCGGACAACGGCCAGGGCTTCGACGTGGCCGCCGGCGAAGCGAAATGCAGCGGCCTGGTTCACATGCGTCAGCGGCTCGCGGATTGCGGCGGCGAATGTCGTTTCACCAGCACGCCCGGGGCCGGCACACGCGTCGAGTTCACCTTGCGACTCGCCGGCAGCGGCACATCCCCTGCCCCGCTTGCGCCGCCCGCCGGGGCCTCTCCCCCGCACACCACGATCTGATTCGCGCCCCACGCACCATACCCAGTTTTGGGAATAGCCCTCGCCGCCCGCCGCCCCACCATGAAGCCCACGAAAACAACCATGCCCGTGGCCGTTACCCCCCGCGAAACCTCCGTGGTCATTGTCGAGGATGACGCCGGCATCCGGGAATCACTCACCGCCTACCTCGAGGAGTCGCCCGATTGCCGGTGCCTCGCCGCGTTCCCCAGCGCCGAGGCCGCGCTCGACTATCTCGGGCGCGAACAGCCCGACGTCGTCATCATGGACATCAACCTCCCCGGCATGTCCGGCATCGAGGCCACGCGGGAACTCAAACGCCGCCACCCCGCCATGCGCATCCTGATGCTCACCGTCTATGAGGAGGGCAAACCCCTCTTCGAGTCCCTCAAGGCCGGGGCCTGCGGCTACCTCCTCAAACGCACCGCGCCCGAGAAAATCATCGAAGCCATCCATGAGGCCAAGGCGGGCGGCGTGCCGCTCAATCCGCAGATGGCCGCCAAAGTCGCGCAGTTCTTCCGGCAAACCTCCCCGCTCGAAGCTGAACTGGGCTCGCTCACCCAACGGGAACGCGAAACCCTCGAGCTGCTGGCCGAGGGCTACCTTTACAAGGAAATCGCCCACCGCATGGGAGTCAGCACCGGCACGGTCCACCAGTTCATCAAGCACATCTACGAAAAACTCCACGTCCACTCGCGCACCGAAGCCGTCCTCAAATACCTCGGCAACCAGCCCCCCGCGCGCCGGTGAGCCATCCGCCGCGCGCCCGTCCGGGGGCGCATCTCACTTTCTTGCAAGTCCGTTTCATATGTGTGCGGTGGTAGCGTCGGCAATCCTTGGCTGACGTGGAGCCGGGCTTCCCAGCCCGGCGGAAAGCAACGCCCGCCCGCACGGGGCGCTCGGCAAGTTCATGTCGCCCGCCCGGAGCCACGCTCATTCCGGGCGGCAAGGATGCCGCCCTCTACGGCAGGCAGGATGCCTGCCGCCACCGCCTGCAATAAACTGAGATGCGCCCCCCGTCCGGCGGCGCCGGAAAACCCGCTTGCATGGCCTTGCCCGCGCCCTAATTTCCCGCCTCCGGCGCGTTGCGTTCCGCCCCGATCGTCGCCAGCCAGTCACACCCATGAGCCAATCCCACCTCCCCGCCACCGACACCTTCGTCCGCCGCCACATCGGCCCCCGCCCGCACGACATCCAGACCATGCTCGACACGCTCGGCCTCGCCAGCCTCGACGCGCTCGCCGATGCCGCCGTGCCCGCCGCCATCCGCCTGCCCAGGCCGCTGGACCTGCCCGCGCCGGTCTCCGAGTTCGAGGCGCTGGCCGAACTGCGCGCCCTCGCCAGCAAGAACCAGGTCTTTCGCTCGTTCATCGGCCTCGGCTACCACGACACCATCACGCCGCCGGTCATCCAGCGGAACCTCCTCGAAAACCCCGGCTGGTATACCCAATACACGCCCTATCAGTCCGAAATTTCCCAGGGCCGCCTGGAAATGCTGCTCAACTTCCAGACGATGATCTGCGACCTCACCGCGCTCGAGATCGCCAACGCCTCGATGCTCGACGAGGCCACCGCCGCCGCCGAGGCCATGATGCTGTGCCATCGCGTGAAGGCCGAGGAAAACCGCAACGTCTTCCTCATCGCCGACCTTTGCCATCCGCAGACCATCGAGGTCGTCCAGACCCGCGCCCGGGCGCTCGGCATTCAAACCCTCGTGGGCAAGCCCGAAGAATTCACCTTCACCGCGCAGACCTGCGGCGTGCTGCTGCAATATCCGGACACCTTCGGCACCATTCACGATTACACCGCGCTCGCGGAAAAGGCCCACGCCGCCGGCGCGCTCGTCGTGGTCGCCGCCGACCTGCTGGCACTGACGCTCATCCAGCCGCCCGGCGAGTTCGGCGCGGACGTCGCCGTCGGCAGCGCGCAACGCTTCGGCGTGCCGCTCGGGTTTGGCGGACCGCACGCGGCGTTTTTCGCCACACGCGACGCCTTCAAGCGCCAGATGCCCGGCCGGCTCGTCGGCGTCTCCAAGGATTCGCGCGGCAAGCCCGCGCTGCGCCTGTCGCTCGGCACGCGCGAGCAGCACATCCGCCGCGAAAAGGCCACGTCCAACATCTGCACCGCGCAGGCGCTGCTCGCGAACATGGCGGCGGCCTACGCCATTTACCACGGCCCGGAAGGATTGAAGGCCATTGCCCGGCGCATCCACACGCAGACGATGCTGCTGGCGGCGGGACTGGAAAAGCTGGGCTACCGCACCAACGCCGGTGCCAGCTTCGACACCCTGCGCGTCGAACTCGGCGCCGTGGCCAGCGCGGACCTCGCGGGCATTGCGGCCAAACACCGCGTCAACCTCCGCGTGGTGGATGCGCGGACCGTGTGCGTCGCCCTGGATGAGACGGTCACGGACGCCGACCTGGCCACGCTGCTGCAAATCTTCAACGGCGACCGCGCCCCACAATTCGCGTTGTCAGAACTCACGCATCACGCATCACGCATCACGCCCGCCCGCACCTCTCCGTTCCTGACGAATGCGGTCTTCAACCGCTACCAGTCCGAGACCGAGATGCAGCGCTACCTGCGCCGCCTGGAGAGCAAAGACCTTTCGCTCTGCCACGCGATGATTCCACTCGGCTCCTGCACGATGAAGCTGAACGCCGCCAGCCAGATGTTCCCCGTCTCGTGGCCCGAGTTCAGCCGGCTGCACCCGTTCGCGCCCGCCAGGCAGACGCTGGGTTATCAGGAAATGTTCCGCCAATTGGAGTCCTGGCTCGCCGAAATCACCGGCTTCGCCGGCGTGTCGCTCCAACCCAACGCCGGTTCGCAGGGCGAATACGCCGGGTTGCTCGTCATCCGCGCCTACCACGAATCCCGCGGCGACACACAGCGCAACGTCTGCCTCATCCCCACCAGCGCGCACGGCACCAACCCCGCCAGCGCCATCATGGCCGGCATGAAGGTCGTCGCCGTCGCCTGCGACCAGGACGGCAACATTGACCTCGCCGACCTGCGCGCCAAGACCGACGCGCACCGCGCCACGCTGTCGTGCCTCATGGTGACCTACCCCAGCACGCACGGCGTCTTCGAGGCCGGCATCCGCGAAATCTGCGCCCTCGTCCACGACGCGGGCGGCCTGGTCTATATGGACGGCGCGAACATGAACGCCCAGGTCGGCCTGACCTCGCCCGGCTTCATCGGGGCCGACGTGTGCCATCTGAACCTGCACAAGACATTTTGCATCCCGCACGGCGGCGGCGGTCCGGGCATGGGCCCCATTGGCGTGGCCGAACATCTCGTCGAATTCCTCCCCGGGCACAGCGTGGTGAATCTGGGCGGCGAAAACCCCATCGGTGCCGTGTCCGCCGCGCCGTGGGGCAGCGCGAGCATCCTGCCGATCTCGTGGATGTATATCCGCACGATGGGCGAAGCCGGCCTGACCGAAGCCACCAAGGCCGCCATCCTCAACGCCAATTACATCGCCAAGCGGCTGGAGCGGCATTTCCCCACGCTCTACCGCGCCAACGGCCTCGTCGCGCACGAGTGCATCCTCGATTTGCGCGGGTTCAAAATGACGACCGCCGAGGACGTGGCGAAGCGGCTGATGGATTTCGGCTTTCACGCGCCGACGTTGAGCTGGCCGGTGGCGGGCACGTTGATGGTGGAACCGACCGAGAGCGAACCGCTGGCCGAACTGGACCGCTTCTGCGAAGCGATGATCGCCATTCACGGCGAGATGCAGCAGGTCGAGTCCGGCGCGTGGGACAAAACCAACAACCCGCTCAAACAGGCGCCGCACACGGCGGACATGATTGCCAGCACGGAGTGGAACCGCCCCTACACCCGCGAACAGGCCGCCTTCCCGGTGGCAAGCTTGAGGGACTTCAAGTTCTGGCCCGCCTGCGGCCGCGTGGACAACGTCTTCGGCGACCGCAACCTCGTCTGCTCCTGCGCGGGGATGGAGAATTATTCGTGAGCCGCGCCATAAGCCGTTTGTGATCTACCTCGACCACAACGCCACGACGCCGGTTGCGCCCGAAGTGCTGGAAGCGATGATGCCGTATTTGACGGCGGAATGGGGCAACCCGTCCAGCAGCTACCATTTCGGGGCGAAGCTCAAGGGGGCGATTGAAACGGCGCGGGCGCAGGTGGCGGAACTGATTGGCGCAAGCGGGCGGGAAATCATCTTCACGTCGTGCGCGACGGAGAGCAACAATGCGGCGATTCAGGCCGCGCTCCGGGCCAATCCCGGCAAGCGGCACATCATCACCTCGGCGGTGGAACATTCCTCGGTGCTGAACTACTGCCGGGCGCTGGAGGGGCACCACGAATGGACGCTAATCCACACCAAGCAGCCGCACGCAGCCACGAAGAGGCGCGGAGGAGCACAAGAGGCTGCAAACATTCCCCTCACCCGTCCTGCGGACACCCTCTCCCCGTCGGACGGGGAGAGAGCAGGGAGAGGGGGAGTCTTCCGCGTAACGTATCTGCCGGTGGATCGCGACGGGCTGCTCAAGCTGGCAGACGTGGAAAACGCGATCACCGACGACACCGCCGTCGTGTCGCTAATGTGGGCAAACAACGAAACGGGCGTGCTGTTCCCGGTGAAGGAGATTGCGGAGATTTGCCGCGCGCGCGGCGTGCTGTTTCACTGCGATGCGGTGCAGGCGGCGGGCAAGGTGGAGATTGACGTGCGCCAGGTCCAGGCCGATTACCTGTCGCTCACGGGCCACAAGTTTCATGCGCCCAAAGGTGTGGGCGCGCTTTACGTGCGGCGGAAAGCGCCGTTCTCGCCGCTGATCCACGGCGGGCATCAGGAGCGGAGTTTGCGCGGTGGGACGGAGTCCGTGCCGTTGATTGTTGGCCTGGGCAAGGCGGCGGAACTGGCCCGCAAACAACTGCCGGATTTTGAGCGAAAGGTCCGCCCGCTGCGTGACGCGCTGGAGGAAGGAATTCTGGGCCGCCCCCTCCCCCCGAACCCGGTAGTGGGACAGGCATCCTGCCTGTCCGGTGGCACCGCCAAACTCGCGCTGGACTCACACCCAATGGACGCCTCACCGGACAGGCGGGACGCCTGTCCCACTACGGCGTCGGCGCTGCGGTTCGGGGGTTCAAAGCGCGAACTTCTGGTTGGGAGAAATCT
>Ga0209381_1002605_pt1 | contig 21767 bp, 21 predicted proteins | sample DewCreD2012metaG_FD_184111 | JGI IMG/M metagenome (GOLD analysis project Ga0209381, IMG submission 184111) | Hot spring sediment bacterial and archeal communities from British Columbia, Canada, to study Microbial Dark Matter (Phase II) - Dewar... ...
ATGGACATTGTGGACCCAGTGGACTTCACCCGCAAGGGGATTGATTTTCTTGTCCATTTCGTCCACAAGGTCCACGACATCCAGAGGATAGCACGTAGAATCCGATCTTGACTGCCGAATCCAGGGTTAAGGATGTAACATGCGCAAAGACTTATGACGCCATATATAGTTTTTTGAAGTATAGCAGAGCTTTGTTAGAATAGTGTTAGCAGTTGTTCGAGAGGGCACGCGTTGACGATCTGACGGCATTTCTGGCGCGTAAGATTGTCGAGCAAGAACATTTCGGACAGGGCCAGCCACTGCCACTGATATGCTGTGCGTGAGTCTCTCCGCCCTGGATTTTATGAGCCATTAATACGGGCCCAATAGTCTCGGGGCAGAGGACATTTTCAATCGCGTGGACGCACTACTGGATGGATTCTTGGCATTCCTCGATTTACACGATGCGGGCGACTATTCATTGTTCCACTATGGAGTGGGCTTCAACAGGCCTAAAAGTATCTCTCCCATGTCCGCGTTATCCAGATACGCGCCATGCACCGGATCGCTGCCGGTCGCCTTGTCGGTAAAGAGGCTCGCTCCTGCACCGCGAACATACAATGGCACAAGCCGGTTCGTGTGCTCGATACTGTGCCATTCGGCTTTCGGCATGGATCCCTTGCCGCGGCACTGCACCGGCGTGCAATCCGTGACTGAATCGGGGCCGCACAAGTACCCGCATTCGTGGTCGGCGGTGATGACAACCAGATTCTTGTCCCAGCCGCCGTTCGCCTCGGCCCAGTCTATAACGGCGTCGATTGCCTGGTGGAAGTCGATCTGTTCCTCGATCATCCGGCCCAGTTGGTTACGGTGGCTGGCCCAATCCACGGCGCCTCCCTCAATCATCAGGAAGAGTCCGTCCGGGTCCTGCCCGAGCACGGCGAGCGCGCCGCGGGTCATCTCGGCGAGGGTCGGCGAAGTTGGCAGCAGTGGCGTTTCATAGGGCGCGTCGTCTTTGGGGTCGCCATCCACTGCGGTGCGCTGGACTTGCATGGTTTCACGTACCGGGAGTACGGCGGCAACGCGCTTGGGCGGGGCGCCTGGAAGCTCCTGTATCCCGGCACGGGTCTGCACGAGGGTCCAAGGGTCGGGCGCGCCATCGCCATCGGCATCGGCCATGGGTTTGCCCGTCAGGAGCGCCTGCCAGGTGTCGACGCCGCCGACGTACCCGTATCGCTCGGTCACCTCCGGCCCGGTGCCCTCGACGGCGACGGGCTTGCCGTCGTCATCGAAGAGCGGATGTCCTGCCCCCATGATAACATCTACCGTGCTGTTGTGGAACATTTCCCGCGCAATCGCTTCGTAGTTCCCCCTCGACGTGACGTGGGCCACGAAGCCGGCGGGTGTTGCGTGAGAGAGGGGAACCGTCGTGATAACGCCGGTGGCTTTGCCAAGCGCTTCTGCGGCCTCTACAACGTTCGACCGCGGGTTGCCGTCCACATCGACCCCAATGGCGCTGTTCCGGGTTTTCACACCAGTGGCCATGGCGGTCGCGGCCGCCGCGCTATCGGTGGCGCCTTTCTTGCAAGCGTCAAAACCCGCATACGCCTCGGCCGGATCGTAAGATCCGCCCGCCGGGCAGGTGCTCATTGCCAACGCGATGAAGGTCTTCTGATATCGCTGCTGCCCGGGTTCCCCGTCCTGATAACAGCTTGCCGCGAGAATATGGTTGTATCCACCGCCATCAGATATCATCACAATGACATTGTGCGGCGGGGCGTCTGGCCCGGCCACCGCGAGAGACGGAAACCACTGGATGGCTACCAGCATCCACCAAAAAGACCGCACGGCAAGACAAAGCGTATTCACAGGTTTCATTTTACGTTCTCCAGAAGGTCTTCCAAACGAACTCGGACCGCTCGATGCTTGCAGGACCATTCCATATCAAGATAACAATAATTCTACTTTGTTACATATGTATAATTATGAGTTTTGTTGAATTTCTCCTGCAACTCGAATCAGCGGCAAGACAGGGAACAGCCGCGCAAAAATACCGCCGTTTTCCTTGTTGACATTGTTGCCCTAAGGCGGCATAGCCGCAATGTCTCAATCAGGTGTAGTATTTCTTCGATCGCAACTTCTGCGCATCGCGCACAGAAGTTGCGATCAAAAAAACTACAGTTCGCTGAGGATCATGCCGATGATCGGCGTTACGGGTTCTTCGGTCGGGTAACGCACGAACGCGACATGGCCGTCCATGTAGAGAACATTGCACCCGCCGGGCACGTGGTTGAACTCCTGCGTGTCGCGACTCATGTTCGTGGCCAGCCAGTCCATGCAGACCCAAAGCCCGCTTTGTGCCTGGGCGCTGGCTGCGGAGTTGTTGATGTCGGTGATCAAGAACCGCTCAATCCCTTCGCGCAGGCGGTAGACCGTCATGACATCTCCAACACGTATATCGTTGTCAAAGAAGTCAAGCTGGGCTTGCAGCGCCGCCGGGTTTGACGGGTAGTTCTCCACATCGTCGAACTGAATCAGCATGTTCGGCAGCATCTGGAGGAACGCCGTCGACAGTTCCGGCGTGATTGCACCCGAAACGATGAGTTCGGACAGAACGCGAAGCAGAAGTGCCTGCGTATCTTCGCCGGGATTGGGCCGGTAGATAGTGGTATTGTCCGTAAGCCCCGGAATGCGAAGCAGCCAGCCCATGTAGGCGTAACTGCTATCCTGATTGTCCACCTCGCACGGATAGAACTCATCATTCGGCAGGGCCGCCGGCACGAAGAATCCGCCGCCGTCTACGCCGCCCGCCGCGACAGGCTCACTCTCGTTGGCGTCATTGAAGGCCTTGGCCGGGTCCGTGCCGTCCGGATCCGACGGGCAAAGAAGCACCGCGGGATCCGACAGATACTCCGGAAATATTGACACCACGTTCGGCACGGCCGACGGATCCGTCCTGCCGAATTCGCAACTCCAAATGTCCGCGGTAGGCCATTTCCCGCCCCTTGACTCGCCAGCATACATCTTGAACACCACCCCCATCTGCTTGAGATTGTTCTGGCAACTTGACCGACGGGCTGCTTCTCGGGCTCGTGCCAGCGCGGGAAGCAGAATCGCGGCTAGAATGCCGATGATAGCTATTACGACCAACAATTCGATTAGAGTGAACCCACGTCTTGACTTGTGCATGGGTTGGTTCCTTTCACTGCTTGTTGTTGAATCAACCTACATTTCCTATATGTGAATCGGATAGGCGCGTTCGCTCGAACCGTCTTCGCGGAGAAGCCGAGTATGACGCACCTATCCCGGAGAACTTGCTACAGTCAACAAACGGCTGCCTGTTGGATCGGACTATCCATCAGTCGCTTGCACAAACAAGGCCCATCAGAATGCCGCGGCAATGAGACCGTAGGTGCTCGCCCATGCAGCGTTTGCAGGGAACTTCCCGTCTCTTTCGTACCGGATGAACTCCACGTGGCCGTCAAGATAGAGCGTATTCGCCCCGCCGGGCACGTGGTTGAACGCGGCGGCGGCTCCCGGCGTACTGCTTACGCTGTCCCAATAGATGGGAAGGCTCGACTGGGCTTTCGCACTGGCAGTAGGATTGTTGATATCCGTAATCATAAACCGTTCGATGCCTTCGCGGAGACGGTAGACGGTATGTTGTCCGCCGTTTCCTGCGGTGGCTACACCGTTCACCAGGCTGGACAAGGGGTTAGAGGTGACGTCGAGGTCGCTGTCAAGCAGTTCCCGTATGGCGGTTCCGTTCGCTGTCGCACTGGTGCCAAAGGCTCCTCCAGCGAAGAGAGGCAACGCTACGGCGAGAATCTGTGAAGGCCCGCTTGTGCCCGAGGGAATCGAGACGCCCAAGACGCCGGCTACAACACCGAGGTCCGTCTGATCAAACGTTCCATCGGCGCGGTCGATGACCCAACCAAAGTACTGGTAATGGTCAGACGGATTGTCTGCTAATCCTTTGTAGGGGCTGTTGCAGACCTGGCCCGGTTCGTCCGATATAACCGCCAAGGCATCCACTGCCGGACCGGCATCGGGCGCTGAAGGACATACAAGCACCTGCCAGTCATTCAGATATTCCGGGAATATCGCCGTCACCGATGGCCCGATTTCCGGCTCATCCTGCGTCGTACAACCGGCGGGCTTGCCCCCGGAGCCATCCGTGTAATACGGCGCAATACCCTGCATCGGTGGGAACTTCTGGCCTTTGGATTCGTTTGCATACATTTTCAGGATAACGCCCATTTGCTTCAGGTTGTTCTGGCAACTGGACCGGCGGGCGGATTCCCGCGCGCGCGCCAATGCGGGTAACAGAATAGCGGCCAAAATGCCGATAATGGCAATGACGACCAATAACTCGATCAATGTAAAGCCAACTTTGCCGTACTTCATGTGTTCCTCCTTTTCTCCATAACGTTTTCATAGGGCCTGACTTCAATTCTCCCAACGGCCCATGTTCAATACCTTTGGCATCGGGTTGTAGTCCGTGAGTAGCAGTGTGTCATCTTCGATATCGTGGGTGTGGACGTAGAGCGCCGCGGTGGAGGACGCTTGCGCAAGCGTGCCCCAGAACGACACGCCGCGACCGTCAATAGAGAACGTCCACAAGGCCGTGCAATCCGTATCGGGAATGCGACGGTGCTTCTCGTAGAAGGGCGCGATGTTCAGAACGGGTTCTTTCATCGTTGTTCTTTCCTCGTCACAGCGAACGTGAAATGGCGCACTGGATGTCTTTCAGCGAAAGTCGCTCGATCACCGGACTCTCTCGGTCACGGGCGTTCTTTCGCGAACTGCGAAATTCGCATGCTGCGTCAACCGATATGCGGTGCTTCTGTCCATAGCCGCCGCATATCTGCCGCGCCAGAATCTGGCTTTCAGCGTCGCTATATCCCTGTTCGGCATAGAAACGCACCCATACGTCCCCGTGATCGGGAATTGGCGGCTGAATATCAGTTCGCATAAGTCGTGCTACGGGTTTGAGAACGCCAAGTTGGCCAATACACTTCGTGAGACCGTACCCACAGGCGTCTTGGGCAACCGCTCCATAATCTGTAACTTCATTACAGAATCGCTGTTCTTCAGGCGCACCTTACAGTGCGCTTTGAACTCCTCAAGCGCGAGCGGAGTACCTTTGCCGAGAACGACAAAGGCATGAAATCGCATTTTTCCGACATTGTCCGGGTACGGCATCACACACACTTCGCGCACGTTAGGGCATTCCATCAGATGGTTTTCGATTTCGCGTATTTGCATTTTGGCCTCGCTTTCGTTTCTCGTCCCACAACTTTTCTGAAGGAATCTTAGACAATTTTTAGCCCACCACTGTTAGCCCCCGATTAGTTTCCTGTGTTTTCTTTGTGATTTTGCCCCATAGCAGCCCGTGGTAAAAGTCGCGGAGGCGCAGCAGAATTATCAGTTTGGCATTTAAGTCTTTATGTGATATTCTTGGCGTCAGTAACCGGGAGGTATCACCCATGGCCATGGGACGCAGGAAGAAAGAACGGCAGGCAACGCTCTGGGTGGAGACGAGCACGCTTCCGTCCGTGCCGGGGCACGACACTGAATAAGCCCGTAGTTGCGGCCGCGGCAAGAAAACGACGGCGGGAAGTTTTCGACAAGTCCATAATGTGGCTCCTTTATTGGTAGGCTCAAGGTATAAGGCTCAAGGTACAAGGCTCAAGGGTCAAGCGTATCCTGTTTGCGCAAGGATCGTAGAAGGCCATTCAGCACTTTGGCCGTTTCTTCGCTGAGGATCTGGACCTTCTCGTAATCCTTGAGGGGCAGGAAACGCAGCCTATGAGCAAGAGAGAGTTGGTATTGCAGTTCGTTAACCGAACCATAGGCCATATCGAGGAAATGCAGATAGTCAGCCTTGGTGTGCCGGCCACATCCTTCTACGATTTTCGATGCAACGGACACCGCCGAGCGTCGTAGCTGCGAGGTCAGTCCAAACAACTCCTCCCGAGGGAATCCCCGCATCAGTTCGTACACAAGAACCGCCAGTTCATCGGCCAACTCAAATGCGCGTAGTTATTTATGATCGCGCATCTCTCAACCCTTTCCACCATTGGCAGTGCTACAACTCTCGATCCTTATACTTTGAGCCTTGCGCCTTGACCCTTGCACCTTGACCCTTGCACCTTGACCCTTGCACCTTGACCCTTGCACCTTGACCCTTGCACCTTGACCCTTGCACCTTGACCCTTGCACCTTGACCCTTGCACCTTGACCCTTGCACCTTGACCCTTGCACCTTGACCCTTGCACCTTGACCCTTGCACCTTGACCCTTGCGCCTTGACCCTTGCGCCTTGACCCTTGCGCCTTGACCCTTGCACCTTGACCCTTGCACCTTGAGCCTAGAACAACCTTCTCAACGTTCCGCCCGTGCCACCGGAGGCCAATTCCTCGGCGGCGAAGCGCAGCAAACGTTCGGTGTCTTTCCATCCGAGGCAGCCGTCGGTGATGCTGACGCCGTACTTGAGGTCCTTGTCGCTTTTTTCGGCCGATTGGCGGCCTTCGCGGAGATAACTTTCGATCATGGCGCCGATGATAGAGGTATTACCGTCTATGCGTTGCAGGAGGACGCTCCGCAGGACGTGTCCCTGGAGTTTTGGGCGTTTCCCGGAATTGGCGTGGCTGCAATCCACCATAATGCGCGGCTCGACGCCGATAGCGCGCAATTGCTCTTCGGCCATGATGATGCCGACGGGATCGTAATTGGGCCGGTCCTGTCCGCCGCGCAGGATGATATGGCAATAGGGATTGCCGCGTGTGGCGACGATGCACGTCTGGCCGTCTTCGTTGATGCCGAGGAAATGATGGGGATGGCGGGCGGATTGAAGCGCATCAATCGCGACGCCCAAGTTGCCGTCGGTGCTGTTTTTGAAACCGACGGGCATCGAAAGGCCGCTGGCCATTTCTCGGTGCGTCTGCGATTCGGTCGTGCGCGCGCCGATAGCCGCCCAGCTTTCGAGGTCGGCTATGTATTGCGGGATGATCGGATCCAGCACTTCGCTGGCGGCCGGCAGGCCCATCTCGTTCACGCGCAGCAGGATTTCGCGGGCCCGGTACAGGCCCTTTTTCATGTCGTACGTGCCGTCAAGGTTCGGATCGTTGATCATCCCCTTCCAGCCGATCGTCGTCCGCGGCTTTTCAAAGTACGTCCGCATAACGACAAGCACCTCGTCCTTGATCGCTTCGGCCAGAACCGCCAACCGTTCAGCATACTCGAGCGCGCCGTAGCGATCATGGATCGAGCAGGGACCGACGATCACGAGCAGGCGGCGATCTTCGCCGTCGAGAATTTTCCGTATCGCGCGGCGGCCCTCGACGACCGTCTTGTTCGCCGCCTCCGTCATGGGCAACTTGGCCTTCAGCGCACGCGGCGTGATCAACGGCGTCATCGCCGCGACGTTCAAATCATGTGTGCGTTCCATATTGGCGTTTCCTTGATTGAAACGGCATTATAACGTAATGAGGCGACAGGCTTCAGGTGCAAGGTGCAAGGTGCAAGGTGCAAGGTGCAAGGTGCAAGGGTTTGGAACCAAGATGAACGCAATGGAACGTAGACTCAGCCATCTGGAAGAGAGGTAAGCGATGAAAGATCACAAGAAGTTGCGAGCCTTCGAACTGGCGGATGAATTGGCCGTTCTTGTGTACGAGCTGACGCGGAAATTTCCACGAGAGGAATTGTTTGGACTGACTTCGCAGATGCGGCGTTCTGCGGTGTCGGTCGCGTCGAACATCGTGGAAGGGTGTGGACGGCATACAAAATCGGACTACCTGCACTTTCTCGATATGGCCTATGGTTCGTCGAACGAGTTGCAATACCAGGTTTCCCTCGCGGAGAGACTGTCCTTCCTACCCAGCACGGATTTTGAGAAAGTGCGGCTTATTTGCGAGGAAACATCCAAAGTACTCAACGGCCTTCTTCGGTCCTTGCGCAAAGACGATAATCTTGAGCCTTGAACCTTGCACCTTGAGCCTTGAACCTTGCACCTTGCACCTCGAGCCTTGAACCTTGAACCTTGAACCTTGAGCCTGAAGCCTGACCGGAGGTTCTTATGACCCATCGCGAGCGGTTTCTCGAAACGTTGTTGTTCGGCGCGCCGGACCGGATTCCTTTTTCGCCCGGCGGCGCGCGCGAGTCTACATTGGCCGCGTGGCATGCGCAAGGTCTGCCGGAAAATCGCAACTATATGGAGGCCATCTATGACCTCGTTGATGCGCGGCGCGCCGAGAAGGGATTGCCGCCGGGCGAGTATCGTCCGACGACGCCATGGACCGATCTGGGCGTATCGTTCAAGATGATACCGACGTTTGAGGAAGAAGTCCTCGAACACAAAGACGGGCACTACATCGTGCGGGATTGGATGGGCGCGATCACGGAAATTTCCGACCGGTACGATTACACGTATATCCGGTCGCCGCGCGATTTCGTCACGCGGAAGTGGCATCGTTTCCCGGTACAAAACCGCGCGGACTGGGAGGCGATGAAACCGCGATTCGACCCGCGGCATCCGGAACGGTTCCCGGCGGATTTCGAGGCGCGTTGCGCCGTATTGCGCGGGCGAGACTATCCGCTGGTTGTGTCATTCAATGGCCCGTTCTGGCAATTGCGCGAGTTTTGCGGCATGGAAGGCTTGTGCATGATGCTGCGCGAAGACCCGGACCTCGTGTACGAAATGGCGCGGTTCTGGGGCGAGTTCTGCGGCGCGACGCTCGAACCGATCCTCGAACGCATCGCGCCCGACATGCTCCATTTCTCCGAGGACATGGCGTTCAAATCGCACCCGATGATCGGCCCGGACGAAACGCGCGCGTTGTGCGGTCCGTGCTACCGGCGATGGGTCGAACAGGCGCGCGCGGCGGGCACGAGGATATTCGCGATCGATTCCGACGGCTGCGTGGATTTGTTGATTCCCGTATGGATCGAATTCGGAATCAACTGCGTCGATCCGATGGAAGTCGCGGCGGGAAACGACATCAACGCGTTGCGCGTGCAATACGGCAAACGCCTTGCGTTCCAGGGCGGCATAGACAAACGCGCCATCGCCGCCGGAGGCGAGGTCTTCCGCGCCGAAATGCAGCGTATTCTTCCCGTCGTCCAAAGCGGCGGCTACATCCCCGGCTGCGACCACGGCGTCCCCCCGGACATCTCCTGGCCCAACTTCCAGTCCTACGCAATCCAACTCGCCGAGATCACCGGCTGGTTGTAGTCATGTTGTTCAGATGAGACTGCCAGGCATCTATCGGCTATGATCGCTATGCTCCAGCACTCTGCGAAGTTGCTCGTGCAACAATGGCACGTTATTCGCCACAGCATCCCAGACAATCTCATAGTCGAAGCTGAAGTATCCATGGATGAGACGGTCTCGCATGCCTGCGATCGCCCGCCATTCGATTTCCGGATATTTCGCGCGCAGGTCTTCGGGGATGGCCTTTGCCGCCTCGCCGATGATCTCGACACTTCGTGCGAAGGCGCGCTTCATGGTGTCGTCCATCAAGAACTCATTGCGCGAAATCCGCGCCGTTTGGCGCATGAGGTACTCGGTTTCGTCGAGCATGTGACGCAAGTATTCAAGCGGCGAGATCGACATACTCGACTTCCTTGAGGATATGGGGGCCGATGTAGGGGCTGAGGGCGTCGACAGTCACGATTTCGACGGGGCGGCCAACGAGGTCTTCGAGAAACGAAGCCAGTTGCGAAAAGTTGTCGAAGGTCTTCTGTCCGGGCTTAAACGTCACGAGGAAATCCACGTCGCTCTCCGCGTCTTGCTCGCCACGAACGAAAGAGCCAAACAACCCCAAGCGTTCTACACCGAACGCTGAAATCTTGTCTGCATGTGACCGCAGGCAGTCGAGCAGATCTTGTTTTGTCTGCAAAGGCCGCGAGGCGGCGCTTGTGGTTTCTACGCTCGGCATGTTTCATTCCTCCGTCGCGGTGTTCTATCGCGGCGATATCTTCTCTTTGGCGAAAGCAAGGATACTTTACGGCCACACAAGACTCAAGGGCGTCCGGATCAGGTGCGCTATGTGTGCTTCTGGTGCATTGACGCAATATTGACGAGCGCGAGGCCGATTTCGTTGTTGAGTTCGAAGCCGCCGGGTGTGGGCCGCCATGCGTCCGCCGTTTCTTGGATCAGGCCGCGTTCGGCAAGGGCATGAAGGGCAGCGCCGAAATCCGCCTCGACGGCATTCCCAAAACGCTCCGCGTAAGCGCGTTTCGGAAGGCCTTCGCGAAGGCGAAGGTACTGGATAACGGTTTCGAGACGGATCTCGCGGTCCGACAATCGCAGGTTCTCGATTCGCCGGCCGGGCTGGGAAAGATAGGCATCGAGGTCGTCCGTGTTTCGCGAGCGAACGCCATCGAGAAACGAATAGGCGCCGGGGCCGAAGCCGGCGTATTCGTCGTTGTGCCAGTAGATCAGGTTGTGGCGGCATTCGCGGCCGGGCCGGGCGTAGTTCGAGATTTCGTAATGCGCATAGTTCGCGAGAACGGCCTCGGTCTCTCGGTACAGCGCCAGCCACTTCTCGTCGTCCACGGCGTCGGCGCGGCGCGTTGCGAACGGTGTGCCTTCTTCGTACGTGAGACCGTAAGCGGAAATATGCGCGGGGGAAAAGCGGCACGCCTCGGCCAAAGTGTCGCCCCACGTTTCGACGGGTTGCGCGCCGAAGATGAGGTCCATGCTCCAATTGTCGAATACCTTCGCTGCGGCCTCGCAGGCTTTGCGCGCTTGCGCGGCATCGTGGCGGCGGCCAAGGTAGCGGAGTACGGCGTCGTCGAAACTCTGCACGCCGATACTCAGGCGATTGATCCCCGCGTCGCGCCACGCGCGTGCGCGTTCGGCATTCACGTCATCCGCGTTGACTTCGATCGTGATCTCGGGATCCTCCAGGATCGCGTCCGAATGCCGACCCTGGGCCGACTGGTTCCCCCCTTGAGGGGGGCAGAGGGGGGTGTTTTCCGAAAGAGCCAATTCCGTGTGGACACCCCCCCTGCCCCCCCTCAAGGGGGGAATGGAATGACCGTTTTCTGCCCCCCTCAAGGGGGGAATGGAATGGCCGTTTTCTGCCCCCCTCAAGGGGGGAATGGAATGGCCGTTTTCTGCCCCCCCCAAGGGGGGAATGGAATGACCGTTTTCTGCCCCCCTCAAGGGGGGAATGGAATGGCCGTTTTCTGCCCCCCCCAAGGGGGGAATGGAATGGCCGTTTTCTGCCCCCCTCAAGGGGGGAATGGAATGGCCGTTGTCTGCCCCCCCCAAGGGGGGAATGGAATGGCCGTTTTCTGCCCCCCTCAAGGGGGGAATGGAATGGCCGTTTTCTGCCCCCCCCAAGGGGGGAATGGAATGGCCGTTTTCTGCCCCCCCCAAGGGGGGAATGGAATGGCCGTTTTCTGCTCCCCCCAAGGGGGGAATGGAATGGCCGTTTTCTGCCCCCCTCAAGGGGGGAATGGAATGACCGTTGTCTGCCCCCCTCAAGGGGGGAATGGAATGGCCGTTTTCTGCCCCCCTCAAGGGAGGAATGGGAGGGGTATTTTCCATACCCCTCAAGGGGGGAATGGGGGTGTTTCGAACTAATTGTTGCGCGTAATGGTAAATAAAACGGTTCCTAATGGCATCAATTATCCGGTGAAGATCGGCTATGGCCAACAGCGACGGTGTACCGCCGCCGATGAAGACGCTGCGCGCGGCTTTCGGCCCGTCGAATGCCGTAATTTCGCGGCACAACGCTTCCACAAACGTGGACGGTACGGCGCCCGGCGTGGTCCAGCGAAGAAAATCGCAATACGGACAACGCGTCCGGCAGAAGGGTATGTGCACGTAAATGCCAATCATTGTGGAAAGAGTAGGCCAGAACTTGCGCCGGGGATGCAACAGAGAATGGGGGTCAAGGGTCAGGGGCCGGTGATCGGGAATCATTGATCAGGGACCAGTTATTGGGGTTCAAGGGTCAAGGGTCAGGGGCCATTGATCGGGGATCATTGATCAGGGGTCGGGGGGTGATAGCGGGAATCAGGGATCAGGGGTCGGGGATCGGGGCTGTGGACGCGTGGCGTTGGGTACGGGGTTGCCGGTATGATGCCTCTTGTAAGTCAGCGTGCCGGATATAGATGAAATTGAGATCAAGGAAGACGAGTAATAAGGAGGAAAAATGACCTTTCGTGAATTGAACCTGCGCATATTCCGGCGCGAGCCGGTGGATCGCGTGTTGTGGCAGCCTCGGATCGAGCACTGGTACTACACGCGGAAGAACGAAGGCACGTTGCCGGAACGATACCGCGGCATGTCGCTGCTGGAAGTCTTCGACGATCTCGGCTGTTCCGTGAGACCATACTGGGCATTCAATGAAGCGCAACGTTACGATCCGCTGACGGAATGGCGGCGGGAAGAAACGGTCGAAGGGACGTTGACGACCGTCGTCGAGCACACGCCCGTGGGGAAACTCGTGTCGGTATTCGAACGGACCTCCGTCGCGCATCACACACGCAAGTATCCCGTCGAAACGCCGGACGATATGCGCGTCATGGAATGGATTGTCCAGCACCGCGGCGCGCGGTTCGATATGGAAGCGTACCAACGCGCCTGCGACACCATCGGCGAACGGGGCGCGCCGGCCATTTTCATTCCGCGCATCAACATCATGCGCATCATGATCGAATACATGGGATTCGAGAACGGTACGACCGCGCTGTATCTGTATCCGCGCGAAATGGAACATTTCATCGCCGCCATCAACGAGGCCGACACGCCAATGCTCGACATGATCGCGGCGTGCCCCGTCGAGATCGTCAATTTCGGCGACAATGTCCATCAGGTGCTGTGTTCGCCGCCGATATTCGAGCGGTTCGTCCTGCCGGAATACGTCCGCCGCAACGAGATCCTGCACAAGGCTGGCAAGAAAACCTATCCGCATTGGGATGGCGACTGCAAACAATTGCTGCCGTATGCGCTCGATTGCGGATTTGACGGTTACGAGGCCATTACGCCGGTTCCGCAGGGCGATGTGACGCTCGAAGAAGTCCGCGACGCGCTCGGCGATCGGATCATGATTGACGGGGTCCCCTGCACGGATTTCCTGCCCTCGGAACCCATCGAAAGCCTCGTTTCCAATACGCGCAAGTGCATCGAATATTTCGCGCCGAATCTGGTGCTCGGCATATCCGACGAGATCTCGCCCGTCGGCGACATTGAACGTGTCCGCATGGTCGCTGAAATCTGTGCCGAATACAACGGGCGCATACGGCCGTAAACGTCCGCGTACGCCCGAAACATGCGCGAAGTCCCCGAAAAACAGGCGGAAATCCCCGCCGTTCTTATGGAATCATTGTGGCAAGACCGCCCTGGGACACGGTCATCACGTGAATGGCAAACCGGGCTTGGTTGGAGGCGGGAATGTCCGTTTCGATGGAAACGTTCGTGACGACTTGAGGCAGGACGCTTCCTTCCGGCGGCGGAACGACGATGAGTTTCACGGTAACCTGCTCCGGGAATGATTCCGCGATCCACACACGCGGCCGTTTTACGCAATACCCCGGCGTGGGAAAGGCGAATTCGCCTTCCATGTGCCAGTTCGCGTCCGTAAGCCGTTCCTTTGTCAACGATCCCCTGAATCTATACGGGCCTTCGAGTCCATATCCGAAACGCCCAGAAAAGGGGATCAGCCGCACGAGCGTATCGTCGGTGACGACACCCGCACAGCCGGTAGCCATCAAGGCCGCGCCGCCGCTCAATACAATCAAACCCGGCAACGCCCATGTTCTGCGCATGGTCCATCCTTTTCTTCGGCAAGGGCTTTGCCTCTTTGCAAGCCGACGCATCCCGCCGCCGGGCCTATGCGGAGCGCTATGCCCGCAGGCGCGGTGGACAAGTTATTTTTCGGCGTTCATCCCGGCCGGAGCGGGGACGAATCCGGCAATCAACTGATCGGCGGACAAGTCTTCAAACCGGATTTTCGGATCATGCACCAATTTGTTGATCCGATAATGGACCGTCTGGGGCGGTCCGCCATGGATTTGCACCGCAATCAAGCCCGACCGTTCGCCGTCCGGGTCAAGAAAGGCCACGCCGAGTTTGCCGTTGATGGCCGTCCAAATGACGGGACCGACAGCGAGGATTTCGTAGCGGTTCCAGTCGCCGGGCTTGACGGCGGATTCGGCGCGATCGGTCCAGTCCAGTTTTCCGCGGCCATGTTCGTGATAGAGCCGGCCCCATACGTCCTGGCCGACGTCGGCCTGATAGCCGATCGCCTGGCCGTGTTCATCCGCCTTCTTCGATCGGAATTGAATGCCGGCGTTGGCCGTGTTGGGTTCGAGTTTGACGTCGAGGGACAGATAGAAATCGCGGACTTCGATCGGGGACCAAAGAAATTCGTTGCGCGGAATAGGTTCGCTGCTGTGGCCGACAATGGCGCCGTCTTCGCAGCGCCAATAGTTTCCATTGCCCTGCCAGCCGGACAGATCCTTGCCGTTGAAAAAGGCCGTGTCTTCACGGGCGGATTTACCGAGGCTCTTGGCGATGGCGATAGCGGCCTGAAACGCTTCCGCCTTTACCGATTCGTCGCCGAGTTGCGCGAGCACCAGCGCCAGCGCATCGGGGCTGGACACTTCCGCCAAGCCGCCAAGCACGGTCTTTTTCTCGTCGGCCGATCCCGCATAGGCCATCAGCGCTTCGCAATGGCCGTGCAATTCGGCGGCCGTGGCGTTGCTTTGGCCCAGCAAACGGACGGCGCCGCGCAGCGCGAGCACTTTGATGGTCGGATCGGGGGAAGTCTTGGCCAAGTCCATCACCGCGTCGAGCGCGTCGGCTGATGGCCATGCGCACAAGGTGCGCAACGCGGTTTCCTTGAGGGCGGCGTCGTCCGTTATGGACGCGGCCCGCACGGTTTCGAGCGCCTTGGATCCGCCCGCCATGCCCAAAAGGCGCAGCAGGGCCAATTTGGCCTCGCCCTGCGCCTTGTCGAATGCGGAATGGTACGCATCCACAATGGCCGGAGGCGCGGATGCGACCGTCAATTTCAGCGTTTCGCCTTCTGAAACCGTTTTGTCGCGCGGCGTTTCGTTTTCGACGTATTCAATCCGGAGCGCCTTTACACGGCCCGGCGCGGGATCGCCCGCGATCGCATTTGACGCGACAATCGCCATCGTTCCCGAATCAACGAGCGCTTTCACCTTGTCCGTAACGTCTGCGGATGGCCCATCAGGCATTGCGCCATACACCGCCTTTTGCACAACAACTACGCCGGGCATGCGTTTTTGCCGCTCGCAGAGCGAACCCAGCGCCGATTCGGCGGCTTGCCTCTCCGGCGCGGAGCGCCCTTCAAGGAGGATTTCCAGCAGAAAATCCATTTCACCGGTACCCCCGCGATCCTTCAGGGCTTTCAGGGCTGCCACGCGGACGCTTTCGTCGGCGTCATTTTTCGCCGCTTTTGTCAGCAGGGGTATGGGATTGTCAATCCCGCCGCCGCCGATCAATTCAATGGCGGAACGGCGAATGTCGGGATCGGCGTTGTCGAGCATAGCCTGCAGCGCGGCATCGGCTTCTTTGCCCGGGAAATAACTCAGCGAATTTCGGGCCACTTTGGCCAACTCCGTGTCTTCGCCGGACGCCAACTGTTCCATCAAAGCAAGAGCGGGCGTGTAGCCCATGCGCGTCAAGGCGCGAATCGCGGCCACGCGAACCTCGGCCGGGCCTTCCTTGGCTTCGGCCAGCGCCGCCGGGCCTGCGGCGATCCCGCCACGTTCGCCCAGTGTTTCGAGAAGGCGGACTTTTCGATCCGCAGACAATTCCGGCAGTATGCCGGCCAGCGCAAGCGTCACGCTGTCGTCCCGGCCCATCTCCTGCGCGACGCGCAATGCGGCCTCAAATCGTTTTGCATCCTCGTTTCGCAACGCTTCGATCAACAAGGGCAGCCCTTGTTCCGCGCCACGGGCAAGCGCCATGCCCCGAAACGCCGCCGCGTACACTTGCGCGGGCGCATTCGGAACGCGGGAGATCTGTTCGTAGATGGCTGCCGCGCGATCCGGTTCGCCTTTTGCCGCCAGTTTTTCGGCGCATCCGCACAGGGCGTCGCAGAACGGCAGCAGGTTTTCGGGAGGAAGACCGGCCTGCGCGACGGCCTCTTCGACGGCTTTGACGGCTTCGGGCGTGGCGATGGCGGCGAGGGCGCCCGCCGCGGCTTGCGCTACCGCGGCGTCGGCGTCGGAGAGCAATCCGATGAGCGCCGGAACCGCCTGTTCATCCTTGCGGATCCCCAGCGAACTGATGACGCCGACCCGGATATTGCCGGAGGTCTTTCCCAGGGCATCGCGCAACGCGGCGCCGGCTTCGGGAAACGGCATCAGTTCAAGGGCGTATCGCGCGATGTGCGAGAGTTTCTCGTCGGACAGCATGGGCGCGAGAACAGGCACGCAATCCGGGCCGCCCTTGTATGAAAGCACGCGGCACGCCTCCGCTTTCTGTTCGAGCGACGCATCGGATTTCAACACGGCTATCGGATCGGCCTCCTGGGCCGGACAGGCGGCGGACAGGACGGACATCACCGCCAGAATAACAAACGCAATGGACTTCCGCATGACGTAGTGCACTCCTTCCTTCAATAGAGAGTTCAGATGACCCATGGTTCGCGCTGGGCGCGGGCGCGCAGGCGGTTGGCCTCGTCGTCATTGATGAATTCTTCGGCCACGGGATCGTATTCGAGATCGCGTCCGAGCCACATGCAGATATTGGCGGCATGCACCGTGCTCATCGAGCGGTGCATGACCGAGGGATTGGCGACCGGTTGTTCGCGGGATTTCACGCAATCGAGGAAATTGCGCATGTGATCGAGCGATCGGCCCGTGCGCGCAACGTATTCGCCCACCACTTTCTTGTAGTCCACAAGCAATTCCGGCGAAGACGCTTCGGGCATCGAATAACCGTCGGCGGCGCCTACCCAACCGGCCTCGCCGTCGAAGCGTTCGCCGCATGATCCGTGCCAGTACTTGTCACCGCGCGAAAGGATCATTTTCTGGCCATTCGCGAAAGTACAGACCATGCCGTCGCCCGAATCGTTGTCCACGTACTGGTATTTGACGGGCGACGTGTCGCCGGCATCGAGTCCGGCCTGTGCCTGCGCAAACGTGTGGGCGCCCCATTCGCCGATGCAACTCGTGTGAAAGTCGTAGTACCCCCGCCAGCCGCCCTTGACGTATTCCATGTTGAATGGCCGCCACGGGCACGGGCCCAGCCAGATGTCCCAGTCCACGTCGTCCACGGGCGGCTGCTCCTGGGCCGGTTTCCAGTCGTTGTGCATCTTGGCGGCGTCCCATGGGGCGATATGGGCATAGGCGGTATGCACCTTGCCGAGGCGGCCCGAACGCGCCATTTCGATGGCGAAGACATGGTTGGCTTCGCTGAGACGCTGCGTGCCGGTCTGATAAACGCGCCCGTACCGCTTCGCGGTTTCGACGACCGCCTGGCCTTCCGCGATTGTCATCGTCGAAGGTTTCTCGGTGAAGACGTCTTTACCGGCGCGCATGGCGCGGATCGAGGCTTGCGCGTGCCAGTGGTCGCCCGTGGCGATCAGCACCGCGTCAATGTCGGGACGCTCGGCGAGGAACTCGCGGATATCGCGGTACATCGCGCAGTCCTTGTTGCCATAGTAATTGTCCACGAATTCCTTGACGGCCAAGCGTTGTTGTTTCCAGATGTCGCATATAGCGAGGATTTGCACATCCTCGTTGCTAATCATCCACTTCAGATCGCCGAAGCCCCGGCCATGAATGCCGATGCCCGCCGCCGTGATGCGCTCCGATGGCGCCGTCGCGCCACCGCGGCCCAGCACCGACGCCGGCACAATCATCGGCGCCGCCACGGCCGCCGCCGCGCCCGACAAAAAACTCCTACGGGTCATTTTCCTGCTCACGCGTATTTCCTCCTTATTCGATACGTTCGATCCGTCGCAACCGCTCTTCGAATCAGCCTGCCCTTTCCATATTCTTTCGTGCTCGTGCTCGTCATCGTGCTCATTATCGTGCTCGTAATCGTCATCGTGCTCATCATCGTGCTCGTAATCGTCATCGTGTTCGTCATCTTTGATCGTAATCATCATCGTCATCGTTATCGTAATCGCATTTGTCTTTGCAGCCGAGATTACGATGACGATGACGAGCACGATCGCGAGACCGGATGGTCATTTCCTCATATTCTCGAACCACACGGGGCCGCCCCATTTGCCGGTCACGACGATATCCGCGTCGCCGTCGCCATCGAGATCCGGCGCCAGAATATTCACGCCGGAACCGATGCCCTGATCGTACGAGACCACATGTTTCGTCCAAACCGGGGCGGGCTTGCGCGTCAATTCGTACCAGTAAACGCCCAGCGGCTCGAACGCGCCCGGATCGCCGCCGTTGTGTGCCATGAACCGTTTGCCGGTGACCAAGTCGAGATCGCCGTCGCCGTCGAAATCGGCCAACGCGAGGCTGTGGGGCTGCGACCACGAATCGTCAATGAGATGCCGTTCCCATCCCATCCCGTTATCGGTCTTCGTCTGTTCATACCAGAAGATGCCGTAATCGTGCGCTGCGCTGCAGATGATGTCGGCTTGCCCGTCGGCGTTCACATCGTAAACGAGTATTTGCGCGGTATCGCACGGTTTGCCGTCTTTTTGCTTGCCGATGTTGAGCGGGTGTTCTTTCCATTCGCCCGCGCGTGGATCGGGCGGCGCCTCGAACCACGCATCGGGCCGCAGGATGTCCGGGCGGCCGTCGCCGTTGATGTCGCCGCAGCCCGCGCCCCATGTCATCGCCTTGTCCGAAATCACATGCTTGACGGTCCCGCGCTTGCCGCCGGGCAGGAGGCATGCCTCGTACCAGAGGGTCGTGGCCACGGTGGGCAGGATTTCGAGCGCTTTTCCGTCGCCGTCCACGTCGCACAGTTCGCCGGACTCGTAATGGCTATTTTCCTCGATGAGCACGCGCTCCCATGATCCGCCGTCCGGTCCCGGATTCCTGAGCCATTCCGCCTTCTTGGCGAACCATGTACACCGGGCCACGTCGAGCCGGCCGTCGCCGTCCACGTCGAGCGGAAGATTCATGAAATCGTCGCGGTACCCTTTGCCGGTTTCGTCTACTTCCCCCTGCATGTCGCAAATTTGATGCGCTTTGAATTCCGGCGCGAGGTAGAGATAAGGCAGCGCCACAATATCCAGATTGCCGTCGTTGTTGAAGTCGCCCACGCCGCACGCCTCACCCCGGTACGTTCCCACGCGGTACATCTGAAACGAGACTCCTGTAGGTGCGGCCCCGGAAACCGATGCCTCCGGCGCGCCCAGCAGACTGGCGCATGTCCATGCCGCCAACACACAAAATACCATCGCCGATCCTCGCCGTTATACAAGAGACCAATCCCGCCGCTTCGCCCGTTCCGGGTATGCGCGTGAAACGTTACAATAATCCCCACGCAGACCCAATTCAAGAAAAAACTCTCTTGCCCAAATGACGAAGGATCATTATCAACACAAAGACGCAACGAAAACAGAGAATTGAGGAGATTGCCGCGTGACCACTTTTCGACCCGCGGACATAGACCTCAAATGGACGAAAGCGATTTTGTCTCCAGTCCCGTTGCGCAGACTGTCCAGTCTGTGCAAAAAGGACTTTGTTGCTGTATATCTGCGCAGACTCGACAGTCTGCGCCGCGGGTTTCATCATTTATTTATCCTAAAATCGGCAGTTGAACGCGGCTCTCTCGACCAAACCATGGACGAGATGGACATTGTGGACCCAGTGGACTTCACCCGCAAGGGGATTGATTTTCTTGTCCATTTCGTCCACAAGGTCCACGACATCCAGAGGATAGCACGTAGAATCCGATCTTGACTGCCGAATTCAGGTTTATAACCTCTTTGCGATCCTTTGCATTCTCGGCATCTCTGAGTTGGATCTATTTTGGACAGCCGTGATTTCAGGATAAAAGCGTCATATTTCCGGAAACGGGCGGTATTTGCGCCCACGTCCGACCCGGCGCCGCGCATATCCATCGCGCGTTCGCCCCCGCGTTTCAGGCGCCTGCCTTACTGGCGAGTTCGCCGAAGCGATGGACGACCGCAAGGGCGGGATCGAGGGGAACGTCCACATGCGGCGTGCCGGGCGGCGTCGAGATCGTGGGCGTCGGTCGAATGGTTTTGCCTTCGAATTGGGGGAGCCATTGTCTCTCGGCTTCGAGCATTTCGGCGGCCATGTCACGTCCTTCCTTCAGTGTGAGCACGGCGGACGCGAGCGGGTCCATCGCGCAGGCCGCGACGACGAGTTCGGGATCGCCGGTCATCGCGGCTTCGACCGTAAGGCCCTGCACGGTGACGTTACTCTGGTTGAGCGCGGCCAATTGCGAGGGCAGGTTGCCGACGAATGTCGGGTGCAGACCCAACTTGTCCACGAATACGGGCACTTCGACGCAACAACCGTGCGGCAAGTTCGCGATGTAACCTTCGTTCCGGACGTTGCCTTGCAGTTTGAAAGGCACGCCGGTTTCAAGGGCTTCGAGGATGTACGAGCAGTACTCGACACTGCGCGGTTTGAGGTCTGTTGGTTCCGAGGCGAGCATATCGGTATTTTCGAGATTGTCGGCGATGAGGCGGCACCATTTGTAGTACGCGCCGGTTTCGCCGCCAAAGGCCGGCTCGTCGCAATAGAGGTCGAGCGCCTTACGGTTCTTCCGGAACCAGGGCAGATATTCGGAAAGGTGGCCGGTGCTTTCGGTCATGAAATAGCCGAAGTGGCGCATGGTTTCGATGCGCACTTTTTCGTTGATGTAGTATTCCGGTTTTTCACAATTCGCCTTGAACAGCGGATAAAGATCCCGGCCCTGATGTTCGAGTTTGAGGAACCACGCCATGTGGTTGATCCCCGCGCAGAGGTAGTCAATTTGTTTTTTGTCCACGCCGACATAGCGGGAAATGAGATCGAGTGTGGTTTGCACGCCGTGGCACAAGCCGATGAATTTCGCGCCCGGAACTGTGCCCAGCGCCCAACAGACGATCGCCATTGGGTTGACGTAGTTGAGAATGTACGCGTTCGGGCACAACTCTTGGGCGTCCCGGACGAGATCGAGCATTACGGGAATCGTCCGCAGCGCTCGGAACACGCCTCCCGGCCCCATCGTGTCGCCGATGCACTGGTCCACCCCGTATTTCATCGGAATCTGGTAGTCGAGTTCAAAGGCGTCCACCCCGCCGACTTGCAGCATTGCGATGACATAGTCCGCATCCTTGAGCGCCTCACGACGGTCCAGCGTGACGGACACCGACGCTCCAAGTTTGTTTTTGGCGATGACCTTGTCCGCGAACTTCTTGATGCGTTCGAGTTTCGGCATCGTACGGCTCATCAGGCGGAATTCGCTGTTGGCCAGCGACGGCGTCGCCAAAATATCCATCATCAGCGTTTTGCAGAAAACGATACTTCCCGCGCCAATCATTGCAATCTTCGGCATGGCAGGCACTCCCTTTGCTGTTTCAGGCCACAATACGACTCGTGCAAATGAAATAGATGTATGGCGTCGCAACGATATCCCCTACAGGGGAACTATTCGCGACCCACCCTAAGCAAACCGCCGCCTTTCGGGACGGATCCTTATTCATGCGCATTATATCGTGCAAACCATACGATTGCATCACGCGCATGGGATCCCCCGGCTTCCGCGGATTCATATTGTAAGTGCAACATCGCGAGGAACGGGATGAATCTGGTGCCCGTAGCGTTGGATGAGCCTATTGGGCCGCCGAGAATGGGCCC
>Ga0209381_1002615_pt1 | contig 21707 bp, 19 predicted proteins | sample DewCreD2012metaG_FD_184111 | JGI IMG/M metagenome (GOLD analysis project Ga0209381, IMG submission 184111) | Hot spring sediment bacterial and archeal communities from British Columbia, Canada, to study Microbial Dark Matter (Phase II) - Dewar... ...
TGAAATTTTAGACCCACAATTAACATTCTTTTAAGGGGCTTACTTTTTTTTGTCAAAAAAACATTATTGATTATCAGATATTTAAAAAGGAAAAATATCCCTTTTAAACTTTTACCGGACAACAGTGATTTATAATAGCTTATGCAGTAATTTTTCAAAATCTAGAGAAATGGTAATCAGCAACAAGAAAAGAGGAAACCCGGTTCTAAAACCTGATATGCCATTAACGAAAGGAGGTTATTTTAATCAAAGTTTTGAATTTTTTGCACAAAAAGCCATAGATAAAAAAATATTCATATATTTACCATAAATAAAAATTACTATTCCGATGCGTGCTTTTGTGTTTGTACTTTCAATGCTGTTCATTTTGACGGCCTGCCGTAGCGGAAACAATGAAAAAACGAAGGATAACCGGGCACGGGAAGGTATTGTGGATTTCAAGGTCAGTTACCTCGAGAATAAAATGTCGAAGAATATTCCCACCAATCTGCTTCCCAGTAAAATGCAGATGAAATTCAAGAATGATAAATCATCGCTCCAGATAGATGGATTCATGGGTTTATTCTCACTCACCATCATCAACGACCATAAAAAACAGATTTCCTATTCGCTGATGAAAGTGATTGATAAGAAATACTATTACGAAAGCAAACAGGGCGAACCATCCTTCTGTTTTAAAGAAATACCCGGCATGAAGATTGAACTCCGCAGGGGCTTTAAAGAGATTGCCGGATTGCGATGTAAACGTGGCCGCGTAATTTTTCCGGAATCGGATTTTGAGCCCTTCATTTTCTATTATACCGAATTATTATCCATTAAAAACCCGAACTACGACAACCCCTATACATTGGTTGACGGAGTTTTAACCAAATTTCAGGTACAATTGTATAAATTAAGGATGGAAATCACTGCCGACAAGGTAACGCTGTCGGAGGTACCGGCCAGTATCTTTAAAATACCACCCGGATTCCGGAAGGTCAGCAAAAAAGATATGGAAGAGATACTAAGCACCCTGATGGATTAGAAATTCTAATTTTTTCCCTGCCGGAATCAGTATTAATTCATAATTTTGCACAACTGATGTGAATGTACTTCCATGGCTAAAGCGGAACAGACGAAAAAAAAGAAAACTAACGCTCCTTCGTTCTTCTCGCGATTCAACGATGAGCGCGTAGGATTAATATCGTCAATCCTGATCTTTTTCTTTTCCCTGTTCATGCTGTTTGCTCTTATCTCGTACTTTTTTACATGGAAAACAGATGCCAGTTTTATCTGGCAAAATGTTTTTTCGGGAGCAGATACCCAGGTAAGTAACTGGGCAGGCAAGGCAGGCGCGCAAATTGCATCATTTTTTATTCATGGATTATTTGGTATTCCGTCGCTGGCTATCCCATTGCTGCTGATTATTGTTTCAATGTACATCGTCAATCTCCGGTTTGTTCCATTGTTTCGCTTAGTTACATTAACACTCATTTCGCTGATCCTCCTGTCAATAATTTTAGGATACCTCTTCGGCTCGGCCGGTGGATACCTGGGGGCCGGCCCGGGCGGAAGTCATGGCATCTTTATAAGCAACTGGCTGAATGCCTTACTTGGCAAAGCTGGCACTGCCATGTTGTTACTTATAGCAACCTTCACCTTTATCATTATTTCATTCCCTGCGGCCTACAACTGGCTTAAAAAGCAGTTTACATCTACTCCGGCAACTGCAGTAGAGCCCGGTGAAGAAAACAGCGACATAGGCGACACAGAAGCAACCGGTAATTATCCGGACGATACCGATCTGGTTTTTGTAACGAAAAAAGCCGGTGATGATGCAACCGAAATACCCGACCATACTACGGTTAGCCCAACTGCTGAAGAAGAGATAGACATTACGGTAATGCCACCGGCCGATGAAGAGCTAACCGAAACAACGCTGCCCGAAGCACCGGAAGGGGACTATGATCCTACACTTGATCTCTCATCATACCGGCTGCCGCCCATTGATCTGCTCGAAAAACACGAAATAGGCAATCTTGAAGTAGGCGACGAAGAACTGATCCGTAATAAAAATAAAATTGTTGAGACACTCAAGAATTACAAAATTGATATCACCAGGATCACCGCTACCATAGGCCCTACAGTAACGCTATATGAAATTGTACCGGCACCTGGCGTGCGAATTGCGAAAATCAAAAACCTCGAAGATGATATTGCATTAAGCTTGGCAGCCCTCGGCATCCGCATCATTGCACCTATGCCCGGCAAAGGAACAATCGGCATTGAAGTTCCCAATCAAAATCCACAGATCGTACCTATCCGCGCAATTATAGGTTCAAAAAAATTTCAGGAATCAAAACACGAATTGTCCATCGGAATAGGCAAAACCATATCAAACGAAACTTATGTGTTTGATCTGACCAAAATGCCGCATCTGCTAATTGCAGGCACAACAGGACAAGGCAAATCAGTAGGACTGAACTGTATTGTCGCTTCCCTTTTATATAAAAAGCACCCGTCTGAAATAAAATTTGTAATGATAGATCCGAAAAAGGTTGAACTCACACCTTATACCAAACTTTATCATCATTTTATTGCTCAATTACCGGATTCAAACGAACCCATCATTACCGATATGTCGAAGGTGGTAAACACCCTGAAATCACTTTGTATTGAGATGGAAAACCGGTACGATCTGCTGACTAAAGCCGGCGCCCGCAACTTATCCGATTACAATGCCAAATTTATTTCACGCAAACTGAATCCGAATAACGGTCATAAATTTTTACCCTATATAGTTGTTATTATTGATGAATTTGCCGACTTGATTCAGCAGGAAGGCAAAGAAATTGAACTTCCGCTAAACCGGCTGGCGCAAAAAGCCAGAGCAATCGGTATTCACCTGATTATTGCCACACAACGGCCATCTACCGATATCATCACAGGACTGATCAAGGCCAATTTTCCGGCACGTATTGCATTCCGCGTACCATCCATGATTGATTCAAAAACAATTATTGACCGTCCGGGCGCTAATCAACTGATTGGACGCGGCGATATGCTCTTTTCATCCGGCAGCGAACTGATACGCCTTCAATGCGCCCTGATTGAAACGCCAGAAATCGAACGGATCTGTGAATTCATTAATGAACAACAGGCCTATCCTACTCCATTTCTGCTCCCCGAAGTACACGATGAGACACCGGAGTTAACCGAAGAATTGGACAATAACCGGAAAGACGATCTTTTTGAAGATGCAGCCCGGCTGGTGGTACAGCATCAGCAAGGTTCAACATCGTTGCTGCAACGCAAATTTGCCATAGGATACAACCGGGCAGGCCGCATCATGGACCAACTCGAGAAAGCCGCCATCGTCGGTAAATTTGAAGGAAGTAAAGCCCGTGCAGTAAACTACACCGACCTCGATTCACTCGAAAAACACCTGATTTCCCTTCGTGCAATTGAAACAAACTAAATTTGCTATCATGAAACATTTATTTATTTGTCTGTTCATTTATCCTGCTTTACTCATAGCTCAACAGGACCCTTTAGCAGAAGAAGTACTTGAAAAAGTATCAAAAAAAGTTAATACATGGGAATCAATGCATGTAAGTTATACCTTTGAACATACCGACCTGAAGACCGGAGAAAGCCGTAAACAAAGCGGTGAACTGATTATGAAAGGTGAAAAATATAAAATAATATTAGATGCCACTGATATCTATTGTGACGGAAAAACAATCTGGACACACATGAAGACGGTACAAGAAGTCAATATAATAAATCTTGATAAAAACAAAGACAAACCGCTTGATTTAACCAACCCCAAAAACCTGTTCACCTTCTATAATAAAAATTTTAAATACGATTATATTACTGAAGAGACATATAATGGCCGGCTATGTCATAAAATTGATCTTTATCCTTTGACACTCAAAACAAATTACTCACGCATCCGGTTATTGATTGACAAAGAAAAAAATGAAATTGTACTGGTAAAAACATTTACTAAAAACGGTAACAATTACATTTTCAGTATAACCTCATTAAAAGGTGATATTGATACGCCGGATGCAACATTTACCTTTGACCCGTCAAAGAATCCGGGAGTTGAAGTGATTGATATGCGGATAAACTGAACCATGGGCTACACGTACGAATATCCGCGGCCGGCAGTATCGGCTGACTCATTGTTGCTGAGACATGACCATACACGGGGCGCAGAAGTACTCCTGATCAGACGGCTGAACGATCCCTATAAAGCAATGTGGGCGCTGCCCGGTGGCTTTGTTGAGATTGATGAACGGATTAGCACTGCCGCAAAACGCGAACTGGAAGAAGAAACAGGCATCCGCGAGCTCCCGCTTGAACAGTTCGGTATCTATGATGACATTAACCGCGATCCACGGGGACGAACAATTACAGTGATATTTGCCGGTTTTCCATCCGATGATCATTGCGCTTTGATTAAAGCCGGAAGTGATGCAACCGATATCCGCTGGTTTCCACTTCGTACATTACCGCCATTAGCTTTTGACCATGAACAGATAATTGCCGACGCAATTTCCAGATTTAAAAATATACTTCACCTGTGAACGCACAATCTATAATTCTGCCGATGGTTGAAGCAGGATACCTGCATGCGGCAACAGTAGTAACTTTAATGTAAATATTCCACAATTGATATAATTCCAAATGGTATAACAAGTGCAAAAACTCATGCCCATCACTAAATCCTTTAAATCATGAGACAGCCAATTAAGGATTGATTTTCAGCAGCGTTTTACTGATGAAAAATTCAATTGCAAAAATTGGGTTGAAGTTTTCACATCATTTTCCAGTGATACATGGATATTTCCTTCGATTGCGAATGATCCAAGATAATTCATTTTTTTAATTGAAGAAAAAAAGCGTATAAAATCAAATCCGCCCAAACCAGGGAAAAAGCGGTTATTATCACTAAGATGGATAGAATCTATCAACCTACAATGTTTTATCAAAGATGTTTCAATATCCACCTCTTCAATATTCATGTGAAAAGTATCGGGTAATACCTTCAGTTGAGGAACATTGAATTGTTGCACAATCTGTGCTGCCTCATCTAATGAGTTAGCAACATCACTCTCGTAGCGGTTCGTGGCTTCGATATATACTGTTACACCCGATGCAATTATAGCAGGTAACAGCTTTTCTGTCATTGCACAAAAATTATATGTAGCCACTGACTTTCCCTCTCCCGGTCTGCCTTTAGCAAAGCCGATGATGATGCCACATCCTGCATTAACGCTAAATTCAAGCCAGTGACAGAAGGCGCTATACGTTTTTTCCTGAACATCGGTTTGCGAGGAGGATAATGAATAATTGTTCAACCGGGCAGATAATCCGGTGGCCAGCTTGCTTAACACCAGTTGATGTTCGGCAAGGAAACCGGTTAATTGTTGAGCATTAACCAACCGGGTATCGGGGATATTCAATTCAACATGGGATAGACCGGCTGCTGCAAATAAATTCAGTTGTCGGCTGAATTCCTTTGTTCTAAAATCACTGCCAATAGAAGTTTGTATGCCAAGAATATTTTTCATTCACAATATTTGGTCATTGTTTCTCGGGCGGATAAATTTTGAATTTCTCCGGATCCCGTCCGTAACCGCAGCGTATATCATCGGCAGGTTTTGGAGGACAAAAAGTAAAGGTATGCACCAGATCGGCTGTTTTACTATTATTAAATATCTGATGCTCCTGCCCTTTCAAAATCAGAACTGCATCGCTCTGTCCGAGTATTTCTTCCTGGCCATCAATCAACAGCCGCATTTGGCCTTCAATCACATAGATCACCTCATCCCCATCATTATGAACATGCATCTCATTACTGCTGCCCGGAGGAATCCGGCAAATCCCGGCACCAAAAGTTTCATTATCGGCGCTGCCGAAATAAACATAAATATCCCGTCGCGGAAAAGTAAACTCACCTCTCGGTGTTTCGGCTCTTCGGCCTATCAGAATCTTATTTTTCATCATAACTGATTAATTTATTTTCCAAAAATCATGATCAAAATAACCCCTGCCACCATGATGATCGCAGCCAACAGGTTTTTTCTAAACCCGCTCTCTTTAAAAATCAGGTAACCGGCAATTACACTAAAAAGAATGTTCGTCCGTTTCATTGAATTAGCATAAGCAACAACGGTCATGCTATATGCGCTGAATATCAATATTTCCATTGCGCCCAGCAAAAGACCCGAAATGAGAAAGAAGCGAAAATCCTTTGCAACAATCCCCAATGTTTCGGTAAAACCGAATTGACGCAAATTAAGGAAGAAAAAAATAATAAATTGTATATTTAAAGCAGCAATAATAAAAAAGTATCTGTCCGATAAATCCATTGCCATACGGGCAACAACAGTAGTTAAGCTCCAGATAAAGGCCGTAGCTAGCGCAAATAATATTCCTTTGTCGGCACGAATATTTTTGATAATGGACCGGAGCGACTCGCCGGCCTTATTGCAAGCAATCACATAACCGCCGGCAACGATAAAAATAATTCCGGCAATACCATAAATATTGGGATACTGTCCGAGCGTTGCCATCCCTATCGGGATTAAAAAAACCGGGGTAAAACTAAGAAACGGCACAGTACGCGACATTCCGGACAGATGGATGGATTTTATATAACAGGTACGGCCCAGTACATTCAAACCACCGAAAAGCAAAAGCAGAAAAATTAATTTCAACGAAAAAACCGGCAGATTAATAAAAAATAAAAACAGAAGCAGAACCGGACAGATCAGCAAGAGTTGCGCAAACCCCATTTGTATAGGCGAATATTTACTTTTATAAGTATTAATAACCGTATTTAGGGAAGCTTCGGCAACAGCCGAAAAAAGGGCAAGTATTATTCCCGTAATCCGCATAATTTATCTGAATTAATCGTTCAAAACTATAATAAAAACGGATACTGCAACTGCAGCATCCGGTCAAATCTCACCCTAAGTAATCTACACTACAGCATTTGAAATTACGGCGGGACGAGTTCCGCAACAAAAGTAAATAATATCTAAAATTTAACTGATGACAATTTAATGACAAATGCCGGACAAATATCAGTCGTTCAGCAAACAGAGATTATTTAGCCCATCTTATTCAAAAAAAAATTATTTTTTAAACAATGAAAGACAAAAAAAGTATTCCCCGATTGGCAAACAAAAGTAGTCCGATTTGCACATTTTACAGTGCTATCCATAATATTTTTTTATGGAAATTGGTTTAAGGGAATTCTGTTATTTTTGTGTCTTATGAAAAAAGGAATATTTATCGTTTCCTGGATTATGGCTATTGCCGTCTTATACAGCCAGGATGCACAGGAAATATCACTAAACGGCCGGTGGGAGATCGGATATAACAGGAGCTATTTCGGTTATTGTGACGTTCCCGGGATAGCCACGGATCCTGATAAAATGAACCCTGAAAAACTTTGGTTTAAGCGAATTGTCAAACTACCCGATGGACAATGGCAGTATGCCACATTGATTCTCAAAGGCGCCCGGTTCAGTCCTGAAGTGTATATCAACGGGCAAAAAGTGTCACACCAACCGGGCGGCATGGCGCCAACAATTCACCGGCTCAACAGCGCTGACATAAAACCCGGGGCATTAATTATCCTTGAAATAGTACTGGAATCATTACGCACGCTTACCTCTGAAGATGCATCGTACATCCCGCCAGCCGATCACTGGCGATCAAATATTTCGTCGCTTATCTGGGATGATGTATTGCTTCGGCTTCATGGCAATACGATGATTGATCGGATGATCCCATTCACCGACTTCAATAAGAAAACAGTAGATATTCATTATTCAACACACCGTATAGACGAAGGAGGCAAGCCGGATTATATGCTTGCCGTTTTGCGGGATATCAGCGGAAAGATGCTTTGCAGTGCTAAAAGCTATACAGTACTGGCATCGGGCAATATCCATCTTCGCTACGGAGACACCTGCAAGCCCTGGTCACCTGCCCATCCAACCATTTACCGGCTGGAATTAAACATTTTTAAAGGGGGCAAGATTATTGATCAGGTAAGTATGACGTATGGAATGCGGGATTTTTCTTTATCCCGCGATAAGTTACATTTCATTCTTAATAACGAGCCCGTGACCATGCGTGCAGGCACAGTGGTTTGGCACCGGTGGGTGCGCGATACAAGCGGACGTGAGCTGGCGTGGGACACAACGTGGTTTGCCGAGCATGTCATCCGGCGACTGAAAGAACATGGCGCCAATGGATTACGTTTTCATCTCGGATCACCGCCGGAGCGGTTTCTTGACCTCTGTGATCAATACGGACTACTTGTGCAGCTTGAATGGTCGTTCTTTCACGGGCTGCCAGCATCGGAAGAATCATTGATTGAACAATGGAGCCGCTGGCTCGACATGGCCATGCGCCACCCATCCGTTACCCTGATACACCCTTATAATGAAACTGAAGGAAACCAACTGAACAAAGCATGGAACGCACTAAACAAGATACTTCCCGGATATCCTCCATTAGTACTGGAAGATCGGGATGTTATTCATATACATAAATACTGGTGGAGCTTATTTGAAAACCTCGGGCTCTATTACGACCATGCCGGACAATTTCCAAAAGCCATCATGGCTGATGAGTTCGGCGGCAATTATCTTGACGGCAACTGCGATATGGGTGGGTACAAAACCTTAAAAGAAAGCTATATGCGTTTTCTGGGACGAACACACACCCGAACAGACCGATGTTACCATCATACCATCTCAAATTCACAAATTGCCGAATACTGGAGAAGGATTGGCGCTGCCGGCTTTTCTCCGTTCTGTATTCTGGGCAGTTGGGAAGACGGAAACCACTGGTATCTGGGAGATCTTAAAAAGCCCATGCCCAAGCCCGTATGGGATGCGCTCACCGCTGCATGGTCGCCGCAATCAGTAAGTATCGAAATGTGGGATCGAAACATTACGGCTAAACAGAAATATAAATTACCGGTGTATTTTTTCAACGAAACATCAACGGCTGCAACACTTTTATGCAATATTGTAATTGAACAAAACGGAGAGATACTCTTAACCAAACCATTGGGAGCAACAGTACCGGCACACGGTAAAACCATCAAACACCTTTATCTTACTATGCCAAAAGAGCCGGGCAGATATACAATTAAGGCCATTTTACTGAACCAGCCATCAGAAGTAAAATATCCCGTTATTTCACAATGGAATTTTACAGTACTCAACACTGAGATACCTGCCGCTGTGCGGAAAGCAACATTCGGTATCCTGCCAGGCGAAACTGAACTGATTCGCGGATTAAAAGATGAAGGTATTATAGTAACTGAACCCGATGACGATCGTGTAAATATTATCATCGGATCTGCCTTTACCTGGAAAAAAGTGCAACAAGGAGATAAAAAAACACTGAAACTTCTCGAAGCAACGATAGATGAGGGTAAAGATGTTGTATTGTTAGACATCGGGCCGCAATATAAAGGACAGGGTTATCCCGAAAAAAAGAGCGACCTTGGACCATTACAAGGCGTGACAGTACTTGACAGCGCACACAAAATACAAACAGATCTCATCAAAGGCATCAGTATAAAATTTACTGAAACAGCCGAACCGGAGAGCCATATCCATCCCACCCGGAACGACAGTAGTTTATGGAACCGGCTCGACAGAAAAAATACATGGCTATGGAATGGAATGCGCGGCGGACTGATTGTTCCGGCAGCCGAAATGGAAATCCAGGGTCTCAGCCCCGAGGGCTTTCTCTCCCTCTGGAAAACCAGGGGTGCCGAGGAGGATAAAATCCGTAACGGCCCATATTTTGCTTACGTTTTACAAGATTTTTATAGTTTTTCAGAGAAGCCATCAGACAATAACACAATTGCTGAACTAAGGAAAAAAGTAAAATTCCTGGCCGATGATGCACCGGCTTTGGCTGCATCACTTAACCCCAATGCACCGGTACAAATCATTGATCTGACCACAGCATATCAGTCGGGTTTAACAGGACAGGCCTCTCAACTAACAGCATTGGTGAATGCCGGAAAAAATCTCACCAAAGTACCGGTAATCATGATTGAGTTCGGGCATCAAAAGGGACAACTGCTCCTGTCACAACTATTCACTGCCGGACGTATAACCAAAACTAAAAACCAGAGCGCCCCTTATGCCATCCGATACGATCCGGCAACCATCCAGTTTGTCATGAACATGGCTGAGACAGTACTAAAAAAAGAATAATAAAACAAGAAAATAATGATTATTTTCCATTAAACTCTTCAGCATAAACCAAAGAATCATTCAGGTTATACAACCGTACATAATCAAGAGCACCCCGACCGGATGCCTTAATATAAATGGCTTCAATATCACCAATCAACTTAGTATATCCTGCCGTATAAATCTTTACATCATCAAAAAAAACAGAAGCAACTAAATCGCGGATTTCAAGCCGAATGATATGCCATAATCTGATATCTTTTTCAAAATCAGATAATATTTCATTAATACCGCTGATACCAAAATCTGAAATTTCAATACGAAGATTGTGCTGACAACCGGGAGTGACAAAATGAATAGTTATGCGGTTCGTTTTTCCTTTTATAACCATAGCAATTTCCTGACATTTGACCTCGGTCATTTCCTCATCGGCCTTCATCCGGATCTCAATGGATGATGAATCCATGGAAATATTAAAATCGCGAACAATTAAGAATTTCGAGAAGCAATTTTTCCGGTTAATGATGGAGCCGAGAGACCTGAACTCTTCTTCGGGTATATAAATATATGAAGGATTACCTGTTTGAATAGCATACTTTACCGGGTAAAAATTATTATCATCAATCACCCCGGTCTCCCATCCATTGGATTGGGCAAAAACAGATATCTTTTTAACCACTTTGCTGTCTATAATCAGAGAAGCATACGTGCTGATGGGCGCCATATAAACATGTTGAACCCTATTCTTTTCTTTTGACACCTTGTACCATGTCCGTTTATTACCAAAATTGATATAAATACTATCACTTCTTACTTTAGATACATCATAAAAAAAAGTAACATTCAACGGTGTCATCCCAATGGTATCGGCAGCATAAAAAGTAAACACCGGATGATTAAGATAGCGGTTATAAAAAAACAAAGCAGATAAAATGAAAATGGCCATGCCAATTATTATCAGTATCAGTTCCGGCAGGGATCCGGGAAGGCGGATATTTTTTTTTGTTGACTGTTCATACTTTTCCTGATTCAATAGTTTATCCGCTGAACGGGGCTGTGAAGAAAGATAGTGATCCCAGCTCTCAAAGCCGATAAATATAGCGAGCGCATTTTTTGTTTCGATTTGCGGATTATATTTATGTCCTGCCTGATTATCGTACAACCGCCGTAATGTTCTCGGACTAATAACAATATTACTTGCATTAAAAATCTGTTTGCTTAACCGGTTAAAGTGAGAATTTTTCCATTCGTTGCTGTTGCCCCAGTTAAGCTTATCAACAATACTAATCAGACACTTATTCAAATATTGTTGTTCAGGATTCATAGATAATTAAACTATTCCAAAGATATTAAAAAGATTATTTCCATGCAGAGAGCTAGCGGTGGCAATGCTTAAAATTACTATTTTTGCTACAAACAACAACCATGGAATGGTTTGCACAACAAGATCACATTTTGCAGGCGCTGCTGGCAACGTTATTCACCTGGCTGGTAACAGCGGCTGGCGCCTCACTGGTTTTTCTCTTTAAAGGATTTAACCGGCGCTTGCTTGATGCCATGCTTGGTTTTGCTGCGGGCGTAATGATTGCAGCCAGTTTCTGGTCGTTGCTGAATCCGGCTATTGAAATGTCGGAAATGGAGGGCATGATCACCTGGCTTCCTGCTGTCACCGGGTTTCTGGCCGGCGGGCTTTTTCTTTTCGTTATTGACCGTATACTGCCCCACCTGCACATGGGACTGTCCATGAATGAAGCCGAAGGAATAAAAACAAAATGGCAGCGCAGCGTTCTTCTGGTTCTGGCAATCACCTTACACAATATACCGGAGGGGCTTGCAGTGGGAGTAGCTTTTGGCGCACTGGCCGCTGATATCCCATCTGCCACATTGGCCGGCGCAATAACATTAGCTATCGGAATCGGCTTACAAAATTTTCCGGAAGGTGCTGCCGTTTCGGTACCTCTGCGACGCGAAGGCATGAAACGCCGGAAAGCATTTATGATCGGACAATTATCCGGCATTGTCGAGCCCATTGCCGGTGTTACCGGCGCCTATGCCGTGGTCGTTGCCAAGCCCATTCTCCCCTATGCTCTGTCGTTTGCTGCCGGCGCAATGATCTTTGTTGTTGTTGAAGAGCTGATTCCTGAATCACAGTCAGACCATAACACCGATATCGCAACACTCGGCACATTACTTGGTTTTGCCGTGATGATGTTTCTGGATGTAGCGCTTGGATAATGAAAATTATTGCTGACGATAAAATACCTTATCTTAAAGGAGTCCTGGAACCCTTTGCTGATATCGTCTACCTGCCCGGCAAACAAATCACAAACGAAACAGCGGCCGATGCAGATGCGCTGCTAATCCGTACCCGCACTAAATGCAATGCCGCTCTGTTGCAAGGAACAAAAGTTCGATTTATTGCTACAGCTACCATAGGTTACGACCATATTGATACCGGCTGGTGCGAGCAAAACGGCATTACCTGGGTTAATGCGCCGGGATGCAACTCATCATCGGTTCAACAATATATTGCAGCTGCAATATTACACCTTGCCTTAAACTATTCGTTCAATCTATACAATAAAACACTCGGTATCATCGGTGTAGGAAATGTTGGCAGTAAAGTGGCAAAACTGGGACAAGCATTGGGCATGAAAGTGCTTCAAAATGATCCTCCGCGACAACGAAAAGAAAAATCGGACTACTTTATTTCCCTTGACCGATTACTTGAACAATCGGATATTATAACACTCCATGTGCCGCTGATTACAAAAGGTACAGATAAAACCTATCATCTGGCAGATAATAATTTTTTCGACAAGATGAAACCCTCTTCATTTTTTATTAATAGTTCGAGAGGCGAAGTAACGGATACCACAGCATTAAAAGAGGCATTAAAAACCAAAAAACTTACAGCGGCTATTGTTGATGTATGGGAAAACGAGCCCGATATTGATACCGAATTACTGAAAATGGTGGAGATCGGAACCCCACACATCGCCGGCTACTCAAATGATGGCAAAGCCAATGGCACTGCAATGTCGGTTCAGCAATTGTCACGTTTTTTTCATCTTCCGCTGAATACCTGGTACCCTACAACGATCGAAAAACCAGCATTTCCCGAACTGATACTGAACTGCACCGGCCGTTCGTTTGAAGATGTAATCTATCAGGCCATCCTAGCCAGCTATGATATCAACAGCGATAACAACCGGTTACGCTCATCTGTAAACACTTTTGAATACCAGCGCGGTAATTACCCTTTACGCAGGGAATTTCCATTCTATACAATAAAAATTAACGGGGATCATTCAGATATCGGAAAAACATTATCTGCCATTGGATTTAAAGTTACCGGGCTGACCCCAACAGCACCAGAGTAGCGCCAAAGCCATACTCTTCAAAAGATGCATCCTGATAAACAGCAGTACCACGGTACTCTTTATCAATAATATAACGTATCTCCTGTCGCAAGCGACCTTCTCCTTTTCCGTGAATAAAAACGATTTTCTTTTCCCTGTCTCGAATGGCCTTATTCAACTCTTTTCTGAAAAAAGAAATCTGAAGATCAATCTTATCCTTATTTGTCATGCCGGCTTCGGTTTCCACTAACTCATGCATATGCAAATCTACTTCGCGTACCCCCGGCCGGGGATTTGGCTTTGCAACTTTCTGAAGCCGCTTTTGTTCCTTTTCCTTAACAACCATTTCTATTTGAGATGCCGGTGTCTGTTCAATAACGGAAGTAAGATCAGGTACGTTCAATGGATAAAGAACTGCCTTTTCTTCAAAAAATGCATTTGATGTAAACGTATGAGTGTCATATAAAGATAGCGGCATAACATTAACGCGGGTATTCAGTGGTTCTACGGGAAAATATGTGGAAGCACGATAAATCAATGCCTGGAATGCGAAAACCGGATTTGCAGAAATTATACCTCTATTGAATGATTGCAAAAAAAATTTTGAATTTGGTTCAAGGGAACCTGATCGCAAAGGAATAAACTGCTCACCATCAACACGGGCAAACACATAGTAAAGCCGGTAACTGCAATCATTTACCAAGTAAGCATCAAGATCACATTCCAGCAAACGGCGCATATCAGAAGGTACCAATGCAAAATATACCAACGGATTGTCTTTATCAATCTTATTCATCTCGCATATATCCGGCAGTACTTCCTTGATATCTTCATCAAGAAAATTCTCATCTGCTTTTTCAGAATCAGGTTTTTGCTCTATACCCAGAATTTCCTCCTCTTCATCAGTAACTATTTTGACTAATTCGCTAATGCGGACAGGAAAATCAAAACCATCGGCATCGCGTACCATAGCCATTCCTTTATCAGAGATACTGATCACAACGCCACCGCCCACATCATTCAGAAATTTCACCCTGTCGCCCTTGCTAATCTTCATAAAATAGAAATATTCGCAAAAATAACAAGATATTCTATATTTGCACAACGAGAAAGGAAGCATGGAAACACCGTTCTATACAAAAGATTTTGACTATACTCTGCCGGAAGACCGCATTGCCCGGTTTCCGCTTGAACAGCGCGACCAATCGAAATTGCTGGTGTTTTCTCAAGGAATCATAACAGATACGCTTTTTGCCCAATTACCGGAATATCTTCATTCCGGTAGTTTGCTCGTTATAAATAACAGTCGTGTTATCCATGCCCGGCTTCGGTTCACAAAAACGACCGGAAGCACAATTGAGATATTCCTGCTCACTCCACATACTCCCGGCGATTACCATGAAGCCCTTGCAAAACGTGGCTCCTGCATCTGGCAGTGCATAATTGGTCATCTGAAAAAATGGAAAAATGAAAAACTGACACTCACATTTAACTATAATAACAACACTGAAAAACTGATCGCTGAAAAAAAATCGGGAAACAGCAATCATCTGATACAATTTACTTATTCGGACAACTTAACTTTTGAAGATGTTCTGCAACACAGCGGGGCAATACCATTGCCTCCCTATCTGAATCGCAAGCCAGTAGCATCGGATCATGATAGGTACCAAACCATCTATGCCGCAGAAAGTGGTTCGGTTGCGGCACCAACAGCCGGACTACATTTTACCGATAATGTATTAACCCGGCTGGCAGAAAAAAAAATCAATAAAACTGAAATCACACTGCACACGGGCGCCGGAACCTTTCTGCCGGTTAAAGCCAAGCTGATCACAGAACATAGGATGCATACCGAATATTTTATTGTCAACCGGAAACAGATAAAACAACTGCAACAATTTCAAAATAAAATTACAGCGACGGGTACTACAACACTGCGATGCCTCGAAAGCTTATACTGGATTGGAGTCAAACTAAAAACATGCTACAAGGATTTGCCTCACCATCTGCAACAATGGGAATACATAGATCTTCATCAAAATATAACAGTTGATGAGTCATTTTCGTCAATTATTGCCTATATGGATAATCACGGACTAAACGAGTTTAAGTCATCAACCTCTCTGATGATTATTCCGGGATACAGGTTTAGAATAGTAAACCGGCTGATTACCAATTTTCATCAACCACAAAGTACCCTGCTGATGCTTGTTGCAGCATTCACCGGTAACAGATGGAAAGATATTTATCTGCACGCACTGCAAAACGGATACCGCTTTCTGAGTTATGGAGACGCTATGTTGTTATCATCATAAAAATCTTATCTTTGATTAAAATAAAAAATATGCAAAATTGTATCATCGTTGCAGTAATAGCATCACTTGGCTCGTGTATACCGCAAAACCATCCATCGGATTTCAGGTACGGTACAAAATCTGATTTTGATCCGCAATCGTATGAGCTCCGTAATGCCGATATAAAATTGGTCAGGGGACAAATCCTGTATATGCCGGTTTATTCAAACATGCCACATATTAACGATTCAGTAAATATTGACATGAGCGCATTTGTTGCTATACACAACACAGATTTTTCAAACAAAATACGTTTGCAAAAGGTTCAGTACTTTGACACCAAAGGCAAGTTGGTTTACGATTTTCTGATTACACAAACCAAAGAATTATCGCCACTTGAAACGGTGGACTATTACATTCCCTACAGTGATCAAAGTGGTACGGGAGCAAACTTTCTGATTGAATGGCGGTCGGACTCACTGGTTACCGAGCCACTGATTGAGTCGGTAACACTTAATCTTACCGGACATAATACAGTAAGCGTATTAAGCCAAGGCAAAGTGATTAAAGAAATTCGATAATAAAAACAAACTTACTAAAAAAGATCATTTGCATCATTTCAACTGCCTGCAAATATTAACATTTTTTGTATTTTAGCACACGAAAGAAAAACCATTAATAAAAAAACATGAAGAATAAAAACCTACAGTTGGTAATTATTATCGCCTCCATAGCAGCCACCGGCGGCTTATTATTTGGATTTGATACAGGAGTCATCTCCGGCGCCATACCCTATTTTCAGAACCATTTTGCCATTGACGACAGTTGGGTAGAACTAATCACAACAGCCGGTCTTATTGGCGCAGTAATCGGAGCGACTTTCTGCGGACGATTAACAGATATATTAGGCCGTAAAAAAATTATCCTTGCATCGGCCGTTATATTCATAATCGGAGCATTATGGTCAGGCGCAGCCCCTACGGCAACGAATCTGCTTTTTGCGCGACTCTTCATCGGATTAGCAATCGGTGTTTCATCATTTGCTGTTCCACTTTATATCGCAGAGATTTCACCCAGTAAAATGCGCGGAACATTGGTTTCGATGTTTCAGTTACTGATTACCATAGGGATTATGGTTTCATATTTCAGTGATCTGGCCTTTGCATTACCCGAGGGATCAGATGGTTATTCAACCTGCTGGAGACCTATGTTCTATGTTGGCGTAATTCCCGCTATCATTATGTTTACCGGCATGATTTTCCTCCCCGAAACACCACGCTGGCTCATCAGCAAGGGATATGAAGAAAAAAGCCGCGAAGTGCTTCAAAAAGTTGAGGACCCGGAACTGATTGAAGCCGTAATCGCGAAAATGAAAGACGAAATCAAAGCCGATTCTGAGAATACGGCTAAATGGACAGATGTGTTTAAACCATGGTTAAGACCGGCACTCATCATTGCCATTGGCATTATGTTTGTTCAGCAGTTCACCGGAATCAATACCATCATTTATTATAGTCCGAAAATATTTTTAATGTCGGGCTTTGAAGGCGCCAAAGCAGCAATCATGGCTTCGGTCTCGGTTGGAATTATCAATGTTGCATTTACTGTATTATCATTATTTATGATTGACCGGCTTGGACGCAGAAAATTATATTTTACCGGGCTATCCGGCATGGTTGTCTCGTTGCTTGCTATTGGCGTATGTTTTGCCTTTCAGACACAGCTCGGCCACCTTGTAAAATGGTTGTCTATTATATTTGTGCTGATGTATATTGCATTCTTCGCTATCAGTTTAGGACCACTCGGATGGCTCATCATCTCCGAAGTATTTCCATTAAAAGTGCGTGGAATAGGCGCAAGTATCGGGTCATTGTCAAACTGGCTCTTTAACGGCGTGGTAGCATTCACTTTCTTTAAAATCGTAAAAGGACTAACCCTGCCCGGAACAGAAATTATACTGAATAACGAAAATCTTGGAAATCCTGCAGGCGCATTCTGGGTATATGCCATAGTAGGTATAGCCGGTCTTATCTGGGGATACTATTATCTGCCGGAGACCAAAGGCCATTCCCTTGAAGAAATAGAAGAACACTGGAGACAAGGCAAATCACCAAAAGAACTTAAATAAACAACAACATGAAAAAGATACGGATAACAGCAATATTGCTACTGTTTATAATGGCCTGCCGGGCGCAAAATATATCGTTTGCAGCTCTCGAATGTAAACTGAATGTCAATTGTGATTATTTCTTTATTGATGGCGACCAGAATTTCTCATACTATTATGAATTTACACCGCCCAACTACAATCCAAAAGGCAGTTCAGCCCTTTTAAGACACGACCGGATGATCAAGGTAAAAGAAAAAATCTATCTCAGGCAATCCATATCGTTTCCCGAAAAAAAAGTGTACAGCGTGATCCCCGGTAAAGTCCGGAATAACACCATATATATGCTTTACATAGCAAAAACCGACGACAAGAAAATATCAGTGCAATTGGCCGAATACAACAAAGACATGAAGCATAACAAAACAACTACATTAGGCAAAGTCGCTGATGAAGAAGAACTCCCGGGTATAGGGATCTATTTTTCACCTTCAAAACAGTACCTCGCGATAAAACTCGGATCAATATTTAAACTGTATGATAATAATATGATTGAACTGAATGCTGTGACTGTGCCTCTTAACGTGATTAACAATGTAAGTGTTACGAATAAAGGTGAAATCATTATGCTCGGACTTAAAAGCAGTCAGGCCTATCTCAGCAGGATCAGTTCCAGTGGTGAATACAAAGATGTAATAATTAATTATGAAGCGGGCACCCTCTGCGATGTTAATGCAACAGCCGACGAAGCAAAAAACCAAATCTGCCTTGTTAAAATCATAGGAAACACAAATGCGCCGGCACATAATATTATAATGAACTACGAAAATGATGTTCAGGCAAAAAAGATTGAAGTGCTATGGTATGATATTTCTACGATGAATGAAAAAGACAAAATTGAAACCGCTATTCTGCCGGAGATTATTAAAAAAATCGGTATGCGCGGCGAATATGTAAACTGGCTTGCCGTTCAGACAATTTATACTTCCGGCGACAATACCATTCTTGCCTTACAGAAAAATATGAAAAAACGATTAGCTATAAACAGCAAAGAAGAATCAGATTATTTAGTAACACAAGATTTATTGCTAATCAGAATAACTGCGGATAAAAAAATCATCCAAAATACCATTGACCGTCATTCGATGATTGAGCCGGGCGCATACCAATTCACGCTGGAGCCGGTATTTATGACTGTAGACAGCAAGACCTACCTTTTCTGTTACAATATAAAAACCGGAGTAGGCACCTATACATTTGAGTTACTTTATGGAAGATTAAACAATGATCTGACATTTGAAAAGAAAAGTTTTATGATGGATGCAAAACATAAATTACTTCAGATACAAAACAGTATTGATATGGGCAACAACAAATTCCTAACGTTCGGGCACTATGACCGCGGACAGTCATTGAGTACAGCAACCATTGACTTCAACCTGCCATGACAGACAACAAAAAAATAAAGATTGGTTTTATACAACTTGCATGTACGACAGACAAGCAGGAAAATATTTCACGAACGATTAATAAAATTGAAGAGGCAGCATCCAAGGGAGCACAGGTCGTATGTTTACAGGAATTGTTTGCATCAAGATATTTCTGCGACACCGAAAATTATGACAACTTTGCATTAGCGGATACTATTCCGGGAACAACATTTGAAATACTGAGTTCATGTGCAAAGAAAAATAAAATTATAATTGTATCCTCGCTGTTTGAAAAACGAGCAAGAGGACTGTATCACAACACAGCGGCTGTATTCGAGGCCGACGGACAATGTCTGGGCATTTACCGGAAACAACATATTCCTGATGATCCGGGTTATTACGAAAAGTTCTATTTTACTCCGGGTGATGGCGGTTATCTTACATTTAATACCTCATGTGGCACTATCGGTGTACTTATTTGCTGGGATCAATGGTATCCCGAACCGGCAAGAATCTGTGCCCTGAAGGGAGCTGAAATCATTTTCTATCCAACAGCAATTGGATGGGCAAAGAGCCAGGATAGCCAAACCAATCGCGAACAATATGATGCCTGGCAAACCATGCAACGAAGCCACGCCATAGCAAATGGTGTTTATGTTGTATCCGTGAACCGGACGGGACAAGAAGGACAGATGCAGTTCTGGGGCGGGTCATTTATTGCCGATCCGTTTGGCCGTATACTACATACCGCACCAACCGACCAGGAACAGGTACATGTACAGGAGTTTGATCTCGCGCTTATTGATTATTACCGTACACACTGGCCATTCCTGCGCGACCGGCGGATTGATACCTACCAGCCCATTCTGGAACGATACATTGATAAAAAGCATGACAGCAAATAAAGAATTCATTCCTAATAAAGAAGGATATAGATTTCCGGCCGAATGGGAAACACATTCATCAACATGGCTTAGTTATCCGCATAACGAAAATTCATGGCCGGGAAAAATTCATACCATTTTCCCATTCTATCAACAATTCATTCTTGAAATCAGCAAGAAGGAGAAAGTCAATATCAATGTTCAGGATGATCAGATGAAACAACAGATTACGCAGGAACTCATGGCTGCCGGTGCCGATCTGCAAACGATCGAACTACATGTTCATCCTACAAATGATGCCTGGTGCCGTGATCATGGCCCCTGCTTTCTCAAGCACAATAATAATAAACAAAAAATAATCGTTAACTGGAAATACAACGCGTGGGGAAATAAGTATCCATACGAACAGGATACGGTAATCCCTACTCTTGTAGGAAAAAAACTAGGATTGCCGGTTGTTTATCCGGGGATAGTAATGGAAGGAGGCAGTATAGATGTAAATGGAGCGGGAACCTTACTGACAACTACCTCTTGTTTGTTACATGAGAACAGGAATCCGAACCTTACACGCCAAGAGATCGAACAAAAACTTATGGATTATTACTGTGTGGATAAAATTTTATGGCTTGCGGATGGCATTGAAGGCGACGACACCAATGGACATATTGATGACATTACGCGATTTGTAAATAAAGATACCGTAATCACGATGATAGAAAAAAATACCCATGACGCCAATCATGAACCCCTGGCCTATAATCTCGAGTTACTAAAAAAAATGCGACTACAGGATGGCAAACAACTCAATATTGTTGAAATACCCATGCCTGATCCGTTGTATTATGAGGGCCAACGCCTGCCTGCCTCCTACGCAAATTTTTACATCTGCAATGCGGCGGTGATTGTTCCTGTTTTTAACTGTAAGCAGGACCAAGAAGCCATTGATCGCCTCTCAGAATGTTTTAACGACAGAGCCATAATTGGCATTGACTCCACTGAAATCATCTGGGGGCTCGGAAGCTGGCATTGTCTGAGTCAGCAGGAGTGTTGATCCAAAACCAAATGATTTCTATTATCGCTGCTATCTGACCAATGTAACATTTCCTCCTAACTGTACAGGAGTACCATTAAAGGTTATACCGGTAAAGATATACATATATACTCCTGCGGGTTGATCGTCGCCATTATGTTTGCCATCCCATCCCTTATCCTGCGAAGAGGATTCATACAACACAATACCCCATTTGTTATAAATAATCATTTTATATTCTTTAACCCCAGATCCGTCATTAGAATTACGAAGGCACAAGGAAAGGCCAACTCATTAGTTCAGTTGAGCTCCAAAGGCCTTTGAACCAATCTCTCCTTTTCATTTGCATGGAGAGTTTTAGGATA
>Ga0209381_1002616_pt1 | contig 21706 bp, 17 predicted proteins | sample DewCreD2012metaG_FD_184111 | JGI IMG/M metagenome (GOLD analysis project Ga0209381, IMG submission 184111) | Hot spring sediment bacterial and archeal communities from British Columbia, Canada, to study Microbial Dark Matter (Phase II) - Dewar... ...
AATTCCCATTAGTTCTTCTACTTCGTTTTTGGTTAGTTTGATTTTATACCGTATCATTTGTATAGTTTTTTGTAAATATACAAATAATACTTAATATTACGTCATATTATATTTAACTTAACACTAGATTACTGCACTCAGCGCTCCGCAGCCATTACCGCTTAACCCGATACCTCCGGCCAGGCCGGCAACCATAATCTGCTCTTCTTCCGTGCCGCCCATTTTTTTTACTGCCTCTGTAGCACAACTCATGCAAGGTGTGGTGAACGACAGCTTTTCCGACAAGCCCTGATTCGATGCTTCAATGGCCTCCGGTGTCCATTTTACCATGAGATTGAAACAGTGACTGTATATTATTCCCTGAAGTATAGTTTTAAACATATAAATAATAAACTGAAATTTGTTTTTCCAGTTAACACCTGATATATCTCTGCAGTTAAGAGTTTTTGTCCGATTGTGAAACGATTCGGTAAGCAGCTGCGATGCTCTTATGGCCGATGCAATGGCATGATCCGTTGCTCTGTATCGGCGGTATGCTTCGGTGCCCGATGCCAGGGAGCCACCCCATAACATGCCGCACTGGTGACCTTTCATTGCGATACCTCCGGCCAGCAGATCCGATGCTTTCTCTTCATTTTCCCGCGGCTGGCTAAATTCATAATTTAACAAGTGAAACATGGCATGTGAACATGCTCCGTATTTCCAGAAAGTTCTTCTGGGATTCAGTTTTACTTTTAATTTCTGTTCCATATTGGTGTTTAAAATTGTCGTTTTGTATCATCGCCAAAACAGGTAAATTTGGTGAGAATTAGTTATACCATTTAGAATTATAATTTAGTTTGGATGTCATCGGTGTTAAAATAATCTTAATTCTTTTAATTGTATTAATGTGATGATGCATTAAACCGTGATTTTGCAGTTCAAAACTACAAACAACTCAACTGGCCTTACCCGTTAAGCCAACTCAACTGAAAAATCCGGGTTAAATACAAATTCCAATAATCCCGTCCAATTCGATAAATCTCAATCTTTCGGGTTTTCGGGATTTTCGGTTTTTTTTGTGATGAACCAGAGCTATTTCCAGAAATGCAAAAGCAATCCGAATACAATAAAGATAATTAGCTGGTAGCCACCTTGTATAATCATTCTTGACCATTTTTTGCGGCCGGGTTCATTTGTCCACATTAATGCACCGGCAAGGGTGGGTATGATAAATCCCGCCCATATCCATAGCGATCGTTCAACGCCGTTTACACGAGTTGTGTCTGCTATCAGATGGGCAAGAACAAGCACCTGAAAAAGCGTTAGAATAAACTGTACCGCATACAAGAGGCCGGCGGATTTTTGCATCTTTTTGACTGCTTCCGCATCCGATTGATCAACCCCGATGATTTCCATCCACTGTTTTCCAAAAAGTGGGCCATACCAAACAGATCCAATAACCATTGATGCTATTGCACCTGCAATAACTGCCATATAATTAATTGTTGTTTCCATAATCGTTATGTTTTATAAATAAATTTTATATAAAGATAAGTATTCATTCAGATGAAATGAGTTTTGTGGTTTTTATCATAATTTACACGGGAACTGTATTTATTGTTAATTTTTAAATAAGCAGTAGGAATGTAAACGAACTCTTGTTGAGTGAGTTAATGAGATTGTTTTGTTTGTTTTCAATATATGACGATTGAAAAATTTTAATATAAATGAGTATGCCCCTTTTTTACTTATTATTGCATTGAAAAAGTTAATCTTCAAAAAATGGAATTGTACAGTGATGAATACTTTATGAACGAAGCTCTGAAATCGGCACATAAAGCGCTTGAGATGGACGAAGTACCTATTGGCGCAGTAATTGTTTGTAAGAACAAGATAATTGCCCGCGCCTATAACAACACCGAGATGCTGAATGATGTTACTGCACATGCCGAGTTGCAGGCATTCACTGCCGCAGCCGGTTATCTGGGCGGTAAATACCTTTCGCAATGTACATTATTTGTTACTTTGGAGCCATGCGTAATGTGTGCCGGAGCAGCGCGCTGGACGCAGATCGGCAGGATAGTTTATGGCGCTAAGGATGAAAAGTTTGGTTATTCATTAATTAATACTCTTTTACTTCATCCGAAAACAGAGGTTAAGAGTGGTGTTCTGGCAAATGAATGTGCTGCAATTCTGCAGCATTTTTTTATGGAGAAACGTCGAAATGAAAATTAAACTGCTGATTTTTACATTTATTATTATCGGTGCGGTGGGTTTTTCTTCCGGCCGCTTTGAAGAAAAATTTTCTACGGAGATTAAAGAAGTTTCCGGCGCGGCTAATCATCATGATAAAGAAATTGCCGAATTGCTCAAATCAGCCACTGCTTCGCTTGATGTCATGCCTGATATCAGTATTGATCTGGCACAGAAAGCTGCTGCAAAAGCACAGCAGATAAAATCAGATGCTGCATTAGTTAATAGCTACACCATTATGGGGTCGGCATATTATAATAAAGGAGACATTTCCAAAAGTATTCAATGGTACGAAAAAGCCGCTACGCTCGCCGGTGCGCGGGGGCTTATTCATGAAAGTATGCTAGTTAATTACAACCTTGGTTTGGCATATCGCAAAGCAAAAAAAGATAAAAAGGCAGCCGAGTGCCATACATTAAGTATTGCAGCCGCAAATAAACTGGAAAACAGGGATATGATATCTTTGAATCATTTTGTTTTAGCCGATTTGTTTGCAGCGATGCGTCGTTATGAAGAGGCATTGAAACAATATAGGGCATTTGTTCAATACCGGTTTGTGGAGTTTGAGAAGGAAAGTAAGGATATAACAACACAGATTAAAAAGAAGGAAGAAGAACTGGTTGAGGCAAAGCAAAAAGAAACACGACTGGTACAGGATACTGTTAGAAAGTCGCAGACCATTCAGGAATTGCATCAAGAGACAAAAGTTAAAGATAAGGTGATACAGGAAAAGAATGAAACGGTAAGAAGACAACAGAAAACTATCTTCTATGCCTCAATGGCTATCACTGTATTTATTCTTTTAATATCGGGTGTTCTCTGGCAATACCGGCAAAAACGCAGGGCATACCGTAAACTTGAAGAGCAGAATCAAATGATTATGCATCAGAAGGAGCAAATCGAAAATCAGAAGGAAGAAATCACTAATAGTATACAGTATGCGCTGCGTATTCAGCAAGCAGTTCTCCCTACTGTTGATTTGCGTAAGGTTGGCATTTCTGATCACTTTGTTTTTTATTTGCCACGGGATATTGTTAGCGGTGATTTCTATTGGTATGCCCCGGTGGCTAATCAGTTGATTATTGCCGTTGCCGATTGTACAGGACATGGTGTTCCCGGCGCTTTTATGAGTATGCTGGGTGTTAGTTATATCAATGAGATTGTAATTAACCGCAAAGTTACTATGCCGGATGAGATTCTTAATACCATGCGTGCCGAGATTATCCGAACAATGCACCAGAAAGGAAATGCGTCTGAAAATAAGGATGGAATGGATATTGCCCTGATTAATATTGATTTTGAGAAAAAGAAGATTTGGTTTTCAGGAGCATATAATCCGCTGACTTATGTCCGTGATGGTAAATTATTTGAGATCAAAGCCGATAAGATGCCATGTGCATATCATCCGCAAATTAATCCGTTTAGTTTGCAGGAATTGGATTTTAGAAAAGGGGATATATTTTATTTATCGTCCGATGGCTATTCTGATCAGTTCGGCGGTCCGGACGGCAAGAAGTTTAAACAGAAGCGATTTAATGAATTGCTTCTCTCCGTTAGTCATCTTCCTATGAGCGAACAAAAAAAAGTGATCGAACAATCCTTTTATGACTGGAAAAGTAACCAGTTGCAACTTGACGATGTGCTGGTAATGGGTATCAGCATTTAGTCCTGTTTCTTTTCATTTCAGCAATTTTTTTTATTTTTGTATAAATCCGGCACGAAACGTATGACTCTCAGTACAGATATTCAGGCATTCCGTATTAAACGCTGGCAAATGATCCGGCTGATTACGTTTTTTCCTGTTATTATTCTGCTGATTACGCCTTTGTTAATTCCGAACAAGTTATTCGGATTGACCAGGTATCATTATGCTATTGGTGTGACATTAGTATATCTTGTTATCAGTTTTTATTATGCTCAGATGAATTATCAATATATTTATTTTAGTGACAGCGGCGATATTATTATTTTTCGTTATTATTCGCTGAGCGCTTTCGGGCAACAGCGCCGTTCGGTACAAATCCCTAAACATACGTTTGTTAAGTATGAAATCACCAAGGTTTTTTTTAATCAACGTACAAATCTGATTTTATTTCAGCGGGTAAGCAAAGGGATTGCTAAATATCCTCCGATTTCACTTAGTATCCTGAGCGAAGGAGAACAACAGCAATTATTTAATGCATTGAATAGCTTAAAAAAGTAACTCTGAATCTTCTGGTTAATCGTTTATTTTCCAGGTTTTCCATGAATCTATGATCTCGGAGCTGACATTTGTTTGCGGATTTTGTTCTTTGCTATTTATCATCACCGATTTTATACTAACCTGCTGACTGACGTATTTAGTCAACTCATCGTATGTTGTGTTTCCTTTTGTCTCCTGCAAATGTTTTAAAAGGAAATAAGTAAACATACCGTGAAATTTTTCTTTATACGGGAGGGATGATTGCTCTGCGCTGCTGGCGCTTATTACAATAATATTCCCTTTCAGGGCGCTTTCTTTAGGAGCGACTTTTACACCGCGGGCAGCCACCAGTCCCTGATTCCGTGCGCCACCGCTGAAACAGGCATCCAGAAAAACGGCTACCCGCTTGCTGGGATACTCTGTAAGCTTACCATAAAAATCTTTTAGTTTGATGGCAAATTGCAAATCTGTGCCGCTTACGTTTACAGGGATAAGGTAAGGTTCTTTAGTTACTTCATCCGGGAAGCCATGCCCGGCATAGTAAACAAATACTTCTGCTTCGCCAGCCGAATTTTTTATCAGAAGGTTTATTTTATTTAATGCGCGTGCCATATTTACTGCATCAGCATTAATCTCAAAAATGATATTTTCTTCAGCGACACCCAGTACCCCGGTACAATAGTCTCTGAATATCTGTGCATCACGTTTTGCAAAGTCAACATTTACTTCGCTGCTAAGTCCCGTCTGAAAACTGTGGTAATCTTCGTTCCCTATGATGAGCGCAAAACGGTTCTCTGCTTTTTTACTGCGTGAAGGAATATTAACATCTACATCGGATGTTTGCAGGGCGGAGACCGAAGCATCATGGACTACTGTTGTTGCCGGTTTTGATGCAGCGGCCTGCGCGGCTTCCTGCTTCTCCATTTCCATCATGGTTTTTATGGTTATGGATTTTACAATTGGCTTAAGATCTGATTGTGCATATTCAAAATTATCTTTGTCGGCGCTGATTACCTGCTGGCATCCTTCCCTTACGGTTAGCTGCGACAGGGATTTCATGCCATAACCAACCGATGGGTCGAACTGAATAAAGTATGAGAAACCCTTATTTAATGTAATCATGAGCATATCTACCTCTTTATCTCCCTCGGTAATACGGATGAATACTTCGCCTGTTTCCGGTACTTTAGATACCAGCCAACGGTCTGCTGCGGTTGCCGATACGGCAGTGTTGATGCCGCGGAGTTTACCGATTAACCGTTCATTGATCCATATTGAGTAGTTTTTACTGCTGTTGGTTGATCGTTTCAGCCGGTGGATATAAACCAATGCATAGTCGCTTACCTGCCCAAAAATCGGAATGTGTAAAAAAAGGAGGATTAAAATGAACCATTTTGTTTTCATTCAGATAAGTTTTTATAATTCAAAAATAGAAAAAAATCGGCAAAAAAAAAGCGGCTCATTTTTGAACCGCTTTCTTAAATATTTAAAACCAAATTATTGAACGATTGATTTGAATGTTTCTTTTTCAAAGAAATTACGGAATTCGAGGTCTTTTTTGGCCATTTCTTTGTATTTGGCATCCTTACCAACAGCCGAACGGAGATTTGTAAACAGAAGGTTTTCGTTCTGTGTACGGGCACCGATGATGGCTTTCATGTAATAAACAACGGCTGCCGGGTCGGTGATGCACTCAAGGTTTTTCAGAGCGCCATCATTATTACCCTGAAGCAGGATGGCGAGACCGGCATTACCTTCGCACATTGCGCCAAAGTAATTTACAGCGGCCTGATATTCCCCTTTAATGATTTTTATGGTTCCAAGGTTATAATTAGCTGCTTCGCCTGCGCCTAATGCAGAGGTAAGTAACTCTTCGGCTTTTACCATATCGCCCTGTAACATGGCAACAGCGCCGAGATTACAGTTAACGGCATCGGATTCTTTTATGGCTTTGGCACTTTCAAATGCTTCTTTTGCCTCGGCAATTTTTCCTTGTTTCATCAGCATAACACCGGCATTATTTTTTGGCCTGTCATCGTTCGGGAAACGCTCGGCTGCTTTTTGATAGAGAGCCAGTTTTGCATCGGCGTTATCCAATAAGCCGGCAGCAAATAGCATTTCTTCGATATCTAATGTGTCGGGTTTGCTTACAGCAAGTGTTTTTAATTCGTCATCAGTATAACCGGTAATTTCGAGATTGGCTTTTAAATCACTTCTTCTTAATTTCGGAAGGATTTCTTTTGCTAATACATCAAACGTAGCCGCCATATTTTTGATTTCTTTTTCGCGAACATCAGGATCAGAGTACATTGACAAAACGCGGAGAATCAGTTCTTTATCCTGGATACTTGATGCTTCAACCTGTGATTTAAAACCATCCCAGTCCTCTGTTGTGCTTTTGGCATTGTAAATATTAGCATCTACCGTTAAACCGGCTTTTTTTGCTTTTTCTGTTAAAAATTTATCGGCTGATCCTTTTCTGCCCCCTGATACTTTTTCGTTCAGTGTGAGCGCGCCGTCAGGTGATGCATAAGCGTCCAGCTGTAAGCTTTTTAATGTAGCGCGTGGATTGTTTTTCAGTGTATTGAGGAATTCTTCGAATTTTTTTACATCTTCCTGCTTTAATTCTTCGGGACGGATATTTGACTGCTGAATGGCATAATGAATATCAGCCATTTTTGAGTCGGGTTTTATTCTCTGAAAATTGTCTTTTAAGGTAACACCTTTAGGGTCTTTGGAAACCAAATTAGGAGTAGCAATTACACCATCGGCAATTTTTGTTCCGGGAACTTCGATGGGTGTTTTTGTGCCTACCTGTATTGAAGCATTCATTACTAATTCAGATGTAATCATTTCATCTTTATAGTCAAATGTTGCCGAATACTTCATTTCGCCGCCACCGGTGTAAGAAATTACTTCATTGTTTCCCTGTACCGATTCACCCTGATAGGCCTTGGTTGGCAGTTCAAGTGTTTGGCCAGCATACTTGATTACCGGCTTTAACGTCATCGTTGCCTTTTTGTTAAAGAATTTCTCGGGACATTTGCCGGTAACACTGAAGGTAACTTTGCCTCCATGCATTTCGAGTACAGCCGGAGTAACGGTGTACTTGAGTATGCTGGCGCCATCCTTCATCTTATTTATGCCACCACAACTGGTCAGAATAAGGGATACAATGATTACGGCTACGGATATAAATCTTACGTTTTTCATAGTTTAATAATTTGGTTTTACAATCAGAATTTATTTAAGATTCACAAAGATAATAGTTTAGTACAAACATAATAATTTTTAATTAAAAACAAAACCATTCCTTTTTTTTTCATGACCGGGAATGTTCTGTCTTGTTTTTAACTCCCTCTGGTTTAGGTAATAAGGCCTTTCTTGATAGTTTATATTTGCCTGAACCTTTTTCTATGTCTATCAGTTTCACTTCAACTTCCTGGCCTTCTTTGAGTATATCTTTTACCTCGTTAACCCGGTGCCATTCGATTTCAGAAATGTGTAGTAATCCTTGTTTTCCGGGTAAAATCTCGACAAAGGCGCCAAATGCTACTATTGATTTGACTTTTCCTTTATAGATTTTTCCAATTTCGGGGATTTCGGTTATACCATTGATTTTTCGCAGAGCAGCATCAATGGCTTCTCTCGACTCGCCGAAAATATCTACAACACCATGGTTGTCAATCTCTTCGATAATAATTGTTGTTCCGGTTTCCTTTTGCATCTCCTGAATTACTTTACCTCCCGGGCCAATTACTGCGCCAATCATATCTTTTGGAATGATAATCTGAACAATTCGTGGAACAAATGGTTTCAGTTCTGCTCTGGGTTCTGCTATGGTCTCCAGAAGTTTTGAGAGAATAAATAAACGGCCTTGTTTGGCTTGCTCAAGGGCATGGAGCATAACTTCGGTGGTAAGCCCTTCTACTTTAATGTCCATCTGGCACGCAGTAATGCCGTCTTTGGTTCCGGTAACCTTGAAGTCCATATCGCCAAGGTGGTCTTCATCGCCGAGAATATCGGACAGAATAGCGTATTTGCCATTCTTAAAGTCGCCTTTTTGAGCCAGTTTATCGGTTATAAGCCCCATCGCAATGCCTGAAACGGGTTTTTTAATTTTAATTCCGGCATCCATTAATGCCAAAGTACCGGCGCAGACAGTTGCCATTGATGATGAACCATTTGATTCAAGAATATCGGAAACTACACGTACGGCATAGGGATTGTCTGGTCCGTCGGGGACCATCCGTTTAAGCGCTCTGTAGGCAAGGTTTCCGTGTCCTATTTCACGCCTGCTGATGCTGCGTGCAGGCCGTGCATCACCGGTAGAGTAGGGTGGAAAATTATAATGTAAAACGAATTTTTCGGTTCCTTGTACTAATGCCTCATCAACAATTTTCTCATCGAGTTTAGTACCTAGTGTGACTGTGGTGAGTGATTGTGTTTCACCACGCGTAAAAATAGCCGATCCGTGTACCGCCGGCAGATAGTCAACCTGGCACCAGATTGGCCTGATATCTGTAAGCCCGCGACCGTCAAGACGAACCTTTTCGTTAAGAATCATATTGCGCATGGCTTCTTTTTCTACATCGTGATAATAGCGGTCAACCAAAGGTTTCTTGGTATCTCTTTCTTCTTCCGGCAAGGAGAGCAGATAATCTTCTTTTAATTTGTCGAATGCGTTAGCTCTTTCCTTTTTGCTGGTTACGTTTTTTGCAATTTTGTATACTTCGGCATACAATTTATCTGAAATGTCTTTTTGTAACTGTTCATCCTTTACTTCGTGATTGTATTCGCGCTTGGGCTTATTGCCAAGCATTGCAGCCAACTCTAACTGTGCTTTACAGTGCGTTTTAATTTCGGCATGAGCGAAATTAATAGCGTCTACCATTTCCTGTTCAGATATTTCGCTCATCTCGCCTTCAATCATCAGGATATTGTCATAGGTTGCACCAACCATGATGTCAATATCTGAATTGACCATTTCGGAAAAATTCGGGTTGATCTTAAATTCGCCATTGATTCGTCCTACCCGAACCTCTGATATGGGTCCGTGAAAAGGGATATCGGAGATAGTTAGTGCGGCTGAAGCGGCAAGACCGGCTAATCCGTCGGGGATAATATCACGGTCGGCAGATATCAGATTAATGGTAACAAAGGTCTCGGCATGGTAATCATCGGGAAATAGAGGCCGTAATGCTCTGTCAACAAGTCGTGAAACCAGTATTTCGCTGTCTGACGGGCGGGTTTCGCGTTTGAGAAAACCACCGGGTATGCGTCCCGATGAAGCAAATTTTTCTTTGTATTCAACGGATAAGGGCATAAAGTCGGTGCCTTCAACGGCTTCCTTGGCAGCTACAACGGCTGCAAGCAACATGGTTTTTCCCATAGTTACAACAACCGAACCATCGGCCTGCTTGGCCAATCGGCCCGTTTCAAGCGTAATGGTACGGCCGTCTCTTAATTCAATTTTCTTTTCAACAATGTTCAACATGTTTCTGGGTGTTAAGGGTATCTAAAAAAAAAGGCAATTGTGCATTGCCTCTCGTCGGTTACTTTCTGATTTCAAGTGATTCGATGATCTTTCTGTAACGCTCAATATCTGTGCGTTTAAGGTAATCGAGTAACCGTCGGCGCTGACCAACCATCATTAAAAGGGAACGCTGGGTACTGTGATCTTTTTTGTTTTCTTTTAAATGTTCGGTTAGATGATTAATACGCTCTGTAAACAAAGCAATCTGGCCCTCGGGTGATCCCGTGTCGGCATTCTTTTTACCATACTTCTCGAAGATTTTCTTTCTTGCTTCTTTTGTAACCTGCATAACTGTGTCGCTAAATATTTAAACCATTAAAAAAGAGGCAAATTTATTGATTTTTTCCATATTCGAATCGATTATATGTCATTTTTTTCCGGAATTAATTAAATGGCTATAAATCAATAACTTGAATTAAGTACCAAGCAGCCAAATTCACAAGTCAGGCAACGTCTTGACTTACAGTATTCTGAGGTGAGATGCAGTAGCGCTTGTGATTCTGCGGCATTGGCAGGATTGGTGCCGGCTGATTTCCAACGGGTAATGATTGAATTTTTTTCGGGCTTAATATGTTCGAGTAACCAAAGGGCCAGATTCTTATATTTTTGGATATTTCGTTTATTGCCATAATAAAACATAAAAGGAGCAATAGTATTGATTGTGATAAGGTCAATAGTTGTGTGGCTGAGTTTTTTAATTATGCGATGTGATGGTTTACCAAATCCGTAATGAGTATCCCAGTATTCGCTGGCTGTTACCGCGAGCAGTGAATAAATATCATCCATCGTGTGACATTCGAGTACTTCGGAGAAAAGGTTGCGGCAGTTGTAAATGAGTGATGCAAACTGCGCAATACGTACTGCCGGGAAATTGGCCGGCCGGAGCCGAAGATTCTTCCAAAGGTGTCCCGGTATCGGTGTAAGTTTATATTTATTCCGTAGGAATGTGTATTCATTTAACAGTGCACGCTGATAGTTATCGGGATTTGTGTGGTTAACAAGCAATCCTGCCTGGCCGAACAGCATGGCTTCAATTTGCAGCCGGCTGTCGTGTTGTTTTGAGAAATACTTAATGGGTATGGAGCCGGCCAGCAATTCAAAGGGCCCGGCATTAATATTGCATCCGAAAGCACGTGCCGTGAACTGGTAAAAAGTTTCGTCCCAGCAGTTTTGGTTTTTTTGAAAACGGATTTCGAACTGCGCTGCGCGTTTTTCCAGTCGCTCAACGGTAAGCCGGTCAAGCCAGTGCCTGCGGATAAGATTGCTGACGCAAGAGAGCTTTCCGTGACAGGGAATGAATTTTCTTGTTTCAATCATCTGTTTGTACTGTTTATACAACGAATCGTCATACGCCAGAACAGCAACCGGCAGGATCTGGCCATGGGCGGTTTTCGTATCCTCATCATTGATCTGGACCAGATGCAAAATAACATTATCAAATGCATGATCAAGGTGGTGGCCATGTTTGCGCCAGTCCGACGACCGGAAATGTACTTCGGCATTTCCCGCCCAAATTGTTCCGTTTATCCTTATCCGGATATTAAAAAAGTCAGGGCCGGAGTCATAATTCTGTTCTCCTGTTGAGAGTACTTCAACCGGTGTTCCGTTTGTGAGCTGCAGTTCGCCGGCCCGAAATTTCTGGTATTTCCAGATGTATTGTAAAAATAATTCGTCCATAACTTATATATGACTGCAAATGTAAATGCCGGAATAGAATTATTTAATCGTAAATAATTAAAAATGGGATAATTCTGATTTGAAAGATCAGATACGCAGGTTTGATTCTTTAATTTATACCGGATGTTCAGACTCGTGATTACAATGATTTGGCAGAAAGAAGGGTTTTCATCTGTGCCGCAATGATTTCGGCTTTTTGTCCTGCAGCATCAGCGAATCCTGCCGAACTGTCGGTAAAAAGGATATCGCGTGACGAATTGACCAGTAGCCCGCAGTAATTGTTAAGTCCGTATTCAGCCACCTGTTCAAGGTCTCCTCCCTGTGCGCCAATGCCGGGGATGAGTAAAAAGTGCAGGGGAATAATTTGCCGGATATTCATAAGCATTTCTGGTCGCGTGGCGCCGGCAACAAACATTATCCTTTCGTGTGAGCCCCAACCGGCCGAGCGTTTGATTACCTGTTGAAAGAGTTTCTGATCATTATTTTTTAATGTGTCAAGCTGGAAATCTTCGGCTCCGCTGTTCGAAGTTAATCCGAGAATTATAACCCATTTATCATTAAATTCAAGAAAAGGCATTACCGAATCGGCGCCCATATAAGGATTAACTGTAATGGCATCGCAGGGCATCTGGTTGAAAAATGCTGATGCATATTTGGTTGACGTGTTTCCGATATCTCCGCGTTTTGCATCGGCAATAATAAATATTTCCGGATATGTTTGTTTGATGTATTCAACCGTCATTTCCAACTCTCTCCATCCGTTATGCCCGCGGCATTCATAAAAAGCGGTGTTTAGTTTAAAGCTGATAGCGCTTTTTGCGGTTGCGTCAATTATAGATTTGTTAAATGTAAACTGGGGCAGTATATCTTTTTTTATACATGCCGGAAGCCGCTCGAAATCGGTATCAAGGCCGACACATAAAAAAGATTTTTTTAATCTGATCTGACCGTAAAGTTCATTGTAATTCATCGCATCAAAGGTAGCGAATTATACGGGATTTTGTTTACATCAATAGAAACTGGAATAAAGACGAATTTAGTTAAAGTCCTGATAATTTCATTTTTTCAGCATTTTCTTCAATCTGTAATTGGTCTATAAACGGTTGAATATCTCCGTTCATTGTATTTCCGAGATTGTATACTGTAAAATTGATGCGATGATCGGTTACTCTTCCCTGTTGATAGTTGTATGTGCGTATTTTTGCCGAACGGTCGCCGGTAGAAACCATTGTTTTGCGTTTAGATGCAATTGAATCGAGATATTTCTGGTATTCGAGGTTATATATTCTGGTGCGCAGTTCATTCATGGCCTTTTCCTTGTTTTTTATCTGCGATTTTTCATCCTGACATTGTACCACAATGCCCGTAGGGATATGTGTTAAGCGAACGGCCGAATAGGTTGTATTAACCGATTGTCCTCCCGGGCCTGATGAGCAGAAGGTGTCGAGACGGATTTCATCCGGTTTGATTACAACATCTACTTCATCGGCTTCTGGCAGTACAGCCACGGTGGCTGCCGAAGTGTGCACGCGACCTTGTGTTTCGGTTTGAGGCACGCGTTGCACCCTGTGTACACCCGATTCATATTTCAGGATACCGTAAACATCTTGTCCGGTTATTTTCATAATAATTTCTTTAAAGCCGCCTGCAGTGCCTTCGCTGGCGCTGGTCACTTCTACCTTCCATTTGCGGTTTTCGCAATACTTGGCATACATCCTGAACAGGTCACCGGCAAAGATACTGGCCTCGTCTCCTCCCGTCCCGGCGCGAATCTCCATAATAGCATTTTTTGAATCTTCGGGATCTTTAGGCAGCAACAGGGTGCGTATTTTTTCTTCGAGAATGGGAATCCGCGCTTCGGATATATTCAGTTCTTCCCGCGCCATCTGTCGCATATCCTCGTCCTTTTCTTCCGATAGCAGTTCCTTGGCATGCTTGCTGTTGCTCAATAAGTTTTTGTATTCGTTATAGGCCTCAATAACCGGTTCCAGTTCCTTATATTCTTTGTTTAAACGAATATAACGCTGCATATCAGAGATTATGGATGGGTCCGTAATCTGTTGGCCTACTTCCTCAAATCTGAGCTTGATTCCCTCAAGCTTGTTTATGATTAGTTCACTGCTCATTGCTTTTATTAGCAATAAAAATAAGGGCACAAAGATAAATTATTTACTTAATATTTAAACTCTCCGTAAGGACTACGGATAGTCAGTGTATTTCTTTCAGCCGGACGACAGTGTCCGATGATCTGCGCATCAATATTAAAGGAGCGGGAAATAGCAATTAGCTCGTCTGCTACTTCTTTTGGACAATAGATTTCGAGACGGTGTCCCATATTGAATACTTCATACATCTCATTCCAGTTGGTCTGGCTCTCTTCTTGTATGATACGGAATACAGGCGGGAGCGGTAACAGGTTGTCTTTAATCACATGAATATTTTGGATAAACCGCATTACCTTGCGCTGTCCACCACCGGTACAATGAATCATTCCATGAATTTCTTTTTTGAAATTTTGCAGTATGGTTTTAATAACCGGGGCATAGGTGCGGGTTGGCGATAAAATCAGTTTGCCGGCATCAATATTCATGCCCTCAATGGGTTGCGTTAATTTATATCTTCCGGTATATACAAGTTTATCTGGTATCAGGTCGTCATACGTTTCGGGATAAGTGGGGGCCAGATAATTAGCAAACACATCATGGCGTGCCGAGGTAAGTCCGTTACTGCCAATGCCACTGTTGTATTCGGTTTCGTAGGTTGCTTGTCCTGATGATGCAAATCCTACAATTACATCACCGGGAAGTATGTGGTTTTCGATTACCTCGCTGCGTTTCATTCTACAGGTTACCGATGCATCTACAATTATGGTACGCACCAGATCGCCCACATCGGCTGTTTCTCCACCGGTAAGATAAAGTGATATGCCTTGCTTCTCAAGCATTTTGATTACATGATCGGTACCCCTGATGATTTCCAGTATCACATCTCCCGGAATTATACTGGCATTACGCCCGATCTGTGATGACAGCAAAATTTTATTCATGGCGCCAACACAAAATAAATCATCAATATTCATGATGATGGCATCTTGCGCAATTCCTTGAAAAACTGTTATATCCCTGGTTTCTTTCCAATACATATAGGCAAGAGCCGATTTGGTTCCGGCGCCGTCCGAATGCATAATGTTGCAATATTCCGGGTCGCCACTCAGGATATCCGGTAGTATTTTACAAAAGGCATTCGGGTAAAGCCCTCTGTCAAGGTTTTTTATGGCCTTATGTACATCTTCTTTCGAGGATGATACACCACGCTGTGCATAACGGCTTGCAGACACTTTTTTATCTTATGTTGCCGTAAATATAGACATTAAGCAATTAAAATCTGATTTTGGATTTAATGAGAACTCCCATTTTATTAACAATCAGGAGGTTTTAAAAAGAAAAAAGGGACTGTCAGGTCGAACAGCCCCTTTTGCTTAGGTTCAGGTCATATTTATTGGATAACAACTTGTATGATATAAAGAACGAATTACTGATACAAAAATAACCCCGGCGCAAAAAAAATCTTTGTACTATCGTCTCAATTCCTATAACAAATGTTGCATATCCAAAAAAAATATAGCACAAATGTTGCATCGGTCATGAGAAAATACAATAGTTTTTTATTATCATATTGATAATCATTGGATTCTTGTAAAAACAAAAAAGCCGCCCATATTAGGCGGCTCGAAAATAATTTATGGTTATTATTTTATTGTTTAATAATTCTTTGTGCCTGCACCCCGGAAATATCAGCTATTTTAATGAAATAGAGGCCATTAGATAATCCTTTCAGATCAATATAGTTTTTATTGGCTCGAACAGCTGATTTCATAACTACTTGTCCAAGAGCGTTTAACACAATGGCTGTTCCCGATACACCATCTATGAAAACTATCCCGGTGGTGACCGATGGATAAATATTGATTTCTTTTTTGGAATCAATTGACGGGATACCTACCGGGTGAAGTTCACCGGCAGTAATAATGGCTGTGTCTTCGGCCGAAGCGGTAACTGTTATTTTTCGTGTGCCGGTGTTTAGATTCATTCCTGTTTCCGACCAATTTGAGCCGTTATATAAACCCGCTTCCATGATTCCAATGTTTCCTGTGATATCACCAGTGGTCGCATAGGTGAATTGCGCGTTGAATGAAAGGGCTGTAATGTTATTGAAGCTAAGTTGCATGTACCTGCTGATGCAGTTATTGGTATCAGGCAGTAATGAATATTTTTTATCAATAATGCTGAATTCAAAGTATCCGGTGTCAACTGTACCATTGCATCTTACATAGGCAGGTATCGAGGTGGATGTTCCGGTGTAAATCCGGTAAGTCAGGTTTTTACCAAGTTTAGAGGAGATTATTTCCTGTTTAATAACGGACTGGTCGGAAAGGAATACTCTGGCCATATCAAATACGCTGTCGGTTAAAGCAGTTGCGCGTAAAGTAAGAGTATTGTTTCCAACATAAAGATAACCACGGTCGTACCCGTCAACCGATGTTTCTAAAGTTGCATTATTCAGCAAGGTGATGTCTAGCCGCTGGTCAATATCAAACCGTTTAATATAGGTGGCTGAATCACCACTGATTTCGACCTTTTTATTGTCATTAACATTATTGCTTCGAATGATCAGGTTGGTTAAACTTTTAAAGCCGGCATTATTAATGATCTTCGCATTAGGGCCTGATATTGACAAAAGGTTACTTCCGTTGAGCTTACCTTTACGTAGTTCAATGCTGCCGGTAAGTGTCATATCATTTACAGTATTGACCTGGATTGGGTTATCAATGATCAGATTATAAACATTTGACCAACTGCTACTAAAGTTTTGCCCTAAACTTTGAGTTGTTGATCCATTATACCAATAATAAGCAGCGGAATTATAATTAGCCGCATAAAAGCGGATATTCCCGGTGGTTCCCTTTGATTTGTCAATACCCTGGGTTGAGCCGATACACAGGTAGGAACTGGGTTCATTAATAAAATTTACTCCTGAACAGGTATAGGTGCCGCATTTCAATTTACCGCCTGTTTGGATAAACAGGTTTTTAATAGTGTAATCGGCTGTTAATTCGGCTACTCCGCGGTTTTCGATGATCACTGAGTCGTAATTGCTCCCATCGGGTAACAGATAAGGTGTTAACTCACTCGAATTTCCGGCATTGATTACCAGATTGGGCAGATTGGTTACCGAACCTGTTCGCGCCATAATTAAAGCCGAAGAGGTTAAACTATCATATACAATATTATTTGTTGATGTGATTAAAACTGCTTTATTGGGGCTTTCGTACCAGGTTGCACCTACATACCTTTGGGGTGTCATAAGGTTTTCGTTGCCTGTTATATCTCCGTCATTATAGTAATAGTCAATTTTATAATTTGGCGCGGTAATGTTGTTAACCGAAATGTCGAGATAGGATGATATATAATCGCTTACCAGGGCAGAGTCGCCTGTTGCCTCGTTTTTATAACTGACCGATATGGAAGCTCCGGGATTGTAGGTTCCTGAATTTGTTGTTATTGCAAACGATTTGATATCTCCTGTTGCAAGTTTGAAGTTAACCGTTTTTGTATTATTCCCTGAAAACTCAAAAACAACAGTACCTCCATCATCAAAATCAAAATAGTTTGGATTGCCGAATTCGCTAAAGTGACTGAAACCCGACCACATGGTAAAGGTGTAGCCATTTAGATCAATATAACTGCCTTTCTCAAGTCGTGTTGGCCCTGCAAATATCTGCATATTGTTATTAAGCCGGATGATATTGTTATTATCCTGAGTATCAATCCCGCGTATTTGAAGCGTTTGTGTGCCGGTAATAGTATAAATTTTGCCGGGTTCATCCATGCGCAGTTGGAAGTTGTGTGGTGATACCGAATTATTCTTAATTGTAAGATTATTGTTTGAATTTAAGCGATTAGTATTGAGATTAAGCGTACCCTGATAGATTACCAAACTGTCAATGATTTCAATCTGGCCGTTTTTATATACCGAGTCCGGATTATTGATTACCAGTGCTCCTACAGTAGCCGGAAAACTGCCGGTCAGATTTTGCCGGTCTGTTCCGGTAAGGATATAAATACCGCTGGTGCTGAAAGATTTTAACATACCTGTGGTTGTGATGGCCGAATCAAGAAGTTGCTGCGAATAGGAAATGGCAGATTGTGATGAAAGAGTGAAAGATGCTGTTCCCGTCACCTTGTAGTTGTTACATACCAATACTCCTCCCGTGTTTATAAGCGCAATATTGTTGACAGTGATGTCTCCCATCAATTGCGCTGCACCGCCGGGCATGACAATTAATGTGTCAACATTTGTGCCTCCTGGTACTACTGTTGGTGTACTGATCGTTAAATTTGTTGCTTGTGTCGTTAACAGGGTGATAATTAACAAATAAATTATTAGTGCTAACTGTTTGAATAGACTAATGTTTTTATTCATAACGAAATGATTTAAAAGTTTATCACAAAAATATGAAAAAAGCGCTAATGAATACTCAAATTCAGAAAATGAATTAAATCAATTTTTAATTATCTTATAATCAATTAGTTGTTATTTTATTTTTGATTGAAGAAGAAGCATTTTTTCAAAGATTTCGGTGTTTTCATATATGGCTGAAAACAATTCTGCTCCCGGTCCATAGGTAAAAACCGGTACCATTACACCGGTATGGTCATTCAGTGCAAAACGTGTTTGGACTGTTCCTTTTTTTATGTTACCGTCAACGATTGACATTCCCCCTGTTTCGTGGTCGGCAGTAATGATAACCAGTGTATTGCTGTCGGCTTCAGCAAAATCGAGTGCTATGCCAACGGCCCGGTCGAAATCGAGTGTTTCAGTGATTACTTTTTTCTGATTTTTTTCATGACCGCCCCAGTCAATTTGCGAGCCCTCTACCATCAGAAAAAAGCCTGTCGGGTTCTGGTTTAGCAGTCGAATGGCAGTTGCCGTGGCCATTGGGAGATAATTGCCTCTGTCTTCAATTATTGATGGGTTGTGCTCCTGAGCAGTAAGGCATGCCAGCTTGCCATTTTTTACGCTGTCGGCTGCCGAAATAGTGTATGTTATAGTGTATCCTTTTGTTTTTAATTCGTCTATCAGATTTCGTTTGTCTTTCCGGGATGAAAAGAAGCGGATGCCTCCGCCAATAAATACGTCAATATCCGTTTTTATGAATGCCAGAGCAATCTCTTCATAATTATTTCTGTTGTTAACATGTGCGATGAATGATGCGGGTGTGGCATGCACAATTGAACTGGTGGCTACTAATCCGGTTGCTTTGCCTTCCATTTCGGCAATTTCGAGAATAGTGGTTAATGGCCGGCCATTTGTATCTACGGCAATAGACTGGTTTTTTGTTTTTTGTCCGGTGGCAATAGCCGTTCCTCCTGCGCCCGAATCAGTGATGTAATCGCTCGCTGAATGGGTTTTGGAAAAACCGCTGTGCGTGCACCGTTCAATATTCAGTTTATTTTTGTTTACTGTCATTGCTGCCTGTATCTGCGCAATACCCATACCATCACCAATCATAAGAATAATGTTTTTGGGCCTGCGAACAGGATCTTCAGCATGACACAAATCCAATGTTAGTTGCAGAGCCAGAAATATTCCTGTGATTTGTTTTATCTTTATTCTTACGGGAAAGGTCATTTTATTGAAAATACCGGTCTTCTGCTTTGCTGTTTTATCTGTTGTCATCTGCTTATTTTTCTTATCGCTGTGAATAATAGTCGGAATAGCAGAAGGATGAGATAGATCAGAAATGTTAGAATAATTGTGATGTACCATGTGCTAATTAATTCGATCCATCGGGTATGGTAAATTATGATACTGAAAACATTGATCAGTATCGCGAGCAGCAGGGATACGCCAAGAAAAAGGAGTTCAGTTCTTTTCTGTTTTGCTGTTATTGTTGTATCTTTCATGCCGGTTGTTTTATATCAAAAAAGAACTACTGTTTTTTTTAAAGTTTGTATTCATCGGGCCAGTATACTATTCGTTTTTCTTCTATGGCCTGATAGCCGAGAAGAGCAGCAATACCCGAGTGATAGCCATGTTCGGCCATTCTAGGTATGGGTTTGGCCGATTTCACCGATTCGGTAAATGCCTCTAATTGTAGTTTTACATCATCCGGCAGAGGATACGTATCAATAATATATTCACCTTTATCTTCCGAGAGAGTTTCGGGTGCCCAGCTCGGTCCGCCGATAGGCACTGCGCGGTATATTTTTTTCTCAATGTCGCTCATCAGTTGCAGGATTCCCGGTGCAGCGGGTGGTTTCTCGCTGAATAACCTTCCATTTCCCTTTTCCAGCTCCATGGTCCCTTTTGTTCCCATAATCCGCTCTTCAACACCATAATGCGCATTGCTGATATTCGAGTCATATACAAGATGGATGGCTCCCGGGTAGCGGTAGACCAAATTTACATTATCGTCAACTTCCCGTCCGTCTTTCCAGTAAGCGATGCTTCCCATGCCTGTAACGCACTCGGGATATGCATTCATTATCCAGTTGGCTACCTGCAACTGGTGGCATGCCAGTTCGGTCATTAGTCCGGCCGAATATTTTTTATATAACCGCCAGTTCAGTTTTTGTTCAAGTGACGGGTGTGGGATAGGTCTGCGCCAGCTATTGTTCCGGTGCCAATAGGCATGGAGATGTGTCACTACACCAATACGGCCTTGCTTTATAAGTTCGATGGCGCGGATATATTTTATATTGAACATACGCTGATGCCCGATCTGCAGTATCTTTCCTGTTGCGCGATGTGTCAGGAGCATTTTTTTACACTCATCCATGGTTAGCGCCATGCTTTTTTCACAGAATACATGCAGTCCTGCTTTCATAGCATCAATGCTTACCGGCGCATGCTGGTCGGGCGGTGTGGCATTGATGATGGCCTGCAATCCTTTGATATCAAATAACCGGCGGTAATCACTGAATTCTTTTGTTTTTTGGGGCATGAGCCGCAGGGCTGCATCAAGATGGGGTTTGTAATTATCACATAGGCCTGCAATTTCTACATGGGGGTTATTAAGCAGATGCCGTAACAGTAATTGTCCGCGCGACCCTGTTCCGACCACAGCCAGCTTAATTTTAGAAGTTGGCTTGCGGGTTATCTCTTCAGCTTTGATTACCGATATCCAGGGCAAAGAGCCAAACAACGCCGAAGCACCTGCATAACGTGTGAACGATTCGATAAATTCGCGGCGTGACTGCATTTTCAGATTAGCAATATAGTCCGCTAAATTAGTGATATTTTTTGATTCGTGAAAGCAATTAATTGTTCATTGTAATTTATTGAAACGGTTTTTATATCTTTGCATCTTCAGTGCCTTTTATCTGGTTTGCTGAAAACAGTCATCCGGTAAATAGCATGGCCCCGTAGCATAACTGAATAGTGCATCTGACTACGGATCAGAAGGTTACAGGTTTGAATCCTGTCGGGGTCACTTATAATGACAAGTTATCGAAGCGGATTGCTCTGTATTGGGAATGATTATGCCGGGGTGTAATTATAATTCCGATAGTGTGAGGTTCTGACTTGTACATTCAAAAAAATCCCAACAAACCCTACTATTTAAAAAACATCGGCCGGAACCCGGCGCCAGCGGTTATCTGCAATAGCATTGTTATTTAACCGCGATTTTGCAATAGAAATTCTTTAGATACTATAAATCCAACATTTCTATTACATTAACGCGGTAACCCCGCCTTAGAAAATCTTATTGTTAGCAATTAGCTAACGATTAGATTTTCAAGAGCGTTTTTCAGTTGAGTTTTTTCAACTGAAACAACCATTAAAGCGAGCTTTCACCCTGTCGCATGAAAATTACGCACAGAATAAGAGGCATTGGTATTAACTTGCATGTAAAAAAAACATGGAAGAAATGATTATGAAAGGCTGTGGCTTAGATGTACACCAAGCTACAGTGGTAGCCTGCATACAGCGACAAGGCTACGATAAGCAAATAAAAACATTTGGTACTACTACCGAAGAACTTGAAGGATTAAAGCAATGGCTCAAAGAAG
>Ga0209381_1002623_pt1 | contig 21672 bp, 28 predicted proteins | sample DewCreD2012metaG_FD_184111 | JGI IMG/M metagenome (GOLD analysis project Ga0209381, IMG submission 184111) | Hot spring sediment bacterial and archeal communities from British Columbia, Canada, to study Microbial Dark Matter (Phase II) - Dewar... ...
GGGGCGAGGCATTTCTGCTCTGTGAGAAATACAAGGAGCGGATTGATCTGATTCTGACGGATGTGGTGATGCCCGGGATGAGCGGTCCGGAGCTGGCGGAGCGGCTCAAGCGGATTCATCCGGAAATCAAGGCGCTCTATATGTCGGGTTACACGGACAATGCCATTGTCCATCACGGGGTGTTGGAGGAAGGAGTCAGTTTTATGCAGAAGCCATTTACCTTGGAGGGCCTGGCCAGGAAGGTGAGGGAGGCGCTGGATAAGTAATTCAGATGGGGAGATGGTATCACTTTTCACGCGTGTGACTTAGGGTAACAGATCATCACGTGAACCCTACCCAAAAAAGGCATGACCGAAATTGGGTGAAACTATCCAAAACAGGCATGACCAGAATTGAAAACCTCTCTCCTGAGGAAGATGGCCTGGTCCCCGAAGGGCATCTAAAGCCAACGAGCCCGCCAGTTGGCCGTGCATTCCACAACTCTGAGAACCAATCCCTTTGCCTCTCTGAATCGAAGCCTGAATGCCCCTGCCACCACCCCCGGCTGTGAGATAGCCCTGCGCACTCGTTCCTGAAAGCCTTTGGGCCAGAGGGTGTCGGCCTGAAGAAGAAGCAGGATATCTCCTCAGGCTTCGGCCGAGCTGGCATTCATCTGTAGGGCCTTCCCGAGGGAGGAGCTAACCATCCTTGCCCCGCTGGAGCCTGTTCACATGCAAGCACACGATGGTGGTATCCAGACTCGAGTGGCCAAAAAGCCTTTGAACTTCCCTGATATTCACTCCGCGCATGAAAACGCCTGACCCATCGTACGAAACAGGGCCGCTTTCTCTCCTCCACGTTATCCACCTTCCCAAGCCCAAATCCATCGCATTTCTCTTGACGTGCCCTCTAGCCCGGGCTACCATCCCCGCCGGGAGTAGAATAGGTATAAAGAAAATGTTCGAAAGCCGAAATGGGGTTTACGATAGAGGTCGGCATTTTGTGCCGACTCATTTGGTGGAATGTAAGCTAGCGAGATATTTATGCAAGACTCAAGAGATGTTCTAATTGATTGGCTGCGAAAGGAATTTGTGGCAGAACAGAATTCCCAATTTGCCCGCTTGCGGCAGATACCCGACACTAATGTAATCAGGTTTGTGGATCAATTTACAGCACTGCCGTCGGTGGAGCAATCGGAAACCACAGACCTTTTGGCCAACTGGTCATCGTACCAATTCTTAAGGCAGCCGATCCCTCCGACGATAGGTGAACGGTTCCAGCGTTTTTCCAAACTCACACAGCGCATAGGTTTCGCCGAAGGCATTCGTTATACAGGGGTCAACTTATTAGCGGGCCTTGCGAAAAGCTACAAAGCCAAAGGTGGATTGGCCGGATGGCTCCAATCTCAAGGAGTAGTGGGCCTTGCGGCACAAGTACCTGAATATTTGGCAAGTGGCATTGAGGATCTGAGCCCTATCAAGATCCCAACCCTTCGCCGTCTGGTGCAACGCATGTTTGGGGAGCGATTTGCCACGGTCATCCAGGACATGGGCAGTGAGATATGGCGCTATACAGGCAAGCTCGAAGACACCGTCATAGTCGTAGAAATACGCTATTCCGGAAGGATGGGCCGCCCGCAGCTTGATTATAATGTCACTGTGCGGCATCCCACATCACCCTGGGCATTGTCTGGCATCACTTTTGAATCTGTATTTTGCGCCGGTTTTGGCTGGTGGGATTACCTTACAGCGAAAAATGCAGAACGTTCGGTAAAACTGCTCTGCGACCTTATTGAATATGTTGCCAGATTACCAGAGCGACTCCCCGCAGTTGTTAGTGGATCGTAACTACAAGCATGCTGTGCAGGAGCATAAATGGTTGGATAGCTCCTCGTTATTTAGTGTGGATGGAGGTGAGGGGACAATGTCCCCTCACCTCGGGTTTTTCGCTTTCATGCCGATGTGCAGGTCACTGTAGTAGTTGGCTATTAGCAGTGAATGTGTTTCCTCACCGCGCATGTGGGACGACTGATGACTGTATTATGAGGTTTTGTGGCGTTCCCATGCCGAGTTTGGCGCTTACTTACATAAAAAAGAGAACAGAAGGGAGGAAACAAAACACCATGCCCAGTGAGGAATTAAAAGCTTAGATGAAGTCAGCGGTCCCAGAGATGTTCTTTGCCTTGGTTTTAAGCCCTTCCACTGAAGGCGTCATCCTCGCCGATCAGGTGAAGAGCCTGGACTGGAAGCCGCGGCAGGCCGAGCTGATCTGTAGGCTTCCCCGGGAGACAGTCCAGGAGGTCTTGCTTAAGCTCAACCGGCTCCTTTCCCCATAGAGGGGGGGGAGACGGCGGCCATTGAGGAAGTTGGGATTGTTGAGGGCCGTGGAGGGATCTTCCAGGGGTGGTGGGGACAGTCTTGGGCTTACCCAAAACAGGTATGACCATAATTGGATAGTTGTGGCATCCGGCGGAGATTGGGAAATGCGATTCAACGCCGCTTCCGGCCTTTCGGAACGGTCTGTTCTTTGGTAACTCTTTGAATGACAAGCGCTTTCGGATTGACACCCGAGTGAAGAAAAGTTATGAGAAGGGTTGCACACGGGGAGCCACTGGGCAATTGAGGGGCTCAGACGGTCACCGCTGAGCCCTTCTTGCTGCGGGTTAGGTTGGCGGCATGACGTTTCTTGTTCATGTGTTGCAGAGCGAGTTAACTGGCAGGCTTTATGTTGGCCAGACCTCTGATCTGGAGAGGCGGTTAAGGGAGCACAAGGATGAGGATTTCGGACTCCCCTCCAGTGGGTATCGGCCGAAAGCCGAACCAGGGGGGGCGGGCGCACGTCACGGCCCGTATGTCCAACCCCGACCAACCCCCGACCGGCTCCCGAAGAACGGCGCAGACGCGCCCCAGGGCCCCGCGCACGGGGAGCTTCTGACCTTCCATGATCCCGATACCCGCCTTCCGGCCAGCTGCCCGCGCTGCTGCGCAGCAGGCGAGTTGACCGGCTGGAGGGGTTCCACCCCTTGTCTGCGTGCGACGCACAGGCAGGTCCTTGCCCCCTCCCTCGGTCCGCCTCAGCTCAGCTTCGGCCGGATCCGCCTGAGGCGGACCGCCACAGGTCCAAATCCTGGAGAATCGAAGGGACTTCCCTCTGCCTGCGCCAAGCGGGGCGCCTGCCTGTGCGTTGCACGCAGACAGGCGGCAGGCAGGCAAGCCGCTCCGAGAGACGCCACCACACTGTAATCACTTGCGCTTCGGCTCATGTCGAAGGGGCTTGTGCACAAGACTAGCGCTGTGGGGCTCTCAAGGTGTGAAAGCCTCCGATGCACCTGACGCCTGCCAGGCCTCTGCGGCCGGCTCGCGCAGAGACGATTTGCACCAGGTGGCGTCTCATCGTCCTCTTAGCCCGTCAAGACGCTCACATACGACCAGGCTCCCCAGAGGGGCTTCCACAGCGTCCTGGAATTCCAGGATGGCCTGAGCATACTTTGTGTCCAATCGTTCGAGGGCGTCTTCCGTGCGAAAATCCCGGGTTCCGGTATACGCGGACACATAGAAGACCGTTCCTTTTCCAAGTAGGCGAGAAGTCTCAGCATCGTGCACGACAAACGAGTCGCCGACGGCTACCTTGCCGATCCAGAAGCTCTCGACAAATAGCCGGACTTGCTTCTGGCGCTTCCCGAGGACGATTCGCTGCACATCCTGCGGCGTAAGGTACTCGCCAAGACGGATGTCAAACTTGTAGAGACGCCCTTCAACGGGCGAACGCAGCGTCAGAAGTTTCAATTCGCGACGCTTCAACTCCACCTCTGCTTCGGCTGTGGCGATCTGCTTTCGAAGTAGCTCTGCCTCCAAGAGCTTCCGGCTTGCGTCAAACTCGGGAACCGCACCTTTGCGCGAGAGAGTCTGCAATCGTTGGAGTTCATCCAGGATTATGTCCAGCCTGGACTTGAATTCGTCCACGCGAGCTATGGCCACCTGAAGCGCCTGGCGCGGCACATCGCTCTCCATTTCGCACAGTGGTTGGCCGGCCGATACGTCCTGGCCCTCTTCCACCATCGTCCTTACCACCCGCCCCGGTTGAACTGGCCCGACGAACACCTCCCGCCCCAGTGGCTCGATTCGCCCATAGACCCGCACCGGTGTATCTGGAAGGGACGGTGTTCGCGCGGGTTCGGGTGGCAACGCGCTCTTCAGCATGGAAACGCGCACGTAGTTCAGCCCGACCAAGGCCACGAGAAGGATCAGCAACACGATGACAACGGTGCGCGGTTTCATCACTTCAGTCCCTTCTCCATTCCGATTTGCTCACGCGTATCGGATACGATCGTTCCATTCTCTATCTTCAGAAGGCGATCGGCGTAGGGGAACACGCGGGCATCATGTGATACGACCACCACTACCCGGCCCTCGTCGATCGCGATACGCTTCAGAATAGCCATGACCGCCTGGCCGCTTTCCGCATCGAGGGCTGAGGTGGGCTCGTCGCAAAGCAGTATAGCCGGATCCTTGATCAGTGCGCGGGCGATGGAAGCGCGTTGTTTCATGCCTCCGGAGAGGAGGCGTGGCTGCATGTCGGCGCTCTCTCCCAGCCCCAATGTCTTCAAGAGCGCCTCGGCTTTCTGGCGAACGCCAGCCGGCGGGCGCCCCCCCTGAACGGCGAACGCCAGAAGGATGTTCTCGAGCACGCTCAGTCCCTCGATGAGCATAGGTTGTTGAAAGACAAAGCCGTAGCGTCGCAGGCGGATGTCGGCGGCCTGGTTTTCCGTCAATGTGGTGACCTCTTTTTCGTCGAGGAACATGCGGCCTTCTGAAGGCCGCAAGACCAGACCCATGATGGATAGCAAGGTGGTCTTGCCGCTGCCGGACGGGCCCGAAAGCACGGTCAGCTCCCCCGGACCGAACTCCGCGCTCACAGGAAAGAGCACCCGCCGCATCTGGCGACCGTCCGAGAAGTCCTTCGCTATCCCCTCCAGCCTCAATGTCACCATGGAAAGGCCTCGTCCATCAGTGAAATACCGAGGCTGGGTCGGCCTTGAGCGCTACCCGCAGCGCGATCAAAGAACCGAGGAAGCTGACGAGGACCGCACCGATTCCCAGAGCCGGCGTGACAAAGAGCGGGAAAAAGCTCGGAATGGGCGAACCTCGCGTGGCATTGAGCAGCGTGGCCAACATCACGAAGCCCAGGAAAACCCCGGCGCCGGCGATGATCAGCGCCTCACTCACAACGACAACCCCGATGTCCCGCCGTCGCCCTCCGATGGCCCGCATCACGGCAAAGTCCCTCGCGCGGCCGAGAACACTGGTGTACATGGTCAGGGATATGATCACCACACCGATGAGGACGGCAATTGCCGTGGAAAAGCCGAAGCTGCCTCCGATGCCGGTATTCTGGATGTAGTAGGTCCGCGTCAGGCGTGAGAGTTCCCCTGTGGTGTACACAGAGCACCCCGGCAGTAAAGCGCGGAGGGAGGCCATGGCCTGTGAGTCGGCCCCTTCCCTGAAGCGAACCAAGATGGCCGAGTAGCGTCCTGGTGGGGTACGGGCGATTTCCTTTACCTTGTCCAGCGACGCGAAGACAAGGGTTCCCTGAAATCCTCGCGCCCCTTCGGTGACGGCACGAATTCGGACGCGACGGTCGCCGATCTCCGTCACTTGGTCCAGAACAGGATGTCCAAGTTTGGCCAGGTCGAGCCTGTCCACGGTCACGGATTCCGCGTCTAGAAGGGAACGCTCGTCTGCCTGGGCAAACTGCCAGGGTCCGACGGCGAGTCGGGGACGCCGCGTTCCGATGACGCGTACGGTCTCGAACGAGCCCTCGGACGTTCGGAACAAACCGCTACCGATCAGCACAGGCTCAGCCCATTCCACTTCCGGAAGCCCAATGATGCGATCGATGTATTTCCCCGAAATCAGATTGCCGGCGTCTGCGTTTCGAAGGTTGGCGCTCATGACCCACGCGTGGGCACCGCTATGGTCGACAAGGACCGACATGTAATTGAGCAGGCCGAAGAACACGGAGAGCTGCTGGCCTACAAGAAAGACAATTGCCACCACCCCGAGCAGAGCCCCCGCAGTCGAAGACCGGTCGTGCACCACCATGCGCAGGGCGGTGAGGCTGCGCATATTATGACCCACCTTCCAAAATCTGGCATGCCTCGTCGAAGTCGCGTGCCACAATGGCGCCAGCGCGCTCGAGGACCGCCCTGCCGGCTTCCGCGCCTCGGCCTCCGATCAAGATCGGGCAGTCTCCAGATTGCTCACGAACCATGGCCACCGCTTCGAGTGCATCATCCAGTTGCCAGAGCAGCGTGAGTACAAGAAAAACCGCGTCGGGTGCCAAGGTGGCCACGGCGCGAGCAATCTGATGCGCGGGCAAGCTCGTTCCCAAGTTCTTGGCAGCCCAACCCCGGACCTCGAGGTAGGCCCACAGGGCGAGGGGGACGAGATCGTGTTTGTCACCGGGCACACAGGACACCAATGCCGCGTGCGACGGCTGCAGATTGATGGGTTGCTTCATCGGCACGATACTGGAAAGGAGTGCCCGCACCGCCTCGGTTGCCAGGTGTTCCTGGTAGATCTCTACCTCGTGGAGTTCCCAGCGCAATCCGACTTCAGCCATGGCCGGCAGGATCAAATCGACGATCAATCGCTCCAGTGATCGACCTTCGCTCAGGAGACGAAAAACAATATCTCGGGCTCCCTGAACATCACCGCGAAGTAGACATGTGACCAGCGGGGAGTCCGGCCCGGCCCTCCGAGATCGCAAATAATCCCGCGACTGCTCGCGCATTCTCGGCAGTTCCTGGTGTAGTGTCTGGAGCGGTGCTGACAGCTCGTTGCATTCGGGCGGCTTGATCACGCCTTGGATGACAACGATCCAGCTTTCCAACAACGCCGCAAAGACAGGATGCCCTGAGCCGCGCGCTTCGAAGACCGTTGCATACCAATTGGCCTCCTCCCGGAGGGCGTCAAGAAGCGAATGTCGGTAAGCCACCTTCAGCATTCGCCCGAAGTCGTCGGAGTACCCAAGCAGATCCTGGGGGACTGTTCCTGCAACATCTGAGCGCCGGTGGTAACGCCACTCCACCTCTAGACGTTTCTGGACGAGGGCAGAAAGCTGGGGAAATTCTGTTTTGAAGAGATGCGAGGCCGACTCCGATATAGTAGCCCTCATGATAAAGCTCTCATGTTTCTGGCCTGAAGCTACAATGTCACTTTTCACGCATATGGCCCAGGGGTTTTTCACGGATATTGACCAGCCCTGGGGGTGCCCGAGTTGGGATTTTACATAGCGGTTAGCCTGTTGGCAACTTCGGTTCTTTTGAGAAGGCAATCACCTCCTTTGGGGGTCTGTGGAGGGACGGAGGCGTAGCCAAAGGCCTTCCACAGACCTGGAGAGCTCCCTCATCGATGTGGGGTCTCGATGGGGGGATTCAGTTGGCGGCGGCTCGACTTGATGACTCTGTGCCCTGTCCGGCCGCAGACGAGGCCGATAGCTCTTGCCGTTGATGATGACGTGGTGGGCCTTGTTGATCAGGCGGTTCAGGATCCCCTCTGCCAAAACCGGGTTGGGAAACAGCGGATACCAGTCCTGGGGGGATCGGTTGGAGGCCACCATCACGGAGCCCATTCGGCTTCGATCATCTGTGAGGTCATAGATGTCCTCTGCCTGCTGCACTGTGAAATGCTTCATTGCGAAGTCGTGGAGAAGGAGCAGCTCTGGCTTGGGATATCGACGGAAGCAGCTCTCCCATGTGCCATCGGCGTGCCCACCGCCGAGATCAGCCAAAAGACGCGAGGTCTTGAGGTAGAGCACGGAGTGACCCAGCCGGCACGCCTGATGTCCTATGGCCAGAAGCAGGTGGGTCTTGCCCACCCCGACTGGTCCTAAGTTCAGAGCCCTCAGGCAGGCCGCGTTGAGCCTCTGGGGACCGTACTTCTCCCCCAGCCTCAAGATGCCGTGGACCTGGCGCAGGTGATGGAGCGCATGGTCCTCAAGGAGCGCTGCCACAGCCTGAGAGACCTGCTCTCCTATCTGCTCGGCTTGCTTGCGGCACCAATCGGGTGTGCGCCGGAAGAAGGCGGCACTCTTGGGCGGAAAGTCGTTCCAATCCGTCGAGCGCTGCCCCTTGGGCACCCGGGGGTGCGTCTTGATCAGCTCGTAGCCCAAATACGCCTCCACCCGTTTTGCCGTGAGTCTCACCGCGAGATTGCGCAAGGCATACTGATACGGGGCTCTTTATGCTGCGCCTCCCGCATAGAAGCAGCAATCCCTTCCCAGCTTGGCCTCCACCCAGGTGACCACCTCGAAGGGCTCAGGGGGAAGAGGCCTCAAGGCTTCCCTCTCCAGCCCCTGGAAGACTTCCAACGGACGTTGGCGGGTGGTGCCGTGGACCCTCATCCCTGCCACCGTGAGACACCACTTGAGGGCCTCCTGGTTGATCTCATCGAGAGAACCAAAACGCCTCCCCGCCCACAAGCTCCCACGGACATACGGCATTATCCTTTCAACCCTCGGCTTGTCCCTGGGTTTTTGGACCCGCGCAGGATCCATGAGCAGTCCGTAGTGAGAGGCGAGCTCCGCATACCCCCTGTTGAACTTGGGATCATAGAGATCCGCCTTGAGCACCCCGCTGGTCAAATTGTCCAGGGCCACACGCCTTGGTGTTCCGCCCCAGAACTCAAAGGCCGCCACGTGACACTCCAACCAACTGACCTGACCCATCCTCTCCACCACCCGCACGAACATGTGGCGACTATGGGACAGCACCATCACCAAGGCCCAAAGCCTCCTCCTGCCCAAAACGGGGTCCTCCCACAGCCCCAGATACCCATAGTCCACCTGGGCCTCCTCCCCCACTGGAGGATCCTCACGCCTCACCGTCAAACCCCGGCCCTCAAGCACCTCATTGCCATCTGCCCAGCCTCCTCTCTGCTCAACTCTAGACCATGGTCGCATCACTCCCCCAACTTCTCCACGCCCCAGGGGTGGGTCATTTACATGAAAACCAGGTGGGTCATATCCGTGAAAAATCAGCCCTCAAAGTGGGTCACTTCCCTGAAAGCTGACAGACAGAAGAGTGATGGTATGTGCCCAACAGCAGCATCAAGTTCCAATGGGCAGTCGCAGCGCACCTGGGGGGTCCGTCTGCAAGTCGGGGTTGGACTGAGCCGCTGGGGCTGGGTGCTTGGAAGTTGCTTTTCAGCCGTAGTGTCAGACGGCGGGAGGGGTCAAGGGTCGGCTGGTGCTACCCAAAAGCGGTATGACCGAAATTGGGTAAAATTCGTCTGTCTAGTCTATCTGGTCTATTCGGTCTATTCGGTCTGTTCGGTCTATTCAGTCTATTCGGTCTGTTCCGTCCAAATCCTCTGGATGGTATTGATGGCGCGTAGCAAAGACAGCCCCACCCACGAGGAACCATTTTACCCAAAAACGGTATGACCGAAATTGGGTAAAATTACCCAAAAGCGGTATGACCAGAATTGGGTAGGTCTTGGCCCATTGCGAGCTCCTCGGGGTGAGTAGAGACATCGTGGGAGCCGGCGACGGGAGGATGGCGGCCAAGGGGGACACGCGGTTCGGAGAGCCCATCCTCTCCATATGACCCAAGGAGGAAGGCCTGTGCGGGTGTCCTGAGGGCCGCCAGGCCCTGTGCCTCCCCCTTACCATCCCCAGGGTCCTCTCTCTCCGTTGACAACTGCAGATCCCGGCATCTACAATCTGGCAAAAGCTGGACAAGATAGGGCACTTGCAGTCCATGGTTAGTGGTGCCGCGGTGACCCCACCACCGATGGCCTTTCACGTCCTTGGGGCCAACGGGCAAGGCAGCGCGTGCAACATTGAGGTCCTTCGCCCACAGGCATTGCAGCCACTGCATTGACATAAGGGGGTCCCACATGGGAATTACGAGGGTACTCGCAGTCCCCATCCTGGCCGCGGCCTTGGCCATCTCTCCCGCCCAAGGGAGGGGCGACGATACGGCCGAAAACCTGGCCATATGGGTGGGACAGTGGCTCACCCTCTCGGCTGAGTTCAGCGGGTTTTGCGACAGGTCCGGATTCTTGGAGAGGGCCAGGAACAAGGGAAAGGGTTATCTCCACTTGGAGGGGTTGATGGAACCTCCGAGCCATTTGCCCTGGTTGGAAGGTCGCATCTGGTTCCCGTCCCATGGGTCCTGGTCCTCTTTGTCCGTCACCCTCATGCCCGTATTCGGAACGAATCTGGACTTCATGGCCGTATTCGAGAGCGAGGTCTCGTCAGGCGGGCTCTATCTCAACGGATACGTCCGTATGACCATGCGAAGGGACGAGAGAGGAAACGTCATCTTGGGGGCCTTCCAGACCCTCGGAACCAGTTACTCCATCTTCAGCGCACAAGCCCCTTGCGCAGGGGCCTTCTCCGGGAAGGGGAAGGTCCTCCCTGAGTCCAAGGTCCCGGTGGAGATCAGGTAGGGTAGCCATGGCCGGAAGAGAGATCCATGGATTCTGGAAACCCGGTGTCAAGGGCTGCTGTATAATGCTCGTCTCTCTCCTGTTCGTGATCCTTGGGACTGGCATGGCCGTGTCCCAGCCGAGCGAGGGGGACCAACCGGTTGGACAGATCGTCCACGTCAAGGGCAAGGTGGAGGTAGTCAGAAGCCCAAAGGGAGTCCGGGAGGAGGCCAGAGCAGAGCTCTCCCTGTACCCAAAGGACGAGGTGCTGACCGGGGCGGATGGGAGGGCATCCATCCTCATGGTTGACGAGACCCTGATCCAGGTCAACGTCCGCAGCCGTTTCGTGTTGGAGCAGGTGGCCGCCTCCAGTGCCTGGATGAGGCTTCGCAAGATCCTCCCGGCCGCCTATTTCGGAGCGCGATCCTTTTATCGGATGATCGCCGGTGAGATCTGGATCCGCAACAAGAACAAGGAAGCCTCTCTGGAGCTCAGGACCCCTACCATGATCATCGGGATAAGGGGGACCGAATTCGACCTCAGGGTGGCCGAGGATGACACCGCCATCCTCAGCGTCCTCGAGGGTTCTGTGAAGGCCTGGAATGAACTGGGAGCAGTGGAGGTGGGGGCCAGGGAACAGGCAGTGGCGCGCCCGGGTTCGGCACCCCAGAAGAGGCTCCTGGTATCCCCAGAAGACGCTGTGCAGTGGACCCTGTTCATCCCACCGGTCATCTCTGAGAAGGACATCCCTTCCACCGATCCGGAAGGCGAGGCCCTCGGCCATGGACTTCGGCTCCTCTTGGGTGGGAAGGTCCTGGAGGCCAGGGGGTTGTTCCAGGATGTGGCCGGTAGGCGGCCCGAGAACCCATTGGCTTGGGGCATGCTCGCCTTGGCACACTTGGTCTTGGGCCAGAAGACCCAGGCAATGGAGGCCAGCCTGAGGGGGGTGGAAGCCGATCCAGGATCTCCCACCGCGTGGATCGTCATCTCATATGTTCACCAGGCCTTCTTCGATCTGGAGGGCGCGACCAAGGCCATCCGCAAGGCTCTGGATCTGGAGCCGGGAAACGTCATCGCCCTCACAAACCTGGCAAGGTTGCTCTTTGGGTCGGATCGCGTGAGCGACGCATGGAGGACCATCCAAGAGGCCAAACGGCTCGCCCCCAGAGACGGGGAGGTCCATACTGTGGCCGGCTTCGTCTTGCTCGCTCGCAGGAAGGTGGACGAGGCCCAAGAGGCTTTCAGGCTGGCCGTGCGACTGGATTCAGCCTTGGGCGAGCCTCACCTCGGGCTAGGCTTGGCCAAGATGAGGCAGGGGGACGTGGCAGGGGCCATGGAAGAGATCACCACAGCGGTCCTCCTGGAGCCGCGCAGGTCGCTCTTTCTCAGTTACTGGGCCAAGATGTTGTATCAGCTGAGGCGCTTCGATCAGGCACTGGAGCTCCTCAGTGCGGCTCAGGGGCTGGACCCGCTGGACCCCACACCGCACCTGTACCGTGCCATCATACTGCGCGACCTCAACCGCCCCACAGAGGCCATCCAGGCCATGAACAGGGCCGTGGCCCTGAACGAGAACAGGGCCGTTTACAGGTCCCGCTTCCTGCTGGATCGAGACATGGCCACCAAGAGCGTGGACCTGTCCATCCTGTATTCCCAGCTCGGTCTCTCCGCGTGGGCCAGGAACAAGGCCCTGGCCTCGGTGAAGCAGGACTACACCAACTTTGCCGGCCACATCTTCCTTTCCGGGGCCCTACTCGGCCTGGAGGGGAGGGGAGGGGCCGGATCCAGCGAGCTGCTCCAGGGCCAACTCCTCATGCCGGCCAACTCCAACTCCTTCAACACGTTCAACGAGTACACCTCCTTCTTCGAGAGGCCGAGCCTCAGCGGGGAGATAAACGGATCCCTGGGCAACTTCGACCACCGGGCCGCGAGTCTGGCAGTCTACGGCGGGATACCCTCGGTCAACCTGGCGTTCAACCTCGGGGGCTCCTATGTGGAGACCGACGGGTGGAGGGAGAATGCCTTTTACAGGTTCAGCGACTTGGTGGGCACTTTCAAGTGGGACCCTACCCCCGAAGATGGACTCATGTTCATCATGACCCACCCCAACACCAAGTCAGGGGATATAGGATACGAGGTGGACTTTCCCCCGGATCCTTATTGTTGGAACCGCAACCGGTTCACAAGGACCGAAGTCGGGTACCATCGTCATTTCGGACCTCAGTCAGACCTGCTCTTCTTCTTCACCCAGCTCAAGGTGGACGGCAGTATGCTCCTCCACTCCCGAAGCAGGGTCCTGATACCGCCACCTCCCCCTTTTCTTCTGGAGCAATTCCAGCGCATCGATTACCACACCCCCTACTACCAGGCCCAGGGGCAATATAGATTCAGGCTCGGCGGGCACCAGATCATCCTGGGCACTGTCCAGCATTTCGGGGAGCACGGGGCAGAGAGCGAGACCCACAGCTACCTGCAACTACTCGGCTTCAGGTTTCGCCTCCCCGTGTCTTGGGTCGGCCATGACCTGGATACCCGCTTCCACAGCTACTACATACAGGACACCTGGAAGCTCACCCCATGGCTGACCGTCGAGGCGGCACTCTACTCCGACCATATGAACCGGAACAACGTCTTCTCCGGGACCCAATGGGCCATACACGAGTTGGACCCGCGGCTGGGCGTCATCATCGAGCCGACCCCCAACGATACCATCCGGCTGGCGGCCTTCCGTTACATCACCCCCTTCGAAGCCAAACGTCTGGACCCCACAGATATCGCTGGCGTCACCATCTTCAGGAGTACCCTGGAAGGCTCCATAGCCCAGGAGGTAGACCTCATCTGGGAACACGAGTGGTCTAGCGGTTTCTTCTCGCTGAACCCCTTCTATCTGGAGAGGGAATACTCCTACAAGACCAGACAGGCCGGCGTGGAGCGGATGGTGACGACCCACAGCCGCCTGAAGGGCCTGGATGTGGCTTTAAACCAGATCCTTTGGCATGGACTGGGCCTCAACCTAGGATATCGTTACATGGAGGTGGAGGACGAGGATTACCCCGCGGCCAACAGGAAGGATCACATGCTGAGTGTGGGCCTCAGTTACCTTCACCCGTCCGGGTTGTTCGCCTCAGTGAGCCAGATCTACCGACACGAGGACCTCAAGGCCCCTGACCGCCACGACGAGGACATCTGGCTGACCGACGGGCAGCTCGGTTACATATTTCCCGGCAGGAGGGGGTCGGCCAGCATCATTGTGAGAAATATCTTTGACAGACGATTCAACTGGGTGAAGGACCTCTTCGTCTTCAAAGGGAGGGCCCCTGCCAGGGAGATCGTTGGCTCGGTATCCCTCAACTTCTGAGCCCTTTGGGTCATGCTGGCTCCCATCTCCGGATTCAGGCACCGAGACCCATGCATTGCCCTTCCCGGGCTTCCCTTGACCGCTTATACGAATGGGGTATGATCGTTGACGATGAAGTAGGGCCCCTCCTTCACTGGTACAGAGCCCGGGACGAGGGGCACGTGATCACGGGGTGGCGGCGTTTCTCGGAGCGGCTTGCATGCCTGCCGCCTGTCTACCCAAAAGTGGTATGACCGAAATTGGGTAGGCCTGATGGACAGAGAACATAGTAGCTTCTTTCTTGTGGTTGTAACATTTTTGACCTTAGCTTTGAGCACATCTGCGTTCGGTCAGCAAGCGTTTGAACAACGCACACTGCTACATAACGGGCTTCAGCGCACCTACTTCGTCCACTGTCCTATGCAGGTAATACCTGCTGGCCCAAAGCCCCTCGTGTTCGTGCTTCACGGTGGAGGCGGGGCTGACGCGCAGGAGATGGCCAAACGCACCGGCATGAACCGCATTGCTGACCGTGAGAACTTCATCGTGGTGTATCCTTATGGAATCGATGGGCAGTGGAATGACGGCCGCGGGAAGAGCTTTCGGCGAAGCAAGGACAATACCGATGTGGACGACGTGGGATTCATAGCCGCGGTGATGGATGTGATGATTGGGAGTGGACAAGCCGACCCGAGGCGCGTTTACGTTATGGGATTGTCCAATGGCGGCATGATGACCTACCGTTTAGGTATCGAGCTTGGAGATCGCCTGGCCGCCATTGCTGCTATCATTGCCAACCTGCCGGAGAATATCTCTGGTCAAAAGCCGGTCAGGCCCCTTCCCGTGCTGATCATGAACGGGACGGATGATCCGATGATGCCCTGGAACGGCGGGTCCGTGCGCGTGCTCGGGAAAGAGTACGGCAAGGTTCTGTCGACTGACGGGACAGTTCGTTACTGGGCCGATGCAGCGCAACTTCCCTTGGCTCCCAAAACAAGAGTTCTAAAGGATCGATTCAAAAAGGACCAGTGCGCGGTTGAGATCGAAGAGTATCGTGAGGGGGATAAACTTTTGGAAGTTGTTCTTTATCGGATAAAAGGAGGGGGCCATCAATTTCCGGGTGCGGATACACCGGATAGGCCCCGGCTGCTGGGTCGGAAGTGCATGGACATAAACGGTCCGGAAGTCATCTGGTCTTTTTTCAGGAAACATTCGCTTAACCAGGATTATTATCCAAAGCCTTTGACTTTGGGGCTCAAGCCCCCAAACCCCCGGTACGCTTCGACATATTCCGACTTACAGCAGGACCAAATCTGAAACCAAAAATAAGGGTGCTTTTGAGTATGGACCAGTTTGTCCAAAAATATTATTGAGATAACCTACATTATTCACTGGGCACAAATCACCTGCAGGGCATTCTCTGGCAGCCCCAAGGATGAAGCCGCTCTGGGGGATAGCCAAACGTTCCTGGGAGTGGGTAAAATCCTAGCCATTGCCAGTGGTGCTTACCTCGAAAAGCAAGAATCCAGCATTCGCGGCTCCGGATATGTGGTGGACAGTCTGGAGGCGGCGATGTGGTGTTTCGATCATGTCCAGAGTCTTAAAGAAGTGGTCCTCATGGCTGCTGATCTGGGCGACGATGCTGACACGAAGGCTGCGGTATGTGGGCAGGTGGCGCGAGCGTAGTATGGTGCAGGGGAAATCCCCACTGCTTGGCTAGAACAAGTCGCGTTACATTTGGAGATTACTGAGCTCGCTGAGCGGATATACAGCGCTAGCAAAAAAGAGTGGGCTGACACTTGCTCCAGCCGAGGCGGCCTTCGGCGGCGTGGCTGAGCGCTATCGTTGGCCCTTGGATAAGGGTTAGTTATGAGTAATGTAATGGTCGCATTTGGCCTGACCCTGTTTGCAGGAATGGCCACCGGGATCGGCAGTATCATGGCATTCAAAGCGAATAGGACAGACTATCGGTTTCTCTCGGTGGCAACGGGATTCTCGGCCGGTGTGATGTTGTACGTTGCATTTGTGGAGATCTTTTTCAAAGGCGCCCAATCCCTCTCAAACCATTACGGGGATCACTTGGGGAATTGGATCAATGCAGCCTCCTTCTTTGGCGGGGTGCTTGTCATTGGATTCATCGACAACCTGATCCCTTCTTCAGAGAACCCCCACGAAATCCACTCCGAAACCGAGATGCGGCCGCTCCATGATCCATCCACTCTGATTCCGGACTTTCACTCCGAAACGGCCATCCCTTTGAAAGCTGAAGGTTTTCACGATCACGGCACGGGGCATCATAAGCTCATGCGGATGGGGTTGTTCACCGCGCTGGCCATAGGGGTTCATAACTTCCCGGAGGGGTTGGCCACATTCCTTAGTGCCTTGGAGGACCAGAAATTGGGTATGGCAATCGCTGTGGCAATTGCCCTTCACAATATTCCCGAAGGGATCAGCGTCTCAGTTCCCATTTTCTACGCCACTGGCAGCCGCAGGAAGGCATTTCTTTATTCTGCGCTAAGCGGAGTGGCCGAGCCGATCGGGGCTGGAATTGGATACCTTGCGATCCTATTCCTCTTTGGAGGCAGCACCGGGGTGATTCCGTCAGAGATCATGGGCATACTTTTCGGGGCTGTGGCGGGTATCATGGTGTACATCAGTTTGGACGAATTGCTTCCTACGAGCAGGGCTTACGGAAAAGGGCATGACAGTATTTACGGACTGGTGGCTGGCATGCTGGTGATGGCTTTGAGTCTTTTGCTTATGCAGTAATTAATAGAGAAGTTGCAGTCGATAAGGCGATTGATGCCGACTGAAAATCAGTAGAACGAAACACCAGGACAGAGGAGTGATGGTATGTGCCCAACAGCAGCATCAAGTTCCAATGGGTAGTCGCAGCGCACCTGGGGGGTCCGTCTGCAAGTCGGGGTTGGACCGAGCCGCTGGGGCAGAGTGCTTGGAAGTTGCTTTTGGGCGATGGTGTGGGGTGTCGGGAGGGTTAGGGGTCGGTTGGTTTTACCCTAAAGCGGGTTTACCGGAATTGAGAGCCTAAGCGCGTGGTCGGCCTGCCTTACCTGCCAGTCCTAATGTCTCTTGGAGAGATACCCGAGGAACTCCTGCCTTTGGTCGGAGTTCAACCGACTCTCCAGGGGAAGCTCCAGAAAGGTGTAACACTTGGAGACCCATTTGAGTATAAAACTTACCTCTCTCGAGCCACCGCCTTCTCTGCCAGGTACTCCCTGAACGCCCCCAAAACAGCAGATCTCCTATTTTGGATTGCCCCTTTGTAATAATGAATCTGGGACTATTCCCCTCCCTGTTGCCCCCTTCGCTCGACCAAATCCATCGCATTTATCTTGACCTGCCTTCTCGCCAGGGCTACCATCCCCGACGGGGCTCAAATAGTTATAAAAACAAATGTTGGGCGCACCGCAACAAATCGTGGAGATGAGAATATGCAAAAGCAATGGATCGTATCAAACCCGAAGGTGATGATGGGGAAACCTGTTATCGCTGGAACACGCATCACCGTCGAACTCATTCTGGAGAAACTGGCAGCGGGCGAAACCATAGAACAGATTCTTGAAGCACATCCACACCTGACTCGCGAAGCTGTTTTGGCGGCATTGGCATTTGCCAGAGACGCTCTGCGCGCCGATGTGGTGTACCCCCTGGCTGAGACGCTTGCATGAACTTTTTGGCTGACGAAAGCGTTGACCGCTTCATTGTTGAACGTCTGCGGCGAGAGGGGCATCGGGTCTCGTACGTTGCTGAGTTGGGGCCAGGGATGCCCGATGAAGCCGTCTTGCACCTAGCGAATCAAGAGACAGCACTGTTACTGACTGCGGACAGGGATTTCGGTGAGATGGTGTTTCGTCAGCGACTTCACACGCATGGAGTGGTGCTGATTCGTCTGGCAGGCTTAACGCCCACTCGTAAATCGGAGATGGTGGCTTTGGCAGTTAAGGAACATCTGACAGAACTTCCGAGTTCCTTTGCGGTTATCATGCCAGGAATATTTCGCATACGTCGTGTCAGCGAGTAGATTTTTGACGGACAGTTGCGCCCAACAAGCGCTTCCAGCCGACGCCGCTCCCCTGCTCTTCGCTGCGCGGCTGAAGCGCGAGCCGTTGGGCATAGAAGACCTGATATCCGGGCCATGAAAATGAGGGTAAAGCTTAGGCAACATGCAGAGGTGACTGCGGTTGTTGTTATGGCGCTCCTCGCCGTATTAGTTGTCTCCTGTGCATCCGCAAATCCCTACGCCACCACCAATGTGACTCGCGAAAGTATTCGCGTGCAACTCCCGGCTGGTGCCGCCGACGTGGACGTCTACTGGCCCAACGCCGCGGCAGCGGCACCGATGGTGATAGTCGCACATGGGTTCTTGCGGCACCGCCAAAACATGTCGGGCTGGGGCCAGCACCTGGCTAAGGAGGGGTTCGTGGCCGTAGTCCCGGATCTGCCCACACGCTCAGACCATGCCCGCAACGGCCGATTCATTTCGGAACTTCGAGCATACTTGCTTGGCGATGAGTCCTGGAGGGAGCACATCGATCCGGCCCGGGTTGGGCTGCTGGGGTTCTCGGCCGGTGGATTGGCCAGTCTGTTATCGGCGGCCTACTCTCCAGGTGTAACCATATGGGTTGGACTCGATCCGGTCGACCGGGATGGCCTTGGTGCGAAGGCGGCGTCCATTGTCCAGTCCCGTGCCGTCGTACTCACCGCCGAGCCTTCGGCTTGTAACGCCCATGGAAACGCTCGTGACATCATTGCTAACTTACCTTGGCACGAGCATTTCAGAGTCGCTGGAGCAGTCCATGTGGATGCCGAGTGGCCCACCAGTTTCTTTGCCCAACTCGCCTGTGGTCGCTCAACGGAGGAAAGGCGCGCTGAGTTTCAGGTGCGTGCGACGAAGGCCCTGAAAGAGGCATTCTCATTGACGCCTGTGACCGGAGCCCGGGATGCCGTTGGAGTTGAGGACTGAGCCGTTTGGCGGGGAGCGATCACAGTATAGGTGTTAAGAAATCCGGCCCAACAGGGCGCTTGCAGTCGGACGCGCATGAAACCGCACGCCGCTGAAGCGCGAGCCGTTGGGCGACTGCGACGCGAAATTGGAGGTTGCTTGAAAGTCAGGGAGTTGATTCGACTTCTGGAGGAGGACGGGTGGCAGTTGAAACGGATCCGGGGAAGCCACCGGCAGTTCAAACATCCGAAGAAACCTGGCACGATGACCGTAGCCGGCAAGGATGGTCTTGATGTCCCGCCGGGAACGCTCAACGCGATACTGAAGCAGGCAAGTTTGAAGAAGTGAGGAACCGATTATGCGTTACATGGTAGTTATCGAGCGCGGTGAGACCAGCTGGGGCGCATACGTTCCTGATCTGCCCGGTTGTGTTGCGGTCGGGGAGACTCGGGAGCAGGTGCTGCAACTGATTCGAGAGGCAATCGAGTTTCACATCGAGAGCCTCAAGGAAGACGGCTTGCCACTGCCGTCTCCCAGTTCAGAGGGGGAGTTCGTCGAGGTGGGTGTCGCCTAAAACAAATAAGACTTCGCAGCGGACCTGAGGGGGCCGGGTGCAAGTCGGGGTTGGACTGAGCCGCTGGGGCTGGGTGCTTGGAAGTTGCTTTCGGGTAATGGTGTCAGGTGATGGGAGGGATCATGGATCGGCTGGTGCTGGATTGGGTCTAAGGAGGCACGCGGCCACGGAGGAAGCTGGGGTGCTGATGGGTCTTTGGGGGGTGGCGCCGGGGGTCTTCGGCTTACTCAAAACAGGTATGACCAGAATTGGGTAAAATTGGTCTGTCTGGTCGGGCTGGTCCATCTGGTCTTTGCACAAAAGAGGTATGACCGAGATTGGGCAGATCCATCGGAGTAAATATGGAACGTAACTCTCTCAAACAACCGCCTTCTCCGCCAGGTACTCCCGAAACCGCCCCTAACATAGCAGATCTCCTATTTGGGATTGCCTCTTTTTAACAATAAATCCGGACCCATTCGCCTCTGCATTATCACCCTCCGCAAGCCTAAAGCCACCATATTCTTCTTGACACGCCCTCTCGCCCTGGCTACCATCCCCGCCGTGCATAGAGTAGGTATAAAAAATGTTGGGCCGAGCTGTGAACATTTCCCGCTTTCGCCTTCCCCCTTCCCACCTTCGGGTTTCTTCCTTGCAATTCTGGAAGTTCATGCCATAATTGCAAGCATGATTCCTCGCCGACTTCTGCCTACGATCACCGCTGGCCTCGATGAGGTGCCGGCGGTGGCACTCCTGGGGCCCCGCCAGGTGGGCAAGACCACACTGGCCCTCGAGGTGGCTGCCACCCGGCCATCGGTCTATCTCGATCTCGAATCCGAGGCCGACCGCGCCAAGCTCGCCGAGCCCGAGCTATACCTGGCTCAGCATGCGGACAAGCTCGTGATTCTCGACGAGATCCAGCGCGCTCCACAATTGTTCCAGAGCCTGCGCGGGCTCATCGACAGCGGCCGGCGGCGCGGACAGGGTAATGGCCGGTTCCTCATCCTGGGCTCGGCGTCGATGGATCTGCTGAGGCAGTCGAGCGAATCGCTCGCCGGGCGGATCCGCTACCTGGAACTTTCGCCCCTCGATGCCGGCGAGGTGGGGCTGGAGCGGCTGTCGGCGCTGTGGCTGCGCGGCGGCTTTCCCGAGAGCCTGCTGGCGGAGAGCGATGCGGCGAGCCTGCGCTGGCGCATGGATTTCATCCGCACCTATTTGGAGCGCGACATCCCGCAACTCGGGCCCCGCATCCCGGCGGAGACGCTGCGACGGCTGTGGACCATGCTGGCGCATGGCCAAGGTGGGATCCTCAACGCCGCGGCGCTGGCCCGCTCGCTGGCCGTGGATGGCAAGACGGTTGCCCGCTACCTCGACCTGCTCGTGGACCTGCTGCTGGTGCGGCGGCTCCCGCCCTGGCATGGCAATGTGCGCAAGCGCTTGGTGAAGTCGCCCAAGGTATACGTGCGTGACAGCGGGCTGGTGCATGCGTTGCTCGGCATCGCCGATGGCGAGGCGCTGCTCGCCCACCCGGTAGCGGGTGCGAGCTGGGAAGGGTTGGCTATCGAGTCGCTGATAGCCGCGGCCCCTCAGGGCACACAGGCGTATTTCTACCGCACTGCGGCCGGTGCGGAGATCGACCTGCTGCTCGGGCGCCCCAGCGAGCGCCGACCGTGGGCAATCGAAATCAAGCGCGGGCTGGCGCCAAAGATCGAGCGCGGTTTTCAGGTGGCCTGCGAGACGGTCCAGCCGCTTCGGCGCTGCGTCGTCTATGGAGGCAGCGAACGCTTCCCCCTGGCCGAGGGCGTGGAAGCTTTCCCGCTGACTGAGCTGTGCGCGGAACTCACGGCATGAGCCAGTTCACCTTCCTTGAGCGCGAATGACCTGCGGTTTTCCAAGCCGCCGCAAAGGCCGAAGCGGCGGTTTATGCCGACCCGCGCACCGCGTGCTTGTGCGCCCGGCGCGCGATGGAGATGGCGGTGTCGATGGCCACCCATATGGAGCCACTGGATGGCCACGTAATGGATCCGCTTCAGGGCCGCCTCATGGGGCCAACCGGGATAGGGGCTCAAGGGGTCTCGGACCTCCACAGGGATGGGGTATCCTTGCCGAACTAGATGTCCAGGCGAGGAGGTCCCCTTATGGCAAACAGGAGGTTCGAGATGCACGAGATTCGTCAAGTGATTGTGCAGATGAGGCTGGGCCTGACCGACCGGCAGATCGCCAAAGCCGGCCCCATGGGGAGAAGGAAGGCCTCTGAGCTGGGGTGGTTAGACAAAGAGCCCCTGATTCACCGTCAAAAAAAGTAGAGGACCTCGTTGGTCCTGTGGTTACAGGATGATAGAATACCTGCGGCAAGATGATTCTATCACCAACGAGGTGAGGGGATTATGGCACAAGGACAGCTTCC
>Ga0209381_1002628_pt1 | contig 21647 bp, 20 predicted proteins | sample DewCreD2012metaG_FD_184111 | JGI IMG/M metagenome (GOLD analysis project Ga0209381, IMG submission 184111) | Hot spring sediment bacterial and archeal communities from British Columbia, Canada, to study Microbial Dark Matter (Phase II) - Dewar... ...
GGGGGGGGGGGGCATAATTGCTACGAGGCGAAATGTCGTTCTCAGGAAAGGGATTCGCCATGAGCAGTATGACAAAGAAGTTGGTAGTTGTTGTGTTGTCCGCGCTGATCGCCGGCGGTGCTGCGGGGCTTCAAGGCTCTGCTTATCTCGGCTGTGCAGATGGTTGCAGGGCGCAGTATTGCTGGGGTTCCAACGCGGGCTCGAAGGGGTGCATGGAGACCATTCAGGGTTGCGTCCTGTTCTACACGCAGCTCTGCCCGCCGTAGTCCCCTGGCGCAGACCCATCGCCGGCCACGAGTCGGGGGTCGCCAGGACCGAGACCAGCTGGCTCACAGGCGGAGAGGAACTATGCCTCGGCTATGGCCGTACGGCGGTTCATTGATCCTGCCGGGATGCGCATTTCTTCTCTGGACAGGTCTGTACGGCCAGTCACCAGCCGTTCCTCCAGGTCAAACACTTTCGGACAAGTACGGCCCACTCCGCGATGTCCTCCGCGGCAGTTCCGGACGCCTGCGGCTGGACGCCACATTCGCCCCCTTGCCTGCGTATCCGGAACCTTTGCAGAGAGCCGGCCGCCAGGGACTCGTAGTCGTCGAGCTCGTTGTCGGCCCGGACGGCAGGATGAAGGAACACCTGGTTCTTGAGTCTTTCGATCCCGTTGCTGCCGGCAGTGTCATCGAAGCTCTGAAAATGTGGCGTTTCTACTCGATTGAAGAGATGAAACGGATTCTGGGAATGGAGGATTGCGAAAAGTGCGTCCGCATCAGCCGCCTTGCCTTCCGGTTTGCGATTCAGAACGGCAAGGGTGTTGTCATCGATCTGGCTGACGAGGAAAATCGCAGGCTAAAACGCCCGAACATCTACGATAGCGCGAAACACTGACATGGTGCAGCCAGGATGTGGAATGCCGGGCGCCGAGTCCAGGTAATAAGCGCTGGCGGGCGGCGGGCAAGTGGGCGCGGCGGGCCGCCCTCCAGAACACCGGCAGTCTTCGGACACAGACATGATCTGAGCCCGCGGGCCGGGACTGTTCTCAAGGGGCGTTTGCCGGGCGTCTCGCCGTTTACTTCCCGCTGTCTTTGACTGAGGAAATTCTTGACACGAATTGCGCGTGGGGCATAATTGCGATGAGGCGAAATGTCGCTCTCAGGAAAGGGATTCGCCATGAGCAGCATGACAAAGAAGTTGGTACTTGTTGTGTTCTGCGCGCTGATCGCCGGCGGCGCTGCGGGGCTTCAGGGCTCTGCTTACCTGGGGTGCGCCGAAGGCTGCAACGGACCGTACTGCTGGGGCTCGACCGCGGGATCCAAGGGTTGCATGGGGGCCGCCTTCGGCACATGCGTGCTCTTTTACACGAAGCTCTGCCCCGCGTAATACACTCCCGTCTTTCACTCGTCGCAGAATTCGGCGGTATCTGGTCGATGGTTCGCCTTGTGCGAGAATTCGTGTGCCGCATAAAGGGTGCAACCCGCCTTTTCTCTTTTTGGGCCATTGCACTGCTTTCGGTGGCGCTTTTCCCGTCCCTGTTGTCCGGCCAGGCTCAGAACAACGCGCCGAGGCAGGCGCTCTCGGACAAGTATGGATCATTGCGCGATGTGCTCCGCGGCAGCTCTGAACTGTTCCGCATGAACACGACGTTCGCGCCTCTGCCTCCCTATCCGGAACCATTACAGAGAAGCGGCCGCCAGGGTCTTGTGGTCATCGGGCTGGCCGTGGAGCCGGACGGCCGGGTTCAGGACCATCTGATTCACGAATCCTTTGATCCCTTGGCCGCCAGCAGCGTCATCGACACAATCAAGACCCGGCGCTTCCACTCGATTGAAGCGATGAGGCGCAATGGCGTCATAGAGGATTGCGAGAAATGCATCCGCATCGGGCGGCTGGCCTTCCGCTTTGAAATCCGTAACGGAAAAGGCGTGGCCGTCGATCTGGCGGACGAAGAAAACCGCAGGATGAGACATCCCAACGTATTCGAAAAGAAGCATCCTTGAACTGGGCCCGCCGCGCCGGGCAGAACTCGAGGCATGATGATCGCTGCGGATATCAGGAAATGGATTGTCCTGGCGGGCGTTGCTCTCGCTGCCTCCATGACCGGATGGGTGGCGGTGCGCGTTTGGCGCGGCGGTGCATCCGCCGCGCGGTTCCCGGAAGCCGGCATCGGTTCGCTTCCGCTGATTCGCCGGGGCAGGCCGCTTTTCCCGTCTACGTCTATGGGAAAGCGAGTGCAGCCCTCCCTCGTCCTGATCCTGAAACCGTCCTGCGTTTTCTGCGTACAGAGCGCCGGATTTCATCGTAATCTGTTGCAGAGAGCACAGCAGCAGAATTTGCAGAGGATCCTGGTTTTCCCTGAATGGAACGGCGAGTCCCGCTCGTACCTCGCCATGCACTCATTGCCTTGCGACGCCGTGAAGACATACCGGGATCTGATCCGCCGCCCGGCGGGCGTTCCGGCGGTGGCTCTGCTGGATGCGGCGGGCTCCGTACGTTCTGTCTGGTATGGAGCGCTGTCGGCGGAGGACGAGCGGGAGGTGCTTGCGGCCGTGCGGAGCGGTTCTCCGCAGCCACGAAAGCGGCGGCTTCCCTCTGGAGAACCGATGCTTTCCCCCGAGCAGGTGCGGGCCCTCTCGCGGAGTGATTCCGCCGTTCGTGTCGTCAGTGTGGAAGAGCGTCCGGCCTTCGCCGCTGATCCCTGGCCCGGTGCAATGAACATCCCTCTGTCCGAGCTGGACATGAGGCTCGGCTACGAAGCTGGCCCCGCAGCCCGGCTGATTCTGGATTGCAGTCCGTTGGATGACTGGACCTGCGAACTGGCGCTGGAGAAACTTCGGCGGCGCGGATTTCGTGTGATTGCCGCCGATCTGAGTCTCTAAAATGATGCTTCGATTCCAACGAATGCTGATTCTCGTCGTCCCGGTTCTTGCTCTGCCTGCCGGCCTCACCCAGCCTCCCGAGCCTTCGCAGTCCTTGCGCACGATCGAAGGCAGAGTGATCCGCCTGCCCGACCAGGCGCCGGCCGAGGGAGTCGAAATCCACGTCTTCGGCGCGCCGAAGCCCCAACCCGTCCGCACGGACTCATCCGGACGCTTCCGGATCGAGGGCCTTCCGCCGGGCCGCTATGGCCTCATGGTCGCTCCGTGGTCGGGCTACCGCGCCCCGGAAGTGCCGGTCGATTTGCGCTACCGCGAGAAAATCGAGGGCCTGGTCATTCCCCTCCGAAAGGCCGCGCGGCTGTCCGGCCGCATCCGGGACCGAGCCGGCCAGGGCGTTCCTTCCATTCGCATCTCCGCTCTGCGCGACCCCGGCCGCGACGTCTGGAAGCTGCCGGACCGCGCCATCGCTGCGGCAACGGACCAGGAGGGCAATTTCGTCCTCGACGGGCTCGATCAGGGCGCCTATCTTCTGTTGGCCGAGCCTCCGGCTCCGCAGTGGAGGCTCCGGAACTGGGCACCTGACGATCCCCTCCCGGACCCATCCCGGCGCCTGACGCCCACTTTCTACCCGGGCGTCGAAGACCGTGCGCTGGCCAGCTCCATTGCCGTGCTGGCCGGCGAAGAGCGAGGCGGGCTGGAATGGGAGCTCGTCGAGGCCCGCACGTACTGTCTCCAGGGCAGGGCCCCGCAGGACGGACCCGTCTCCGTGGAATTGACCAGCGGCCTCTACCTGGGCGCGGCCAGCATCGCCAAAACCGCTCTGGAGCCGGGCCAGGCCTGGGAAGTCTGCGGTTTGCCCCAGGGGCATTACGTCCTGAATTCTTCCCGGAAAGAAGCCCAATCAACACCGCTTTTCGCCGTGATTCCCATCGATATTTCCGACCGCAGCGCGCGGATCGAAGCCATTCCTTTCCACACTCCTTTGACGCAGAAAGTACGCATCCGCGTAGAAAACGAGAAAGAGGGCGAGGCCCAGGACTTCCCCGCCCCGCTGCGGCTCTGGATCGAGCCGCTGGGACGGCCTCTGTTCGAATTCGAGAAGCCGATGATGACGGCCCAACGTCCGGGCTCATTCGAACTCGGGCCAGTGGCCGGCGGGCCTTCGCTCTTGCAGTTCCGCACTCCGCCCGGCTACTACGCCGTTTCCGCGGACATTTATGGCGCCGACGCGCTGCGCAGCGTGTTTCACCCCGGCGAACACGCACTCGAGCTGCTTCTCGGCCGCAATGCCGCGGAGCTATCGGTTCAGACCGTCGATGACATGGGCCAGCCAGCCGGCTATGCCTCTGTCCTCCTCGGCCGCGACCCGTTTCCGGACTATCCGTCGGCTGCGGATCTGTTCGTCAGCGAGTCCGATCAGGGCGGCTCCGTCGTAATCACGGGCATTCCCCCTGGACGGTACCGGCTGATCGCGCTGCCCTCGGGCGCGGCAAACCTTGTGAATGCCGCCAGCGTCTTCCGCTCCCGCTCGAGCGGCGCGGAGCGGATCGAGTTCAGCCCAAAGGAGAGGCGCACGGCGAGGGCAACGGTCCGCTCTTCATCCCGCTGAGCCCGGCCCGCAGGCAATATGCCTGCTGCCGGATCGGAGAAGCGACAGAGAGGTCCGCCGCGTCAAGAGAGCGTGATTCATGCGATCATGGCACTGAAAAGGAATTGCCATGCCGCTGTCGACCGATCAGGCCGCTTCCATTGCCAGATACCTCCTCGATCAGTTCGAGCAGGAGATGAAGACGACCAAAGCCGTGCTGGCCGCGCTGCCCTCGGGCAGGGAAGACTACTCGCCCGACCCGCGCTCCATGCCCGCCCTGAAGCTCGCCTGGCACATCGCCAGCGCCGACAAGTGGTTCCTTGATTCGATCCTTGCGGGCAAGTTCGAAGGCGGCGATTCCGGCGGCGTGCCCGAAAACATCCGCACCGGCGCGGATGCCGCCGCCTGGTACGAGACCAATCTGCCGGCTTCCATCGCCGCGCTGCGCGCCGCGCCGGCCGAAACATTTTCCCGGACGGTTGATTTCTTCGGGATGATGCAGGCGCAGGGCGTCGATTTTCTGGCGCTGGCGCTGAAGCACTCCATCCACCACCGCGGCCAGCTCTCCGCCTACCTGCGCCCGATGGGCGGCAAAGTTCCGGGCATTTACGGCCCCAGCGGCGACACGGCCTGAAGCCCGGCTGCGCGCGTCACGCCTGCTTGCGCGTCACGATGCGGTAATCGTCCACCTTCGGCATGCGGATCACGCGGCACATCTCGAACAGCCGGGACCGCGCCCGCATGCCGATCCGGTCCAGCAGCGTCGTGCGGATGTCATAGCGCGACGGCGCCCCGTCGGGCAGCCGCTCGATCACCTTGCCGCCCATGTCGGGATCGGGCAGGTTCGTGGTCGCGATCAGCGGCCGCCGCTCGTTGCAGCGGTGCGTGATGATCGACGTCACCGTGTCCTCCACCCAGTCGGTCACCCGGTGGGCGCCCAGATCGTCGAGCAGCAGCACCTCGCTTTCGAGCGCCGTTTCATAGGCCTCGCGCGGGCTCTCGCCGCTGGCTGGATCGTAGCTGGCGCGGATCCGCTCGAGCAGCATCTGGTAATCCATGAAGACGCCCGCGAAACCGTTCTCGATCAGCCGCCGCAGTACCGCCACGGCCAGGTGCGTCTTGCCCGTTCCCGGGTCGCCGATGAACAGCAGCCCCGGCGGATCGACCGCAGGAAATTCGTCGCAGTAGCGCAGCAGCATCGTCAGGATCCCGCGCAGCTCGTTCGATCCGCGGTCGGAGAAATTCTCGAACCGGTCATTGCGGTAATTGGCCGGAATGCGGGCCTTCTCAAGCATCTCCGCCGACCGGTCGCGGTTGAGACACCCGCACCGCTCGGCCGCGCTCAGCCCTTCACGCTCGACGATCTTCCAGCCTGTGCCCCCGCATAGAGGGCATTCCTGCTCCGCCATGATGCTCGAAGCCGATTGTAGCAGCGCCCGCTCCGCAGTGTTGCCGCTTCCGCACTGACCGGCGCTGTGCCGGGCCAGATACCCAGACAGGGCGTTCCGCGGCCATGCACCGGTCAGCAGGCGGCGGCTTCAGCAGGCGCCTGGATCCCGCAACCCGACCACCTCGCTGAACTCGCCGTCCGCAAGCTCTGGCCTGCTGTGAAAAAACGTCTGCTGGCCAAGGCTGCGGCGGCGATCGGCGTCCTGCGCCAGGCCGATCCCGCTCCGCAGGGCCGCGACGCGGAGTTCTTCCGCAACGCGGTCCGCATCCTGGAACCCGCACTGCCCTCCATGCTCGAGGTCAGTCTCATTTTCATGGCGTGCCGGCGCGATTCGAACCACCGCGGGACGGGGCCGCGTCTGATCCCCGAAATCGCCAGCGGCGTCTGGGTCACGGCAAGCTTCAACGGGCCGGGCAACTCGCTCAATCAACCGCTGCCGGAAGGTGACATGCTGACTGGCGGACTGCCGATGTACCGTACCGGAACCCGTCTGGAGGGGACGTCCCGCGGCGAGCCTGTCACCGGCGGCCGGCCCGAGCGCAATTCGACCAGGGTCTTCATCGCCAGCAACCCGCTCCTCCCGCTGCGTCCCGTCACGCGCGAGGAACCGCTCCAGGCGCACCGGCCGTACTGGCTGAACAAGACCCAGGAGGACCGGGCGCAGCCGGCGGAATCCACCCTCCGGGGCTTGCAACGCACGCTGGCCGGGATGGAGCAGCGCCGCGCCGCTTACTGCGCCGGGTTTGAACAAAAGCGGCAAGATTTGTTGGATGAGATGCGCTCCCCGGAAACGCAGGCCGAAGAAGGCCGCGCCCTGGGAGCCGATGTCGACCGCCGCAGCGCCGCCCAACTGGCCCGGCTTTTTCCGGCCGAGCGCAATCTGCCCGCGATCCAGGATCTGAGCAGTTCTCAATACGCCGGACTGCGCTTCGAAACCGGCCCTGCCGCGCGTCCCGTTGTCGTCGCCGGCGACGCCTTCCACTCGCCGCGCCCTGACCGCGCCGCAGTGCAAGCCATCACCGTTCTCTGGCGCCGCGTGCCGGGATCGGCCATCCAGGAGCGCGCCATGCACGAGCTGCTCAAGAGACTCGGCTTCAACGCCCTGCGCGCGCTCCTGGCCCATTGAATCTCCGGCCGCCCCCTCGCGGCAACGGCACTGAACCGTGCAGAGAAGCCGCCCCTCCCATCCCGCTGCGGCCCAAACCTGCTCCACGGCACAGCCGGTCCGTCCCTTTTCCGCCACAAGCGCCAGGCGAACCCTTCGGCCGGCTCATCGAACAGGCCCAGCGCCGATTCTCGCCACCGCCGCTCATCAACCTGGCCCGCGAGGTCAGGGCCGAGACGGCCTCCTGGCATCCGCCGAATCCGAGAGAATCAGGCAAAAATCCGGCACGATCTTTGTCACGTCCCGGCGCCCCCATTCCATACCCTGTTTTTCAGAGATGGCCGATCGCCTGCTGCGTTCCTGTTTGCCCGCGCGCCTGCTGCTTTGGGCCGCTCCCCTCGTTGTGCTGGCCCAACCTGCCCCGCCTGAGCCCGCAGGCGAGGCCTTGGAAGGATCCAGCTTTGAACCCCTGAACCTCGTCGGCGCCGCCGTCCGCATGCCCCGCTTCGACGATACCTTCCTCGGCGTCCATTCCCGCTTCCGACGGGCGCTGTTCCGCCACGGCCTGGCCCTCCGCATGAACTCCATCCCGCGGGCCAGCGCGAACCTGCTCGACAAGCCCGCAGAGAAAAACGCCCAGGCCTACATCGGCCACCGCCCCACCGCCATCTGGGGTGTTCACGGCATCCTGACTGCCGACCTCCGCCAGCTCCACCTGAAAGACGCCCAACTCCATGTGGCGTTTGCGTACCGCGGCAACACCTGGCGTCCTTCCGGGCCGCCCATGTTCGCCATGAACGGACTGCACATCTACAAAAGCTGGGGCGAGCAGCGCGTCGAGCTGAAGGCGGGCTACCACACCAACGACCTCGAATTCATCGGCATGCAAATCGGCGGCTCCCTCGCCGCCGGCGCCCAGGGCGTCTACGCCGTCATCCCTTACCTCACCGGCATGTCCTTTTTCACGCTTCCCGCCCCCACGCTCAATCTCAGGCTCCGCGGCCCCGGCCGCTTCTACCTGAAATCCGCCGCCCAGCGCAGCCTCGACCCCGATGGCGCCGCCGCCACCGCCCGCCGCAACGCCACCGGCTTCCGCTTCCGTCCCCGCGGCACGAGCCTCCTTCAGATCCATGAGGCCGGCTACCAGCGGCCCGCTTCCGATGCGCAACGCCAGCTCTGGGTCCGCGCCGGCCTCCTCTACAACCACACCCCTTACCGGAATCTTGCCAACAGCCGGCGCGAAAAGGGAAACCACAGCGCTTACCTGCTCGCTGACTGGCAGGCTCTCCCCGCTTCCTCCGGCTCCCCCGGCCGCGGCATGTATCTCGGCGGCACCTTCATGGGCGCTCCCTCCCGTTTCAACGCCTATCATCGTTATTTCGAAGCCCGTCTTTACTGGATGGGCCCCTTCCGAAGCCGCCCTTCCGATGTCGCCTCTTTCGTGACATCGCGGCTCGAGCACAGCCCCGTCCTTATGGCCGCTCTCCGCCAGCAGGGCAAATCCGCCGCATCCTCTTCGCCCACCTTCACCGCCTCATACACGTGGCGGCTTTCTCCGGGCAATTATCTCAGCAGCGCCGTCATCTGGGTCCGCGGCCCCGCCATCACCCCGCATCTGCCAGACGCCCTCATCGCCAACGTCACCTGGAGCCTCTTCTTCTGATTCCCCGGCAGGCGGTCTTTGCGATCATCGCCTGCCGGGTCTTGCCTGCAATGGCCTCCCGGCGGGGTCCGCCGCCAGATGCGACAGCCCATACGGGCCATCCGCAGCCGTGCCTGCTCCACCTCCAACGGCTTTCTCAACAACGCCGCCCTCGCCCGGTCCTCGCAATTCATCGTTGAAGCCAGCGCCTCCCACTGCCGACGCGGCCCGCTCGTCCGGCCCCAGTCTCGCAGCCTGTGGAACAATCAAGGTTATGAGTCCGATTCTCGCTTTGGCTGCCCCGTTTGCGCTCCAGGCGCCTGTGGACCGTCCCTTCCGCGCCGGATTCAGAATTCCATCCCTGTTTCCGAGGCTCGCCGGATGGGCTCTGACAGCGATGCTCGCCACGCTGCCTGTTGCAGCCCAGTCCCCGCTGGGCGCTGTGACTGGCCTCGCAGCCGACCCCAGCGGCGCTCCGGTGCCGGAGGCGCGCATCGTTCTGGAGAACACGGCCACAGGGGTCCGGCAGGAGACCCGCACCAACTCCTCGGGCAATTATGTACTGGCAAACCTTCCGCCGGGCCCCTACCGCCTGAGCGCCGAGGCCCAGGGCTTCCGCAGGTTCGAGGCGTCGGAGCTGGAAGTCGCCGCTTACCGCACCGTCCGCCAGGATGTGCGCTTCGACCTCGCTTCCACCGCCACGGAAGTGACCGTCACCGCAGCGGCCAGCCCCGTCGTCCAGAGCGAGACGCCCAGCGTCGGCTCGCAGCTGAATTCCCGCCTGATTCTCGAAATGCCCACCAACCTCCGCAGCGTCTACAACAATGCGGGCGACTCGGGACTGATCGCCAACCTGATGCCGCTCGCCGTGCCCGGCGTGGTGCAGATGGGCAACGGCGCCTACTGGATGACCCCCGGAGCCGGCCCCAACGGACTTCGGCTGAAAGTGGACGGCGTGGACACGACGTTCGGCAATTTCGGCAGCCCCGATCCCGTGTCGCAGCCGTCGATGGAGTCGGTGGAGGAATTCACCGCGAATATCGCCGGAAATCGGGCCGAATTCAGCGGCCTCGGGACAGTCACGACGGTGACGAAAACAGGAACCAATGACCTGCACGGTTCCCTGTTCTGGTTCGCCCGCAACGCCGCCCTCGACGCCCGCAATCCGTTCCTCGCGTCGCGCGCCCATCAGAACATTCACAACGCCGGCTGGACCCTCAGCGGGCCCATCCGCCGCAACCGGACGTTCTTCCATCACACGATGGACTTCACCAATGGCGTGCGCGGCTACACATTCACGTCGAACGTGCCCACGCTGGCGCTGCGCCGCGGCGAGTTCCCCGGCGCCGTCCGCGACCCGCTGGCCAACAACGCCCCGTTCGCTGACAACCGCATCCCGGCTTCGCGCATCGCGCCGGAAGCCGCCCGCGCGCAGGACCTGCTCTACCCCCTGCCGAACTTCGGCCCCGAAACGCTTACGGTCGGCAACTACCGCGCCGCGTTCAACGGTCCGGAAACGCACACGCTGCTCGAAGGCCGCATCGACCACAACTTCTCCGATGTCCAGTCTGGCTTCCTGCGCTACCAGTACAAGAACAGCGATTACGACATCCCCGGCGCCCGCAGCCCGCTGCCGCCCGCTACCGCAGGCACTTCGAACAACGTCCGCAAGATGCACATGGCCGTCGCCGGCCACTCCTGGACCCTCAGCCCCGCCATGTTCAACGAATTCCGCGCCGGGCTCGTCCATCTGGAGTCTTCCTCCAGCGCGGACGTCAGGGGCCAGGACCTGCTGGACCGCATCGGCATCCGCGGCCTTCCTCCGCGCCCGGGCGCGCCCGGCGTGCCGCGCTTCGTCGTCGCCGGCCTCAGCAACTTCACGCAGATCCTCCTGAACCCGGTCATCGACGGCCACTTCCAGCTCTCCAACAACCTGACCCGCGTTCAGGGGCGCCACACGGTGAAGGCCGGCGTCGAGTACATCCGCTGGTTCGTCAACCGCCACGTCACGTCCAACCCGGCCCTGTTCGGAGACTTCAACTTCACCAACCGCTTCAGCGGCCAGCCCTACGGAGATTTCCTGCTCGGCCTGCCGACCACCGTGGCCAGAATCGATCCCTGGGCGGCCCAGTATTTCCGCTGGAATGACCTGTCGTTTTTTGTCCAGGACGACTGGAAAATCCATCCCCGTTTCAGCCTGAATTATGGCGTCCGGTACGAGTACAACGGCCCGCCCTACGCGCGCGACGACAATTTCTACAACTTCAACACGGCCAACGGGGCCGTGACCCTCGCTTCGGCCGCTGCGCGGCGCCTGGTCAGCCCTTTCTACCCCGCGAGCCTGCCGGTGGAGACGGCGCAGGATGCGGGATTCAACCGCACCTTGCGGCGCGCCGACCGCAACAACTGGGCGCCGCGGCTCGGCTTCTCCTGGCGCGCGGACGATCAGGGCAGGACGGTCGTCCGCGGAGGCGCGGGCATCTACTACGGCCACTTCAGCGTGGCCGCGCTCGGCAACCAGGTGGCCGGCCCGTTCGCCGTCTCCACCACCAGCAACAACGCCATCACGGCCGGCCAGCCCCTGTTCACGCTCGCCAATCCCTTCGCCGTTCCCGGATCGGCCGGCACGCTCAACGTCAACGGCCTGACCCCGGACCTGCGCAACATGTACTCTCTGCAGTACACGCTCACCGTCGAGCGCGAGCTCGCCCGCAACCTCGGCGTCCGTCTCAGCTACATCGGCACGAAGGGCACGCAGCTTCCCTACATGCGCAACATCAACCAGCCGCTGGCCTCCACCCAGCCCTTCGCGCAGGCGCGCCGCCCGTACCCGATTTACAACAACGTGATCTTCGCCGAAAACGGCGCCAACAACAGTTATCAGGGTCTGCAGGCTGGCGTGCTGAAACGCTACTCGCGCGGGCTCCAGCTCCAGTCCGCCTGGATCTGGGCCAGGCAGCTCAGCGAAGTGGACGACACCAACAACGCCGAGCTGAACACGCAGATTGAAGACGCCTACGACCGCCGCCGGGACCGCGCCAACGTCTACTCCGTGCCCCGCCACCAGTGGCAGAACCAGGCGCTGTGGGACATCCCGTTCGGCCGTGGCCCCATCTTTGGCGGCTGGCAGCTCAACTTCCTGCTCAACCTGAGCACCGGCCACTGGCTCAACCCGCAGTTCACCGGTCCGGATCCCTCCAACACGAACACCTTCGGCGGGAGGCCCGATGTTGTGGGACCGCTCAGCTATCCGAAAACTCTGGCGGCATGGTTCGATCGCACGGCCTTCGCAGTCCCCCCTTCCAACTCCGGCCGCTTCGGCAACGCCGGCCGCAACATCATTGAAGGCCCTGGCTACATCGTCTTCAACTCGGGCCTGATGAAGCGCTTCCCCATGCCGCGCGAGTCGCAGCTCGAGCTGGGCGCGTCCTTCACCAACATCCTCAACCACTTCAACTACGGCCAGCCGAACATGACGGTCAATGTCGCGGCGGGCGGCACCATCACCAGCACGCATGTCTTTCTGCCCGCTGGAACGCCGCGCCAGGGCATGCTGCATCTGCGCTGGAAATTCTGATCGGCGCGGCGTGTCAGGATGAAGGGCATGAGGCTGCTGTTCTCCGCCCTTCTTCTCTGTCTTCCCGCCGCCGCCCAGACCCGCGTCTGGATCGACGCCGACACCGCCAACGAAATCGATGACCTGTACGCCATCACCCGCATGCTGGCTGCGCCGGAACTGGAGATCGTCGCGCTCAGCTCGGCGCAGTGGAGTAAATCGCCCGCCGCGGAAGGCAACACGCTGGAAGCAAGCCAGCGGCTGAACGAAGCGCTGCTTGGGCTCGCCCGCAGAATGTCGATCCCGCATCCGCGCGGCTCCGCCGTGGGCGTCTACTGGTGGGGCGCCGAGCGTGCGGCCCATTCAGCGGCGTCGTATCATCTGATCCGCGCCGCCCACGCCACGCCCGCCGGCCGGAAGCTGACCGTCATCGCCCTCGGCGCGCTCACAAACGTGGCTTCCGCCCTCATGATCGATCCCTCGATCGCCCCGAAGATGCTCCTCTACTGGCTGGGCGCATTCATCGATACCGGGAAAGGCGTCTGGGACAAGAGCGAGTTCAACTGCCTGAACGACATTCCTGCCCTGAACGAGGTGCTGAACCGGACCGATCTCGAACTGTTCGTCATGCCCGCCAGCGTCGCCCGCGCGTTGACGTTCGACTATGCTTCCACGGCGGAGCGTCTGGCGAAGCACGGGCGGCTGGGAGCGTTTCTCCTCGACCGCTGGAAGCAGCATGCGCCGGGCTCGTCCACATGGATCATGTGGGACCTGGCGGCGGCAGAGTGGCTTCTGAAACCCGGTCTGGTGAAGTGGAAGAGGCTGCGCACCCCGCCGGAAAACACGCCGCGGGACGTCGCCGTCGCCATCTCGATCGATGCCGAGGCCATGCGCGCCGATTTCTGGCAGTCGATCGGACGGCTGACAGACGCTTCCTATCCAGGCCAGAGCCGCGAGTGAAGCGCCCGTGGCCGCAGGGACGCGGCCTTGCAAAGGGGCATCAGTGCGGATGCCCCCTCTCTTTCACGGCGTCTGATGCCGCCTCCGTTTGCGGCGCCGGGACGCTACTGGGCCGTTGCGGTGGCCTTGTTGCTGGGCGCGCTTTCCGCAATGGTTGGACTGCACGCGCTGAACGCCGTCACGACGTATGTGTAAGTGACCCGGCTCGTCAGACCGTTGTCCCTGTACGTCAGCGTGTTCGCGGGAACCTCAGCCCGCAACTGCAGCTTGCCCGCCTGGTCGTAGTAGATCCGGTAGCCGCCATTCGGCGCAGGCGAGCCAGCGCTCCAGTTCAGCGTGATGGACTTCTTTCCCGCCGTCGCGGTCAGGTTCTGCGGGGCGCCGGGCGTCTGGCATGCGGGAGCCGGCGGGGCGCCCCAGGTCGCCTCCGCCATGACGAACGGTTCGGCCATGCCAGTGGCCAGCCATGTGTCGAGCAGCTGCTGGCCTTCGTTGGCGAGAAACGCGTTCGTCCTCAGGTTCGCGAGATAGAGGAACTGGATGTACTCCCAGCTCGTCGGCTGATACAGCAGACGGATCCTGGCATAGGCCGCTCCTGTGGGTGGATTCAACGGGAGTTCATCCCAATAGCGGCAGTCCCCGCCCGGGGCGCAGCCGTATTGATCTGCCGGCACAGGCAGCGCATTGCGCTTGCGGGCTTCTTCGTACGTGAAGCCGTACGGCGGGATGCGGTTGTCCTTGGTGACGGTGTTGTTCAGAACGAAGTGGAACGTGTCGTGGTGCGTCCCTGGCGCCTGTGCGGCCAGCTGCCCAAGCGTGTACGCTACTGCGCCCGTGACGCGATCGAATGACAACGGCATGCTGGCCGGGTATCCAAGGCTCAGGAGCTGAGCTGCCCATTCCCGGGTCATTCCGTAATGCGCTTCATAGATCTTTGTATTGGGGTCGTTGAGATCGGCCAGGGACTTGACCGGCGTGCCGTTGATGCTGGCGACCACGTCGTACTTGCCATCCTCGCGCATCAGGTTGCCGCTGCCGTCGTACCACTGGATGTTGACCCACATGCGGCGTCCTTCCGGGTAGCCGGTGATCAGCTTGTGGCCGGTGTGATTGACGATCTTCAGAGTGTCGCCAGAAACGGACAACGACGCGGCCAGCTTCAGCTGCTGCATGGCGCGGTCCTTGCCCGCCCGCAATGCGTCGATCTGCACGGCGGTCAGCCCGCCGCCCAGGCGCAGCCAGCCGCGGGCGTTCTGGTAGAGGATCGCGTCGGGCGTCCAGTAGTTGCCTCCGGTCATGTCATGCAGGGGCAGGTCAGGACGAATCGGAGCTCCCGCCTTGTTGCAGCCCGCTCCAGTCACCGCGCGCATATGGCAGGTCTGGCAACTGAAGAAGCGCGGCGCGCCGTCAGCGTAATTGCCGCTGCCGGCGACTGCCGCGATGGCGCCTGCCTTCAGGTCGGCCGGCAGCGACGCGTAGCTTCCGACCAGGGTTCTGGAGAGCGCCCCCGCCATGAACTCGCTGAAGGTCCTTTCCACGATGCCGTACTGGTAGGGGAAGTTGTTGAAGGCCGCCTTGGCCGTGAGGGCCGAATTCAGATCGCCGCTGGCAACAACGGGATCTCCAGCCGCCTGCTTTCCGTTGTTATGCGCCAGATCCCCGGTGACCGGGTTCGACACGTCATGACACGACCCGCAGAAGCTGATATCGCGGTGGAACTTCGACTGCATGAACTGGTGCCGGGCGTCGGCGTTGTTGAAGGGCCCGAGCTTCGCCGCCCCAGGCCAGAGCGACAGCATCCCGCTGCCGTAGTAACCGGTCGCAGGCGTCTTCCTGTCATTGGCGATGAACGGGCTGATCATCACGCCGAGGTGCTCCTGGTTGTTCGGGTTGGTCATCTTGTGGCAGGTGTCGCACTCCACGCCATCGGCGTCCCCTGCCATCAGCCGCGAGCCGTCCGTGGGCGTGGAGCGGCCCCCGTACCATCCGGCAGTGGAGTGGCAACGGATGCAGAGATCCCCCGCCCCGTCAAAGTCCTGCTCGACAACGGCGAGCGTCGCCCAGAACAGCGGGTCGCGCGACGCATTCCCCATCATGCTGCCGCGCCAGTTGAATGAAGGCTCCACCGCCCGGTTGTAGCCGCCGTGGCAATTGTCGCATTTGTCCGGCGTCTCCAGGTTGCTGACCTGCCCGGGCTGGGTGCCGGGCATCTTGATGGCTGGGGGCTCGACCAAAGCCGCCAGTCCGAGGCCGATCACGGCGAGTATGCCAACAACGATGGCAGCCGCACGCATGGGAAACCTCCTGAGAAGAGCCTTTTGGGATGAATCATGCGTGAAAGATAAGTGCATTTCAAGGGGTTTATGAGCTTTTTATCCTATATTCAGCATTCCGGGACCGGGGTCTGCGGTTGAAAGGGACTGGAGCTCAGGGCAAACCCTCGGAATGTGGAAAAATTCGGCGAACAAACAGCGATCAGATTCCTCGGGGGGAACCTTGATCCATGCGGTCAATGGATCTGGCACAATGGAAACAGGCCGCTAGGCTGCCTCGCGCCATGTTTTTCAAACGACCCAAACCGCGTGAACTCAGCTTCTCCGAGCACCTCGACAACCTGAAGAACGCCGGCTATCAGGTGCAGTCCGGACCGCAGGGAACGACCCTGGTGACGAAAAACCGGCTTGGGGCGCTGCTGAAGGAAGGCCCCGGCGGCAGGCCGCAGATCGTCGACACGGGCATCGTGCTTGGCAACGAACTCGCCGTCCTCACCGACATCGGTTTCCAGAAGATCTTCCTGGCGCCCAGCGGCAGGCGCACAGCCGCTCTGGCCGAGCATCTCCACGCCCTGCATGATTTCCGGGAAGACCTCGTGGAGCTGCTCGGTCTCGAAAGCCTCTATAACGAGGGACTCGGGACCACCAACGAGAAGCACCTCTACGACCGCGTCGCCGGACGCGACACGGGCGCGGTGCGGCAGCCCTGGCAGCGCTGAAGAAGGCGCGTCAGCTTCGCCTCGGCCGGAATTTCCAGCAGTAGAAGACCCCGAGGATGAACAGGCACAGGCCCCACCACAGCCCGGCGCGCAGCTCCTTCATGACGACGTCGTGCACGCCCGGGTGGTTGTGGTAATACAGATCCGCCCCGGCGATCATCGCACCGTAGATCAGAAGCAGGGTTCCGATAAAGAACCAGATGGAAATGCCCGTGTCCTTTTCGCCGGTCAAAGCGCGTGACTCCTTTCCCATACAATACCCGAAACGCCCGCCGGATGGGGGCCGCTGTCAGGGACGGAGGGCGGAGAGAAAGCTCTCGCCGGCGGGCACGGACGCGCCGAAGTTTTCCGCAATCGTCTGTCCCGTGTCGGCGAGCGAAGCGCGCAGACCGAGATCCCGCCCGCGCGCGGCTCGGGGACCGAAGGCGAGCAGCGGGACGTACTCGCGGTTGTGATCCGTGGAAGGGGTCGTCGGATCGCAGCCGTGATCCGCGGTGAAGAGGGCGAGATCGCCCGGCTGCAGCCCGGCTTCGAACGCAGGCAGCCACGCGTCCACTTCTTCCAGCGCCCGCGAGTAGCCATCCGCGTCGTTGCGGTGCCCGTACAGCATGTCGAAATCCACCAGGTTGGCGAAAATCAGCCCTTCCGGATGGCTCTGCATCGACTCGAGAATTTTCTCCATTCCGTCCGCATTGCTTTTTGTCTTGTACGAATGGGAAACGCCTCGGCCGAGGTAAATATCGGCGATTTTTCCGACGCCCGTCACCGGCACGCCGCGCCCCGCCAGAGCGTCCAGCAGCATGCCCTGCGGCGGAGGGACCGCATAGTCGTGACGGTTCGCCGTGCGGACGAACGCTCCCGGCTCCCCGATGAACGGCCTCGCAATCACGCGCCCGACCTCGTGCTCTCCCCGCAGCAGGTCCCGCGCGATTTCGCAGATCCGGTACAGCTCGGCGAGCGGAATCACCTCTTCATGGGCCGCGATCTGAAAGACGCTGTCCGCCGACGTGTACACGATCGGCTTGCCCGTGCGCAGGTGCTCTTCTCCCAGTTCCTTGATAATTTCGGTGCCCGAAGCGGGCTTGTTCCCGAGCGTTCCGCGTCCGATGCGGCGCTCGAATTCGTCCATCAGTTCCCGCGGAAATCCGTCCGGATACAGCGGAAACGGCTTTTCCAGGATCACCCCGGCCAGTTCCCAGTGCCCCGTGGTCGTGTCCTTTCCGGGCGAAGCCAGCGCGCTGCGGCCGAAACAGGCGGCGGGCTCGGCAGCCGGATGGAGATGCGCGAACGGCCGGATGTTGGCCAGCCCCAGCCGCTCGAAGTTCGGCAGCCGCAGCGGCCTCCGTTCGGCGCAATGCCCCAGCGTGTCGCCCGGCATGTCGTCGCCGAACTCGCGCCAGTCGGGCATCGCTCCGATGCCGACGCTGTCGAGCACCACCAGGATCACGCGGGAAAAGCTCACTGCGCAGGCGCCTCCAGGGCTTCGCGGATCCGCTCCGAGAGCATGTCCACGAACCGGTCGGCGATGAAGCCGTTCATGCGGCTGAAGACCTGCCCGCGGCGGTCCAGCACCATCGCTGTCGGGATCGAATTCACCCGCAGCAGCGAAGCCAGCCCGTCGTCGAAATAGGACAGCGGTCCCCAGCCCTGCTGTTTCAGAAACGGCGCCACCGCCGAGCGGTCTTCGTCCGTCGACACGCGCAGGAACACGACGTCGCTGCGGCTGCGGAACCGCTTCTGCACCTGCTCGTAGAGCGGATGCTGCGCCCGGCAGGGACCGCACCACGTAGCCCAGAAATCCAGAACCACCACCTTGCCTTTCAGGCTCGCCAGCGCCAGCTTCTCGCCCGTCGTGCTCGACAGCGTGAATTCCTCCACGTTTCTCGCGCCGTAATTCGGATCGAACGCCTTCAGCCTCGCCCGCCGCGCCTCCTGCATCGCAGCCACGCGGTCCCACGCCTGCAGAAGCGCGGGCGCGAATGCGCTCTCCTCGCCATGCGCCTTCTGCGCCAGCCCCGCCAGCCGCTGCCGGTCTTTCACCGGATCGGGCTCGCCCGTGCGGTCCGCGCCCAGCGCCACGGCTTCCGCCGCCGCATCGAGCGCTTCGCGGAATCGTCCGGCGCGCTCCAGAACCCGCGCCCGCTCCCGCGCATTCTCCACCGTCGGGCAGATCTGCCATGCCGACTGCGCCACCGGCAGGGCCTCCTCCGTCCTGCCCAGCTGCGCCAGTGCGCGCGCCTGAAACGTCATCGCCCGCGCCAGCGCGTATTCCGTCTCATCCAGGCGCCGTCCCCGCATGGGACGGAACTCCGCCTTCTGCTGCTCCTGCCGTTCCGTCTCCAGCGACTGCGCGAGCGTCTTTGCATAGCTGAGCGCCCGCTCCTGGTCTTCCCGTTTCTCCGAATCGAGCAGCGCCCGCGTCACATGGTCCAGGAGCTGCAGGCTCCGCGAGCCGCTCTCGATGGCGCGCACGCCGTACTCGAGCAGCAGCCGCCGGTCGCGCAGATCGACCGCCGCCTGCGCCAGAACCCGCTCGATCTCCGCGCGCTGCGGCGACTCCGGATACTGCTTCAGATGGCGCTCCAGCGCACGGGCGTAATCGATGACGCTCGAGCCCGCCTCCGCCAGCGCGCGGTCCAGCTCGTCCTCGCCCGATCCAGCCGGCGCCGGCGGCTGCGCCGCCAGCAGGAACGCCCACAGGACCGCCGTCACGGCTTCCTCTCGCTCGCCTGCGCGTTCTCCTGCTCCTCGCCCGCCTGGAACAGCGCGAGCAGCTTCTCGGCGCGCTCCCGCGCCATGTTCAGATACGCGGAGTTGGCGGCGACGCGCTTCAGCAGCGGCACGTATTGATCTACGCCCACCAGCCGCTTGCGGTCCCAGGCGGCTTCGATCCGCAGAATCGCCTGATTCACTCCCAGCCGCTCGTATTTCGCCGTGCGCTCGAGATCCGCCTGCAGGATCGCCGATTCGCACATCCGCTCGAACCAGTCGTGCAACAGCTGCGCGTCAGGATCGAGCGTATGGTTGAACTTCGCCTCGAACCGCTCCCCTCCCTGCTCCCACCGCAGCAGCTTGTCCCCCATGCGCGCCACTTTCAGACCGGATTCCAGCGGCTTGCGGAAACGGTCGAGCTTCGCGCTCAGCTCCCAGACGGCGCGCGTCTCGCGCGGCCGGAGCTGGAACACGATCGGGTTCTCTTCGTCCGGCGCTTCCCGGTACTCGACGCGCCCGTCGCGATCGAGCCGGATCTCCATGTACGGAGGCCGGCTGCCGGGAAACGTCTTCGAATAGAAGAGCCGCGGACCATCGGCGGCGAAGGCGCACAGGGCCAGGATGAAAACAGTCAGGGTGCGGATCATAGAGGCACGGGTGTCGATCGCCGCGCGGCATGGCAGATCGCGACGGCCAATGCATCAGACGCATCCGCCGGGCGCGGGGCTTCATCGAGTTTCAGCAGCACGCGCGTCATCCACGCCACCTGCTGCTTGTCGGCCCGGCCGTTGCCCACAACGGCCAGTTTCACCTGCGCTGGCGGATAGGCCGTCACCGGCAGGCCGGCCTCGGCGCAGACGAACAGGGCCACGCCGCGCACATGCGTCAGCTTCAGGGCGCTGCGGATGTTCTCGCCCGTGAACGTATCTTCCACCGCGGCTTCTTCGGGCGCATACGCGGCGATCACTTCGCGCAGTTTCTCGCCGATCGTTTTCAGCCGCTGCGGGAACTCCTCCCCGGCATCCGTGCGGATGGCCCCGTAGGCCACCATGCGGTGGCGCGTGCCGTCGCTGTCGATGACACCGTAGCCGGTAGCCTGGCTGCCGCAATCAATGCCCAGTATCCGCACGCGCCCCCCGCTTCCGGCCGCGGCCGGATCACTCGCCGGATTCTTCGCCGAAGTCGGCGTTGGTGTAAACGTTCTGCACGTCGTCGTGTTCCTCGAGGGCTTCCATCAGCTTCATCACGCCGGGGAGGTTCTTCGGGTCCACTTCCATCAGGTTCTTCGGGATCATGCCGATCTCGGCCGATGCCGTGGGAACGCCCGCCTTTTCGAGCGCCTCCAGCACAGCATGATGCGACTCCGGCGCGGAAAGGATCTCCCAGTGCTCTCCCTCAAGCTTCACGTCGTCGGCGCCCGCCTCCAGCGCCAGCTCCATCAGCTGGTCTTCCGTGGCCTTGTCTTTCTCGATCAGGATCTGGCTCTTGCGCTCGAACATCCAGCCCACCGAGCCGAGTTCGCCAAGGTTGCCGCCGTGTTTGGAGAACAGGTGCCGGATCTCGCTCACCGTGCGGTTGCGGTTGTCCGTGGCCGCGGCGACCATGATCGCCACGCCGCCCGGCCCGTAACCCTCGAACATGATCTCTTCAATCGCGCCGCCTTCGATTTCGCCCGTGCCGCGCTGGATGGCTCGCTTGATGTTGTCGGCGGGCATCGAGACTGCTTTGGCGGCCATGATGGCGGTGCGCAGCCGCGGGTTGGCGTCGGGATCGCCGCCGTTGCGCGCAGCGATCGTGATTTCCTTGATGAGGCGCGTGAACAGCTTGCCGCGCTTGGCGTCCAGGGCCGCTTTCTTGTGTTTGATCGTCGCCCACTTGGAATGTCCGGACATGGCTAACCTCTCGCCTGGGATGGATCGATCGAGACGGGGCGCGATCGGCCCCAATTGCTCAGGATACCATCGGCCTGCGGCGGGAGCCAGACTCCCGGACCCCGCCCGCGTTCAGTTCAGCCGCGCCGCCAGCTCGCGCGCCGCCATGTCGGCGTCCTTTTCCGGCAACCCGGCCACGCCCGCCAGCCACGGTCCCTTGGCGAACACGAACACCATCCGGTCCCCGTCCTTGCCGTAGTAGCCCCCGAAATGCGCGATCAGCTTCGGGTTCTCCATGCGCTTCTTGTAGTCGAACAGCATCAGCGCGGCGGCTTCCGGCACCGCCGTGCGGATCAGGAACATGTCGAACTCCTGTTTGTCCCGCTTGTAATGCGCCACGTTGCCGCCGGGAAGAAACTCGCGCCCCAGCACGTGGTCCTCCACGACCCTGGCTTCCACGCGCCCCTCGGCGGGGAAGTGGTGCGTCTCGTCGGCGATGACCTTCTTCTTCTTGACGGGCGCCTCCGCCTTCTTCTCCGCCGGCGCGCCGCCGCAGCCCGCCAGCAGCAGAGCCGCCGCCGCAATTGCAGACATCATCATCCGGATCCGCATAGCGACTACGATGCTATCACCCGCCGGACCGCGCCGGGGCGCCCCGCCCCGCGCTTCGCCTGCTGCCCGGACGCGCCGCAATGCTAGCCTAGGTTCTGAAGCCATGCTGCTGGCCATCGACGCAGGCAACACCAACGTCACCATCGGCCTCTTCCACGGGCCGCAGATCGTGACCCGATGGCGCCTGCGCACCGTCCACGAGCGCACGCCCGACGAGTGGGGCATCCAGCTGCGCAGCCTCTTCGCTCTGGAAAACCGCGCCTTCGAACAGGTCGACGGCGTCGTGGCT
>Ga0209381_1002632_pt1 | contig 21583 bp, 24 predicted proteins | sample DewCreD2012metaG_FD_184111 | JGI IMG/M metagenome (GOLD analysis project Ga0209381, IMG submission 184111) | Hot spring sediment bacterial and archeal communities from British Columbia, Canada, to study Microbial Dark Matter (Phase II) - Dewar... ...
GTCGGGGGTGAACAGTTCGTCGATCAAAATGAGTTCGCCGTCTGCAAACCCGAACTCAAACTTGGTATCGGCGATGATGATCCCCCGCTTTTCGGCGTACGCTGCGGCAAGGGCATAAAGACGCAGGCTGATGTCCCGCACCCTTTGAGCGGTTTCCATCCCAATCAAATCCACAACCTTGGCGAAAGAGATGTTTTCGTCATGCGCGCCGGCGGCGGCCTTGGTAGAAGGAGTAAAAATCGCCTCCGGCAGGCGGTCTGCCTCGATCAAGCCCTTGGGCAATCGTTGGCCGCAGACGCATCCGGTTTGGCAGTATTCCTTCCAGCCCGACCCCACCAGATAGCCCCTCACGATGGCCTCGATCGGCAGCGGCTCCGCCTTCTTGACCAGCACCGACCGCTGCGCGAGCTGTTCACGCGACCATCGCCCGTCGTTCTCCCAACCATCCAGGACCGGCGTCTCGGATAGAATATGATTGGGGATCACATGCTTTGTCTTTTCGAACCAGAAGTTTGACAAACGGGTCAGCGTGGCGCCTTTGTCGGGGATCGCGTTCGGCAGAACATGGTCGAATGCCGAAATGCGGTCACTGGCTACAATCAAAAGGCTGAGGTTGTCTTCTGTCGCATAGACATCGCGGACCTTTCCCTGGCGTTGAAATGAATAACGGGTTGGCCTTTCCACAACGCTTTCTCCTTTCGCAAAAGGAAAGGCCGCCACTCGCTTAAACGAAACGAGTGGCGGCCTTCTATTTTTCCCGCACCTTTCGCTTTCAGCGAAAGGCCCGTTCCAACGTTAAGGCCTCATCGATCTAGAATCGACGGATCTCCTGCAAAAGATACTGTCAGCACCTTTTTGCCAGCAGACCGCCTCTATCTAACGTTATTTCCTGCTCTCTGTCAACAGCATTTTTCAGGGCTCCTTTAAATTTCGCGTGGGGTAAGTGGCACGGGGGTCGATCTTCGAGAAATCGAGCCTGCCGGCGATGAGGAAGAGGACGATGCGGGGGGTGGAGAATCGTCCCTGGCCGCGCGCCTTGCGCTTGCCGGCCTGGAAGAGGCCATGCAAGGCTTCGAGGAAGCCGTTGGTCCGACGTGTCTGCGCCCGGGCGACGATGCCCTCCACATGGCGGCGCACGAAGGTTGCGACCTCCTTCATCCGTTCGACGCAGGTACACCCATGCTGGATGCCGCGCACGACGTTGATCTGCCGGCGGTCGAGGAGTTCCCGCAACGGCTCCTTGTAGGCCCACGCGCGGGCGGCGCGCACGGTGGTTATCCGGGTGATCAGGGCATCGAGATCGGTCTGCGCGTCGGCATTGAGCTTGCCCCGATCATTCCGCAACGTCCCGCCCAGCCCCTGGAGGCTGATATGTGGAAGGTGTCGAAGGGGAGGCGGGCATGGGGCCCACGCCCTTGATGAAGGCCTGCGACAGGTCGATAGAGACGGCCGCGAACGGCATTTCCCGGCACAGGGTGATGATCAGCATCTCGCAGCCGGCGAGCTCTCCGGACCCGCCGGGCTCAACCGGGCGATGCCGCCGTCGGGCAGCACACGCGCGGCATGCGCACTTCCAGGCAGCCCTTGAGCTGGAAGAAGTTCAGATGCCGGTAACGCTTGGTGACGGTGCCGTGCGCCTGTGAGCGCCTTCGATGCCGGCATCGAAATCCACACCCTGGACGTGCCACGGGTCCACAATGCCCAGCGCCGCTTCAAACAGCGTGGCGCTCATGCTTGCTCTTCCCTGCATCGAACAGACGGGCGGACATGCGACCCAGCGGTCGCCGTTGTCTCCGAGACCGGACGCGGCAGTGCGTCGCATGCGGCCATGGGCCAGCGTGTGTCCCGAGACAGCGCCTCAAGAGTACGCTGCGCCAGGTTCCGCCCGCCCTTGATCCGCAAGCGCGGATCCCCTTTACCCACTCGTTTTTGAAATGAGCCTTTTTAAAAACTCGAAGCTCCTGGCAAAAAAACACCTCATGTCGACCTGCTGCTGAAACCTACGACAGGCGAAGACGCCAGAGAGAAAATGATCACCCTTTCCCCGGTAACCGTACTGATGTCCGTGTGGAGGCTTTTAATCTTGACGTTGAGGATCTTTTCAACCGCCGCCTCAAGCAGCGGACGACCTTGCTCCAACAGGGCGATCCGAACGCGCTTGATCAATTCCCGACCATCCGTCCGGTCCACAGAATCTGCCAGTTTCAGTTCGGCCTGAGTCAGGACATTTTTTAGACGAACCAATACGATATCATCGATAATGTAAGTTTTGGTTTCTAAGGGACCGCGTCCCATGAATTCTTTCTCAAACTTAATGATCGCCTCACTAATTTCAGATTCATACTGGCCTTTGGTTTTAGCGCTCATGGGTCATCCACGCTCGGTTGGTCGAAACTCGTAATCATCAAAGGCGAATCCGGTTCGCGATGATATCAACCGCCATCCGCCACTTCGCGACATCGCGATTCATGAGCACTTTTGGGACCAAAAAAGGGGGATGTGTTTTCCGACCTCTCGATCGTTGGGGTCGGTCGCCCCGGACTTCCCGCGGCGGGCCGGGCCGCTCGTTCGCAGACCCCGCCCCCCGGCAGGCGCCCTCCCGGCGATCGTTTATCGATCGCACGAAGAAAGAGACCACGCCGAGAAACGCCGAACCCGGGAAAACCACCGGTGGGTACCCCATTTGAGCCCATACCACAACCCTCGCCCGATACACAAACGCCTGTGCCCCGCGCCCCCGCCGATCCCGTTCCGGGCCATGCGCCAACATCGCCCCATGCTTCAACGATCTATTTGGATATCGGTCCTTGCGGTATGCGGCGGGAGAAAACCGAACGGGTCCATGCACATGATCCCGGGAAACATCCCGGATCGTGGACTGGGATAACGCGGGTATGCCGCTTGCCTCCACCGGGTCAAGGCGTTCGACCGACACCCCTCGCCGCAGATCCCAGTTCACCCTTCCGGTTGCCACGGCCTAAACAATCCGCATCAGGCGTCATCCCCCTCGGGTTGCCCGCCCGGGCCAAGCAGCCACCCTTTGGCCGATCCTTTTTTCGGGATGGGACCATAGTCCTATATCCAGCCCCCATGCCGGCTGGTAAGGTTGCCGTCACCGGTCGTCAGAAACACACCCGGCGGCTCGATCGCTTGTCTATCCATTTGCAGGCCGGCCGCCTCGTCGAGAAGGGCATGTCGATCGGTCGCGCCCTGAGCCTCTCACCTGCTGCGGATCGCGCGATGATCGACATGCAAACGGCACAAGTCATCGGCCGGCTCTGGTGTCCCGCAAGGAGGCGAGGATGACGGCTACAGCGCGAACGGCGCGATTTTGCATGATCATCGCCGCCATCGTCGCCCTGGCCGTCACGGCGCAGGCGCAGAAGTTGCCGAAACCCAAGCCGCCGAAGGCCGAGGTGAAGTCGCAGGAGGCGGCTGTTCCCGCGGCACCGCAGACCCCGGAGCAGGTGGACGCTTTCATGGGCACCTTGACCGACGAGAAGGCGCGGCAGGTGCTGGCCCAGATGCTCCGGGAGCAAGCGTCGGCCAAGGCCGCACCCGGCGAGGAGAGGGGGTTTGTCAAGGGCAGGGAAAGCGGGCTGGGACCCCTTTACTACCGGATGATCGACCTCGCCTCGTCGCTCGTCAAAAAGCTCTCCGGCAATTTCCCCAGGGCGGAAGACCCTTCCGACGAGCTGGGCGATGCTTGGCGCAAGCTGACCGGCGGCGGGGGGGTCGGCCGCCTCCTGCTGAACACGCTGTCGCTTTTGGCGATCCTGGCGGCGGGCTTGCTCCTGAGATGGCTGCTTTTCCGGTCGACCCGGGAGATCCGCGAGCGGTTGTTCGCCTCCGTGAGGCTGGGGCGGCTCGAATTTTTGGGGCGGGCCCTGGTGCATTTGATTCTGGAGGCCCTGGGCATTGCGGTGTTCGCGCTTGCCACCTTCATTCTGTTTGTCCTCTTTTTCCAAAAAGAGGATTTGGGGTTTGCGTTCGTCTCGGTCTACCTGCTGGTCAGCCTCTACGTGCTGATCTTTGCCGGTGCGGCCAAGGTCATTTTTTCGCCGGATGCCCCCGCCCTGCGCCTGTTCCCGATGAAGGACGCGGACGCCGCCTTCCTTTACCGCTGGATCGTGTTCATCGTGGCGGGTGCGGCCGTGTTCTCCGGGGCGAGCGCCGTCCTCGGTGAAATCGAAGTCGCCAAAACCGTCTACCTGTGGTTCTACAGCTTGGGCGGCGCCTTCATCGCCATCGCCCTCATCGTCATGATCTGGCAGAGCCGGCGGCGGATTGCCGCGGCCATCCTCCCGGCGGATGCCGAGGCCGGTCAAAACGACCTGCGGGCCGCGTTCGCGCGCTCCTGGCATTACCTGGCGAGTGGATACGTGCTCTTGATGGGCGTTTACTGGATCGCGGATGTCCTCTCGGGGGGGAAGGCCACGATTCTCAACCTGATCCTCAGCCTCTTCGTGATCCCGATCTTCATCGGCCTGGACCGGTGGGGGCTGCGGCTTCTCAGGCTCGCCTCCGGCGAGATGACACAGGTCGCCGACTTGAGCGGCGAGCAGGTGCGGGAAGTCCCGCCCCTCGGCGAGCAGAACAAGATCCGGCAATTCGCGCCGTTGATCCGGAAGCTCTACCAGCTGATGCTATCCGCGTTTCTGTTCTTTCTGGTGCTGCGGCTGTGGGGGGTGGATGTGGCCGTCGGGAGGATGTTCACCTCCCACGTGCTGGGCATCGTGGTGACCTTGCTGCTGGGGTTCATCACCTGGGAGTTCATCAAGGCCCGCATCGACAGCCGCTTGCGGCAGGAAATCCCCGAAGTCGATGACGACCATGAACAGGGCGGCGCCGGAGGCTCCCGTGTCGGGACCCTGCTGATTCTCTTCCGCAAGTTCGTCGCGGCGACGTTGTTCGTGATCGTCTCCCTGATCGTACTCTCCGCCCTCGGGGTGAACATCGGCCCACTGATCGCCGGGGCCGGGGTGATCGGTCTCGCCATCGGGTTCGGTGCGCAGACCCTGGTGCGGGACATCATCGCCGGGGTCTTTTTCCTGATCGACGACTCGTTCCGGGTCGGGGACTACGTGGAGTCGGCCGGCATCAAAGGCACCGTCGAGAAGGTCTCGCTGCGTTCCCTCAAGCTGCGCCACCCCCGCGGCATGGTGTACACCGTACCCTTCGGCTCTTTGAAATCGATCACCAACTTCAGCCGAGACTACACCATCATGAAGCTGGACTTCCGGGTGCGCCTGGACACCGACCTGGAGGCGGTGCGTAAAATCATCAAGAAGATCAACAAGAACCTCCGCAAAAACGAAGAATTCAACCGCGCCATGCTCGATGACCTCAAGTCCCAGGGAGTCAAGGAGTTCCAGGACTCGGCCATGATTCTGAGGGTCAAGTTCAAGACGGTTCCCGGAGAACAATTTGCCATCCGCAAAGAGGTCTACCGGATGATCCAGGAGGAGTTCCGCGCGGCCGGCATCCAGTTTGCCCACCGGGACGTCACGGTCTACATCCCCCCGGAATCCCGGGAGCGGGCGAATGAGGCGCCTCCGTCGGCCGCGGCGGACCCATCGATTGATTCGCATCTTCGCCAGGCGGGAGCGGCCGCGGCCCTGGCCGTAATCCAGCAGGAAGACGAGGAGCGGGCGAAAGCCTTGGCGAAGGCCAAACCGAAAGAGGTTTAAAAAAGGCGCCGGGGAATTCCATAGCGATAAGCGATTTCCCGCTGATCGGGGAAAGGACAGGAACATCGTGCAGCCGAACCTTAAAACCGCCCCTGGACATCGCCGCACGCCGCCTGCGGCGTGGAAGCGGTCGTCACCGGTGGACTCCCAAGCGATCAGTCCGCCCGGCGTCGCTCCTGTTCCCCGGGTTCGCACGCTGCCGGTGAAGGATTGTCCGGTTGCTCGTGCATCCGTTGGCGATTGGGTACGCATCCATGCACCCAGCAATCTCCCGAATAGCCGGCTGTCGCACGGCGAGACGGCGATGAACGATCAACTCGGTCTTCAGCGGTGCCTGGCTTTCCATGGGGGCGTTGTCGAAGCCGTTCCCGGTTCCGCCCATAAAAGACTTGGTCCCCTGGCCTTTGCGCATCCGTCGATATTCGCGGGGGCCATAGCGGCTGCCCTTGTCCGAATGCCGCACAAACACCGTGAGCGGATGTTCCCGTCGCCTCTGCTCCGTCATCGCGTGCCGTGCTGCGACTTCCGGGCAAAAGACGAGGCCGTTTTGTTTAAGATGTCGCGCTCCATCCGCACCGGGACCGCCTCTCGCTTGACCCATGCCAGATCACGCTTCACATCCGTCAGCGGCCGGTGGCTTTTCCCGACTCCCTTCTGCTTGCCGGCTTTGAAAGCCCGCAGCCGGTTCTCCAGCGCCGATTTAGGCAGACTCCACCGCATTTCCGCTTCACCTGCCGAAAGGCCGCCTTCGGGAACAAGCCGTATCGCCTCCAAACGAAACTCCCTCGTGTTCTTGCGGTATGGAGCCCTTTCCATGCTGACACCTCCGCCTGTTGGCGATCATCAACGCTGATGCCCCTTTTTTCCCAGCTCACCCCAGAAGCCATTTAGAAGGAGAAGCAGATGAGCCGAGTTGCCCATATCGCGGTTGTGGCGGTCATCGGCTTGGTGATGGCCATTCCGGCGGGTGCACAGGATGACGACCAGGCGGCGGAACTGGCCAAGAAGCTTGCGAACCCGATCGCCAATCTCATCAGTGTGCCCCTGCAATACAATTACGACCGGAACTACGGGCCAAATGACGACGGCCGCGTCCATCGGCTGAACATCCAGCCTGTCATACCCTTCGCGCTCAACGATCGGTGGAACCTGATCACGCGGACGATCGTTCCGCTCATTGACCAGCAGGACGTTCCCCAGGGGGGGGTGAACAAGACCGGCCTTGGCGACATTACGGCCAGCCAGTTCTTATCGCCCAAAGAACCGACCGAACACGGCCTGATTTGGGGTGCGGGACCGGTTTTTCTTCTGCCGACGGCCTCCGATGAAACCCTCGGCGGCGAGAAATGGGGATTGGGGCCGACGGGGGTCGTGCTGCGACAGAAAGGGGCGTGGACAGTCGGTGTGCTGGCCAACCACATTTGGTCCTTTGCCGGCGATGATGATCGCGACGGCATCAACGCGACCTTTCTGCAGCCGTTTCTAAGCTACATCACGCGGACCAAGACCACGTTTTCGATTGGTACGGAGTCCACCTACGATTGGAAAGCCGAGCAATGGTCCGTCCCGGTGATCGCCCAGGTGGGGCAACTGTTTCGGATCGGACCGCAGATCCTCCAGTTGGCGGCGGGGGTGAAATACTGGGCCGACTCGCCGGATAACGGACCCGAGGGCTGGGGCGTTCGGGTGCAGTTGACGTTCTTGTTCCCGAAATAGAGCGGCCGTGAACAGGCAAAGAGGATCTGGGTGATGAAATCAAAAACGCTTCTTCCCTCGTGGATGGCGTCGATTTTCGCGGTGGTCATCGCGGCGGCGCCGGCAAAAGCACAGGCCGGCGATGCAACGTCTTTGCTAAAGGCCATGTCGGACTATGTCGGCAGCCAGAAGACCATCGAGCTTTCGTTTGACAGCGATATCGAGGTCATCACGCCGCAGCTGGAGAAACTTCAGTTCACCAATTCCGGCGATGTCCTGTTGACCCGGCCGGACAAGCTGCGCGCGCACCGGGTGGGCGGCTATGCGGACGTGGCCCTGGTCTTCGACGGCAAGACCGTCAGCATCTACAGCCAGGGAGCCAACGGCTACACCCGCTTCGAAGCGCCCGGCACCGTGGATCAGTTGATCGAAGCCCTAAGACAGGGGCATGGCGTCGCGCTGCCTGGGGCCGATCTTCTGCTGGCCAATTCGTACGGCGCCCTTACGGCCGGGGTCAAAGAAGCGAAACACATCGGCCGCGGGGTCATCGACGGCGTGGAGTGTGAGCACCTTGCGTTTCGCAACTTCGACACGGACTGGCAGCTCTAGGTGGAGGCGGGGGCGGCGACCCATTCCGCGCAAACTCGTGATTACCCGCAAGACCTTTAACAGCGCGCCGCAATACACGCTGCGCGTCAAGAAATGGAAAACCGACGTCGCGACGGGGCCGGGTGCGTTCGCGTTCACCCCGCCGGCCGGCGCGCAACCCCTCAACCGTCATGACCTGATCGAACTCGACGAGCTGCCGCCGAGTGCGCCGGAAGGAGGAATGCGATGAACCGCATTGTTGTCAAATTCTTGCTCATGCTCGGGCTGATGGCTGCCGGATTGGCATGGAATGGCGACCTCCGGCCGGCGTCGATGGGCCTCCTATCCACCGCGGAGGCGGTTTTCGGTGCGCCGGCGACGCCGGTCAGCTATGCCGGCGTCGCCCGGCGTTCCACCGTCGGAGCCGGGGCGCCCGGGGTGGGGGTTGCACCCGGCATTTTGGGTGGGCCGGTGAACCGAGTCGGGGTGCGCTGAGCCTGCCCGCGCCGCTCAGCGAAAGGAGACGGTATGCCGAAAATCGAACATTGCCCGCGCAGTCGCCTGATCGTTGGGGTCGTGTCCCTGATGATCGCGCTGCTGCCCCGGATGGCGATCGGGCAGTCTGCGGCCATCGATCCTGAAGCCGAGAAGCTGCTGAAGGCCTCCACCGCGTGCCTTGCAGGCCAGAAGCGATTCAGCGTCGCCACGCGCAGTACGATTGAAATCGTGCTCGCATCGGGCCAGAAACTTCAGTTCGACCATGCCGCGATCTTGTCGGTGCAGCGTCCGAACAAGCTCAAGGCCGAGCGCCGTGGCGACCTGGTGGACCAGGTGTTCACCTTCAACGGGAAAACGCTCACGCTCTACAATCCGAGCGAGAAGTATTATGCCCAGGTTGCGGCGCCGGGGACCCTGGAAGAGATGCTCGACTTTGCCCGGGAGTCGCTCGATATCATCGCCCCCGGGGGAGACCTCATCTACAAGAACGCCTTCGAGATCCTCATGCAGGATGTGACCTCCGGGTTCGTGGTCGGCAAGGGGGTCGTCGAGGGGGCGCGCTGCGACCACCTCGCCTTTCGATCCCCAGGCGTGGACTGGCAGATCTGGATCCAGGAAGGCAAGCGGCCGCTGCCGCGCAAGCTGGTCATCACTTCGACGGATGTGGCCGGCGGACCCCAGTTCGCGGTGGTCATGACGAAGTGGGATCTCGCGCCGAAGTTTGCTGAGGGGGCGTTCGACTTCACGCCACCGCAGGGTGCGAAGAAGATCGTGTTCCTGCCCGTGGGCGATCCCCAAGCCCGATAGACGCGAAGGAGATGGCGATGAAACACACATTGAGGCTGTTCGGGTTCGGGCTTTGCCTGCCCCTCCTGCTTCTCGTTGATGCTTCGCCGCTTGTGCCGCCCGGGACCATCGGATCCGTCCGTGAAGCTGCCGCCATCGTCGGCGCTCCCCTTACACCAGTATCCGCTGCCGGCGTGGCACGGCGAACGACACGCCGAACGGTTGCGGTGGCATCGACTGCGGCGGCTTCAACCACTGCGGCAGCCACAGCCCCCCAACCCGCACCGTCACAACCCCCACCGCCGCCGGCGCAGGCGCAAACCGGCGCGCCGCCCGTCGGCACCATGGTTCCGGAACTGCCGTCGGGGTGCGTTTCGAGCCCCAAGAACGGCATCGAGTACTACAATTGCGGAGGGGTGTATTACCGGCCGGCGTTTCAGGGCAACAACCTGGTGTACGTCGTGCAAAACCCGTAACGGGCGATGCCACCGCCCCTTGTCGCCCGACACCCATGGGTCTTTCGGAGCATGAGGCGAATCACCCGCAAAATACCATCCGTGGCCGTGCTGCTGGTCTCTATCGTTGCGGCCGCCGCGGCGGCAATGGCTCAGTCGCAGCCCAAAACCGGCGGCTATGTCGGCTCCCGCAGCTGCATCGAATGCCACGAGCGGTTCTACCGGCTCTGGTCGACATCGTTCCATGGCCTCGCCATGCAGCCTTACAGCCGTGAACTGGCCGCGGCCAAGCTCAGCCCGCAAAAACACGAGGTCGTGATCGGCAACTACCGTTACCGGGCCGATACCGCCGGGGCCGAAGGCTGGGTGCATGAAAACGGCCCGCAAGGCCGCAAGCGCTACAAGATCGAGCACGTGCTCGGCGGCAAGAACGTCTATTATTTTTTAACCCCGATGGAAAAGGGCCGGCTGCAGACCCTGCCTGTGGCCTACGACGTGCGCAGGAAAGAGTGGTTCGACATGGCGGCAAGCGGCATGCGCCACTTCCCGGGGAGACGGTCGGGGACCTCCGTCAGTTGGAAGGAGTGGCCCTACACCTTCAATACGGCCTGCCACAGCTGCCATGTCAGCCAACTGTCGGCCCACTACGACCTCAAGACCGACACCTATCGTACGGTTTGGCTCGAGCCCGGCATCAACTGCGAGACCTGCCACGGCCCTTCCGCGGAGCACAACCGGCTTTTCAAAGATCTGCCGAAGGACGCGCCTCCCCCGGCGGACCCGAAGATCATCAGCGTCAAAAATTTCACCCCGGCACAGCACAACGACTCCTGTTCCTCCTGTCACGCCAAGGCCTCGGCCGTGACCACAAGCTACCTGCCGGGGGAACCCTTTTTCGACCACTTCGATCTCGTCACGCTGGAGAATCCCGACTATTACCCCGACGGCCGCGACCTCGGGGAGAACTACACCTACACCTCGTGGTTGATGAGCCCCTGCGCGCAAAACAGCCCGCTAAACTGCATCACCTGCCACACCTCGAGCGGCCGCTACCGGTTTCAGTCCGCGGAGAAAGCCAACGATGCCTGCCTGCCCTGCCACCGGGATCATGTGGCCGACCCCACGGCCCACACCCACCATAAGGCCGACACTCCCGGCAGTCGGTGCGTCTCCTGCCACATGCCCATGACCGAGTTTGCGCGCATGCTCCGCAGCGACCACTCGATGCGGCCGCCGGCGCCGGCGGCCACCATCCGGTTCCAGTCGCCCAACGCCTGCAACGGCTGCCACGCGGACAAGACCCCCCAGTGGGCCGACCGGTGGGTGCGCAAATGGCGCAGCCGCGATTACCAAGCGCCGATCCTGCATCGCGCCGAGCTCATCGAGGCGGCACGCAAGAGGGATTGGTCGCGCCTGCCGGAGATGCTCGAGGCCATCTCCGATAAAAACCGTGATGAGGTCACCGCCAACTCATTGATCCGGCTGCTGCGCTCTTGCGATGATGGGAGGGTCGCCCCCGCCGTGCTGGCCGCCATGAAAGACCCCTCGCCGCTCATTCGTGCCTCGGCGGCGGAATCATTGGGCATGCTGCCTTCGGCGGCAGGCGTGCAGGCCCTGGCGGCGGCGGCGAGCGACCGCTACCGCCTTGTGCGCGTCCGCGCCGCCCAGGCGCTTGCTGGAATTCCGGGCGTCACGTTGAGCGAACCGCACGCGTCGAACGCAAGGAAAGCGACGGAGGAGTACCTGGCCGCGATCATGGCCCGGCCGGATTTGTGGACCTCCCATTACAACCTGGGCAACTACTTCCTCAGCCGGCAGGACTACGCGTCGGCCGCATCGGCTTACGGCACCGCCATCCGGTTCGACCCGACCGAGATTCCGCCCCGAGTGAACCTTGCCATGGCCTATGCCCGCCAGGGGGACATCGCAAAGGCCGAGGAAGCGCTTCGCGGAGCCCTGGCGCGCGAGCCGAACAACGCCGAGGCGAACTTCAACATGGGGCTGCTCAAGGCCGAGACAAAGGATTGGGTGCAAGCGGAAAACCATCTGCGACGGGCGTTTGAATCCGACCCTCAAATGGCTCCGGCAGCCTACAATCTTTGCGTGTTGCTCGGTGAACGAGGCAGCGACGAAGCCCTTGGGTTCTGCCGCCGGGCCGCCGAGCTTCGGCCCCGAGAACCGAAATATGCCTGGACCTGCGCCTATTACCAAAACAAAAAGGGCGACCCGGCCGCCGCCACGGCAACGCTGGAGAGCCTTCTCAGCCGCCACCCGAGGTTTACGGACGGCTACCGGCTGCTGGCGGAGATCTACGCTCACACAGGGAAACACCGCAGCGTGGCAGAGCTCCTGAACCGGGCTACGGCAAACGGCTTCTTGAGTCCCCGCGATCGGGCAGCCATCGAAACGAAGCTTCGCCGTCCCGCACAAGAAAGGCCGCCGCCGCCAAAAAGCCATGAAACGCCAAGGTGACTTTTTCTGCGTCGTCTGTCTTCTCAAAAAGCAGGATTCGATCGAGGTTTCATGAAAGGGTCGAGACGCCGGGCACTTCGTATTGCCGCCGGTTTGTTGCGGCGGCAACGCCGGCTATTTCCGTCCGGTGCCGACGCTGTATTGCGTGCACGCCTAAGCCCGGATTTGAAGCTGGGGCCGGGCGCGGGCTCCTGTTGCGGTGATTCTCCGGACGGTCTTGACCCTCGTCGGAGAGCATCCGTCGACATGGACCGCCTGGGAATTGCTGCAAGGTTCAAGGTGAACGAAATGAAACCCGTGCTGCGGGAGGCAGCTGTTGATCGACTCCCCGTCGGAGAACGGACTGATCATTCGCTTCGATCCGAACGAATTCCGGTGGGGCCCGTTTCGCATGGAGAATTTCGTGGCCGCCTTTCGTCTCTCGCCGCGCGCGGCCCCCGCAATGATGATCGCCGGCCGGGAATCGGCTCGGCCCGGGTTGCCGGCCTGAACCACGGTCGGCGGAAACCGGAGACGGCCTTCACCCGAGTTCCCGTGGAGGTCAGGCAGACCCCCGCCCTGGCCCATACGCTGGAGGGGGCCCGATTGATGCGCTGGACCTCAAGGGGCTGCTCGCGTTAGGCCTCGAATTGCTCATGGGCAAGGCCCGATTCAAGGATACTGGGGTTCTCATGGCACCTTGCCGTCCGGGACGGATCCCTCTGGCGCTCGTCCATGGAACAGCCTCTCGCATGGCGCGGCGGGCGCAGAAGCCCCATGAAATCCTCAACGGCCGGGGGCCCTGGAATCGCTATCCGATCTGGCCGTTCACCGACCACACCGACAACCCCATGCGGTCCCCCGGCGGCATCCTCACGCAAGGGAGGGCTCCGCAGCGTGGTTCAGGAACTCGGCCTCGAGAGCCAGGATGACGCCCTGCCGAACAGGGCGGTTTCCGGCCACAGCCATGGAGGGCCGCCCACCCGGATGGCCGCCATCGAAAGCGGCGATCGTTTCTGGGATCGCGTTTCCAACGTCTCCATCGATCGGACCGACGTCTCGCCCGAATGGAGAGCGATCATGTGCTCTGCCGCCGTCATCCTCAAAACGCGGCGTCCTGTTCTTTTCCGTTGAGGCAATTTTCAGGTTGGCAGGTGAACCCCCATGGAGATGAAACAAGTCAGCGACAACCGCTTTGCGGTGCGGATCGAGAAGAACCGCGTGTGTGACGCCAACTCCGGCCACATCAACCGTGCCGAAGGTGTGGTGGTCGAAACCCCGTCGGACGTGGCCCCTGCCCGGCAGATGATCCGGCTGTTCAGCACCGTGTGGTCCGCCATGCCGAAACGCGTCATCAACACACACGAAGACGGGGACCACCTCCGGGGCGATCAACTCTTCGAGGGCGCGGAAATCATCGCTCACCGGTCGGTGCCCGAGCCTATGACGCACGTCGCCAATCCGCAGGAGACTCAGAAACTGCGGATCGAGTTCGGCCCCTACGGGGAGTGGCGCGCGCCGGCGAGGCTGTATAGGAACGTCGAACGGGCGTGTCGTGAGTTCCGCAACGCCCCCCCTGACGCCCCTTGGAACACGCTAGCCACCTTGGAGTTCGCCGGCGGGTTCTGCCTGACGAAAGGCCTGGCCAACGGCAACCCGCTCGGGCCGTACCTGTTCAAGCCCGATGAGGTTGGGATCCGTACAACCTCGGGGCGACGGTTGTGGGGAATGGGCACGTCAAAGTACCGGGGGTCGACATCCGAGATCAGCCGCAAGGCCGAAGACGTGTTTGCGTGGCTGGGGTTCATGGCTCCACTCAAGCCCGGCACCGTGACAGGCTTCGGCACCATCCCCGATGGTACCGGCCTTGACCAGGACCACTTCATCGACCCGGGTGCCGCGAGCGGCTCGGGACCCTCCGCTGCCGCTTCGCCGAGCCGACCGGCAAGCCGCTGCCCAGCCGCCGGCCGGTCCGGCCGAGAATGCAAAAATACCACATGAGCGCAGGATGAGGAGAGAGCCTATGAAACGAATATCCGTCCCTATGGTCATCGGTCTTCTCGCGGCGCTGTTCGCCGTGGCGCCTTCGGTGCAGGCGCAGCAGGCGAAGAAGCCGAACATCGTTATCATCCTTGGCGACGACCTGGGGTTCGCCGACATGGGGGCGTTCGGCAGCGAAATCAAAACGCCGAACCTCGACGCGCTGGCGAACGAGGGCGTGCGCTTCACGAACTTCTACACGCACGCGAGTTGCTCACCCACGCGATCGATGCTGCTCAGCGGTGTCGATACCCACCTGAATGGCCTGGGCAACATGGACGAGTGGATTGCGCCCAATCAGCGGGTCGTGGACGGCTACGAAGGCTATCTCAACAACCGGGTGGTCACGCTGCCGCAGCTGCTCAAGGAGGCCGGGTATCACACCTACATGGTCGGCAAGTGGCACCTGGGCAAGGCGCCCGACCAGATCCCGGCGGCGCGCGGCTTCGAGCGTGACTTTTCGCTGCTCGACGGCGGCGGCAGTTACTGGGACATGACGAACATCACCGCCGCCGTGCCGAAGTCGCTCTACACCGAGGATGGCCGCTACCTGACCAAGCTTCCCGAGGACTACTACGCGACCAAGACCTACACCGACAAGCTGATCAGCTTCATCGACGCCAACCGGGGAAGTGGCAAGCCCTTCTTCGCCTACGTGGCGCACCAGGCGCCGCACGACCCGTACCACCTGCCGCGGGACTGGCGCAACCGGCATCCCCGCGAGTACGACAAGGGCTGGGACGAGGTGCGCCAGGAGCGGCTGAAGCGGCAGGTCGAGATGGGCATCATGCCGGCCGGCACCGAGCTTGCCGAACGGATGTGGTTCATTCCCGATCCGATCGTGCTTGCCCCCGCAAGCCGCTACATCCTCGGCAAGAAGATGGAACTCTACGCCGGCATGGTGGAGAACATGGACCACCACATCGGCCGGCTCATCGAACACCTGAAGAAGATCGGCGAGTACGAGAACACGATCTTCATTGTGTTCGGCGACAACGGCGCCGAGGGCACCGACCTTTTCAGGATGATCGCGGGTTCCCCGGGTACGCGCGACAACCTCTTCGCGGCGATCCAGTGGTCGCAGACCCATCCCAAGGCGTGGGGCGACCCGGGCACCTGGGTCGGCTATGGCCCGATGTGGGCGCAGGTGTCGATGACCCCCTTCAGCCAGTTCAAGGGCTGGCTGGCCGAGGGCGGCATCCGCAACGCGCTCATCGTCAGCGGACCGGCCGTGAAGCGGGCCAAGGGCAGCATCGACCACGGCCTCATGCACGTCGCCGACATCATGCCGACGCTGCTCGAGATCGCCGGCGCCGAGTACCCGAAGACCCACGAGGGACGCGAAGTTCCCAAACTCATCGGCAAGTCGTGGAATCCGGTGCTGGCAGGCAAGACGGAGTCGCCGCGCACCGACGAGGACTATCTCGCTTGGGAACTCTTCGGCAACCGCGCGGTACGCCAGGGCGACTGGAAGCTGCGCTGGCAGTTCAAGCCGTACGGCAAGGGCGACTGGGAGCTGTTCAACCTCGCCAAGGATCCCGCCGAGCGCAAGGATCTCGCCGCACAGCATCCCGACAAGGTGAAGGCCATGCTCGCGGCCTGGGAAAGCTACGTCGAGGCCAACAACGTGATCCTGCCGAGCCGCGGGCCGTACGATACCCTGGAAAAGGACATGCCGCAACGGGTTACGGTCCATCCGGGCTTCCCGCCGCTGATCTACAAGCGGCAGTTCGTGCCGCCCAAGGACATGCTGGCTGACCCTAAGCCCTGAGCGTTGCCGATCCGAGAACAGATCAGGAAGGACGGAAATCTCTTGAAACGAAACGGAGGTCCCATGAAACCGGTAGCCTGGATGTGGTTGGTCGTCGCAACGATGCTCGCCATGGGCGCGCTCTGCCCGCAGCAGACTCTGGCCCAGGTCCCAGCGCGCTTCTACTGGGATTCTCTGTCGGATGCGAATGCGGTGCCGGTCATCGTCAACTCGATGAGCGGCAACACGAATCCCTTCGATCCTTCTCATACCGTGACGCCGGGGGCGAACTTCGATGCCACATTGGCCCTGGTGGGTTATGCGCGCACCTTTTCCCTGTTCGATCGCGCGGCCATGGCTGCGGTCCTCGTGCCCATGGGGCGGATCTCGGGTGAAGCCAACGTGGCCGGCAGGACCTTCAACCAGTCGGCCAGCGGGTTCGGCGACCCGATGCTCGAGTTCAAAATCAATGTCCTCGGCCCGCCGGCGCAAAAGAACATCCCCGACCTTCTAAGCTATGAGCCGGGGTTCTCGGTCAACCTGCTCGCCGACCTGGCGATCCCGATCGGCGAGTACGACAACGACCAGCCTCTGAATATCGGGCAGAACCGCTGGTATGGGCGCCTCGGCGTACCCACCATTCTTCAAATCGGCCCCTGGGTGCCGGGCCGGCGCATGACCTTTGAACTTTTGCCCGCCGTGTGGTTCTTCGGCAAAAACGACGACTATGTCGGGCAAACCTTGGAAACCGATCCCTTGTTCCAGATGGACGCGCACCTGACGCGCGACCTGACCGAGCGCTTCTGGGGGTCGATCGACGGCGCCTGGTACTACGGCGGCAAGGCGACCATCAACGATGTCCCGGGAGAGAAGCTCAACAACCTCGGCTTCGGAATCACTCTCGGGTACACCATCAACGACAACCTGAACCTCACCGTCGGCTACAAGTCGACCGTCAACGACAGCGATCCCGGGGACCTTCGCATGGACAGTTTCATGGTCACGCTTGTCTTCGGGTGGCACCCACTCATCGAAGGCATGAGACGGCTGAAAGAAGAGAAGTAGCCCGGCATTGGCCAATGCAACGGCCGATGGCCCGTTGTCAAAACTCAATGTGCAGGCATTGGCGCAAGAGGGAAGGACGGAAAAGGAGGCGGCGATGATGGGACTCTACGACATTAAACGGATGTTCGGAATCCTGCTGGCGGGGTGTTTGCTGGCGGGGTGCTTTGTGCCGCTTATTTACGGGGGCTACAAGCTCTACGAGAGCTCGACCCACGTGGGGGTCGCCATCAACGTCAACAAACCAGCTCCCGAGGTTTACGCCGCCGTCATCCAGTCCATCGAAAAGAAAAAAGTGTATACGATTATGAACCGCGACGACAAGAAAATGGTCATCTCGGCCCGGTCGATCGAACAGAAGGAGATTGAGGGGACGGTGACAGTCTGCGAGTTGACACCGGACTCGTCCCGACTCGACATCGTCATGGACAAAACCAAGGGACTCGATCCCAAGGTGCAGCAGCAGGCCCTTGTGAATAGCGTGATGGCAGTCTGCTCGGAGTTAGGCATGGAGTGCACCGAGCAGAAGAAGTGACGATCGGCAGCGATCATCTCCGGGCGGTGGGGAAGCAGGACACGCTTTTCCCGCACATCGCGTGTCCCACACTTCCGCTCTTCCCCGCGGCAGCGCCATGCCAATGATCCATTGCCAAACCGGGGTTGGGAAAAGGGCTCAATGATGGCGATCCGGTCACCGGGGGATGTGGAAAACCCAATTTTTTTCAACTTAGTCCAAGGATGCGGAGGCGGTTTTGATCTGCCTGGATGAGGCAGCATGCCAAAAAGAGCACTAGGGTCGGCCGTTGCGGTATCTTCTGCAGTTCATACGTCGGATGTGCGAAGCGGGGGCGTCAACTCCTTCGGCTTCCACGCCATCCGGCATCTCACGGCTTCAATTGTTCACCGCTAGGGCTATGAACTCGCCGCCATCCAGGCCATTTTGCCGCATCACCGCCCGAACACGACCGAGAGATACCCGAGGAGCATCAGCCCGGAACGAGTTGGGAAGGTCATTGAAGACCTGTCCTGGGAAAAGTCCGGTGAAGTGGTTCCGTTCCGGCACCGGCCGCAGAGGATGGCTCTGACTAATCTTCGGGAATAAAAAAGCCGTCTGGGGAGCCGTCAACCCCCCAAACGGCAGGTGCAAAGAGCGTTGCAGCAGCTTCGCTCTTTGTTTTTATTGGTGGTCCCAACGGGACTCGAACCCGTGTTACCGACGTGAGAGGGACCCAACACTTTTTAGATTTTCTATATATTTCAAGTAAATGCAATAATTCAAAAAAGTTACTGAGTGAGAATTTGCGGGAATTTACAAGGTAAAATTGGCAAAAACCAGAAAAAGTTACACCCTTTTCACTCAGTTTTTCACTCAGTAGACCCCCTCATTGCGCATTTCTATTTCTCATGCCCCCCTCAAGACTCCCCCTTGACTTGGCTTATCATGTATTGTATACTACACAATATGGTTAACGCTCTTGGTAAATTTATACGCGAGAAGCGAGAAGCGCTCAGGCAGAATGACCGCCGTTACACGCTGCGCCAGGTAGCTGGTCATATTGGCGTTGAACCGTCCTATCTCAGCAAGATCGAGCGTGGGGAAACCAGCGCCTATTTGACCGAGGAAAAAATCCGACTGCTGGCGGATTATCTGAATGAGGACCCTGACGTTCTGCTGGCGCTAAGTGGCAAGATTTCCCAGGATGTTCAGGAGATCATCAGGAAGCGCCCTCAGTTGTTCGCCCAGCTCATTCGGGATTTAAAACGTATGCCCGACCAGGCAATTTTAAGGATAGTTAGGGAAGTCCGAGACGGCAACTGGTGAAATAAGGAGATTGACGATGATAGAGCTCAACCATGATTCCCTGGTGTTCACATTCCCCGAAGTCCATCCCGATGCAAAACTTTCAATCGATTTTCAACGAACCCTGCGGATACCAGACGATGGCAAGGACTACCCCCTGCCCCCTGGTCTTGGACGCTTTCCGCTTCGGCATGTAGATGACTTCTCAAAAACTGTGCCGGCAAAATGGATTGAGCACGGCGGAGTGATGTTGCCCATGTATCAATCGGAAGCGCTGTGGTTGAATTTCAGCTCGGAATATATTGACGGTCACGACACCACCTACCCCTTTGTCATCAAGGTGGCCACCGGGAAGATTAACGCCGTTACCGGGAAGGACTGGACAGACTGGCTCCAACGCGATCCGCAGGATTACATGGTATCGACGGAACAACCTTGGTTAGATGGGTATTGCATCGAGAAGGGTGTCATACGCCAGTTTGTTGCGATGCCCTTGGGCACAGGATACAGCGCCGAGGAACAGATCACCGGCAAGACAGAGCACGGAGGCATTCAAATAGTAGTCTATCCCATGAAGCGGGACATCTTCGAAAAGCGGTTCCCGAAGGTAGAGCGTGTAGCTGAGGATCTCGAATATGATATGGAGCGTGTTCCCTGTTTAATGGAATCGGCGCCTTGTTTTGATATGGGCCTTGCTCCCGGTGGTCGCATGAAACAGGAAATCTACGAAGACCCATTTGATCTTAACGATTGGGAGATGGATCACCGGAGCCGCTGCTTCGTTCATATCGCAAACTCCCTTGTCTGGAGGGCCATAACCAGCGATTCCCCACCGACCGTTCCCTTCACCGCCAAGGAATACACCAAACATGGTTTGCCCTGGTTTGAATATTACAGCGACAACTCGAGTTCCCTTAACGGTTCCGGCATCCTCAAGGGTTTGAAAAGCGTGATGCAAATGGGACAGGAGAAGAAAGACAAACCGCTGCCAGAGAATGAGAGCGTCACGCCGAAGAAAATTGTGGAACTGCGAAAGGGTTTAAAGAAGAGCGAGGTCAGGGAGGGAACTTTCTAAATTCAACACAGAGAGGCACTATGCAGATCGGGCCTTATCATTCACATGAAATGGTGCTGTGTTCTGCGGATGCTGGTCCACCATCCCAAAGAAACGTTCCGGGTCAAGCTCAATTTTTCTTTCCCAAGGGCAAATGGGTCGGAACCTTGAGAAACGCAGCGACAAGGTTAAGCTGTGATTTTTTTATCCTCACCACCCAACATGGCCTTGTGGAGCCAAACCAAATGATCACCCCTTACGACTTACACATCAATGAGCACCGTCAGGAAGTCATAGAAAGATGGATGGCAACCATACCGCCCTTAATGCAAAGCGCCCAATACAAATTGATGATTTTTTATGCTGGTGGATGCCCAGATGAATTGGTTGAGGTCGCGTTGCCGATTCTGAGACAGCACGGCGTTGCCCTATTAACTTTTGGCAAACCAAATATGTTTGATGTGAACAAGGTTGAGCCAATTTGGGACATGTTGATGAAGGGAACAACAGACGAGGAGATCAAATCAATCCTTAAGGTTCCAAAGCGGTTCAGATATTATCCGGTAAATAATAGTTAAGAATCTTAATAGTTATGTTGAGGAAGTTATTAAAACCAAATTATAAACTATACCTTGCACAAATAAATTTTGATAAGGATTTTTGAGTGGCAAATATTTTGTTGCTTGAATTTTTGAGGTGGATGGAGAAGTGTGAGCCACAACTCCATCCATTGGTTCATTTATTATTCGACCTTTTGAAGCACCTCAGAAAACAAAGCGTTTGATTGAATACTTTCCAGAATTTCATAATCATATAGATTGATTGGGCCACCAATTTTTTTATCAATGAGTTGTTCAAGATATTCTTTTAATTTTGGTCTTTGTAACGAGTTTACCTGATTAAGCGGTTTTTGAGGCCTCTGTTGTTTTAATTCTTGCAAAATAAAGCGGATTCCTCTTTCTTAGAGTTGGGCAAAACCTTAAGAAAAGGAGGAATCCGTTGGGCGAGATCGCGATGGATCTGCGCTTGGTGTTTACGATACCAAGCCGGAAGCTGACAATCAAGGGTCTGGTGGCGGGGGTGAAGGAAGCTGCCCCTGAGGTTCTGAAAACGATGATGACCACGCTCTTGGAGGCCGTCGAGGAGCAGGCGGTTTTGCGGCAGATTGAAAAAGACCCGCAGCGCTACCGCAAAAATGGCCATCAGAGCAAGCCGCGCCAGTTCAGCTGTTCGATGTGCGATGTTTCGTACCGCTTCGCCCAGCTCAAAGATTGTAAAACGGGCCGCAGCCTGACGCCGCTGGTCAAGGCGCTGGCGATCCCCGAGCAGGTGCGGTTTCTGGATGAGGCGCTGGAGCCCGGCATCGGTCTTTGTGTGCATGGTTCCTACCGGCGCGCGGCGGCGGAGGTTGAGCGCATCGGCGGGCAGACGATGAGCCACAGCACGATTCACCGCCGGCTGCAGGAGTTTGCCGGCAGCCACGCGCCGTTTGAGGACCTCAAGGAGCGCCCCTTTGTTTGGCTGCTGGTGGGACGGCACCAAGGTGCATTTGCAAGGGCAAAAGGGAAAAGACCTTGGCCAGGCGCAGATGCGTGTCAACCGACATCTAATTTTGACCCCTTTTGGTCATCGAAAAATGACCCCCACCTGTTCATGACGGTTCGATTTCGGGTTCCCGGATCAGCCCGGCCTTGACCTTCTCCTTGAGCCGGT
>Ga0209381_1002636_pt1 | contig 21556 bp, 13 predicted proteins | sample DewCreD2012metaG_FD_184111 | JGI IMG/M metagenome (GOLD analysis project Ga0209381, IMG submission 184111) | Hot spring sediment bacterial and archeal communities from British Columbia, Canada, to study Microbial Dark Matter (Phase II) - Dewar... ...
TCAGGCCGGCCGCCTCTTGACAGGCCGGCCGGCCCGATGTATACAGGTAAGCAGGCAGCGACGCTACGCCGCGTCGCTCGCTCCGCGCGTTGCGACGCCGGTTGGCCCGCGCTCGACATCGCCGCTTGGCCCGCGTGTGCCGTCGCTGCTCTGCCCGCGCGTCGCGCCGCTGCTTGGCCCGCGCGTGGCGCCGCTGCTTCGCCGACGCCGCACCTCGAAGGAAAGCCGCGACTTGTGCTTCGGTCCCCGCTTTCCCATGATACACAAAGGGACGACAGGTGGAGCCACGATGACCATGGCGCGACGGACAGCAACGCTTGCAGCGCTGGGCGGTTTGCTTGCCATGAGCGCCCGCGCACAAGTTGACCTGACCGATGCCCAGACGCCCTGGCGAGCGTGGCTGGTGACTGCCGGCCCGGTCGTGCGGGAGAATGGGGAGCTGAAGTGGCGGGGCGGGGACCGGAGGGTCACGGCTTTTGATCCGGCCAAGGCCGATCCGAGCGTGCACCGGACCTCGCCAATGCCGCCGGCGGACTGGGCGACGGCGGACTTCGACGACCACTGTTGGCCGCGATACCAGGGGGACCTGGCCGACTTCCTCGGCGGGTGGGGCGTGGAGGTGCCCAACCCCGACCGCGGCCCCTGGCCGGCCCTGCTGTGCCTGCGGACATGTTTCGGAATTGCCGACCCGGCCAAGGCGACCGACCTGAAGCTCACCATCGTCTGCCTTGGCGGCGCTGTGGCCTATGTGAACGGCCAAGAGGCCGGCCGCGGGCACATGCCACAGGGGGAGATCGCGCCACTGACCCCGGCCGACGACTACCCGCTCGAGGCTTACACCACGGACGACGGCAAGACGCCTCTGCCCATCCTCGCCGCCCCCAAGCGCGGCGGAACGCCGCAGCCAGACCCAAAGTGGCTCGCACGCTACGACAAGCGCATCCGCACCATCACCATGGACGTCCCGGCGCGACTGCTGGTCAAGGGGCGAAACGTCCTGGCCATCGCCCTGCACCGAGCCGCCATCGCGGGGCCGTTCGAGCGCAGCGGATGGGGCCACGTGGGCTTCCGCGACGCCAGGCTCACGAGCGCGAGCGGCGCGGGGGTCATCCCTTACGCCGAGGCACTCAAGGGCACTCGCGTGTGGAGCGCGAGCGCGGTGGACCAGGTGACGGAGACGCCGCCGGCGAGCTCGCTGATCCATAGGAGCTGGTTCTGGACCCTCTACTGGGGCCGCGGGATGCCGGTCAAGGGGGTGCAGCAGGGCAATCCCTTCGATCCGGTCCTTCCCGTGAAGCTCACGATGCCGCGCAACGGGGTAGGGAGCGGGCAGGCGGTGCTTTCAGACCCCGAGGGGCTGCGGGGCATCACGGCCTCGCTCGGGCCACTGAAGGGGCCCGGGGGAGCCATCCTGCCGGCCGAGCGGGTGCAGATTCGCTTCGCGGTTCAGCACCCGGGCGTTCACTACTGCGACGCCCTGATGGAGAGGCCGCCGGAGGGAGCAAAGACCGTCCCCGTTTGGCTGATCATCCAGGCGCCGAAGGACCAGGCGCCGGGCTGGTACACCTCGGCCTTGAGCCTGGAGGCGAACGGAAAGAGGTTCAGCGTCCCCGTCCAGGTGCTCGTCAGCGGGCTGACGCTGCCCGATGCGAAGGACTTCTCGTCGTCGGTCGGGCTGACGCACTCGCCGGAGACGCTGGCCGCGCACTACAAGGTGGAGATGTGGTCGGAGGCGCATCTGAGGCTGATGGAGAAGACGTTCGCCCTCATGGGCCAGGTGGGCAACGACGTCGTCCACGTCCCCATTCTCGTCTCGGGCGTCGGCGGCACCGGGAAGAGCGGGACGAACTTCAACTGGCAACCTCTGATCCGCTGGGTCAAGACGCCGCAGGGGCTCAAGCCTGACCTGAGCATCCTTGAGAAGTACCTCGATGCCTACGTGAGGCACTGTGCGCCGCCGCGTGCGATAAGCCTCTACATCTGGGGCGCGTCGTCCGCCAAGGAGCACGCCGACGCCTACGAGAACCGCCGCATCCCCACGCGGGAGAACGTGAAGTACGCGCCGCCACTCGTCGAGGTGTTCGACCCCCAGAGCGGCACGGCGTCGAAGCAACAGGTTCCGGCGATCGGCGACGAGGGGAGCGAGCAGTTCTGGAAGCCGTTGCTTGAAGCTGTTCGTGCGGCCGTGACCAGGCGCGGCTGGTCCGAGCGGGTCATAATGCTGGCCCTTGGCGGCGATATTCGGCCGGGGCAGAAGACCGCCGAGCTGGTGAAGCGCTGGGCGCCTTACGCCCGATGGGACTTCCTGTCGCACTTCAGCGGGGACCCCGCCCCCCGCGACGGCAAGATGATCGCCACTGGGGGCATGGAGGTTGGGATGATGGAGTGGCCGCGGAGCGCCGCGTCGCTGCGGCTGGCCGATTTCGAGGAGCGCGTGAGGAAGCCCTACGATTTTCTCGAGCTGCCGACCGACCGCTGGCAGCACCAGGAGTACTCGCCGCCGCTGGTCTTCCGCACCATGACCGCGAACTGGGGGAACATCGGGCGGGTCGGGCTCGACTTCTGGCAGGCCAGGGCCGGCAAGGGCGCGCCCAGGAGCAGCTCGTTCTTCTCCCACGTCGAGGCCCTAACAGTCCCAGGCCCTGACGGCCCGGTGCCCACCGTGCGCTTTCAGATGCTCCGCGAGGGGGTGCAGGATTCGGAGATCAAGGCGGCCATCGTCCGCGCCTATCTGAAGCTGCCCGAAGCGGAGCGCAAGCCGCACCAAGCGCTCCTGGAGGAGCTCCTGGCGCGGATGGGCTGGGGCAGCCCCTTCTTCCTCAGCCAGAGCGAGCTGGCCTACGACTGGCCGGGCTACGTCGCCAGGCTCCACCTGGCGGCGGCCGAGCTTGCCGGCGCCAGGACCCCGGCGGCCTGGGACCAGCCGCCGGCCGCCGGCCCCGAACCAAGGAGGTGAACGTTGGGTCTCGGCGGCCTTCTTGTTGCGGCGCTCGCGCTTGCCACACCAGGGATAATCAACCCGCGGTTCACCCCGGCCGACCTCGTCCGCACGTCGGCCCGCGTGCTCGTGCTCAGGGTGAGCGCTCCCAAGGAGAAGGCCCTCATGGCCGAAGTGGTGGAGACGCTCAAGGGCGCGGCCCTCCCCCACAAGGCGCTGAAGCTGGAGGTGTGCGAGGACGCGGAGGTTTCCGAGGACGACCTCGCGGCCCCCTTCGGCGCAAGAGCCGTGGCCACGGGGCTCCTGGTGCTTTCGCCCGGCGACGAGAAGGACGGCGGCGGGCTCGCGGGCGCGCTCCAGATTGACACCCAGTGGTTCGCCATCGCGCAGCGGCAGGGCAAGTGGTTGCTGGACAAGGACACGCAGGACCTCTTCGCGGTGTGGGCGGGCAGCGCCCGCCAGCTCGCCGAGGCCGCGCGCTACGTCCTTGCCGAGCACTCCGCCACCTTCCCCGTCCGCTCCGACATCACGTGGGGCGGCGACGCGCTCCTGGGCACGCTAGCGGGCAGGGCCAATGGCTGCCTGGCACTCGACCTCGGCGAGCCCATCGGCCCCTGCGTCGTAGTCCTCTCGGACGCCGGCGACCGGGTCTACCAGGCCGCATCGAGGGGCGGGGCGCCGGCCGACATCACCGAGAAGGTGAAGCTGGGGACGAGGTCGAAGCTCATGGCCGCCGGCGACTTCGACGGCGATGGGCGCCTCGACATTGCGAGCTGGGACGGCGCGGCCATCCGCCTGGCGCGGCAGACCGCCCCAGGCACCTTCGGCGTCGCCTCGCCCGCCGCCGAAGCGACCGATTGCCTCTCGCTGGATGCCGTGGACGGCGGCGTGGTCGCCGGCACGCCGCGAGGCCCGCTGCTCTTCCCCTCGGTAAACCCCGCCGCTTACGCCGCGCGAGGCGCGCCCCTCGCCCCCGAGCCGAAGTCGCTGGGCGACCTCGGGCCGGGCGGCCCGTGCGTGGCGGCGGACCTCGACGGCGACGGCCATTGCGACGTCATCCAGCTCCACGACAAGGGCGTCGCGTTCTATGCGGGCGTGGGGCGGGGCAAGTTCAAGGCGCCCGCAAGGTTCGCCCTTCCCCTGCCCAAGGCGGCCCGCGCCGCCGTTTGCGGCGATTACGATGCCGACGGACGACTCGACCTCGTGGCCGTCGGCGACGACGGCCTCGCTCTCCTGAGCCGCACGCCCGAGGGTCTCTGGGAAAACGCGACCCACGCGACGGGCGAGTTGGCCTACCACGGCAACGCCAATCAGCCGCGCGTGGCCGCCGCCGCGCCCTGCGACATCAACGGCGACGGCCGCCAGGGCGTGGCCCTCTTCTACCCCGACCGCCCCCCGATGCTGTTCTTCAACCGCGGCTTCGCCTGCTTCGGCCTCGCACGCGAGCTGGAGCTGTCGGGCGCCGGCGCCGCAGTGCCCGACGGCCCCTTGGACCCGACCGCCGCGCCTCCCCAGCCCAAGCTCAAGGGGGCGGAGGCCCTCCAGCGCGGCCAGGCCGCGGGAACCGTCCTGGACCTCAACGGCGACTGCATCCCTGATCTGCTCGCCGTGACGCCGCAGGGGGAGGTCTGGGCGCTCTTCGGCAAGGCGGGGGACCGCGAGGCCCTGAACCTCACGGTGGCCCTGCCGCCCGGAGCCGGCGGCCCGGTGACGCTCGGCGTCTCGCGCGACAAGCGCCGCATGGCTACACACGTCCTGAGGCCGGGCGTGCCGGCCACCATTGGGATTAAGGAGCCAGGCCCAGTGCTGCTGGAGTGGGCGGGGGCCGACGGCAAGCCGCAGCAGCGCGAGGTCACTGTCGAGCGGCCGACGCGCATCGAGCTTGGGGCGGCCAAGGCCAGCGCCCCCTGATGCTCGTCCCAGGCCGCCAGAGGACAAGGAGGTCGCTTACGATGTGCCACCCAAGGACCATTCGCATCGGCATCTGGCTTGCCCTCGTCGTGCCTGCTTGCGCCGCAGGCACAAGTCGGGCGGCGGAGTTCAAACTCGCGGCCGCATCGTTCCTGGGAGGGTATGGGGACGCCGACAGCGTGGTCGGTTGCCGCATCCAGTCGGACGGCACAATCGTCCTTGCTGCTAACCTCGCGCCCGACGCGCTCAGGGGCTTGAGAGTGGCGGCCGCGGCGGGCGACACTAACAACGGCGGGTGCGTCCTGCGGCTCAGCCCCGATGGGCAGCAGGTGCTGTCGGTCAACCGCCTGGCCCCGGAAGCCAGGGACTTGGCCCTGGACGGCCAGGACTCCCTCTACGTGGCCCTCGGCAAGGCGGGCTGCGCGCGGCTCACCCCTGACGGTCTCAAGGTGCTCTGGACCCAACAGCTCGACGAGAGCTGCGACAGGATTGACGCCGGCTCGGACGGCCACTGCGTCGTGCTGGCGGGGAAGACCATCGCCATCTACGACCCCGCAGGAAAGCTGCTCGGAAAGGCGCCGGGGCGGGGCTTCACCAACGACGTCTGCCTCGATTCGGCCTCCAAGACGGTGGTCTTTGTGGGCTTCCGAAACGCGCGGGCACACGATGGCAAGCGCGCGGAGCCCGTGCAGATCAGCTACGTCCAGGCCCTCGCCTACGACGGGCAGAAGAAGTGGTGCGGCTACGACTGGTCCACCGACCAGGCATCGGACCGCTTCATCAACAAGCCGACGAACAACATGGCCGACACGCGCGGCTACCGATGCTCGATCGGGCGCGACGGCAAGCTCTATGTGGCCTTCGAGTCCGCCGGCGGCAACCACATCTTCCGCTACATGCCGAACGACATCATGGCGAAGGCCCCGCTGGCCGGCGGCGACCACTACCACCAGTTCCACAACAGCCGTGCCGAGCACAAGACCGTATTCTGCAAGTTCGAGCCCGACTCGGGCAAGTACCTCCAGGGCCAGCAGTTCTGCGGGCGCCTCGCGAATGGCCGAGCCAACTCCGTGCGGATGAAGGAGGGGGAAATCGTGGCCGACGAGGCTGGCCGCGTCTGCATCGCGGGCGCCGCCGGCGTCAACATCCCCCTCACCCTCGACCCCTGCCCAGCGGAGGAGCCCAAGGGAGGAGCCTTCGCCCTGATGATGTCGCCAGACTTCAAGACCCGCTCCCTGTGCACCCGCATGCAGGGCAAGGGAGGCGCACACTGCGCCGACGCGCGCACCGTCAAGGGCAAGCTCATGGTCGCGTACGCCGGCAGCGGCGCCGAGACAGGCATGCACACCATGAACCCACTCCAGAAGGAGCCAATCGGTAAGGACGGCTTCTTCGTCATCCTTCAGTCGGACTAGCCCCGCCGCTCGGCCACACGCCCGCGGGCGGGGGACAGGGGCAAGTGACGCTGGCGGCCGAGCGCCAGCCTCGTCACGAGGAGAGGCAGCGATGCAGACGAGAAGCTTGGTTGCCCTGAGCGGGCTGGCGGCGCTGATGGCAGCAACGGCCGCCTGGGGCGCCCAGCCGAAGGAAGTGGATGACCGAGGCACGGGGCCGTGGCCCTCCGACGTCAAGGGCTTCGTCCCCGTCCAGCCCGGCGAACACCCGCGGCTGCTCTTCCGCAAGGGCGATATCGAGCGGCTGCGCGAGCGGGCCAAGACGCCGGAAGGCCAGCGCATCCTCCGCCGCCTGCGCGTCCAGCTCAACGGCTCCGACGGCGAGGCCCTGCCCGCGCCCGGCGCCTGGACAATCTCCCACGTGGCCGGCTACGGCTTCCTCTATGTGGTGACCGGCGACAGGAAGTACGCCGACCTGGGCAGGGAGGTCATGGAGCAGTCCCTGGCTGGGGCCAAGAACGCCAAGGACCCGCGCTACGCATTCAAGGGCGCCAATGGCGCCCTGCGGGCCGGCCCGTCCCTGGGCTGGCACGCCCTCGGCTACGACCTGTGCTACAACGGCTGGGACGAAGCGTACCGCAAGAAGATCGCCGACGCCATCCAGAACTACAACGACGGCCAATGGAAGAGCCTGCCGGAGCTCACGCGCGGCGATCGCCAGCACCCGGGCTCCAACCACTGGGGCATGCAGGTTGGCGGCGCGGCACTGGCGCTCCTGGCCATCATGAACGACCCGGGCGTGGACATGGGCAAGATTGGGCCGCTGCTTCAGGCCAGCGACAAGGCGATGAAGGTCAACATGACCCAGGGCTTCGGCAGCGGCGGCTTCTTCGTCGAGGGCGACGGCACCGGCTCGATGGCAAGCCACATCACCTTCCTCTCCGCCCTCCAGGCCTGGCGCGTGGCCTGTGGCAAGGACTACTACACGCCGCGGCCAAACGCCCAGTGGATGGCCCTCAAGTGGTTCTTCCTCACCGCGCTGGGCGGGGACCCGATGAACCTGCGCGCCAGCTTCCCGGAGCGTGGCGAGTACCCCCACAACATCTGGGCACGCGCCGGCCTCAGCGGCGGGTGCTACTTCGCCATCGCCTTCGGAGTCGCCACCGAGGAGCAGAAGGCCGCGATCCTGTGGTTCTACAACCACTGCGGAATGAAGGACGCCGACGCAAAGGGCGAGTTCGGCCTCGACGCGCCCAGCCCCTACCCCCACCACTCGATCCTCGCGTTCGTCAACTGGCCACTCGGGATACAGGAGAGGAACCCGGGCGAAGTCCTCCCACACGCCTTCTGGGACAACAAGAACGACTTCTACGCCTGGCGCAACCGCTGGCAGGACAAGGACGACGTGATCATCTCCATCCTCACCAAGAGCGTCCGCGGCAACTACGGCTGCAAGGGGGAAAACACCCTCACGATCCAGCACGCGGGCAAGAAGATTAAGTGGGGCACGATCACCGGCGGCTTCAAGAGTGACTTCCGCCCCGCAAAGGACGGCTCGACCATTCTGACCACCGGCGACGGCTCGTGCCTGGCCATTGACTTCTCGAGGGCGTCTGGCGCGGACGCCCTGCTCGTGATGGCCGGCCCCGGGGCACCGCCCGCGGGGGCAATCGAGGCGGGGGGAACAAAGTTCAGCTTCCTCTCTCTCGGCGGCAAAGCCCCCGCGCCCAAAGCCGAAGGCAACAAGGTCATCATCGGCGGCCAGACAGTCTCCTTCGACGGCAAGGCTATCGTCCTGGGAGTCTTTGGACCATAGGCCGCGCGACGTTCTGAAGACGCGAAAGGAGCCATACGATGGGCTTGCGGAGGCTCATTGGGCGGGTGCTCGGGCCGCTATTCGCCATCATGAGCGCCCTGTCCGAGGGCAACGTGCTGGGCGATGCGCTGCCAGCACCCGAGACGACCGCGCCCTCGCGCGACTACCAGGTCGCCTGGCTCAAGCTCGCAAAGGGCTGGGAGAAGGGCTCCGACGCCACGCTGTTCCTGGGCATCCGGGCGGGGAAGGCCACCACGGTGTGGTTCTGCGCCCCGCCGCGGACCGATTGCCATCGCATGTGGGCCGACGAGGTCACTGTGACGCTCGCCGGCGGTGCGCTGAAAGGGGACGTCAAGGGGCGAATGGTCAAGGTCTGGGCGCCCATCGCCCACGTGGGCGACTACGCCTATAGCCTCGACGCGAAGGTGAGCGCGGGGAAGGTGGACGGCGTGTTCAGCGCGCGGATAGCCCTTGCGGGCGCCAAGGAGCAGACCCTCAGCGGCTCGCTCTCGGGCGAGCTGATGAGCGAGGAGCGCCTTGAGAAGGACCAGGGGCTTCCCGCGGGCAAAGACTGGCCCGGCTACTACGGCGCCGGCTGGGCCTTCCACGGCCCGGATTGCGGGGCAACAATGATTGACGACCTGGCCGCCGCCAAGCCCCTCTGGAAGGCCGAGGAACCGCTGCCGTGCATGTGGGGCAAAGGCCCAGACGGCCGCTACAAGACCCGCGCCTGCGTGGTCGGTGTGGACGGCGGGGCATCCAGCCCCATCGTCGCCGGCGGCCTTGTCTACGTCTTCTACTTCCGGCCGGCCGGCGCACTGCCCACCGGTGAGAAGACGCCCACCGAGGCCCGGCTACGCGAGGAGGCCGCGAAAGCCACCTCAAGCCCCATCGGCCAGCAGGCATATGTCGAATGGCACCGCCCGCTCGCCGACGACGTCGTTGTCTGCTTCCACGCCGCCTCCGGAAAGACCATGTGGGAGACCGTCCTGAAGGAACGCGGCATTAATCTCCAGACCCACAAGTGGCGCGGCTTCAACCCCGTCCCCCTTGTCGCCGACGGCGTCGTCTACGTTGTCAATTACGCCAACCGCGTCTACGCCCTCGATGCGAAGTCGGGCAAGTTGCTGTGGGAGTACGGCAAGGGCTCAAGACAGTTCACCGCTTCCTCGGCCACGCCGTTGATGGCCGATGGCGTCCTCGTCGCCTCGGTGGGCGAGATGGTCGGCCTGGACCCCAAGAGCGGCAAGGAGCTGTGGAAGAGGCCTGGCGGCAACCTGCTCCTGTGGCGAGATGAGGCTAGAGAACGGGTGATTGCCATCTCGGAGCACAGGTTCAAGGACGCCGCGGGTAAGGACGCTGCGAGCACGCTGGTCTCGTGTGTGGAGCCGAAGACCGGCAAGCTGCTCTGGAAGGCCGACACGCCGCTATGGAGCCCGCGGGACGTCGGGCCGCTCATCGAGGGCAACCTCCTGGTCGGCTGCGAGACGACGAAGGGCGAGAAGGCAGGCGAAGCCGACTTCGCGAAGGACACACACGTCCTGTGCTATCGCCTCAAGGACGGCGGCCTTGAGAAGCTGTGGGCCGTGACCGCCCCGTATCCCGCCTTGGACAAGTTTGCTCTCGCCATCGCCGGCGGCTGCGTCTACGTGGCCGGCTCGCAGGAGACCTTCTGCCTGAAGCTCGAAACAGGCGAGAAGCTGGGTGCGGCGAAGGCTGGCGGGGCGCGGACGCAGACGATGTTCGCCGCCGACGGCCGCGTCCTCATCCAGCCCGAGGGACGCCACGGCGGCCAGTCGTTCTTCATGCTCGATGGCGACCCGAAGAACTTCCGCCTGCTGCCCGCGAGCGCCGCCAGCGGCGAACTCAAGCACGCGGGGGCCGGCCAGTGGGTGCCGCCCCACGTGCCAGACACCGCCTACGCCAATCACCCGGTGGGCTACCCTCTGGTGGATGGCCGCCTGTTCGTCCGCGGCCACGATGGGCTCTACTGCTACGACCTGCGGAAGCCGGGGCCGTAACGCACCTCGCAGTCGCCCCTTCACACTCGTCTCATCTGGGCTGCCGCGCTCGCTGTCGCACCAGCCAGTCGGGGAGCTCGCCGAAGGGGTAGCCGGCGTCGGGCACGAAGAGGCCGATGTCGCCCTGCGAACGCTCCAGGTTGATCTCCGTCGCGGCCAGCGACAAGACGTCTCTGCCATGCCGCCTCACGGCCACTCCCTCGGCGAAGAGAACCTCGTCTCCGCCCACCCTCACGCCGCCGGGGATAGCGCCCACGGCCGGCGGCCTGCCCGGGTAGAGCACGGTGAGGAATTGGCCTTGCTCGCCGCGAATGGTCAGGCGGGCGCCCTGGGTGGACTCCGTCCCGCCGTTGTCATGGCTCCAGGGGAAGGACTCGAACTCGACCCCGGCGCCCGCAGCTGGCGACGGGTCGGGCTCGATGCAGATGAGCGTCAGCCGCCCAAAGTCCACCCGCGGGCCGTCCCGCCGCATGGCGTCGGCAAGGACGTGCAGGCAGTATGTCGCGGCAAGCGGTTCGGGGGCCCAGAACTGGTCGCGGATGACGAAGTAGTCCTGCTGGCCGCCCTTGACGAGGACGATTGTGCGGCGGTAGACGAGCGGCTTGGCGAAGGGGTGCTGGGGATACTCCTGGTGCCAGATTTCGGGGGGCAGCTTCTCCACCTGACGAAGTCGCTCCGATTCCACCTGGCCGATGGCCACATCGGCCACAGGCGAGGTCTTGAAGGCGATCAGCCGCTCGTAGCCGTCCATGTTGGCGTAGGGGAACTTGTCGGTGTGGAAGGCCAGGCGGTTGTGCATGTGCTCCTGGCCTGCCCTCGGGTGGTAGGAGCAGTGGTGGTCCACGGCGAGGGGCCTGGCGTTGGCGCAGTAGTGGAAGGCGAGCTGGTCGCCGTGGTAGTGGCCGCGGTTGGGGCCGCTCTTGAAGGCCAGATAGGTCTCCCTGTCGGTGCCCGGGTTGTTGGTGAAGATGACGCCGAAGCCTGGCAGCTCCTCGGTGGTGAACTTGCGGGCCTCGTCGGCGGGGACGTCCACGACGGCCATCCCGCCCTCCTTGGCGGGGTGGGTGTCGCCCATCGGCAGGGTGCGGCGGAGCGCGCCGTCGGGCTGGCTGATGCGCTTCTGGAAGTACTGGGCGGCCTTGAAGCGGTCCCAGCTTGTCGGGTCGAAGCCGAGGTGCTCGCGGCACACCTTGGCCAGGTCGGTCCAGGTGCGGAGCGCGTAGGCGACGTAGCCCGGGCACTCCTGGCCGGCGCCGCCTGGGAGCGTGACCGAGTGTGCCATGTCTTCCCGCAGCTTCGCCTCGGCCGCGCGGCGCAGGGCCTCGAAGTGTGGGCAGCCCTTGAGCTGGGCGGTGAGCGCGATGGGCACCCGCATGAAGTCGGTGAAGAAGTTTGGGTTCTCAGGGCTCCAGTAGTTCCAGTAGGAGCCGTAGGCGTCGGGGTGCATCATCACCTGGACGCGCGTGAGGGTGGAGAAGTCGCCCGCCTTGCCGGCGTCGGCGAGTGCGCGCCGCCCGGTGCCGCGGATGCCGCCGGTGGGGTTCATCTGCCCGCCGTCGTAGAAGTTCATTCCCGCGAATGAGCCCTTCTGGCCGGGCCATTGGAGGAGGAATTCGTGGTTGAGCTTGTCGAGGCCCTCCCAGGCGTAGCGCGCCACGTAGGCCGTATCGCAGGGGGCGAGGGTGGGGGCGAAGAGCCACCAGAGCCGCTGGCCCTTCCAGGTGGGGCAGCGGAGGCCGGCGTAGTCGCCCGACCCGTCGCCAGCTCCGGGTGCCCGCTTCACGACCGCCTCGATGCTGTTGCTGTGGGGCCAGACCCATTGGCTGGCTCGGACGACGACCGCGCCGAGATAGCTGGCGCCGTCGCTGGCGGCAAAGGCCCAGCCGTCCTTGTAGTGCTGATTCCAGCGGGGGAAGAGGTTGATGAAGAGGTCGTCGCGCTGGTAGGGCAGGCCGCCGGGCTTCAGCGGCCGGTTGGGCTCGACCTTTCCGGCGATGACGCCGGAGCCCGCTCCCTTGCTGAAGGGTTTCGAGACGCCCTGTGTCGGCGCCCAGCCCCGCGAGGCATCCAGTTCCCAGGAGTCGCCGCGGGTCATTTCGTGGCGCTCGAAGACCTCGGCGTGGCTCCAGCCCGGCCCCAACGCCACGTCCACCTCGGCAAAGGCGGGCGTTGCGCCATCCAGCCCCGCCTTGCCCTCGAAGTCGTAGCGGAGGTGGACCTTGCCGAAGAGCGTGCCATCGCCCACCACGCTGGCGGCGAAGCTCTTCAGGGGCAGAGCCGTCCTCCAGGCGCTGCCGCCCACCCACTTGTCGCCGAGCTTGACGGCCGCGATCGGACCTGGCACGCCGTTGCCCGCCTGGGCCGCCACCTTGAGGGCCACCAGGCCGTTGTCGAGGAGATAGGCGCCCTCCTCCTTCCGGACAGTGACCCTGGGTTTGGCCTGGCTCGGTTGGCCGGGGGCGATCTCGTAGTTGTGGGACGCGCCGGGCTCGAAGGTCGAGCAGACCCACACCCAGTCCTTGCCATCAATCCGCTCGATCTGGTAAGGGACCTCGGCGCCGTCTTCCTTGACGATGAATGAGCCTGCCTGCTCCGGGGCGGGGGCCATCAGCCGCACCAGTTCGTCCCTGTATGCCCGCTTTGTGGGGTTGACAAGCGTAGTCTGGCCGCCGGCGGCACCGGCGGCGGCCAGAAGTGCCAAGGGGAGGAGTTTGCGAGCTTTCATTTCTGCTCCGGGACGAAGTCGAGGATCAACAGGTAGCCGTCGCTCTTGCCGGGCGATTTGTCGAGGAGGGCGTTCTTGAGCGGCGCCCCGGGCTGTTCGGCGCGGGCGGTGATCGCGTAGCGGTTGGGGGCGATCCTGGCCATCTCAAAGGGCACAATGCCGGGAATGAGCGTGCCGAACCGCAGGTCGAAGTCGGGCGAGTAGACGCGGAGGAAGGCGATGGGATTCTCGGCCGCGCTCTCCTTGGCCCAGGCGTCGTCAGTCACCTCGAACGGCCCGTTGCAGCGGCCGAGGGCCATCGCCTGACCGCCTGGAAGCGGGGCGAGGTCCACCGCCCAGCCCCACGGCCCGATGCGCGCCCCGCCGAGGCCGCAACGGGTCTTGCCGTCCACGCGGTGCACCTGGCCCCACCAGTGGACTAGTTTCACTGTGAAGCCCTTGCCTTTGATGGGGACCTCGAAGCGTGAGCCGTCGGCCAGCGGGCTCATGCCCATCACAGTGTTCCCCCCGTCGGCCAGGAGGGCGACGAGCAGGTTGCCGTCGTCCTCCGGCGCCACGGTGGTCAGGGCGGTGTCGGCCACTGTGCCTGCCATGCGGTTGCCGCCGCCCGACATCGGGTCGTACTCGTATGCCTTCCAGATGACCTCGCCGCTCCTGGGGTCGAGCTTGTAGAGGTAGGGGGACCACCAGGGCTCCTTGCTTGTGGCCGAGGCCGACCAGCCGCACAGGAAGACGCTCTCGTCCCTGTCGAGCCGCATCCTGTGCGTGCGCGGGCTGCTGTAGTGGGGGAGCGTCCAGCCGTCCTTCACCTCCTTAGCGACCTTGGGGTCAACGGGGGGCGTGTAGATGGACTTCTTCCAGGCACGGCTGGCCAGGTCGGGGGAGAGGCGGCTCACGTGGTCGCAGCAGTCGTAGAAGAGAAGCCGTTCGGCTAGCTTCTCATTGCCGGCGGCCAGCTCCTTGTCCTTCTCGGTCGGCAGGCGGAAGTAGCCGCCATCGTGGAGCACCAGCAGGTCGCCCGACTTGAGCGGGGCGAGGGCCGTGGGCTGCCAGAAGAACTCGCGCCAGTTGCCCTCGATCTTCTTGCGGAGGTTGGTCACGCGAACCTTGTCCCAGACCTGTTGCCAGCCTTCAAGGTAGGTGCCGGCCTCGAGCTTCTGGAGGTCCGGCGACAGCTTGAGGACGCACGGGGCGCCGTAGCGGCCCAGGCCCGGGCGGCCGGCGATCTTGTCCACCTTCCCCGCCGCGTGGTCGGCCTTGAGCTGCTCGATCTCTGGCCTGAGTGGGTACTGGCGGATGAGGCCGGGGAGGTCCTTCAGCAGGTCCTCGAGCGAGTCGGCCGCGTAGCCGCTCGCGTAGACCGCTCCGCCAGTGGCCGCCACGGTGGTGAGGAGCACCATGCCGCTGGGGAACTCGGCGTAGTGGAGCAGCCGCCTGGCGTCGGACGAGAGGTGGGCGACGTAGCCGTGGCCGCGCCAGAGGTAGCCCTGGCCCATCGTGGGTTTCCTGGCGGTCTGGCCGAAGCGGCTGGGCCGCAGGCCGCCGGGCAGCTCGCCCACGGGGTCGCCGGTGTTGCCTACGACGTAGAGCGTGCCATCGGGTGCCGCGATCACGCCCTGAAGGTCATCGTCCTCGGCCGTGCCCCAGTAGGTCGCCGTAACGACCTCCAGCGGCGGCTTGGCAAGAAGCGGCGAGGCCACCGCCGCAGCGATGAGAAGCGGTAGCGCGAGTCTGCCCATGAACTTCTCCTCTTGCACTCAAGGCTTGACCACGCGGAGCACCTGCGCGGCGGCAGCCGGTCGAGCATTGCCGGAGACCGCGCTCCCGGAGACCCCGCTGCCGGAAACTGCGTTGCCGGAACCGCGCTGACCACGCCGGCAAGGGCTCGGAACATGCTCGGCCCCCTGGTTGGCCTGGCGGCTCACTCGAAGGCGAGCTTCTGGCCGTCGAAGACCACGAGGCGGCCGCCGACGCGGACCTTGGCGTCGAGGCCCTTGCCCTCGATCTTCACCGCTGGCGGCTCGCCCCGTTGAAGGGTGGCCACGACGAAGAACTCGTCGCCGCCCTCTGCAAAGACGGCGCTGAAGCGGACGTCCATCGGCTTGCCAGCGCCGTGGCCGGCCGACTTCTTTATCTGCATCGTGCGCGTGCCAGCGGCCAGCTTCACGGCGGCAGGGGCGATGAAGGTGGCGTGCAGAGTGGCGTCCCCCTGGCGAATCGTGAAGGCGTTTCCCTGGATGGCCACTGGCGCAGTTTGCGGCTGCTTTGCCGAGGACTCCCCCTCCGGGATTTGCCAGAGCCACACCTTCTCGTGCCCGCCGCGGATCTTGTCCACGATGGCGAAGAGCGCGGGCGCCCCGCACCTGCCGCTGTAGTCCACGCCGAAGGAGCGCAGGCCCGAGATGCCGGAGTCCTCGAACGCCCAGTCGTGCCGCGCGCCGCCATAGGGCGCATAGAGGCCCCGCTTGGGGTGCTTGGAGTAGACGTCTTGGAGGTCCACCGTGACGACGCCAGAGCCGTCCTTCTCTGTTTTCAGAAAGGCGAGCCGGCCGAGGGCGCCCTCGTAGTGGTCGTCGTTGGGCAGCCAGACGACCGATTCGTGCCAGCGGCGTCGCTCGCGCCCCTCGGGGCCGACGGCCCAGGTCTTGCCCAGGCCGGCGATGCGGAAGGTGCCGGCGTTCGGGCCGTTCCACCCGCCGATGTGGTGGGCCTTGAGGAACACCTGGGTCACGATGTCGTCGCCGCCGGCCCAGGCGTTGCGGAAGGCGTAGAAGCCGAAGTCCGGGGCCTCCCACGTCAGGGGCAGGATGCCCGCGGGCGGCTTCGGCTCCATCTCCAGCGGGTAGTTGACGAAGCCCCAGGCCGGGTCCTCCTCTATCGCCTTGGGCCTGGACGCCTCGTCTGTCACCCCCTCGATGCGGTTCCACGCCCAGAGCATCGTCGGCTTCCAGGGGTCGGGCACGATTGGGAAGAGTGCCGCAAAATAGCTCCCCCCGATCCGCACGGAGCCGTTGATGTCCTGCGCCCACGGCCGGCCCTTGTCGGGATAGATATACACGAAGGCGTTTCGCGTGAGGTAGTGGGTGATGTCTGGGAACGGCGACACGTCGTAGCCGAAGCAGTGGCGATAGGCGGTGGCGTAGCGGTTGGGGCCGTCCGTCGTGTCCTTGTTGTAGTGGGCGACCTCGGCCTGGAAGCCGCCGGTGCCAACGGCTTCGCGGTAGAGCAGGTACATGGCGCGGCGTCCGGCTCGGAAGAGCTTGATGTACTCCATGTTCACGCCGCCCAGGCGCCTGGACTCCGCCACGTCCATCTCCCATTCAGCGAGGCGGGCCTTGTAGTCGTTACCCTCCCGCTCCCAGAGGCTCTTGGCCCCCTCGATGTCCTTGTCCGTGGCCGCTTCGAGGCGTGGCTGGAACTTGCCCCAGGCGAGGAGCATCCGGGCGAGGATGAACACAGGATAGAGCCCCTTCTCCAGGCGCACCACCTGGCCGTCCGCAAGCCGATGGCCGTTGAGAATGAGTTGGGGGCGGCCCGAGTTTGAATAGGGGTTGCACAGCTTGTAGAGTCCTCCCTCCCGCACTTCCAGCACCGTGTAGAGGCAGAAGGTGGCCGTGTCGCGATTGCCCATGTATGCCTTGATGTTGATGGTGTTGTCCGCGGCGCTCACGAAGTCGTCCTTCGCGGGCTGGAACACCAGCTCATAGTCCTCCAGCTTGATGGCCGTGCCGGCCTCGGGGCGGAGCGTCTCCAACCCCTGCACGGAGGCGATTGGGTCCGTGGAGATCGCCTCGGGGATGGCCGCAGTTGCGAGCCACTTGCGGGGCACTACGCCTGGCTCCAGGGGCACGACGGGCACGCCCTTCCCTGGCGTGTAGTCCTTGGCCGCGGGGACCTCCAGGGCCAGCGTGGGCGGGGTGGGCTTCGGCGGCGCAGGCCCCTTCTCCCCCCACAGCACCAGGCCCGAGAAGGCCACCCCCGCGTAGAGGCTCCCCACGTGGTTGCTCGCCACGTTCCAGTTGGCCGAAAGCGATATCTTCCGCGGGTCGCAGAAGACGCGGGTGGCGATCGTGCGCAGCCAAGTGATCACCTGCCGCTTGAACCCCTCGGGCCAGGCGTCGTAGCACAGGTCGAGCGCCACAGCCACCCGCTCCACCTGGCAGCCCAGGGCGCGCGCGGGCGCGAACGCCGCTGTGCAGCCCTTGCCCTTGAAGACGATCTCCGCCACCTCGTCCTGCGCCAGCTTAGCGTACTTCCCGTCGCCCGTGAGCTGGTACTGCACTCCCCAGCCCACCGGCCCGCTCATCTTGGCGAACGCCGCCTGGCCGAAGGGCGTCTTGAGCTTCTCCCGCAGGCGCGGGAGGTCGCTCTTGCGGAACACCGTTCGCGGGTGCTCGCCGGGCTGGACCGGCTGGAAGCCCTCGCCCATGACGTTCCGCCGCGCGAACAGGATGCCCGTGGCGCGGCCGGCCACCGCCTTCCCCTTGAAGGCGCCCTCAAACGTCCCCTCCAGGCGCCCGTCCGCCTGCCGCGCCAGCCGCACGCGATACGTGGCCGGCCCCCCAGGCACCCAGGAGTCGGCCATGATCCTCATGTTGACCTGGAGCGCGACCGAGCGCTCGTCCACGGCGGCATCCTGGACGTATCCGAGGTGGTAGCTGACGTTGTATTCGCGTGCCACGCCGATGACGAGCTGCCACTGGCCGCCGATTCGCTCCAGCTCCAGCATCAGGTCTGCATCGCGCCCGGTCGGCTCTGCCGTCTGGAAGAGAGCGTTTGAGAGGGTCAGCTCGACCGCCTGAATCTCCGGGAAAGTGGCCTCGGCGGCAGATGTCAGACCGACTCCGAGCAGACCCGCCGCAATCAGCAGGGCCGCTGAGCATCGGCAAGCACGATGCATCGGTTTCTCCTTGCCATTCCGTGTCGGTTCGGCTCGGTCGCGCACCTTTGCCCCCTCGGGAGCGCACGTTGCCGGAACAAGGGCACAGGTGGGTGAACCAGCTCGTGGACTGCCGCTCCGGGGTCAGGCGCAACAGCAGCGTAGCGCTGGCGCCGTGGATTGTCAAGGCGCCCTTCCGGGGTCTGAGGCGTCCGCGTCGTGCGCAAGCCGCAAAGGGGGAATCACTTTGACCACAACGCACGTGGACAGGCCCCGCGGGCCGGGATTCCACCTACAAGTATGCACGCCCGCGAGTGGTCCTCGTCCTCGCCCTTGTCGTCGGTCCTTCCGCGTGCAACTATCAACGCCCTAGAATCGTCCTACTCCTCGTCGGTCCTTCCTCGGCGTGGCCCTTTTCCGACAGCGCCGCGCGGTCCCCCTTCGTCATTCGGAGCTCCAGGTCTAGCTGTGATTCCGGTTTGCGCCCGATGGGGGGCCACGGGCACGCCGGCTACCGCGTCCAGCCAGAGCCGCCGCTGGTGCGGCCGGACTGGTCAATGAACTGGTCGCGAATCTCCTGGAAGTCGAACGCCGCGGCGTCGGCCTCCTCCTTGCTCTGCCACGGCCAGTGGCCCAGGAGCACTCCGTCGTCGCCGCAGAGGTCCACGCCAAAGAACCCCAGCATCAGGTCCACGATCTCGAAGTAGTTGAGGTTGCCGACGAGGCCCACGTGCACGACGTGGATGTAGTGGCGTCATGAGGGCACGGGGCCTGGGCGCCCGTGGGGCGGGAAGAAGACGCCGGGGAGGCCGACGTCCTGACAGTGCAGGCTCGCGACGTTGTTGAGATCAAACTCCTGCCACCCGAGCTCCTCGTAGCCCCACACCATTACGCCCGTGCCGGCGAAGTAGAAGCGCGTGGAACCCAACGAGCCGCCGCCGAGACCCAGAAACTGTCCCCCGCCCAGGCCGATGAACCGCCCGTTCACCCGCCCAACCCCGAACGGCGTGAGCGAGGCGAAGGACATGTAGAAGGCCCCTCCCGGCTCGCCGGTGAGCGTCACCCCGAGGTCGGCCACCTCCATCATGTCCTGCGCACGGTCGAGCAGGTAGAGCCCCACGAAATGGAGGGGGTTCTTCGACCGCTGCGGGAGCGACGTGCACCCTGCCGCCCCGCCCAGCGCCAGAGCAAGCACCGCGTGCCCCGCTAGTCGTCCCGCGACCTTTGACCTCATCCTCGCCTCCTCGCTAGTACTGCTCGATGCCCCGATGATAGTCCGTGAACTCAAAGGCGTTGAGGTCGGCCTCCTCATAGGTCATGCCCGGCCACTTGCCCAGGCGCACGCCGTCGTCCCCGCAGATGTCGAGCCCGAAAATGCCCAGGAAAAAGTCGAACGTCTCGTAGACGTTCCCATTGGCCATGAAGCCGAAGTGGCCGGCGTGGAGATAGCTCCGCAGGCTCGGCACGGGTCCAGGACGCCCGTGGGGCGGCAGCACGATGGCCGCCGCGCCAACGTCCTGGCACTGAAGCGTCGAGAGGTCCTCCGTGTCGAAGGTGTCCCAGCCAAACTCCTCGTAGCCCCACATCATCAGGCCGCCGCCGGCGAAATAGGTCCGCGTCACAAGGAACCTGCTGTGGCCGATGCCCAGGAACTGCCCGCCGCCGAAACCCAGGAACCAGCCGTTGAAGTACCCGGCCCCGAACGGCGTGAGCGACAGCGGCGAGGCGTAGAGCGCGAAGCCCGGCTTCCACGTAAACGTCAAGCCAAGGTCCGCCACCTCCGTCAGGTCCTCGAATCGGTCCTGGCAGTAGAGGCCGACGAAGTGGAGCGGCCCCCTGGCGCGCTCGGGGAGACTCGTGCACCCCGCCGCAGCGCAGGCCGCTGCAAGCGCCAGCGCGCCGCGCATCGCCCGCCTCGGACCCATCCGCGCCTCCTGCCGAAAGCCCGCTCTTCGGAACCCTCGCGCGACCCCCGACGTCCCCTTCCCCCTCAGCGCGCGCTTATACCATCGCGCCCACGGGGAGTCAAGCGCCGCGGGGCGGGCAGGCGTGAAGAGTGGGGATTCTTCGGGCGGCGAGGGATGGCCGTACAGCGTGGGGGGGTAGGGGGGCAGAGGCTTTTTCACTCCTCCAACTCGAAAAAGTATTTCTCGGGGGTGGATTCTTCTTGACGTATTATTGATAGGCGATATGCGATTCATATACGACGAAAGGAGAACCCCTATACCCTTCGGGAAGAACGCGAAGAGCTTTCGCCGCGAGGTGGCCGCACGCCTCAAGCGCCGCGCTAGCTTCGGCCCGATGGTGGACGGGTCGCTGGTGGTCGTCCGCCGGCGGTGCGGGAACCCACGCTGACACTGTGCCTGCGGCCAGAGGCATCCCACCCGCTATCTGATGCGCAAGGTGGGGCGCAAGAGAGTCTCGCTCTACATTCCCGTGGCCCTTGTGGAGGACGTCCGAGGATGGAACCAGGAATTCCGACGGCTATTGACTTCTGCATAAGTAATGCAAGACACGGCGCGGTCACAGGAAAGCCGGGAGTTCCGATTCATGAATGCAGGCGCGCAAGTGGCCCCGCGATTGGCTGAGCTTGTGGAGTCCAGCGAGAATGTACTCGCGAAGCTCCTGCACGTTGTCGGGCCTCCCATTGGCGAGGGCCTTCTTGCTTTGGTCCCACACCCCCTCGTCAGGGTTCAGCTCGGGTGCGTACCCGGGGAAGTACTCGACCTGCAAGCGCGGATGTCGCTTGCGGAAGTCTCGAATCCGGTGCCCCTTGTGAATGCCGCCGTTGTCCCACAGCAGGACGACGGGGCCGCGAAGGTGCCGCAGAAGCTGACGGAGGAACCCACAGACTTCCTGGTGCTGAATGTTCTTCTCGTGCACCTGGTAGTAGAGCCCCACGCGGTGCCGGCGCGGGCTGACCGACAACCCGGAGATGACGGAGACCTTGTCGTGCCGATACCGGTAGCGAACCACCGGCGTGTGCCCGCGCGGCCCCCAGGTTCGGACGACCGTGCCCGTCAGCATGAACCCCGATTCATCGAGGAAGACGACGTAGGCGCCCAAGTCTGCCGCCCCTTTTCTATCCGCGGCCACTCCTCGCGCTTCCAGCGCCCGATCTTCTCGTCGTTGCGTTCCAGAGCTCGGCGGTCGGGCTTCTCCACGCTCCAGTCCAGCCGGCGCATGAGGCGACCCACATGGTCCGTGTGATACCGTACCCCGAACTCCTTCTGGATCACGTCGGCGATGCGCCGCGTGGTCCACAACTCCGTGCGATACCCCTGCGCCATCGCCCCCGTGAGGAGAACCCGAACCAGCCGGTCCGACTGCCGCCGCGTCAGCTTGGGCGGGCGGCCCGGCGCAGGTTTGGCTTCCAGCCCCGCTTCGCCCAACGCTTCCAAAGCATCACGCCAACGCATCACCGAACTGGGATGACACCCCAGCGTGGCGGCGATGGAGGTCAGGCAGGTCCTGGAGGCCAAGCTCGTGACCGCCAACGGCTTCGCCTTCTCGCTCGCCACCGAGTTCATCGAGAACAGCGACCCGGGTGCCTCCAAGCAGGACTGCGAGCTCAAAGCGTTCTAGCGCCTGGCGGAGAAGCTCCACGCCCGCTACCCCCGCCTGACGCTGCTGCTGCTCCTCGACGCCCTCTATGCCAATCAGTCGGTCTTCGCCCTCTGCGAGCGCTACCGGTGGCACGTCATCGTCACCTTCAAGGAAGGCCCCCTCCCGGCACTCTTCCACGACTACGAGACGCTACTAGCACGACAACGTTACCTTCCCTGGCGCAAGCCCCAAAGAGTCGCCGTTCTGAGCGTAGGCCGCCGCTGGGGCCCGAAGTCGAAGGATCTTTCGGGCGTGGTCCGTTTCGG
>Ga0209381_1002641_pt1 | contig 21525 bp, 14 predicted proteins | sample DewCreD2012metaG_FD_184111 | JGI IMG/M metagenome (GOLD analysis project Ga0209381, IMG submission 184111) | Hot spring sediment bacterial and archeal communities from British Columbia, Canada, to study Microbial Dark Matter (Phase II) - Dewar... ...
CCCACCCCGCCCCAACCGCAAGGGCCTCGGTTCCCGGGCCGGACCGGCCGGATCCGACCAGGTCGACGATCGGACCACGCGGTCCGACGCCGCCGCGGCCGGTGCGCCGTGCGCGAGGGCCGGCTCGGCGGCCGCCCTCGGAACCGATCCGCGTCTCGGGGCTCCCTCCGAACAGACCACCCCGGGAGAAATCGAAGGCCGGAACGTCCTGGCAGCGGACCGACCCGCCGGCGCGCGGTCCGCACGCGGTTCGGCCGCGACATCCGCGGCTCGAGCGCCAGCCGAACGCGACGGCTGGACCGCCGCGCCGGTCCGGACGTGTCTTCACGATCGGCCGAAGGAGAGGAAGAAGAGGAAGATGTCGGGGGCTTTCGGGTTGTCGGAAGGCGTTTTGGCGAGCGCGCGTTGGCGACGTCATCGTCGCATCGCGCCGTGTGCCTTTTTCCGAGCGTAAAGAAGTTCGAACGGAGGACAGGCGCGCCTGGCCCAGAGAACGCTCGCGGGCTCGCCGTCGCGCGTCGCGATCGCGAACGACCCTTGGTCTGCCCGGCAGAACGTGGCGCCGGCGGGGGTCGATACGGCGCTCCGCAGATGGTTTGCACGGTGTTCCGCTCTCTCCGACCTACCCCGGAGAGGGTCGCGAAAGCGAGCGAGTCGGTCGATGGTCGCGGACGTGGCCCCTCCGTCGAAGGTCGATCCGGGGGTGCGAGCAGCGAGCCGCCGAGCTTCGCTCGGACATCGCCGGAGCCCCCGGGTCCGTAACGGTGGACGGCGGCGTCTTCCCCGAGGAACGTCGTCCGAGCCGAAGTCGGCCCGTCGACCGGCGCAGAGCGTACGGTACGGGGACCCCGCTTCCGACCCACGCGCTCCGGCCGCGAAGATCGCCGCTGGGACGGCCAGGGGGCGGGCGGGACGATCGCGCGAGGGCGCCGCGGCGGGCCGCCCGTACGTCGGTCGGCCGGTTGCGGTGCGCCCGTCGCGGTCGAAGCCTCGCCCGTCGTCGAACCTCCGACGCGCCGATCGAGCGCGGGACATTTCGAGGGAGGAGACGGGTGGCCCAGTGGAGGTTCGCGTCGAAGCCCGAGGCGACCGTCGGGGCGATCCGGCGAGCCGAGAACGAAGACGTCGATCTCGGTCAGGTTCGATACGAAAGGCTGTGCGAGGGTGAAGGCCGTCTCGGCCGAGGGCACGAGAAAAGCGGCGATCCGGGGGTTCTCGCCAGGAAGGAGCGGCAGCAGGGAGGGGATGCTTTCATCGACGACGGGAAGGAATGCTGGCATCCGTTTTCGCTCGAGATCGAGCCGTGCGACCGGGTCGTCTGCGTCGACGTGCCCGAGTAGGGGCAACGGGCGCGCGCCCGGGTGGCGGGGCCCTGCTCCTTCGAACTCGACCAGGAGATTCGTGATCTCGGACATCGGTTCGAGGTGGATCCGGAGACGGCCCGGACCTTCGGCCGAAACGCCTCCACCGTGCCCGACCATCCGAGTAGACGCCTCGAGTTACGGGGTAGAGGACGGCGGATCCGGGCGCGGGAGGAGTTCGCCGAGCTGCCCGAGCGGGTCGAAGCCTGTTCGTGATCCGGTGCGATCGCCCCGAGAAGCGCTGTGGACGCTCTCGCGCGTCTCGAACGGAAGACCGAGAGCGATCTCGTGCGGATCGCGAGGAAGACGTACGAGGTCCATCCGACCGTCGATCCGCAACGACCCGTTCGGCAGCCGTTCGAAATCCTGCCGGGCGTGGTGTGCCTCGAGAGGAACGCGCCACGCAACGACAACGCTGCCGATCCGATCGTAACCTAAGGGGCGAGCTTGCCGTTCGGACCCTACCAGCGGGAAGCGGCCCGTCCCGCCCGAATCGCATCCTACGAAGGCGAACTGCGCGACAGCCGATCGGCCGGGGCCTGCGAAGGGCGTTCGGGTACTGTGACGGTGCGAGCACGGCCTCGATCGTCGCGCTCGCGGAGCGGTTTTCCACCGAGTTCGAAGACGAGCTCGAGCAGCTCCGCGACGAGCGCGGCGGCCGAGCGCCGATCGGGCGTCGACGTCGGCGCTACCCGGCGTCGCTGCTCGTCGCTTTCCCGGGTCGGAGGACGCTGTCCGCCGCGTCGGGCGATCGCGGACCCCGCAGGCTGCTCGCCCGTCGGCGCTTCTCGCCCGCGGGTGAGGATCGCGGTACCGGACGAAGGGGGTAGACCCGTCACCGGCGCCGCTGCTGCTCGACCGCCCGCGCCTGCTCCGCCGGGTAGGCTGTGGCAGGTTCTTCGACCCGTGCCGCCTCGGCGGCCTTGCCGACGGCCCGCAGCTCGGCCGCATACCGTTCGAGAACTCGATCCGGCGCGAAACCGAGCCAGAAGCTGGTCTCCGGCGGTCGCCCCTCGGCCATCGCCCGGGCCTGCCGGCGGTTCCAGGCATCGGCCTCCCGCAGTCGCGCCGCCTGGCCGGCGACTTCCGCGCTGAGCGCCGTCTCCCCGCCTTCCGCGAGCAGCTCGGCATGGTCGTCCAGTTCCGTGGCAATCTCAGCATCCACGTTGCGAGACGTCGCGCAACCGAACAGCAGCATCGTCATGATCACGATCCCGCCTATCCTGTGCGCGACCTCCCCCAATCGCACCTCTAACTGTTCGCGATTTGTCATCCTCGAGCACCTTTATTATGTTATGGCGGTGTGCGCTGAGCCGCAAGGATCGGCTCCTCACGTCAGGCCGTCTTCGCCGATGATGTCGATCGGTCGGGGCACGGTCGGCCGAGCCGGGCTCGGTCTCCGCACCGATCGCGCCCGTTCCGTCCCGGCCAGGGGTATCCGGAGTGGGACCGGTCGCCGAGCCGCTCGCCCGAGGGCGGACCGGGGTTCTTCTGCGAGGTCCACCGGACGATCGGCCGACCCGCCCGCCGAGGCCCCCGACACCGCCACCGTCTCCGCTCGTCCGGCTGCCGGAGCGGTCGCGGCACTGCCGGGCGGGGAGCCGGCGTCGCCGGGATGCGTTGACGGGCGCGGCGTCGTCTCATATGGCGAGATCGCTTGCGAGGATGTCGCAAGGAGGGAGGCGGGGGGACGGTGCCGACGCGACCGGCGAAGGGCGGGTCTCGGGCCACCGCGGGGGAAGGGGAGGCGGTCGACCTCCTGGTCCTCGGCAGCGGCGCGGCCGGGCTCACGGCCGCCCTCTTCGCCGCGCTCGAGGGCGCGCGCGTCCTCGTCCTCGAACATCGCGACCGGTTCGGTGGAACGAGCGCCCGCTCTTCGGGCACGCTCTGGATCCCGGGCAACCACCATCTGGGCGCCGCCGCGGCCGAAGATCGGGCCGAGGCACGGCGTTATCTCGAGGCCCTCGCGGGCCCTCGGGCCGATGCCGAGCTCCTCGAGACGTTCCTCGAAGAGGGGCCGCGGTTGCTGGCCGAACTGGAGGCGCGCTGCGGTCTCGCCTTCCGCCCCTACCCGCTCGCGCCCGACTACCGTCAGGATCTGCCGGGTGCGGCGCTGCGCGGCCGGGCCCTCGAGCCGCCGATCTTCGATGGCAGGCGGCTCGGCGCCCGCTTCGCCGCGCTCGAGCCGCCGCTTTCCGAGCTCCTTCTGTCGGGCGGGACGATGGTCACGCGTGCGGAGGCGCTACGTCTGTTGCGCGCCCATCGCCGGCCGGCCGATGCCGCCTTCGCGGCCGGCCTGTTCCTGCGCACGCTCGCCGATCGGGTCGCCGGCCGGCCGCGCGGCAGCCGCCTCGTCATGGGCAACGCCCTCGTCGCCCGGCTCGCCCACGAGCTCCTCGTCCGCGGCGGTGGGCTCCGGCTCGGCCTCGAGCCGCTCCGCCTCCTGCGCGCGGGCGAGCGGGTCGTGGGCGTCGAGCTGCGCGACGAGACGGGCCGAGCGCAGGCGATCGGGGCCCGATACGGCGTGGTGCTCGCGGGTGGCGGCTTCGCGGCGAGCGCCGAATGGCGCGCGCGCTTTCTTCCCTCACCGGTGCCGGAAGCGACGCCGGCCGCCGACGGGGCCGACGGCTCGACGCTGGCACTCGCGCTCGAGGCGGGGGCGGCGCTCGCCCCGGTCTCGAGCGAGCATGCGCTCTGGTTCCCGTCCTCGCTGGTGCCGCGGCCGGACGGCAGCTCGGGCGTCTTTCCGCACATCGTGCTCGACCGGCCGAAGCCGGGGGTGATCGCGGTCGATGCCAGGGGCCGGCGGTTCGTGAACGAGGCCTGCTCCTACCACGAGTTCGTGCGGGCCGCGTATCGTCGCCATCGCGAGGTCCCGGCGATCCCGGCCCGGCTGGTCTGCGACCGGCGGGCGCTCTGGTGCTACGGGCTCGGAGCGGTGAGACCGCACGATCCGCTTCCGGGCCGGTGGGTCCGCCGCGGCTATCTGCGGCGTGCCGCGACCCTCGAGGCGCTCGCCCGGGCGATCGGCGTCGATCCCGATGGGCTCTCGGACACGGTCGCGCGGGTCAACGCCTTCGCCGCGAGCGGCCGCGATCTCGACTTCGGGCGCGGCGAGAGCGCCTACGATCGCGCCCACGGCGACCCCGAGCATCGACCCAATCCCTGCCTCGGGCCGATCCGCGAGCCGCCCTTCTACGCCGTCGAGGTCTGGCCGACCCCGCTTTCGACCTGTCTCGGCCTGCGGATCGACCGGCGCGCACGCGTACTCGACGCCCGGGGCCGGCCGATCGACGGGCTCTGGGCCTGCGGCGCCGACGCGCAGCACCTGTTCGCGGGCGAATATCCGGGCCCCGGTGCCCAGCTCGGTCCCGCCATGACCTTCGCCCGGCTCGCGGCCCGGGACGCGCTCGCCCGCGCGGCCGACGAGCCGCCCGCGGCACGGAGAGAGGAGAGGGGGGAATGAAGCGGACGGGGGGCGAGATCATCGCCGAGTTCCTGGTGCGCGAGGGGATCACGCACGTCTTCGGCCTCTGTGGCCACGGCAATGTCGGGATGCTCGATGCGCTCTGGGCGGTGCGCGACAAGGTCCGACTGGTCTCGCCGCGGCACGAGCAGACCGCGGCGCACATGGCCGACGGCTTCTTCCGGGTCAGCCACCGGCCGGCCGCGACCCTCACCTCGACCGGCCCCGGCTCCTGCAACCTCGTGATGGGGCTCGCGGTCGCTCAGACCGACTCTTCGGCCGTGCTCGCGCTCACCGCGGACGTCCCGACCGCGCAGTTCGACCGCGGGCCCTTCCAGGAGATCAACCTCCACCACCACGCCGACTTCGTGAACGTGCTGAGGCCCGTGGTGAAGCGCAGCTTCCAGCCGCAGCGCCCCGAGATGCTGCCGCGGGTGCTGCGCCAGGCCGCCCAGATCATGAAGAGCGGCCGGCCCGGACCGGTCAATGTCGACATTCCCTACGATCTCTTCGTCGAGACCACCGAGGCGCCGGACGCGCCCGCCAGCGAGCCGTTCGGCAGCCGCCGGCCCGGTGCCGCACCCGAGGACGTGGCGCGGGCGGTCGATCTCCTGCTCGCCGCCGAGCGGCCGGTCGTCTTCATCGGCCACGGGGTGGCGCTCTCGGAAGCGGAAGCGGAACTCGGCCGGCTCGTCCGCCGGCTCTCCCTGCCCGTCGCGAGTTCGCCCAACGGCATGGGCTGCCTCGACATGCGCGATCCGCTCTCGCTCGGCTTCATCGGCCGCAACGGCGCCTATCCCGCGAACGAGGCCGGCCGGCGGGCCGATCTCTTGTTGGCCCTCGGGGCGCGCTTCGACGACCGCTCGGCATCGTCCTGGATCCCGGGCTATTCCTGGAACATTCCGCCCACCCGGCTGATCCAGGTCGATCTCGACCATGCCGAGCTCGGCCGCAACTATCCGACCGAGCTCGCGATCTGTGCGGATGTGCGCACCTTCCTGCGCCAGGTCCTGGCCGAGCTCGATGCGCGGGGCATCGGGACGGAACCCCGGCTCCGCCCCTGGCTCGCCCGGATCGAGGGCTGGCGGCGCGAATGGGAGGCGTTCGTGCGGCCGGGCTTCGAGACCCATGCGAGCCCGATCCGCCCCGAGCGGATCGTCGCCGACTGTCGCAAGGTGCTGCCCGACGACGCCGTCGTTTCGCTCGATTCGGGGATCCACCACAACTGGTTCATGCAGTTCTGGGAAGCCCGCCGGCCGCGGACCATGCTCAACACCTGGGGCTTCTCGGGGATGGGCTTCGGGCCGAGCGCGATCTTGGGAGCGAAGCTCGCGGCGCCGGACCGGGTCTGCGTCTCGGTTTGCGGCGACGGCGGTTTCAGCATGGTGCCGCATGTCCTCTGCACGGCGGTCGAACACGAGATCCCCGTCGTTTGGGTAGTGTGGAACAATTTCGCTTGGGCCGCGATCCGCGATCTGCAGTACGCCTATTTCGGCGGTCGCGAGATCGGCACGGCCTTCCGGCGCGGCGCCAACAACGAGCCCTACAACCCCGACTTCGCCGCCTGGGCGCGGGCGGCGGGCGTCGACGGCTTCACCGTCACCCGCTCGGAAGACTTCGCCGAAGTGCTGGCGGCGGCCGTGGCGAGCGGTCGGCCGACGCTGATCGACGTCCATGTGGACGCCGAGATCCGGCCGCCCGGCACGGGTGCTTGGCAGCTGCCGCCGATTCCGCCCAAAGAGCCGGTCTTCGGCCGTCGCTTCCGCCCCGGCATCGACCCCGAGGGCTGAGGCCGGACAACGAGCAGCGAAGGAGGCGCATCGTGCTGCGCATCGGTAGAGCGGTGATCCGCAACATCGCCGAGGAGCCCTGGCAGGAGTTCCCGGGCCATCACGGGGGCGCGCTCTCCAAGGCCCTCGTGCGACCGGAGACCGTGGGCTCCGGTCGGATCGACTACCGGATCTCGAGCTACCGGCCGATGGCCCGGGTCGAGCCGCACGCGCACCGGGTCCAGGAGCAGGTCTACCACGTGCTCGAGGGCGAGGGGCTCCTCGAGATCGAGGGCGAACGGGTGGTGGTCCGTCGCCACGACGTGATCTGGCTGCCGCCCGGCGTGCGGCACGGGATCGAGAACACGGGGCTCGGCGACCTCGTGTTCCTGGTCGTCACGAGCCCGGTCGACGACGAGGAGCCGCGGTGAGCCGGGCCGCGGCCGCGGTGCGTGGCGGGACGGGCCCTGGGGCGGAGGCTGATCGGGCGGCGGAGCGCGGGGCGATCCGCTCGCTCGAGCGGGCGGCCGCCCTCCTCGAGGCGGCGGCGCGCCGGCCCGAGGGCATCGCCCTCGGCGAGCTGGCCGCGGCAACCGGGCTGCACACGAGCACGGCCTTCCACCTCGCCCGCACGCTCCTCGGCCTCGGCTATCTCGACCAGGACCCGCGCAGCCGGCTCTACCGGATCGGCTCGCGCATCTTCGTGCTGGCCGCGGCCGCCCTCGACGAGGCGCGGCTCGTGGCGGCCGGTGGGCCGATCCTCGAGCGGCTCGCCCGCGAGACCGGCGCGAGCGCCCATCTCGCGGTCCGGAGCCGGGCGGAGATCGTGGTGATCGCCCGTGCCCGAGCACCGGGCCTCTTGCAGCTCGAGGAGCGGCCGGGCGGCACCCGACCGGCGCACGCGACCGCGATCGGCAAGCTCCTGCTCGCGGCCCTGCCCGAGGAGGAGCGGGTGCGGCTCGTGGCGCGCCTGCCGCTCGCGCCGCTCACCCCCGCCACGATCACCGATCGCGACCGGTTGCTCGAGGAGCTCGCCGGCGTGGCAGCGCGGGGCGTGGCCTTCGATCGGGGCGAGCTCGATCCCGAGATTCGCTGCGCCGCCGTTGCGGTGCACGACTTCGCGGGCCGCTGCGTCGCCGCCCTGGGCCTCTCGGGACCGGCCTTCCGGCTCGACGAGGCGGCGCTCGAGGCGCTCGTCGAACCCTTGCGGGCGGCAGCCCGCGAGCTCTCGACGGCACTCGGTCACTCGGCGGCGAGGCGCGGGGAGAGCGGGGGCCGGGCGGAAGGCGCGCATTCGCCCTCGGGGATCGGTTCGAAGCCCGGGCGGGCCGGATCGGCCAGGAGCTCCGCCACGACCGCCCGGAGCTCGCCCGCCACCGCCGCGGCCGCCGCCGACCGTCGCCCGGGCGGCAACAGGTAGAGGAAATTGCGCCGACGCAGCCGCGCGTCGGCGATCGGCAGGGCACGGAAGCGGCCGGCCCGCCCGCCCTCGGCGAGGATCGCCCCCATGGGCTTGATCGTGACGCCGATCCCGGCCGCGACACAGGCCATGAGGAGGGCCAGGGAATCGATCTCGGCCACGACCTCGACCCGCAGGCCCCGGCGCTCGAGCTCGGCGGTCACCCGTTGGCGCAGGCCGTGGCGGGCGGTGGGCAGGATCATCGGCAGCCGTGCCACCTCGGCGAGGGTGAGGGCCGTGCGCCGCCGCGGCACGAGCCGGCTCTCGCGGGGCAGGACGACGAACAGCTCCTCGTCGAGCAGGGGCTCGACCACGAGGTCGGGAGCGAGGCCGCCCGCGAACAACACCGCCATGTCGAGCTGACCGAGGCGGAGCATCTGCTCGATGTGGCCGCTCATGCCCTCGACCACGTTCAAGAGGATCCCGGGATAACGCTCGCGTACCCGCCGGACGAGGGGCAGCCCGATCGCGGCGACCGTGGTGGCGGCGAGACCGACGCTCACCATGCCCTCGATCGCTCGGGCCCCGCCGCGGGCCACGGCCAGCCCCTGCTCGACCAGACGGAGGACGAAGGCGGCGTGATGGTGGAGGGCGAGGCCGTGCTCGGTCGGCACGACACCGTGCGGCGTGCGGGTCAACAGCGGCTTGCCCACGAGCTCCTCGAGCTTGGCGAGCTGCTGGCTCAAGGCGGGCTGCGCCACGTTCAGCTCGCGGGCCGCGCGCGAGAGACTGCCGCACTCGACGATGCGCACGAAGTAGCGGAGCTGGCGCAGGTTCATCCTCGTCCCGTCCGGTGGTGACGGACGGGGGTATAAGAGAACGCGATAGCCCGTTCCGGCAAATCCTATTTGGCGGCGGAAGCGGCCGTGGCTAGCTTTCCGGTCCACCGCGGGGCAATCGGCCGCGCCACGAGCCGGCCTAGTCGCGGATCGATCGGGAGGCTTCGAACATGCGCCAGGAACGCGCGACGGTTGGCGAGACGGCGGGGACCGGGAGGCGGGCCGCGCTCGCGGGCGGGGCGGCTCTGCTCGCCGGTGCCACGATCGGTTTCCCGGCGATCCTCCGCGCCCAGAGCGAGGCGGTCCGGCTCGGCCATCTCACGCCGCGCACGGGCTTTCTCGGAGCTCTCGGCGATTATGCGGTGCTCGGTCTCGAGATGGCGAAGGAGGAGATCAACGCCGCCGGTGGTGTGCTGGGCCGGCGGCTCGAGATCCTCTCCGAGGACTCGATCAACCCGGACACTGCGGCGACCAAGGCCACCCGCATGCTCGAGCGGGACGGCGTGGCCTTCCTCGTGGGCGAGATCAGCTCCGCCTCGGCTCTCGCGATCGCCCAGGTCGCAGCCCGTGCCCGGCGGCTGTTCGTGGCGGTGGGGCCCCGCTCCGACGTACTGCGCGGCAAGAACTGCAACCGCTACATGTTCTGCACCGACATTCCGAACACGGTGATGGTCAACGCAGTCGGCCGGGCGCTGCTGCGCGACGGCATGGTGAAGGGCAAGAAGTTCTTCACCGTGACCTCCGATTACGTGTTCGGTCACGACCTGTTGCGGGCGGCCAAGGCCTTCTTCGCCGCGCACGGGGCACTGCACATCGGCGACGAGTTGGTGGCGACCGACGTGACCGATTTCAGCCCCTATCTGCTCAAGGTCCGCCAGGCCCGCCCCGACATCGTCTGCCTCAACCTCGCGGGCAACCAGGTCACCAATTTCGTCAAGCAGTACGCCGAATTCGGATTGCCCTTCCCGACGGTCGGCTTCAACCTCAACACGGCCGATGCCTGGGCCGCGGGGCCGGGCAACCTCGCCGGAACCTGGCCCACGGTCTGGTACCACACGCTCGCGACCCCGGGTTCGCAGGCCTTCGTCGCGGCGTTCACCGCGAAGCACGGCAAACCACCCGAGAACCACGCCTGGATTACCTATGTCGTGATCAAGATGCTCGCCCGGGCGATGGAAGAGACGAAGTCGACCGACAGCGAGCAGCTCGTCGCCTACTTCGAGAAGGGGCCGAGCTTCGACATCCTCAAGAAGCGGCCGGCCCGCTTCCGCGCCTGGGATCACCAGCTGATCCAGGAGGCCTATCCCTTCTCGGTCAAGCCGGCCGAGCGCATGAAGGACCGATGGGACCTCATGGAGCTCGGACCCGCCGTGCCCGCCGAGGGGGAGGACCTCGAGGTGATCTACCCCAGCCGCGAGCAGAACAGCTGCGCTCTCTGAACCCGCCGATCCGCGAACGCGCGCCGGAACGTCGAGGAAGAAGCGGGAATGGAGCTCGTCTTCCTGCTCGAGCAGGTGGTCAACGGGCTCGTGCTCGGCGGCTATTATCTGCTCGTGGCCCTCGGGCTGGCGCTGGTCTTCAGCGTGGGCGGGGTCGTCAACCTCGCCCACGGCGCCTTCTACGCGATCGGCGCCTACCTCGCCTACACGATCGCCGAACGGGCGGGCTTCGCCACGGGCGTGCTCCTGTCCCCCGTCCTCGTGGCGCTCCTCGGCGTGCTGTTCGAGCGGACGATCCTGCGCCGCTTCTACGATGCCGACCCGATCCAGGGCCTGCTCGTGACCTTCGGCCTCGCCATGATCGTCGAGCAGCTCCTGCGCCGGATCTGGGGTGCTGCACCCATCCCCGTCGCCATGCCGCAGGCTCTCAAAGGCGCCGTGCTCCTGGGGGACTTCCTGTTCTCCCGCTACCGCCTGCTCCTGCTCGCGATCGTCGCCCTCGTGCTCGCCGCGGTCTGGCTCCTGCTCAACCGGACCGCCTTCGGCCGGGTGGTCCGCGCCGGGATCGACCGGCCCGACATGGTAGCGGCGCTCGGCATCCGTCTCGCTCCCTACAGGCTCGCCGTGGTGGCGCTCGGGGTCGGACTCGCGGCGCTCGCCGGCGCCCTCTTCGCGCCGATCGCCGTGGTCCATCCGGCAATGGGCGAGGAGATCCTGACGACCGCCTTCGTGGTCGTGGTGATCGGCGGGCTCGGCAGCTTCTGGGGCGTGGTGCTGGCGGCGCTGCTGGTGGGCGTCACCCGGGGCGTGACCATCCACTTCGTCCCGGCCGCCGGTGAGGCCGCCATGTACGTCCTCATGTTCCTCGTCCTGTTGCTCCGCCCGCGCGGCCTCTCGGGCGAACGGATCGGCCGCTTCGAATGAGGAGCTCGGCCCTGCCCTCGCCGAAGGCGGCGGAGGTGCCGCCGCTCGCCCCCTCGCGGGTCCGCCCGCTGCTCGTGGGTGGGGCGGCGCTCCTCTTGCTGCCGCTCGCGATGGGGCCTTTGGGCCTCACCCTCGGCAACGCGGCGATCCTCGTGATCCTCGCGATCGCCGCCTCGGGCCTCAACGTCCTGGTCGGCTGGACCGGGCTCGTCTCGTTCGGCCACGCCACCTGGTTCGGGCTCGGCGCTTACGGTGCGGCTCTGCTCCAGCGCCACCTCTTCGGCGGCCGGATCCTCCTGCCGATCGTCGCGAGCGTGCTCGCCGCGGCGGCGCTGGCGGCGGTGGTGGGCTTCCTCCTGCTGCGCCGGCGCGGGGTCTATTTCTCCCTCATGACGCTCGCCCTCGGCGCGCTCACCTTCACCGTGGCGTTCCGCTGGACCGAGGTGACGGGTGGCGAGGACGGCCTCGGTGGGCTCGAGCGCGGCGCGCTGGGCCCGCTCGACCTCGACGAGCCGCTCGCCTGGTACCTGTTCGTCGCGGCGATCGGTTTCCTCGTGCTCTGGTTCTGTCTGCGGCTCGCCCGCTCGCCCGTGGGCCATGTGCTCGTGGCGATCCGCGAGCGGCAGGAGCGGGCCGCTTTCCAGGGCTACCCGGTCGATCGCTACCGGCTCCTGGCCTTCGTGCTGTCCGCTGCGATCACCGCGCTCGCGGGCGCGCTCTCGGCCTTCCAGCACTATCTCGTCACCGCCGAGACCGTGTCGGTCGCTTTCTCGGGCGAGCTCCTGGCGATGGTGGTGATCGGCGGCATGCACCACCTCCTGGGACCGGCGCTCGGGGCGGTCTTCTACCTGCTCTTCCGCGAGCTCCTGTCGATCTGGACCGGCGACTGGCTGCTCTGGTTCGGTCTCCTCTTCGTGGCCTTCGTCCTGCTCTCGCCCGAAGGGCTGGTCGGCATCGCCCGGCGCCTGCGCGCCCGCTTGCGTCCGCCGCCCGTGCTGGCCGCAGCGATGGGCGCTCGCCGGCTCCATGCGGGGCTGCCGTTGCCCGCGTTCTTGCGCCGTCCCCGCCGGTCGGGGGCGATCCTCGAGGTCGAGGCCGTGGCCAAGCGCTTCGGCGGCATCCGGGCGGTCGAAGGCGCGAGCCTCGAGGTCCGGGGCGACGAGATCCACGCGCTGATCGGCCCCAACGGCGCCGGCAAGACCACCCTCTTCAACCTGATCTCCGGTCGGCTCGCGCCCGATGCCGGCTCGATCCGTCTCGAGGGGCGCGAGATCGCGGGGCTTTCGCCGCACACCACCTGCCGGATGGGGATCGCCCGCTCGTTCCAGATCACCAACCTGTTCCCCGGTCTCTCGGTCTACGAGAATCTGCGCCTCGCGGTGCAGGCCCGCCATCCGGCTCGCTTTTCGCTCCTGCGCGACGTCGAGGACATCGCCGAGATCCACGAGGAGACCCGAGCGCTGGTGCGCTGGTTGGGCCTCGAGGGGATCGAGGGGGCGGCGGCCGGCGACCTCTCCTATGGCGGTCAGCGCCTGGTCGATCTCGGGATCGCGCTCGCTTCGGCACCCGGGCTCTTGTTGCTCGACGAGCCGTTCGCCGGGCTCGCCGCTGCCGAACGCGAGCGGATCGCCGGGCTCGTGGCCGAGATCGGCCGCACCCTGCCGGTGCTGATCGTCGAGCACGATCTCGACCGGGTCCTCGCCCTGGCCGATCGGGTCACGGTGATGAACGAGGGCCGCGTGCTCGTGACCGGCACGCCCGCGGCGGTCCGCGCCGACCCGCGCGTCCAGGAGGTCTACACGGGCACGGGTGGCGCTCCGATCCGCCGACGCGCCGCGTCCGCCACGCCGCGCGAGCGGCCGCCGCTTCTCCAGGCCCGGGGCGTCCGCACCTTCTACGGCAACAGCCTGATCCTCGACGGGGTGGAGCTCGAGCTCGGCCCGGGCGAGATCCTGGCGGTCCTGGGTCGCAACGGCGCCGGCAAGTCCACGCTCCTCAAGTCGCTCTGCGGCCTCGTGCCGGCTCGGGAGGGCTCGATCCGCCTGGCGGGGCGCGAGCTGCGCGGGCTGCCGGCCGCCGAGATCGCCCGGCTCGGCATCGGCTACGTGCCGCAGGGGAGGGGCCTCTTCGCGGGCATGAGCGTGCGCCACAATCTCGAGCTCGGCCGACTGGCCCGGCCGCACGAGGGCCGCACCGGTGTGGTGTGGAGCGAACGCGCGGTCCTCGACCTGTTCCCGCGCCTTCGCGAGCGGCTCGATACCCCGGCCGACTATCTCTCGGGCGGCGAGCAGCAGATGGTGGCGATCGCCCGGGCACTCTCCGGCGACGTGCGGCTCTTGCTGCTCGACGAGCCCTTCGAGGGCCTCGCCCCGGTCGTGGTCGAAGAGCTGTTCGGCGTCCTCGATTCCTTGCGCGAGCGGCTGTCGATCCTGATCGTCGACCACGACCTCGACCACGCGCTCGCGCTCGCCGACCGCGTGCTCGTCCTCGAGCGCGGCAGCGTGTTGCACGAGGGACCGGCCCGACCGCTGCTCGAGGATCTCGAGCTGCGCCGCCGGATCCTCTGGCTCTGACCCCGACCGCCGGAGCGTCGTTCGTGGACCCTTCGCCCGACCCGACCGTCCAGCCCGAAGCCGTGCCCGAGCTCCCGCTTCTCCTCGGGGGCGAAGAGGTCCCGGGCGAGGGGCCGGTGATCACCGTGTTCGATCGTTACGGGCTCGAACCCCGGGCGCTCGCGCGGGCCGCGAGCCCGGCCCAGTGCGAGACCGCTCTCGCCCGTGCGGAGGCGGCCTTCCGGGCGGGCGCCCTCTCGCCCTTCGAGCGCGGCCGGATCCTCGCCCGGGCTGCCCGGCTGCTCGAGGAACGGGCCGAGAGCTTCATCGCCACGATGCAGGGCGAGGCCGGCTTCACCCGGGCCGATGCCAAGGGCGAGCTCGAGCGTGCGGTGCAGACCCTCCTGCTCTCGGGCGAGGAGGCGCGCCGCCTCTCGGGCGAGATGTTGCCCCTCGAGGGGGCACCGGGGCAGACCGGCCGGCTCGGCTTCACGATCCGGGTTCCGTTGGGCGTGGTGCTCGCGATCACGCCGTTCAACGCGCCCTTGAACACGGTCGCCCACAAGATCGCCCCGGCTATCGCGGCCGGCAACGCGGTCGTTCTCAAGCCCTCTTCCAGTACGCCCGAGACCGCACTCCGGCTCGGCCGGCTCTTGCTCGAGGCGGGTCTGCCGCCGGGCCTCTTGTCGGTCCTGTACGGGCCCGGCGAGAGCGCGCTCGCGCTCGTCGAGGACCCGCGGGTCCGCTTCGTGGCTTTCACGGGCTCGACCGAGGCCGGCCTCGCCATCCAGCGCCGGGCCGGGCTCAAGCGGACGCAGATGGAGCTGGGCTCGATCGCCTTCACCATCCTCTGCGCCGATGCCGATCTCGACCGGGCGGTTCCGAAGATCGTCAATGCCGCCTACCGCAAGGCCGGTCAGGTCTGCACTTCGATCCAGATCCTGCTCGTCCACGAGACGATCGCCGCGGCGGTCGAGGCCCGCCTCGCCGAGCGCGTTCGCGCCTTGCCCTTCGGTGATCCGCGGCAGCCGGCGACGGTCGTGGGCCCCTTGATCTCGGAGGCCGAGGCTCGCCGTGTGGAGCGCTCGATCGCCGAGGCGGTGGCGGGCGGTGCTCGGCTCCTCGCCGGCGGCGGCCGCCGGGGTGCGGTGGTCGAGCCTACGCTGCTCGCCGATCTGCGGCCCGAGATGCGGGTGATGCGGGAGGAGATCTTCGGGCCGGTCCTCGCCCTCGTCCCCTTCGCCCGGCTCGAGGAGGCGATCGCCCGGGTCAACGCGACACCCTACGGCCTGGCTACCGGGATCTTCACCGACAGCCTGGAGCAGGCGCTCGCGGCGGCCCGCTCCCTCGAGGTGGGGGCCGTCCACGTCAACGAGACCTCGAGCTCGAGGGTCGACCTCATGCCCTATGGCGGCTGCAAGGCCTCGGGTTTCGGCCGCGAGGGACCGCGCTTCGCGATCCGCGAGATGAGCGAGGAGCGGGTGGTCACGATCGCCGTCGCGAACGGTCGTCGTGGTTGAGGCGAGGCCGGTGGGCCGCGTCGTGCTCGCCGTCGGGCCGTGGGACGTGATCGTCGTAGGGGGCGGCAACGCCGCCCTCTGCGCCGCCCTCGAGGCGGCCGAGCGGCGGGCCCGCGTCCTGATCCTGGAGGCCGCCCCGAAGCCGATGCGCGGCGGCAATTCGCGCCACACCCGCAACATCCGCCTCGCCCACGACGGGCCGCTCGGCCCGCTCGAGGGGGCTTACGGCGAGGAGGAGTTCCTCGCCGACCTCCTGGCGGTCACCAAGGGGCGGACCGAGGAGGCGCTCGCCCGGCTCGTCATCCGCCGCTCGCGCGAATGCCTGCCCTGGATGGAACGGCACGGCGTGGCCTTCCAGCCTTCCCTGACCGGCACCCTCTCGCTCGCCCGCACCAACGCCTTCTTCCTGGGTGGTGGCAAGGCGCTGCTCAACGCCTACTACAACCGGGCCCGTGAACTCGGCGTCGCGGTCGTCTACGAGACCCCGGTCCGCCACGTGGTGATCGAGCGCGGCCGCTTCCGTGCGGTCGAGGTCGAGCTCGAGGGACGGCGGGTCCTGGTCGAAGGCAGGGCGGTCGTGCTCGCCGCCGGGGGCTTCGAGGCCGATCTCGACAAGCTCGCCCGCGGCTGGGGGCCGGCGGCCCGCAACTTCCTGATCCGCGGGACGCCCTACAATCGCGGCGAGGTGCTGGAGGATCTCCTGGCCCAGGGCGCCCGCTCGGTGGGCGATCCGACCCAGTGCCATTGCGTGGCGATCGACGGCAGGGCGCCGCGCTTCGACGGCGGAATCGCCACCCGGCTCGACTGCGTGCCCTTCGGCATCGTCGTCAATCGAAAGGGGGAACGCTTCTACGACGAGGGCGAGGACGTCTGGCCCAAGCGTTACGCGATCTGGGGCCGGCTCGTGGCACTCCAGCCCGACCAGATCGCCTTCGCGATCGTCGACGCCGACAGCAGGGAGCTCTTCATGCCCTCGATCTACCCGCCGATCCGGGCCGCCACGATCGAGGAGCTGGCCGCCGAGCTGGGGCTTTCGGCCGACCGGCTCGCCGCGACCGTGGCCCGCTTCAACGCCGCCTGCACTCCCGGCCCCTTCCACCCGACGGAGCGCGACGGACTCTCGACCCGGGGGCTCGAGCCGCCCAAGAGCAACTGGGCACGGCCGCTGCGCACGCCACCCTTCGAGGCCTATCCGCTCCGACCCGGAGTGACGTTCACCTATCTGGGGCTCGCCGTCGACGAGCGGGCCCGCGTGCAGGGGCCGTCGGGCCCGTTCGCGAACGTGTTGGCCGCGGGCGAGATCATGGCGGGTTCGATCTTGGGCGAAGGCTATCTCGCCGGCTTCGGCATGACGATCGGCACGGTGTTCGGCCGGATAGCCGGGGAGGAGGTGGTGCGTGTCCTCGCTGCCTGAGCTCGCCCCCGCGCTCGCCGAGGCCCGCCGCCAACTGGAGATCTGCAACGCCTGCCGCTACTGCGAAGGCTATTGCCCGGTGTTCCCGGCGATGACCCTGCACCGCGCCTTCGAGGACGGCACGCTCGTCCGACTCGCCAATCTCTGCCACGGCTGCCGGGCCTGCTATTACGCTTGTCAATACGCCCCGCCGCACGACTTCGCGGTCGACCTGCCGCGCGCGCTCGCCGAGCTGCGCGCCGCGAGCTGGGAGGAGCTCGTCCCGCCCCGGGGCCTGGCCCGGCTCCTCCAGCGTCGGGCCGGGGCCACCGTCCTGTTGCTCGTGGCGGCACTGGCTCTCCTGCTCGCCGCCCTGTTCGCGCTCCGGCCCGCGGGAGGCGAGGGCTTCTACGCCCACCTCTCGCACGGTGCGATGGTCGCGATCTTTCTGCCCGCCTTCCTCGGCCCGCTCCTGGTGCTGCGGGTCGCGCTGCGTGCCTATTGGCGGCTCGTGGGCGGCGGCCGCATCCGGTTCGCCCACCTCGCCGCCGCCGCGCGCGAGGCGATCGGGCTCGTCCATCTGGGCGGCGGTGCCCAGGGCGGTTGCCAGTTCGAGCAGGAGGATCGGCCCACGCGAGCCCGGCAATGGGCCCACCGGCTCGTGCTCTGGGGCTTCCTCCTGTGCTTCGCCTCGACCACGACCGCCGCCTTCATGCATTATCTTTTCGGCCTGCCGGCGCCCTACGGCTTCTGGTCCCCGCCCAAGCTGCTCGGTGTCCCGGGCGGGGTGGCGATGGCCCTGGGCGGTCTCGGTCTGATCCTGCTCGCCCGGCGGGCCGATCCGGCGCTCGGCTCGGCCGCCCATCGCGGCGGCGAGGCCGCCTTCCGGATGCTGGTCGTGGCGGTCCCGGCGAGCGGTCTCCTGCTCTGGCTGGCGGCCGGTACGGTGTTCGTCGCACCGCTTCTGGCGCTCCATCTCGCCGCCGTGCTCGTCTTCTTCCTGGCGTTGCCCTACTCGAAGATGGCCCACGCGCCGTTCCGCTTCGCGGCACTGGTCGGGCGGGCGCGGGAGCGCGACATCTCGGCGCAGGGGCGGTCGGGACCCGCGACCTAGCTTCGCCCGCGACGAGCTCGGGTCGCTTGACCCCGGTGTTGTTTAGAAATATTCCAATGAGCACGTTGCCGGTCGGTGCCGGAGCGAGCCGGTCCCGCATGCGACGAGGGCGGTGATCGGGTCGGCCGGCTCGGGCCGTGGGGAAGACGGGTCCCCTTCCCGGAGGTCGCCGGAGCCCGGGCGGCCGGCGGGTGACCCGCGAGACCGACGAGGGAGAGAGAAGTCGTGTCAGCCGAGCAGCTCTGTCCGTTCCGGCACGCCGCCGGGCAAGGCAAGACCAACCGCGACTGGTGGCCGAACCAAGTCAATCTGAAGATCCTGCACCAGTTCGCCCCGGCCACCGACCCGATGGGGCCCGACTTCGACTATGCGAAGGCGTTCCGGAGCCTCGACTACGCCGCCCTCAAAGAGGACCTGCGCAAGCTCATGACCGAGTCGCAGGACTGGTGGCCGGCGGATTTCGGCCATTACGGCGGTCTCATGATCCGGATGGCCTGGCACGCCGCCGGCACCTACCGGATCGCCGACGGCCGGGGCGGCGCCGGGCTCGGCCTGCAGCGCTTCTCGCCGCTCGACAGCTGGCCGGACAACGCCAATCTCGACAAGGCGCGGCGTCTGTTGTGGCCGATCAAGCAGAAGTACGGCCACAAGATCTCCTGGGCCGACCTCATGATCCTGGCCGGTAACGTCGCCCTCGAATCGATGGGCTTCAAGCCTTTCGGCTTCGGCGGTGGACGGGCCGACGTCTACGAGCCGGACGAGTCGATCTACTGGGGCCCGGAGACCACCTGGCTCGGCGACGAGCGGCACACGCCCGATCGGCGGCTCGAGAACCCGCTCGCGGCCGTGCAGATGGGTCTGATCTACGTCAACCCCGAAGGCCCGAACGGCAATCCCGACCCCGTCGCCGCCGCCAAGGACATCCGCGAGAGCTTCGCGCGGATGGCGATGAACGACGAGGAGACGGTGGCGCTGATCGCGGGCGGCCACACCTTCGGCAAGTGTCACGGCGCCGGTCCCGCGGGCCATGTCGGCCCGGAACCGGCGGCCGCACCGATCGAGCAGATGGGGCTCGGGTGGAAGAGCAGCTTCCGCTCGGGCAAGGGCCCGGATGCGATCACCGGCGGTCCCGAGGTGATCTGGACGCGCACGCCCACCCGGTGGAGCAACGACTTTTTCGAGCTTCTCTTTTCCTACGAATGGGAGCTCGAGAAGAGCCCGGCCGGGGCCTGGCAGTGGGTCGCCAAGAACGCACCCGAGATCATCCCGGATCCGTTCGATCCGAACAAGAAGCGCAAGCCGACGATGCTGACGACCGATCTGTCGCTGCGCTACGACCCGATCTACGAGCCGATCTCGCGCCGCTTCTGGAAGAATCCGGATCAGTTCGCCGACGCCTTCGCCCGCGCCTGGTTCAAGCTCACCCATCGCGACATGGGTCCGAAGATCCGCTATCTCGGGCCCGAGGTCCCGAAGGAGGACCTCATCTGGCAGGATCCGATCCCGCCCGTCGACTATCCGCTCGTGGATGCCGCGGACGTGGCGGCGCTCGAGCAGGAGGTGCTGGCCTCGGGCCTGTCGATCCGGGATCTCGTCTACACCGCCTGGTCGGCGGCCTCGACCTACCGGAACTCGGACAAGCGCGGCGGCGCCAACGGTGCCCGCATCCGCCTGGCTCCGCAGAAGGACTGGGAGGTCAACGAGCCCGAGAACCTGAAGAAGGTGCTGGCCACGCTCGACGAGATCCGCCGCTCCTTCAACGCGAAGCAGCAGAACGGCAAGAAGATCTCCTTGGCCGATCTGATCGTGCTCGCGGGTGGGGCGGCGGTGAAGCGGGCGGCGGCGGCCGCGGGCTTCGCGGTCGAGGTGCCGTTCACGCCGGGCCGCAACGACACGACGCAGGAGCTGACCGACGCCAAGTCCTTCGACGTACTCGAGCCCTGGGCGGACGGGTTCCGCAACTATGTCCGCGGCAAGCTCGAGGTGATGCCCGAGCATCTCTTGATCGACAAGGCCCAGCTCCTCGCCCTCTCGGCGCCGGAGATGACGGTGCTCGTGGGCGGGATGCGCGCGCTCGGGGCCAATTTCGGCGGGACGAAGCACGGTGTGTTCACCGACCGGCCGGGTGCTTTGACGACCGACTTCTTCGTCAACCTCTTGGACATGAGCACCGAGTGGGTGCCGGTGAAGGACGCCTTCAATCTCTACGAAGGCTACGACCGCAAGACCGGTGCGAAGAAATGGACGGCGACCCGGGTCGACCTGGTCTTCGGCTCCAACGCCCAGCTCCGTGCGATCTGTGAAGTATACGGGGCGGCGGATGCGAAGGAGAAGTTCGTCAAGGACTTCGTCGCGGCCTGGACGAAGGTGATGAACGCCGACCGGTTCGACCTCCACCGCTGATCACGACGTCGACTTCGACGGGAAGGGACCCCGCCGCGCCGCCGCGCGGCGGGGTTCTTCTTTGCCGGACTTTTCGGGTCGAGTGACTTCGGCTCGGCGCTGCGTTCGGGAAGGATCGGACGGTCTTCGACCGAAGAGCGCGCGTCGACCGGTGGCCCCGACGGCGCCGTGCCGCGCGGCGTCGGCCGGGCGAGCCGGAAGGGATGGCCGACCGTTAACCTGCCGTTCAGCTCTGCGGACTAACCTTGCGCGCCGACGCCACCCATGGCGGCGGGGCCGGTGCGCGGGGTCGAGCGCCGCGGATCGGCTCGCAGGCCCGGAGAGGAGCTTCCATGAGCGCAACCCAGCCGTCCGCTCCGTACGACGCCGATATCACCAGACGTTTGGAGTTCATCGGACTTCGAAGCGAGGAGCGGGCGCGCCTCCGGGCGCTCGGGCCGGTGATCCTGGAGGCCCTTGAGCCGGTGCTCGCCGACTTTTATGCGCGAATTCGCTCGACGAGCGAGGTTCGCCGGCTGTTTCCCGACGAAGAGAGCATGGCGCGGGCGAAGCAGCGGCAGATCGATCATTGGCGACGGATCGTCACGGCCGAATTCGACGAGGGCTGGGTCCGGTCGGTCCAGACCGTGGGCGAGGTGCATGCCCGAATCGGGCTGGAGCCGCGCTGGTACATCGCCGGCTACGCCCACATTCTGGCCGGTCTGTTCCGCAAGCTGATCGAGGCTCGGTTGGCCGGGAAGTTCGGGGCGCTGGTGAGCGGGCGAAGGATGGCGAGCCAACTCGCCGCCGAGTTGGGAACGTTGCTGCGCGCCACGCTTCTCGACATGGACCTCGCGATCAGCGTCTACATCGAGCGTTTGTCGGAGGAGCTGGAGAAGGAGCGCTCCGCGGCCCAGCACAGGTGCGACATCCTCTCGGCGGGGCTCGCACGGCTCCGCGAAGGCGATCTCGGTGTCTCGATCGATGCCGAGACGAACGCCGCCACGGGTTTCAACGACACGGTCGCGCGGCTGCGGGAGACCGTTGTGGCCGTGCGCGAAGCCGCCGAGGCGTTGGACCGGAGCGCGGCCGAGATCGCCTCGGCCTCGCACGATCTCGCGAGACGTACCGAGCAACAAGCGGCGAGCCTCGAGGAGACTTCGGCGTCGCTCGAGCAGCTCAAGCGGAACGTCGCCGAAGCGGCGTCTCGGGCCGACATCGCGAGCCGCAAGGTCGCCGAGGCGCGCGAGGAGGCGGAGGCGGGCGTCATCGTGGTGCGGGAGAGCAAGAAGGCGATGGGGCAGATTTCGGCGTCGTCGAGCGAGGTCGGTCAGATCCTCGGGGTGATCGACGAGCTGGCGTTCCAG
>Ga0209381_1002646_pt1 | contig 21494 bp, 22 predicted proteins | sample DewCreD2012metaG_FD_184111 | JGI IMG/M metagenome (GOLD analysis project Ga0209381, IMG submission 184111) | Hot spring sediment bacterial and archeal communities from British Columbia, Canada, to study Microbial Dark Matter (Phase II) - Dewar... ...
TGTGGGTTGAAGTAGTTGTTCCGAGTCAAACAAAGGCTGTAGGCGGAGTTTGCACTGAAATTCATGCAAAAAAGTTGAACACGTTACCATCTTAGGCAAACAGGCTTTATATGTAGCGGAGATACTGTGAGATTCAATAACTTTAAAAATAAGCCGGATTACATTCATCCTCTATGGATGAGGCAATAATACTCGAATTATTCAAGAAGATGTTACTCATCAGAAAAACTGAAGAGAAGATAGTGCATCTATATGGCGAACAAGAGATGAGATGCCCTGTCCATCTTTGCATAGGCCAAGAGGCTGCTGCAGCTGGCGTTTGCCAGGCGCTGTCAAAAGAAGACATAGTATTCAGCAACCACAGGTCCCATGGACATTATCTTGCAAAGGGCGGAAATCTTAAAAGGATGGTAGCGGAGATATACGGCAGATCTACAGGATGTTCAAGGGGAAGAGGAGGGTCAATGCATATCATCGACAAGGAAGCCAATTTCCTCGGCTCGACATCTATCGTCGGCGGTACAATACCCCTTGCAGTCGGAGCTGCATTTCACATTAAAAAGAATGCAGAGAATCGCATAGCAGTGACTTTCTTCGGGGACGGTGCTGTGGAAGAGGGAGTTTTCCATGAAAGCCTTAATTTCGCCTCACTACACAAGCTTCCTGTGTTATTTATCTGCGAAAACAATAGCTATGCAGTTAACACACATATCAGCTTGCGGCAGCCCAATAGGAAAATAAGTGACCTTGCCAGAGCGCATGGACTGAATGCAATTGAATGCGATGGCAATGATGCTATAAGCGTTTATAAGGCGGCATCCCTGCTCAAAGAAAAGATAGGCGAAGCTCCAGGCTTCCTGGAACTTTTCACATACAGATTGGTACAGCACTGCGGAACCGAATTTGATCATCTTATATGCAGACCAGCTGAAGAGTTCCATACCTGGGCTGACAGAGACCCCCTCAAATCGCTCAAGGTCAAGCTGTCTGCAGTTGGAACAACCGCTGATAAAATTGAAAAAGACATACAAAACCAAGTAGACAAGGCATTTGAGTTCGCCAAAACAAGCCCCTTCCCATCAAGTGAAGAGCTTTACATGAATGTGTATGCAGAAAATGAGAGAGATAAGCTATAGCGAGGCCATAAGGGAAGCTCTGGATCAGAGCATGAAGACAGATAGCTCAATATTCATTATAGGCGAAGGCGTCCCAGACGCTTACGGCGTCTTCGGCACAACAAAAGGCCTGAAGGAGAAGTACGGCAATGATAGAGTCCTTGATATGCCTCTATCTGAGAACGCGCTAACAGGGATGTGCGTGGGGGCGGCTATGTTGGGCTCAAAGCCAGTTATAGTGCACCAACGATTGGATTTCGGCTTCATAGCACTTGACCAGATAGTCAATAATGCCGCCAGCTGGCATTACACTTTCGCAGGACAAAGCAAAATCCCTGTTGTCATGAGATTTGTCATAGGCAGAGGTTGGGGAAACGGACCGCAGCATAGCCAGAGCAGTCAGGCGCTGTATGCGCATATACCCGGACTGAAAGTTGTCATGCCCACAACGCCTTATGATGCAAAAGGCCTCCTCATCCAAAGCATACAGGATAATAATCCTGTGATATTCATAGAGCACAGGTGGCTGCACGGCATCAAAAGCCATGTCCCGAGTGAGCCGTATACTGTCCCAATCGGAATTCCCAAGGTTGTGAGAGAAGGGAATGACATCACTATTGCATCGACTTCGTATATGACGATAGAAGCAATCCGCGCAGCCGATAATCTAAAAAGCATCGGCATCAGCGCAGAAGTCATAGATATTAGGACCCTCAAACCCCTGGATACATCCCAGATCCGGGAGTCTGTCAGGAAGACAGGAAGGCTGCTTGTCATGGATACAGGTTGGAGAACCTGCGGCTTTGCCGGTGAAATAGTCGCAGACATCGCGGAATCCTGCTTTAACTTCATGAAAGATGCCCCTATGAGATTAACGCTTCCTGACATCCCAACGCCAACCAGCTATAGCCTTACCAAGACTTACTATCCCGACTATACCGATGCAATCATGCTGGTAGCGAAGTCATTAGGCAAGCAGAAAGAAGCGGAAAGGTTAATCAGCCAGGTCAAGAAACCTACCCACCATGATGTTCCAGATACAAGTTTCAGGGGGCCTTTCTGATGCCTAAAATCAACAATGTCGCAATTATCGGAAGCAACAGCTTCTCTGGCAGCCACACTGTTAATCATTTCCTTTCCAAGACAAAGGCAAACGTATTTGGAATAAGCAGGTCCCCTGAAAACAAGAGCATATATCTTCCGTATAAATCCAACATGCTTGAAAGGTTCACATTCCATCAGATGGACTTGAATAGAGATCTAGACAGGATAATCGGACTGCTTGATAAGGAGAGACCTGATGTGATAATAAATTTCGCAGCCCAGGGCGAAGTCAGGTCAAGCTGGAATTATCCTGTTCATTGGTTCAGGACAAATACACTGGCACTTGTCGGACTACTTGATAAGCTGAAGGACAGGAAGTACATAAGGAGATATATCCATGCATCAACTCCTGAGGTTTATGGGGAAACCAACGGACCATTAAGGGAAGGTATGCTCTACCAACCAAGCACCCCTTATGCGGCTTCAAAAGCCGCCGGAGACCTTTTCATATACACTTTGAAGAAAAGCCATGGTTTCCCAGCTACCCTAACCAGAGCAGCAAATGTATATGGGCCCCATCAACAGCTCTACAGGATCATTCCCAGGACAATAATAAGCATCAAGAAGGGCATTAAACTTCCCTTGCACGGCAGGGGCGAATCTAAGAGGGCTTTCATCCATATTGAAGATGTATGTGAAGCATTGGTCCAGATAGCGAAAAACGAAAAACCTTCATTCATTTACCATCTGTCAAGCGAGCGCATAAGAACAATAAAGAGTGTTGTTGAACTAATATGTCAAGAAATGGGTGCTGATTTCAGCTCTTGTGTGAAGTACACAGGCAAGCCTCTTGCTCAAGATAGCAGCTATGACCTGGACTATTCCTTAGCCAAGAAAGAACTCGGATTCAAGCCAAAATGGAAGCTGGAGGATGGCATAAAAGAGGTCATACGCTGGGTTGATGAGAATTGGGAAGAAATCAAAAATGAGCCCACAGAGTATATTCATAAGGAATAGGATGGCAAGATGTGCGGCATAAACGGGTTCTCATGGGATGATGACAGCCTCATCCGCAAGATGAACAAGATTCTCGCCTACAGGGGTCCAGATGATACAGGTATTTATTCCGAGAAAGATATGAGCCTGGGCCATAACAGGCTCTCCATAATCGATCTCAGCGATGCGGGCCACCAGCCGATGTGCAATGAGGACCGAACTGTGTGGCTTGTCTTCAATGGTGAGATATACAACCACCGGGAGATAAGGCCTATCCTCAAGAAAAAAGGACATAAGTTCCAGAGCCACACTGATTCAGAGGTCATCATACATTCTTATGAGGAGTACGGCACTGGCTGCCTTGAAAGATTCAACGGTATGTTCGCTTTCGCATTGTGGGACAGCAAGAAAAAGATGCTTTTTCTTGCAAGAGACAGGATAGGAGTAAAACCCCTTTACTATCATTTTGACGGCAAAAATATAATATTTTCATCAGAGATCAAAGCAATCCTAAGACATGAAATCGTCCGTGAAATCAGCAAGGATGCACTTAACTCATTTCTCACATACAGATTCATCCCCGGACCATCCACAATCCTCCAAGGCATCAGGAAGCTCCTGCCTGCGCACTATCTCATATTCAGGGATGGCAGGATAAGCCTTAAGAGATACTGGAGCCTGTCCTGGAAACCAGACTACAAGAGTCAAAAAGAGTTAGAGACTGAAGTTGAGAACCTTCTAAGCGATTCTGTGCGTATGAGACTTGAGAGTGATGTGCCCCTAGGGGCGTATCTGTCAGGTGGTCTTGATTCCTCCCTCATAGTTGCGCTAAACGCGAAGCTCCGGAAAGACAGTATCAAGACTTTTACAGTAGGATTCGGCCATGAGAGCGATGAGTTCGCTCATGCCCATAAGGTCGCTCATTATATAGGTACTGAGCACAGAGAAGTAATTGTAGATTACAATGAGATGACAAGAGAGCTCCCTCACATTGTTTGGCTGATGGATGAGCCCAGCAGTGATATAACCATGATGCCCATGTATTTCCTCTCCAAATTTTCCAAGAGATATGTCACCGTCGTCAATACTGGAGAGGGCGCTGATGAGACGTTCTCTGGATACCACCATTACAAGATAGGAGCTGAATCTTTCAGATTTGTTCCGGACTCTATTAGAAAAGGTATATACAGATGGTACTACAGCCCATTCAAGAGCAAAGAACGAAAACGCATGCTTGGATTCAAGGCTGCAGAAGACCGTGCCCTTGCTTCCCAGCTCAGCAAGCATGGAGACCTCCTAAGCAATATCCTTCATTTCGAGATAGAGAACGAGCTTCCGAACTGGCAGCTTGCCAGAGTGGACAGGATGACAATGGCAAATGCAATCGAAGCCAGAGTGCCCTTCCTAGATTACAGGCTTGTTGAACTCTCTGCGAAGATTCCATCTTGCATGAAGCAAAGAGGTCTCTCTGGCAAGCATATCCTGAAAAAAATCGCTTCAAAATACTTGCCGAAAAGCATAGTGCAAAGGAAAAAACAGGGATTTACAACACCAAGGGAAGAGTGGATCAGGAGAGACCTTCATGACCTGGCAGAACAGATGCTGTCCCGGGAGAATATCACTTCCAGGGGCCTGTTCAAACAGGAATATGTGGCATCACTCATTGACAATGCCAAGACCATGCGCAAAGACCTGCCGTTCAGGCCTGTATCATACAAGATACTGATGCTCGTGATGCTCGAGACATGGTTCAGGACATACCTTGACCATGACGGAGCAAAACCTGTCCGATTCCAATGAAAGAACCAGATGCAAAACTAATAGCAGTGTTCGCCGTATTCTCAATACTTGTAAGTCTGCCTTCCATAGTCACTTTCGTTAGAATCCACGAGATATATACTCAGACTTCCACAAGGCATGAGACACTTGATTCAGTATTATTCCTGCGCGAGCAGCTTGGGCTCACTTTGGCTGATTTGAAGGTAACTGATGTCAAGAACCTGCCGGAAGGGCTCTATGTAACTGTTGAGGAGCAGTACCATGGTTTGCGGATTGACAGGAATATACATAAAGACCTGGATAGGGTTTACACAGTATTCCTGGACAGGAGAACCGGCAGATTCAATATCGTAGATGAAAAGAAGAGATGAATATTGAAAAACATGTGAACAAATATAGCGGCAGATACCTGATTGCACTAATAGGCCTAGCTATCGCCTTACGAATACCCTATATCAACCTGTGCGAGGTTACTGACAGGGGGCAAGTAGTCCTTGGCATGACACATAACCTCCCACCACTCTTCCATTATCTCAGCCTTCCATTCCTAAAGCTGACAGGTAATCTATGGTTTGCCCCGAATATTGCCAACCTGGCTCTAAGTATAATCGCCGTGCTGATTATATATGACCTAGGAAAATCCATGAAGGATAATGCATTCGGCCTCCTAACTGCCTTCATATTCACTGTTTTTCCCCCAGCTATCATCTTTTCAAGATACATATCCCCGGAAATGACAGAGCTATTCTTCCTTCTGCTCATAATCTGGCTGTTTTTCAAGACTGAAGTCCAGAACAGACCCAGCAGACAGATTCTCGTAGCGTACGGTCTTGCAGTAATGATAGGTGCCTTCAGCAAACAGCAAACTCTGCTCGTGCTAATACCATTATTCATCTGGGGGCTGATCAGGCACGGGCTTGGAATCTTCAGGAGAAGCATATATTATATATCCTTCGCGGCGGCAATCCCTTATATCTTTTTCCTGCTTACGCATCCCCAGATGCTAGGGGCAGTTGTCATCTATTTCTTTGTACAGACAACAGGAACAACACCCGTGTTAGCAAAAGCAGCTCTGCTACTCCAGAGATATGCCATATTCATGCTTCCATACTTGCTCATCTTGGCATCGCTTCCATTCACGCTTAAGAGATTCCGATACCAAGGAAAAATTCATCTCATATTCTTCACAACACTATTCATCTTCTATAATGCTATAATGCTGAAGATAGACATATATATGCAGTTCGTCGCGATCCCAGTCATAGCGCTTTGCGCATTGAACGTCTATTCATGGAAAAGTTCCTGGCTAAAGGGCTCTTCACTTCTGCTTATCCTTGTGTATGCAATATTTGGATTCGTCCTGCCAGTAGATGGCTTAAGCATTCTCACATTCGAAGGATGCGAACAGAATGTGCTGAAAATGCGCCTGCCTGTGACGAAAGAGGTATTTGGGATGGTACCCTCATCAGAATCAAATTTTTTCTTAACAAACCTTGATTTTCTTGACCAGCTGCTTAAGGATGAGAAATATCTGATAATAGGGGGAGACATAGGTCAGGAAAACAAATACTGGATCAGGCAGAGGCTTTTTTACCCCAGCGTCTTGAACTCTGAGGTGTATCAAGATATCAACTATGCTCTCATCGCTATACCCACAGACACCCTACTTAATGTGACATACACTGGTGCCCCTGCATGGGATTATGCGTATAACCTGCATATTTTACGCAATTCCGAAGTTATCTGGAGCGATATTTCAGACAACAGGAACTATACGCTTCTCAGGATCATCAACCACACTACAGAAGGACTCAACGTGTCTGACTTCCGGATGAGAAGCAGACAATCTTTAGGCATAACATCTTCAATCACTTGACAGCCACCAAAAAAACGCTCACACCTACAGGAAAGCTTAAACGTCTCAGCAGCTTATTCTCTATCTTAAGCAATTTGGCAAGAATGCTGTTCGCCGTCTTTCCCATGCCTTTCAGATGGTCGGTGCCTTGCCTTTTCCTGCCCAAGATCCGCATCACTGCGACCTTGGCTGTCAACGGGAAGAAAAGCAAGAAGTTCCAGTAGGTACTCTTGATTATCCTAAAGCCTGCCTTTTGCGTGATACGCGCCAATTGTGTAAGAGTATAGCGCCTGTAGTGAAGGTTTGCCACATCGTGAGTGCTCCAGAGATGCATGAACGCCGGTACCAATAGTATAAGAGTTCCTCCTTTTTTCAGAGCCCTATGCCAGGCACTAATCGCTTTCCTGTCGTCTTTGATATGCTCAAGGACATCAGACGCTATTATTATATCGAATTTCTTCCTGAAGACAAGCGTTGAGGCATCCATGACCTTGACATCGAGAAGACCCCTCTTCCTTGCCCTGGTCACTGCCGCTTGGCTAATGTCAATACCAGCGACATCAGAAAAGCCCATGCTCCTCAATCTCTCTATCAGCAGGCCTCCTGAGCAGCCTACATCAAGAATGGACATACCCCTGTCAAAAGAGTCCAGATAATCCGCTATAAGGTCCCTCCTTGCCACAAACCACCAGTTAGTCTCTTCAAGAGAATGGTACTTCGCCTCATAATCTTTCTTCAATATAATACACCTCTACAGCACCAAAAACCCTTATTCTTCAATCCACGCCAATAGCCTTTCTATACAGATCACTGGTGAACACTGTCTATCATGAACTCAAGCTTTAACCTGAGCATCGAGAGCAGGTAGTTCTTGACAGTCTTATATATGTGGACAGTGCTGCTCTTGTCTTCAATCCATACTATTGGTATCTCTTTTATTCTGTAACCATAGCGCTGCGATTTGAACATCAGCTCTGAATCAAAGAACCACTCCTGGTCCAATATGCGCGGGAGAACCTCCTTCCTTATCCTCATGTTTACAGCCTTGAAGCCGCACTGCGCGTCCTTAAAGCTTATGCCAAGCCATACTTTGAGCAGTAAGATATAAATGCGCGACAATATCTCGCGCTTTAGTGAGCGCTTTATCCTCGAGCCTCTCATCAGCCTTGAGCCAGTGGCGATGTCATATCCTTCCTTAAGGACTGAATCGATTAGCTTTGGGAATGCACGAAGATCAGTGGACAGGTCAATGTCCATGTATGCGCAGACCTTTGCCTTGCTCTTCATCCAGGCCTCTCTTAGAGCGCGGCCCCGACCTTTCTTTGAGATGTTCAGGTATGTGACATCGCTGTATTCACTTGCAAGAGCCTTTGCCACCTCAAGAGTCCTGTCTGTAGATGCATTATTCAGTATGACTATGCGCCACGAGTGCCTGAACCTGCTCTTTATGAGAAAATCCCTTAGCCTCTCAACACTCTTCCTTAAGCACTTCTCCTCGTTATACACGGGCAGGTCTATCTCGACAACGGGATTCATCTTTAATTCAGACCTTTGTAGAGCTTTAAATATTTTTTTGTGATGCCTTCCCAGCCGTAAATGCTTACTATGCGCTTCCTGATGAAATCCTTATCAAGGCTTTTCACCTGTTTGATTGCTGCCTTGATATCATTAGGCGTCAGGCCATCCAAGATCCTACCGGTCTTCTCAATAACCACTTCTGGAGCTATGCCTACGGGTGTGCATACCAGAGGCAGACCTGCTGCCTGAGCTTCAAGCAGAGACTGGCCGAAATTCTCCCATACGGATGTATAAACAAAAACATCGCTTGACCTGTAGTAATATCGGAGCTCTTCCCCATGTTTTTCACCAGCAAAATATACGCGGGATCGGATGCCAAGCCTATTAGAGAGCCTCTTCAGCTCTTCTATATAGCCCGGTTTGGAGACTGAGCTCCTCTTTGCCTCAGCCCCTACAATGGTCAGATGGGCATCCTTGATCATTGGCATTGCCTCAATAATCGGCTCAAGCCTCCTGTCCCTGCTGATCCTGCCGACAAAAAGAAGCCTCGTGCCTTTCCAAGTCTTTTCCATAGGGGTGTAATCATTGATGTCTATACCCATTGGGATTATATGCAGTTTGTCTTTGCTTACGCCAAATTCCCTTGCCTCTGCGTATTCCATCTTTGACGACACAATCACAGCATCTGCATTGTCAACCACAGTCCTTCCGAAGACATCATAGACCAGGTAAGGCGTCTGGTTAATGCCCCTCACAAAGGACTTGTATCCTAGAAGGCTTCCGTGAGTGCTCAGAACAAAAGGCTTGTTATGCTTCCTTGCGGCCAAATAGGATATTTCTGCCTGGTAGGAGCGGTAATTATGCGTATGGATTATATCAAAGCCCTTTAAGGCGCGCTTCATGGCTGGCGAGTACAGGTACTTCATGAAGCCCATGCGGTGAGGGTAGCGGTGGACACTCACAAAACCCATCTTCTCCTGCGCAGGACGGCCTTTCGCGCCGTAGAATGTCGTCATTATAGGGCTTCGAATACCCTGCTTCTCAAGCTCTTCGCTTATTTTATATGCCTGATTTGCAGGACCGCTGATGTAAGGATAGAAAGTCTCAATAGTCCTTATGATTTTCATCTTAACCGCAGTGCGTCGAACGTCATCCTTTGCGCCAAAAGCGATTCCTCTGCAGTAATCAGCGAAGAAGGCTTTCCTTTAAGGGCTTTCATCAGCTCTGTGAACTCTGCAGAATGGCCTTCATCCTTTGAAGATGAGTATTTCCTTACCCCGTTCTTCAAAAGCGACTGAAAGTTAGATAGAACATAAACGTTGCCTCCGTCAAATACCTCCATCCTCTCCTTCTCGACAGAGGCATTTCCCATGCAGGTATAGAGCAGGTTGCACACAGAGCCGTCCTCATAGCTCACTGCCACAACGATGTTGTTGTCAGGCAGGATGCCCTCTGATGATACCCCCTGTGACTTTATGCATACCGGCTTACAGCCTGCAAGGAAATTGAACAGGTCCATAATGTGGCATGCCTCGCCCAAAAACCTCCCTCCGCCAACATCCCGCTGGTTTACCCAGTGATCCTTGTGCAGCTCCTGGTTATTAAAGATATAATTCACCATTATGGGCGTATTTCTTTTACCCAGCATATCTTTGAGCTTTACAACCAATGGCGCATATCTCCTGTTAAAGCCTGCTGCAAAAATCCGATTGTAGCCCCTCAACGCAGACTCAAGCCTGACCAGTTCTTCCTCGTAAATAGCGATAGGCTTCTCCACAAAAATGTGCTTCTTTGCCTTTATTGCGGCAAGAGCTATCTCAGCATGGGTATCATGCCTTGTTCCGATGATGATAAGATCTATATTCCTGTCATCTAGAATCCTCTGATAATCGGTTGTGGCGTATTTTGCCTGCTCCTGCTCCGCGATGTGCTTAGCCTTTGAGCCGTCCCTTGTGCATACTGCATATATGCGATAGTCCTTATGACGCTTCAGATTTGGGATGATGAAGCCCCTTGTGAAATTGCCTGCGCCTATTAGGCCCACATTGACTCTGGCTCTTCGAATATTGGCGTTGACCTGAACGATTGTTACATTGCTTCCTGGATCAGGACAATATGACAGCATGATTGGGGAGTCCCTGCTATTGTAGGCATCAACCGCCTTTTCGACCGGGTATAACTTGCCTTCTGGAAGGATGATTTTCTTGTCTGCGACAAGACCCACGAATGCCTGCATGTTCCTTCCAGCTGTCCACCTGACATGGCTGATGGGATAATCCCTCCCTTTTATATCATATTCAGGATCATAGTAGCCTGCGCCAAAAGATGTGGACATCCTGAGCTCAAGCTCTTTCTCATACATCCTTGAGCGGTCAATGTCCATCCCAGTGACACCAAGCATCACCACGCGGCCCTTCCTCCTGCACATGTCGAATGCAATATTAGTTAGGTTATCCTTTGATGAAGCCGCTATGATGACTCCGTCAGCACCTCCTGTGATTCGCTGGACCGCCTTTGGATCCGGATGAGATAGAGGATAATCTATATAAGGGGCATGGGTCTTACTCTCGTCAATATCAATGCCTACCACCTTGCAGCCGTTTGCCTTGAGAATCTGAGCGACAAGGTCGCCTATGAGGCCAAGGCCGATAACCACGTGAGTTTCGCCTATGGTTGGGGCAAGCTGCCTTATTGACTGCATGGCAATAGCTCCTATTCCCCCCCATGCACCCTGCCTGGTGCCGACGCCCTTTGGAAGCCTGGCAACAAGAGTTTTTGGGACTGCAACATATTCAGCATGATTGGCAAAACCGGAACCGAGGCATGCAACCCTGTCGCCTCTCTTAAAGCCTGAATTCTCTCCCGCAACCTCCACCTTTCCTGCGCATGAATAGCCAAGCTCGTGCCAGACATCAAGACGCGATCTCATGAGGTCTATTGTGGACTTTATTCCTGCTTCCTTTGCATAGTCTATGACCTGCTTGGCCAAGTCTCTTCTCTCAAGCGCCATCTGGACAAGCGGCTTTTTCATGAGACCTATCATGGAGAGCTCTGTCCCTGCCGAGACAAGAGAGAACTCAACCCTGACCAGCACCTGATCCTTGCCGCAGTGCGGCACTGGCACATCCTCTATGAACACCTTGCCGTTCTTGTCATACAAAACCTGCTTCATAAAAGCATGTTACATCGGGCGGATTTAAAAGGTTTGTGAAACCCCCGGCTCCGGTGAAGATCTCGCATTCGCTCGGCCTGCTTAAAAACCGCATTTACAAATTCCATAATTGCAGTTTTTGGCACCGCTCCGGCGGAGTACCAGCCTCGAGATGAGCAAATATAACGTGCGTGGCTGTCACCCGCCGCAAAGTTTTACAAAAACTTTGATTAAAAGAAGTGCGGCACTGCACATCGCTGCCAATCAAGTAAATGTGGCAACGTCAAGCGGCCGAAAGGCCCGCCAAACCTTCGCCAGCCTTAGTAAGGCTGAGGGACAACCGACAGCCTTGGTTATTAGTAATTCACGGCTCTCGGAGAAAATGGCACTGGCTTCATTTTCTCCGGAGCCGAAACCCCATGTTCTTCTTTTACCAAGGAATGAAACCATTATGAATTCAGCTTAGCACTATCCTCTTGGTTTTGCACAGCAAATCCTGAAAATCCACATTTAACAACCTTTAAAAACAGCCAGGTTCTCGCATAATGCATGACGATAGGGAAGCTTATGAAGCTTGCTGCAAAGGGAGCGAAGAACGGCGCTGTCTACAGGGCGAAGAAGCTGCTTGGAAAGCACCAGTATCCCACGTTTGCTGTATTCCAGCTCACTTATAGGTGCAACTCCCGCTGCGCCATGTGCAGCATCTGGAAGAAGCCCAGAGCAGAGGAGATGAGCGCTGACCAGATAGCTGAAATGTTTCGCGACAGGCTTTTTGCGAGATTGAGATGGATAAATCTAACAGGCGGCGAGCCATTCTTAAGAAGCGATTTTCTAGACGTCATGAGGGCGCTGTCGCATATACCCACCCTTGAGGGGATAGCGATTCCCACAAACGGATTCATGACAGAGAGAATTGTCGGATGCGCAGAGCAGGCGCTTGACATACTGGGCGAGAACAGATTTCTATCCATAACCGTTTCTATTGACGGCATAGGCGAGACGCATGAGAGGATTAGGGGTGTGAAGTGCTTTGATGCAGCGATGAAGACTCTTGAAAGCCTGATTAGGCTAAAGGGGAGATATCCCAATTTCAATGTGGGCGTGCAGCCGACCATTTCCAAAGCCAATATAGGTGAAATAGATGAGCTATATGATTTCCTAAAGTCAAAGACACAAAGTGTGGGTTTTGCAGTCATGATGCAATCCAAGGGCTATTATGACAATGTTGATAGCGGCATCGCACCCGGAGAGGATGATAAGAGAAAAGTCTCTGAGTTTCTAAGAAGGATAGCGAAACATGACCCGCAGTACAGCTTCTATTATAACAGCCTTGCCAATCTCCTCAAGACAGGAAAGAGAGGCTTTGGCTGCCTCGGCGGTCATCTGACTGTGTTCATCAACCCACAGGGAGAGATGTTTCCCTGCCCTGCTCTTTCGTTTAACAAAGCTTTCTCGTTCGGAAAGGCAAGCCATGAGAATTTCTTCTCTTCAAAAGCGGCTGACATCAAGAAGAGGCTTAAGGTCTGCGGGATGTGCAGGAGCTGCTCCATGATGTGCGATTTCATAAATGTCGCAAAAGTCGAGTTCTTCGAGCATGCTGGGTATATGCTGAGGCATCCGGGCGACGCGATTAGGCTTGTCAGGAAAATAAGAAATGAAGAAAATCCCTATCTCTGAACTGCTCAGTACGCGGATGCCATGAACGATAATATTTTATAATGAATAAACAACCCAGCCATTATGAAAACCAGACTGATAGGGAATAGCGAGCTTGAGATAATTATGGATGCGGATGAGGCGGCGAGACTGCCTTTTGGGATGGCAAATGGAATTCTGTCAGCTTACGGGAGAAAAACGCCCGTCTATGTGAAGCTCAATGAGAAATCAGATTCATACAAAGTGACAATAGCCGGTCCTGGGTTCAATGACTGCGATTTTATCCTCGTCCAATTTCAACCTAGCGATTACGGAAGGTTCGAAGTGAATGGTGCAGTGACTATCATGCACGACAACTGGAAGATCAGGTTCAGGAAGGAAGATAATGTTGCATATACCAGAGAGGCAGTGTACTGAGGCTCATTTCTTCGCAAATCTCTCGCACAGAGCGTAGTATATGGGCCCCATGGCGAAATATGCGAACTGCATCCAGAAAGGCGCATGTATGCAGTCGCAGAGAGGAAGCCCCGGATACGCAAGAGTCGGGATGTTCCTGAAAAGCAGCACGTGATATGCTATGCTCTCTACGATAATCAGCATAGGCCAATAAATGGATAGGAACAGGAGCATTCGTTTTGCTGTGCCTTGTATATTGAATATCCTGTTGAGATGCACAAAGAATGTGTAAGCGGCATAGAGTCCAAGCGCCCAGGCAAGCAATGTGAATAAATTCATGCCGAATAGATTCATCATCCCTACCCTATACTGATACATGCCTCCTGCAAGGATCATCCAGGCTAGCGCCATCCCTGAAGAGATTATAAGCCGATATATCCATTGTGATCTCCCTGTGAGGTAAAGATAGGGATACAGGAACAGATATATAGCGAGAAGCACCAGGTCTGGCCTGAAGAGGTCCATCAGGATAAAGCATAATACCAGCATCAGAATATCCATGATCGGCCTTCGCCACCTGAAAAGTGAATCCATGGTGCAGTTGGAACTGACCTGTTTAAAAAGGTTTGCAGGATTAACAGTATTTCCTGCCTCTTGCATCAGAGATATTCGCCGCAACGCATCAGCCTATCTTCCTAATCCTGCCGTCCTTGATTGTGTAGAAATGCGCAACAGGACGCACAAAAAAATGAGCATAAGAGTAAGTGTACGCCCCTGCATCAGCTATGGCAATCAAATCGCCAATCTGCGCAGTGTCCCCAAAATAGTAATCTGCGACGACATCACAGAACCTCGGAAGCGGGCCTGAAACAGGACCATTGATTCTCCTGAGGTCTCCTTTAGTAGACAGATTGACAACAATATGAGCCTTTCCTTTCATCACAGGCAGATTGTTTGTGCCGCCATCAACAACGATATAGCCTGCTTTCTTTGAGACAACCTTTGTAATAAAGTAGATATTTGGATTCGCTATAAGCATCCCGGGCTCAATGTAGAGCTTCGGCTCCTGCGGGCAGACAGGGACAATGTATCTTATGAAGAAACGATGAATATTATTCAGAAGGCCAAGAACATCCTTGTAATCGAAATCCCTGATACTCGGCTTGGCAAGAAATGATGCCCCAAGCCTTTTGGCTGCACTCCTGACCTGTGAGAAGCGTCCGTATCCCCCAGGGAAAAAACCGCCGCCTATATCCACCCATTTCATGTTTGTAAGGTGCTTGCGGTTTTTCTGTATTATCTTTCTTAGATAAAGCATATTCTGCCGGTCCGTGGAAAAATCCTTTTCGTGTCCGTTATGCACGTGCAAGCCTTCAACCATAATGGCATCGCTTGAGAAGGCTTTCGGCAGGTCTTTTGAGGAAATGCCATATCTGTGCCATTCGCCAGGAAGGCTTATCCTAATCCCAACAGGCACCCTCTTACCGCTGGAGAGCTCTGCAATCCGCTGGATCTCTTCAAGACAATCTACAATAATCCTCACTTTGCTGTTCCTAATGGCAAAAAGAAGCTCCTCATCAGTCTTATGAATGCCGTTTAGAAGAACTTTGCCATGGATTCTTACTGCGCGCTTCATCTCCTGGAGATTCACGACCTCTGCTCCGAAGCCATGCTGTGCTGTCATCTCGCATATCCTTGGATTGAGATTGGTCTTGTAGACGTAGAAAATCTCGAACCTGCCCCTTGCAGAATGCTCAAGCATCTTCAGGTGTGCCTCCTGGTCATCTTCCAGCAGAAGGAAGAATGGTGTCTTTAGCCTGGCGAACATCGGCTCTCTCTGCTTTAGCTTAGAAAAAACATTATGTATCCTTGATACGCGCTGCATTCAGCAAGCATTATGGGTTGGATTATAAAAAACTATCTTTCACCTAGCGTTCAATAACCTATTTAGCAGGTCCGTCTGCTTCATCTAATTGGTTGCGGATTTTCAAATCCTGCCCATCTTAAAGCCCATAATGATGCGAGCTGTGAGCGATTATACTAATACCCCCTGCTTATACGAGGACTACCAAGACCTTAGCACCTGCATAAAGGCACTAAGCTAGAGAACCCTGATGCAAGCATCAAAATAAGGCCATTCCCGCCTGTCTGAAAGAGCAGGTGTACCAAAGCATTAAGAAACAGTTCTTTGCAATGCAAAGGCGAAGCGGTAGGGTTGATTGAAGACTCGTGAATCTGAATCAGTGATTATTACGATAATAGATCCATTTCTGTCATGAACGTCAAAAGGTAATATTGTTTCACTGAATCGCCCCGTCAATGCATACTGTTCTGTGATTAAATTGACTGTTCTAATTATCCGATTCATGTCAATATTCAATTCAGTGTAAATATCTTTGGTAGTTATCTGTTCTCCATCTGAAATCTGATAGGCTTTCTCCTGTTTAATAACCACATTAGCTGCAAAGATCACCTGAACCTCAGGGTTCGTAATTCTCGGATTGCAACTTGGCAATTCCATGTTTATATATGATTCCAGCTCTTTCTCATATCTTTTACTTCTAAAAGTCCGATTCTTCCATGTGTAGGAAACATTCTCGAATTCACCAACAGATACTGAACCACCATGGATACCTATAAGATACATACCACGCTCAGCTGCCTGCTTTACGCATTCGTTTATCATTTCAGCTTCGCTCTTTTTAGTATCCTGGGATATTTGGATATCTTTAAGCATTACAAAAATGAATAATAGTATTACTAGTAGGACCATACCTAAAACCATAAACAGCGTGAGCTGAGCATTTTTCATTTTTTCCTGCTTGCATAAGCCCTAAATTCCATAAGCGCTTTCTCCTGGGCTTTGCTATTGTAAGCGAACATTCTTAAGCTACCCGCTATCAGACTGCCTTCCGCACTTATCACTTCTTTACCGTTTATCTTCTCAATTACGTAAGGCTTTGAAAAACTATAAGCATAAGAACTCTTTTCATCAACATCAAATGGACCCGAATAAATGTTGTAACTGCCATATGCTTTCAAGTTAGGCACTCTAGATATTTTACCATTAAAGTCAAAGTTGAAGTAAGAATTGGTCCTTGGTCGAATAATGGGTGAAAATAAATTTTGATATCTTCTGAATTCAAGTAAACTCTTCAGTATGGACCTATTTTCAACAAAGTCTATTATGCTGCAATTATCGCAAACATTATGCTCATCTGAGCGTATGCACAAAATCTCTTCGGCCCCATTATTAATAATCTGAAATTCTTCATTCCAAGTGAATTCCGCACCATTCCCAAGCACCATACATTTAGGCCCATCCCTATTACTGAAATTAATGCTGGTTCCGTTGCTGAATTTCAACTTGAAAGTTTGACCAAAGAAGGTTATTGGATAAAAAGAACTTAGTGTAAAACCATCAGGTGAATTATTCAAAGAAAATGAGTATGATCTATTCAATACTATTTCTGTCGATTTAAGCATAATTGTACTGTTATCTTTGTCTGATGTTATGTGCGCATATACTAAACCATCTGCAGAATATGTCAATAAACTAGAACCAAGATTATGAAAACTAAAATCTTCGTCTAAAATACTTTCGGCACTTTGAATCTTTATTTCCTTAGCTTCAGACAAGACAACCACATTATTTTTTGTTATAAGGTTTTTAGCTTCAATAACTCGAATGTTTCCAGAATTCAACTGTTGAACTTGCTTAAATCTATAAGTGCCATCAGTGCCAATTTCCAGGCCAATAATACCATTTCCGATTATACCTTTGGGCGTTTCAATGTAGGAAACGGACTCACAAACCATCCCCCAAACACCACTACACTTATTAGGCATTATAAGTACATTATCATTAGGCTGTGCAGATTCGGCAGACCATGTCCCATCCTCGTTGTGAATATATCTTTGTCCTATTGCTCGTTCCACACCATTGATTTTGCATGGGGTTTTGCAGTCAATACTTAAATCAGCATTAACCGTAGCACCTGTGCCTTCCAGAGTTACCCCATTAGGAAGTGTTACTTGCAACCCTTCTGACAAATCTTCATTAATATTTTTTATTTGGAAACTTTCGTCAGTCTGTGCTGCAGAAAAAGAACATAAACATAATATCAATATCAATCTGACAATATTGTGCATACATACTAATAATAACTGGAGATTAATAAAACTTTATGCTACAAACCATATCTATGAAGATCAATTTCGAAAGTGCCATTCGACTGCCTGAATATACCACTTGCATCAGAGTCAAGAAAAAACAATCTTTCTTTGGTTTTCTTATTGTATCTCTCAAACGCATAGATCTTACCATTCGGTAATTCAAGCAATCTCAACCTGTATTCTTCGTTGTCAAACCTCCTCACTTTGCTTTCACTTCCAGGTACATCAATTAGAACATCATCAAACCGCTCTTGGGTTTTATCTTCACTAAATCCGTTAAGATTCAGTTCCGATATCGATAATTCCAATTTGCCTGCTGGATAGTTTCCTGCATACCCCACTGCTTGCCCTGCATAAGCCGTACTACTAACAGCATTAAAAAAAACATTAAATCCGCTTAGTACGAATTCAAGGCGCGCCCTTAATGAATCTATTTGCTCTTCTGTTAGCCTTTGTTCAATTGTCACAGTTGGCTTGGATAATTGATTGTAAATATACCCATATTCTAATGATACGTCATCCATGGAATGTAAGCGATATACACCAATATTTAAACCTTTCCATTTTGGCAACTACCAAGTAGTTACAAAATAAAAGTATTATGCACTGAAGTGTCCTACTTTAATGTTGTTAATCTGACATGAAAAATCTTTTCCCATGTGAGGGTTTTTCCAATGAGCCCTTCTTTCATTGCCGGAGTCACGCCATTTTGATGTTCAATGAAATTGTGCTGGACGCTGAAGATCTCAAGCCTCTGCTCGATGCACAATTTTCTTTTTGCGAAGCTTCTTGCTTTTCTTGAGAAGCAGGAAATCCTCTCGCGAAGCTTGGAACAGAACCCATCCATCCCTGTGATAGGGATATCTGCCTTGCTCATATTTCCTAATATGATTTTGCTTACTACACCTACAACATTCTGGCCATCCCTGATTTTCTTCCTAGCGCCATAATTTACAGATCCTTGAGGGAAATTGTTTTCAATCCCGCTTATATTCTGCTTGTTCCCATCAGAGTATATTGTAACTCTTCTTTTCCTAGTTGGGAAACGTAATCTTAAGGATAGCATCTTATAGAACTCGTCGTATGTCAAGTCATTCCACTTACCGACTACAAAACATATCAAGAGATTGGTGTCTCTTCTGTGGGCGAGATATGTGTATGCATCACCGACTTCGCGCGATTTGAACCCATCGTTCAAGCAATTCTCTTCTTTTTTTTTACAAAACTCCACATCTCATCTACTTCAATCGGAGTGAGCTTAAGCTCTTTGATGAAGTAATCATTGAACTTCTTGCAGTGTAGCGCAATAACATCTGCAATCGCGTAGATTGTATCCCTATGGTGCCCAGTAACGCGGCTTATGGCCCTGAATCCGGTTTTCTCGCTAAGCATCTTGCATATGCGGATGATTTGATCCTTTTTCAAATGCTTATGGAAAAACGGAGTGTTGATGGTCCTTGCAAATGTCCTATTGCATTCAGTGCACCGATATCTTTGAGTTCCATTTGCCTGTTTCCCGAACCGGATTACGTTCCTGAGTCCATACTGGTTATGCGCTTTGCAATGCGTATTCGGGCATGCGACATCCAATTTCCTTGCTTTTCTCATTATCATTCACCTCAATAGAAAATGAAGATGAACTAGTATTTGAACAATACTATTTTAGGACAATTTGTGTGAAATGCCCGCTGAAGGCTGCTTTTCCTTCCAACGCAAGGATGCAATTGCTCTCGCAGGATTCCATGCTGATATCAAGAGCTTCCTGGTTGCTTATCACTGCAAAACCGTTCTGCAGGTAGTACTCTGAATTGTTGGACAGAGTTACATGCTTTATCCTGTCGTTGTAGGTTATTACTGTGGGCTCGTAGGCTCGGATGTATTCTGAACGCCTGAAGAGTATGTCGTTCTTGGACTTGATTACTGTGTCTTCGGAATGATTGACTGTAAGGCCGCTATCTTTCTGGACGATGATGCTTGCGCCTCGCACAAGAAATGAGTTATTGTCCTTGCCGGATGTTACATCGGCTGAAGCGAACCTGTTGTTCCTGAAGGTGAAGGTAGAGTCAATGATATCAAGATACGAGTCTGTGCCGTCTATCACGATGCCGCCTTTCTTTATGAAGATTATATCACCATTGCGCTGGAAGCCTTCGATTTCTTTGAGTGCGACTGAAGTACCAAGATTAATAACAAATGCCTTATCTATGTACAGCGAATCTGAGTCTGCTGAAATGCCTTCTGCAATAGAAGCTGAGAGATCGCCTATGCTAAACCCTTCTGCAGATAATGCTGTGAAAGAGCCGTCTGTGTAACCTAGCCCTTCAATTTCTTTGAAGGTTCCTCTGTCGGATGAAACCAAGTCTGCATCCATTAAGCCTCCATAAGTGCTGACCTGGCCTGAAACAAAAAGAGATATGCCAGGAAGATTTACTGGTGTGTTTGGGGGAGCAGTGCCTGTTATGGAAGCACCGGAGGATAGCGCGTCAGAGATTGACTGGCCAACCTGGGCTGGTTCCATGTCGGAGAATGGATCATTTTCTGTTCGCGTTCCTTCCTGAGAAATTGAAAATGGACAACAGAATACGGATACAAGAAACAAGTAGAAAATTTTTTTGTAAATACCCATATGTGTACTAAATGTTATGGTTAACTATTTAATCATTTTGATAAGTATTTGCCCAAATCAATACTGAATTTAGTAGGTTCATTTGAAACGCTAGTGATTATGCCATTAGGTAGATATGCATTACACCAGATTCTAGAATTGTTACTCAATCTGCCTTCAATTAGAGCATAAGAGATTCCATTTAATTTTCGCAAGGCAATTAATGAATCATCTTTACGATATATATATGTAAACGTCCTTAATTCAGGCATTTCAATAAAGAATGACTCAATTTTAGGTTTATCACAGTTCGTACATACATAACCGTGACTGATCAATTCGTCATGGGTAGGTATTTCGCCGCCAATCCTTGCATACTTCCATTCAGTCTGTGCCTCGCCAGCATGGACAATACGATAATTAGGGGTTATATCTGTCTGCAAGACTGCTGTCTCTGCCGCGACAAGCGCAGCCAGACCTGTAAAAGCAACGCCAAGTTTCTTCATTAGCGGCATGGTGGTTTTATAGTAGAACAGCTATATAAATCTTTCTATTTTGATAACTATTTAGTGGTTACATATTTAGTTATGGTATGGGAGAATGCTGTTCTTGGAGGTTATCTCAACCTCATCCCAAAAGTCTGCTTTGAACCCCATATCTTTGTCTGCTAATATGCTCGTTCCGCGCACAAGCATGGAGTTGTTGTCTTTTGAGGATGTGACATCAGCTTTCATAATCCTGCCGCCTTTGAAATGAAAAAAAGAGTCTTTGATATTGAAGTAATAGTTGGCACCGTCTATCACAAGATCGCCTTTTTCAATGTAAATTTCGTCGCCTCTTTTCTTGAAACCTTCTATGTTGTAAAGCAGGAAATCTGATACACGAATCTCAGCTGCTCTGCCTATTGTCAAGCTATCAGAACTGTGTGTTATCTCTGATACTGATGTAACGGCTGTTTCACCACTCCTGAATTCCTCTGCCTTTTCAGCATAAAGCTCGCCTTTTGAAATGTATGTAAGACCAGTTACTTCCCTTATATCCAATCCTCTATCATCTGAATACATGTCAGTACTGATGACATTGTTTACTTAACAAGCGATAGCAGCAAGATATTTCAGCCATAACCTCCTTATGAGACCAAGGAACCTATTTCGAGGCAGATTAAGATTGATTTTGGCAGCCTGGGCTGGAGTTCTACCTGAT
>Ga0209381_1002650_pt1 | contig 21462 bp, 10 predicted proteins | sample DewCreD2012metaG_FD_184111 | JGI IMG/M metagenome (GOLD analysis project Ga0209381, IMG submission 184111) | Hot spring sediment bacterial and archeal communities from British Columbia, Canada, to study Microbial Dark Matter (Phase II) - Dewar... ...
CGCCGTGCTCGTGCCTGATGATCCCCAAAGGGCGGTCGAGATATTTACCGAGATCCTTTATGGGATCTCTCGCATAAGATACTACCGGCCAAAATCTGTGAGGCCCTCTCAGCCCCGCGTCACCAAACGGCCCCCAAACAAATGGTGCTCAAATAGAAGGGAGAAACTTAACAATGCTTAAGTCAACAGCATTGACGTCCTTGGAGCCTTCCGAGCCGTCGCTTCGGGCCGCCTCCGACGAGCTGTGGTTGGCCCATTCTCGGCGGCCCTTCGCGACTGGATCCCTTGTGAAGGGCAAGTTTTCTTGGCCCCAATGAAACGTTCGAGTCCCAAGTTCCAAAAACCAGGGGCTCTCAAGAAAAGAATCGGCAAGCACAAAAAACTTTCACCCTTGCCATCGTTTGAGAACGGAGAATGCGGCGCCCCCTGGCATCCTCATCACGCGTGTCCCAGGGTGGTCAAAATTCGGTTATCACAGGTGGTCAATTTTCGGTTGTCACTCCGACAGATTTCGAAAGCTTTGCCCAGCCTAAAATCGTGCCGCTCAATGCCCCCCGTGAACACTTACCCCTTCTTGGGCCCAATAATGCTGGGGACACATTCTTCATGGTCACAATCCAGGACATTTGCTGGCCGCAGTTTTGAGATGTTTTTTAAGCTCATCTACAAATTCTGCCCCTACATCCAACCTGCCTCCTGCTCTCGAAACGCTATACCTACAGTATAGGTCTCCGCGAATGTCAACTGGCAGAGGGGTCTCATCATCAACGTCTCGAATCTTGACAACAGGCTTGCCAAGCATTTCGAGCATCCCAATTTCAATCATGACATTCGGGTTGAAGCGAGTGATATCGGCGACTCCAAACTGGCACGTCCGTATTAGCTCGCGGACATTGTCAATAACACTCAAATCTTTAATATCTTCATCAGCCGATACAGCTTCCCAATTAAGCTCATCTTTTACGGTTCGCTTTACGGTTTCTATGGCGATTTTTACAGAGTTGGAAGTGAAAGAGTGAGCACAAAATACAAAAGTCTTTAAATGTTGTGATGCTTCTTCGCCTGGAACATTAACATCTAAAACTTTTCTTTTTTTCTCTAGAGTCATTGACAAGACAGTTTGCAATGTTTCGTAAAAGTTTCCTACAATAATATCTGCGTCGCGTGGTGACAGCGTACCATGAGCTGACTGTAAAAGGGCAGAATTGTAGATCGTGCACGCCGCTAAAGGTAAAATATCAGCATAGGGATCATTTTTAAATAATTCCAGCATATCTTTTATCAATTTATTGTCGGCGTTTACATAAAAATAACTAGATCCTTTTGTTGATCGGTATTGTTCACCCATCATCATAAATGCTTTTAATAGTGAGTCGTCCCTGAGTTTTGGGTCCCTTGATAATTCCTCCACCTGCTTATAAATATTAAGTGCCTGTTCGTCAGAAACATCTAGCAAAAGTAAGGCTGGTACACCCGCTCTAAAACGACTTACTCGAATCTGAATCCTTCCTGCGTGCCGAAGACTATAGTGGAACAAATTCTCTAGATTTTTTTGGGTGGTTTGGTCTAAGTCATCTGTTCCCCTGACTGCTCGTACCAAATCATCGGGAGACATTAGCTTTACTGTAATATCGCTATGCAATGTTGCATAATCATTTAGAATTTTCTCCTCTACTGGCACTGTTAAGATAACAGGCCATCCCATATCACTAGCCAATATGGACTCGCCGGCACCAGTTGTGCGTTGTTTCATTGTATAAATTGTCTTTTCCTCGCATTCTCTAAAACGAGTCGAAGCTTCCCTAATTATTCGAAGGTACTCCGGCAAGGTCATTTTCCCATGGGTGGTCTCAAATGGCAAAACGTCTACCAAAACATCCAGGAGGGTGTTTCGATCCCCATTCCTCGCCATTTGTTTATCTCCCATGATAGCTAGCCCCTGGATCAAATCCGAGCGGTGAATCTCCACAATGGTTTTCAATTTCTCTGTTTTTTTCAGATCGCGCAAATGATGGGCCACGTCCAGTTCAATCATAGATCGATAGGTCTGTAACAATTCATTATCTACAATTTCTTCCCTGGAAAGACTTAAATCTAAATTGTCAAAATCTATAACGCCATGAACAAAACGTGCCCAAATTGGCATCAATTCTTGAGTGCGTCGAACATACATTCCCTTACAATAAACATCTACCCCTGTAGCCGCTTTTTCAAGAGGAGTTCCTCTAAAAAAAATGGCTTCAAGTCCTACCTTGCTTATAAACAAAGCAGCCCGAAAAGAAACGCTTCCATGGCGAATGTGCTCTGCGGTTTTATTAATCCGAAAGACATCCAAGAATTCCACTGGAAATTTCGCTTGCAGAAATTCCTTAAGATCAGTCTCGCTCATGCTGTTAAACGCGTCTTTGCTTACCCACCCAGCACTATAGGGATTTATTCTCTCATAGTGTACAAAAATAGGAAAAGGCAAAAGTGAACCATAGTGTATCGCGAGATCTTTTAAACTGCTTATATCCTGGAATGCCGGTGGCAGATCCTCATGTTTCAAAGTAAGCACCACTTTTGTTCCTCTCGCGAATTCGACTTCGCAGGGTTCCAAAAAATACGTATCTTGCCCCTCACACCACCAATGAAAGGCTTGTTCCCCTTCTCGCCTTGAATACACATCAACGCGATCTGCAACCAAGAAGGAAGCCAAAAAGCCTATGCCATATTGCCCGATAATTCTCCCACCTAAAGCGCGGCCAGAAACAATGTCTTGGAGATCTTTCTTATTTGAACGGCCAATACAGGCGAATTCCTCCTCGAGTTCTTTACCGGACATCCCAATTCCATTGTCCTGAACTATCATTTGCCTACCCTTAAGAGTTATATTTACCTCCGGTGAGAAATTTTGTCGATCCGATGCCTTCTGGCTGCGCAGATACAAGGATAATCCGTCATGCGCATTTTGTAGCAACTCCCTTAATGCAACATTAGGGCTCGTGTATAGGGACTTGCCTAGACTTGTTAATAGCGAGTCGATATCAAAGGTAATTTTTCCTGCGGAAGCCATAATTGTCCTCCATGTAAACTTACCATAGTTTCCAAAGGCGGTAACTTCCTATAGCGCCTAACAAAACAAATACCCAATCTGGGACAAGATAAACTGGAAGATGCTTGAACGCCACGCCCACCATAACAAGCGCTGTCAGCATTCCCCAAAAGATGAACCTGAATCCGTGAAAGTGGAGCGCTGTAGTGGTTCGAGAGCGTTTTCGGCCGATTTTATGACTTCCACATGCTCGTAAGTGTTCACGGGGGGCATTGAGCGGCACGATTTTAGGCTGGGCAAAGCTTTCGAAATCTGCTAAAGTAATGTGTTCCAGGTGGCAGCGGCGCTTTCGCAGCCGCTCTTCCAGCTCGGGGAAGACAAAGCGGCTCAGATAGTCGCGTTCGGCGTGGAAGTCCTTGAACGTGCTGCTGATGAAGATGGGCCGGGATCGCCAGACCCGGGCCGCCGTTGCGATGGTAGGTTGGTTTCCCTGATGCATTCTCATCCTTCCTCAAGTGGCCTAATAAAGCACCAGGACGCAGCCGCCCTGAGATCAAAGCTGACAAAGGGCCCCGCTCAGATTTCCAGGATGTCGTCGTCGGAACTTTTGCCGCGCAGTTTGTCCAGGAGTTTTTTCAACTCTTCCAAAAGGCCTTCCCCGCCCAGCCTTCTTTTGATCTCCTCCAGAGGATCCTTTTCCCCGGGATCCGTGCCCGTTTCGATGACGGATCGAATCCGGTCATGGGCCAGGTCCGTGCTCACCATGTAGGTTTGAAAGGCTGTGCGAAACTGGTCGGCGGTGAGCGTGCCGTCGGCCACAATCAGATCCCCGTAGGTGGTGATTTCCCCGTCGCTGGGGTCCCAGGCGAACTTGATGAAACGCCTGCGGAAGTTCAATTCCGCGAGCAGTTCCAAAAGCGTGGCAAGGTGCTTGTGTCCTTTCGAGCACGTCGCCAGATTGGGGGTCCGGAACTGCACGAGCCGGCCTTCCGCCTCCCGGGAGATGACCACATCGTAGAGGCCGTTCATGCCTTGCATCTTCAGGATGAAACGGTCTCCATCCGGGCTGAGGAAAAACTTCAACTCTTCGCCTTGCAGGATTTTGCGCAACGCGTCGCTCGTCACGGCCATGTTTGTCCCTCCTTGTCGTTTTTTCGAAATGGTTTCCCTCACGGCCCGGTTTTGTCACACGACGGCGATTTCCAGAACATCCCCGTTCTTTTTCCGGACCGCTCCGCCCAGCACATCCTTCACGTCCCCCAGCCACAGGCACAGCCGGATTCGAGTGGTTCCGTCCAGCTCTCCCTGGGCGTCGGCCACGCCCAGGTGTTCGATGACCCGGTTCTTCAGAATGGTCAGAGCATGGCGGGCCCCGAATCGCGGGTTCCACAGTCGCAGCACGTGATCCACCACCGTGTTGTCCACTTCCAGCTGAAAACCGTAGCGTTCCACCAAGTGGGTCAACTCTTCCAATCCTTGGCGCAGGATGTCCTTGCCGATTTTGTCATCCAAAGGTTCAAAGAGAAAGACGTGGGTAAAACGCCCCAGAAACTCTTCCGGGCACCCTCGACGTCGCAACCCTTCGAACACGCTCTCCTTTGTCAGTTTGATCGCCCTTCTGCCGGCCGTCATTTCCGCCCCAAAGCCCGTGGGGCGTCGCTCCCCATCGTAGGTGCACCCCGCATTGGTCGTGAAGACGATGAAGCTGCGTCGAAAGTCCAGAATGTTCCCATCGGTGTCCTGAACTTTGCCTTCGTCCAGCATTTGCAAGAGGATGTTGAACACCCCGGGCGGCGCTTTTTCGATCTCATCAAAGAGCACCACCCCTTCCGGCATGTCCTGCACCTTAGAAAGCAACCCGCCTTCCCCGCGGGCATAGCCCACGTAGCCTTTATCCACCCCAAGAAGGCGGTTGATGGCCGGTCCCGGATCGTGAACGCTGCCTCCCAGGGTGTTGCAGTCCACCCGCAGAAGGCATCGTTCTCCCAGGATCTTGGACAGTTCCACCGCCGTCATGGTCTTTCCGGTTCCGGTGGGGCCGGCGAAGAGAAACACCCCCCGGGTGGCGCTTCGCTTGCGAAAGCGCCCCAAGCCCGACACAAAGGCCCGTGCCAGCTCGCGCAGCACGGCGTCCTGGCCCAAAATGCGTTGCGACAGGGTCTGCCGCACGTCATCTTCCCCGATGGTGCGACAAACCGAGTACCTGTGACCGGAAATCTCCTCCAAGGCCTGGATCAAGTGAGCTTCGTCCACCTGGGCCGACGGGGGCTGGGAGGTTCGCGCAAAGGCGCAGGCCGTGTCCAAAAGCTGAATGGATTTGTCCGGCTGATACCGCTGCAGAAGGTAGTCGTCCGTGAGTTCCACCACCTTGGGCAGGATTTCCTCAGGAATGGTCACGCCGTGGTACTTTTCGTACATGGGCCTCTTGACCCGCAGCACATCCAGGGTTTCTTCCCGCGAAGGCGGCTGGAGCGTAATCACCGTAAAGCGGCGCTCCAGCGCTCCGTCGGGAACGATGTAATGGCGGTACTCATTGAGCGTCGTGCATCCGATAACGCAGATTTCGCCCCGTCCCAACTCGGCCTTGAACGCTTCGTTGGCGTCGCTGAAGGGGCCGTGATAGTGCATGCCGCTCTGAAAAAACGCATGGACCTCGTCAATGAACAAAATGATCTTGGGGTACTCTTTAAGCACGGTCAGGAGCGCCTTGACCCGCTCCTCATATTGTCCCACCATCGAGGCGCCCGCTCGAAGAAAGGAAGTCGACAGTTCAAAGATGTCGCAGTCCCTGAGGTGTTCAGGTAAACTGGCATCTCTTTCTTGGATCCGCCGGGCAAGGTAGTAAACCATGGCCGACTTGCCCGTACCGGGCGCGCCCACCAGAAGCACGTTGCGCCGCTTCATCTTGCTCAGCGTGCGCACCAGCGCCGACATCTCTTTTTCCCGACCGCTCAGGCGTCTTTTGGACAAGTCCATCTCCGTGAGAAACCGGCCGAAGGAACTAAGGGCCCGCACCGCTTCCCGTCGCTCCGAACTCGTCCGCCAAGAGCCGGACCTCGTTTCGTCATTCTCAGCCGGGCACCCGCCCAAAAGGGCGAGCCCTGTGGGTGTGGCGCACAAACGTTCCCACAGGGCTAACGGACCCATCGCCGTTGTGCTGCGCAAGGCCTCGGTCAGAATGGGCCGAAGCTCCTCCGATACGGGAATCTTAATGGTTTTCGCATCCCGAATCGCCTCCAGAGGGGGGAGCTTCTCTTCCAGGCCGGGATAGCGCCCTCGGATTTCCTCCAGCTCATAGAGCGCCGCCATGAGGCGCTCGCACAGCAACGGCTCCCCCTCCGGCGTGGCTGCCTTGGCCCGCTCCACCGCGTGAAGACATGCGCTATCCAGGCTCACCGGTCCTCTCCCTTTCGCAAGGCTTCGTCAAAGATCATGGCGGACGCATAAAAGACCGCTGGAATCGGCTGTGGCTCCAGGCTTTCCCCGGCTGCATGGGGTGCCTTGAAAGGCCGGTTTACGGCGTTGTTCAGCGTCGCCGCCCAGAGGGCCAACTGCAGCGTGTCTTCGACCTTGGCATCCCGGTTGTTCAGGATGCTCCTCGGCATGGCATCAATCGTCCAGGGGTTTTCGTAAAGCAGTCTTTGGCGCATGGATGCCTCCTGTTTTTTCCTCAGGTTTTTTGTGATGCCTCTACGCGTCTTTTACGCGATACAGGCCCAAGCCCACCCGTTCCAGATTGGCCGGCATTTCCCTGACGAACTGCCGGTCCTTTTCCCGCGATGCCTCGTTGAGCCGTTCCCACGGCACCAGATCCGGATGCAGGAATCTTTCATTGTCGCGCACCGCACCGTAACGCCAGCCTTGCAAGATCCGCTCGGCGCACCACCGGCCGTGCTCGAACCGGGCAAGCCGTTCCACCCCGTCCGCGCCGATGGCCTGATCCAAATCGGTGACACGATTCGGCCGTGTTTTGTCCAGCCGGTCGATGACGAGCCCTTCCTGCTCGAACAGTTTGGCCATAAAGGACGCCTGATGTCGCGAGGAGTTCTTGTATGTTTCATCCAATTCCTCCCACGGCATGGCCGAATGGCTGGCGGAGATGACCTGGCGGCGATAGAATTCATGAATGGATTTGCCCGCCGCGTCCAGATCCACCGGTACGCCCCCGATACGGGCCTGGGTCCGCCCGATATCTTCCTTTCGGAACATAAAGTAGGCTTTGAGGGTCAAAGCGTCCTCCGGAAGCACCCCGACCACCCGCATCATGGTGGGATCGGCCAGCACTTCCCGGGAAGCGCCTGAAAAGCCCTCCACCATGCTGACCGAAGCGCCCAAGGCCGCCGCCAAGTAGTATTCGAAACGGGAAATGGCGCCCCCGCCAAAGCCCACGACCCGCACATCCTGAGCCGCGATGCCGCTCTGCAGAAGATCGGCCCAGTTGACCAGGGGCTGCAGAATGGAAAACCCATTGCCTTCCGTCTTATGGGGCGTGTATCGAGGATGGAGACGCACCTCGATGGGAAGCGAAAGGGGCACGTAGGCATGAAGTTCCAAGTCCTTGGCCTTCGGGGCACAGTCCCCCACAATTTTGGGGATCCCGCAATCCGTCCCCCCGCAAAAGACGTATCCCGTCGCGTGAGGCAGAGCCTCCCGAAGCAGGGCTTCCAGCCGGCCGTACATGGGATCCTGAGCGTCCAAGTCGGCAAAGCCCACGACCATAAGAACCGGTCTTCCTGTGGCGTATCGCGCATTGGTTGCGGGCACGCGAGTGCCCTCGGGATGGATTCCCCGGGCCATCAGGCAAAGCTCCAAGGTCCCTAGGGCGTCTTGAAGAGCTTCCCCGAAGGCGCTATCCGTGCGGTTCACCGTATTCAAAAGGTAAGTAAGGGTTTCCACTTCCGATTGGATGGGTGTGTGATCTTCCGCAGGGCATCGAAGGACACCGCGACAGTAGGCGCACAAGGCTTCCGTGGAGCGACCGAGAAAAAGATGGAGCACCGCCTCCGTAAAATACGGCCAAGGGCCTCCCGCGCCCACCTGGGCAAGCTCACGGCATCGGTCCACGGCGGCTTCGATGGATCGAGCCATGGGGCGGCAAAAGTCCACCGAACGGGAAAAAACAGCCTCTGAAACCAGGTAAGCCCCGAAGATGTGAGGGTCGTGCGGTGACAAAAGGTGGGCCTGAAAGGAGAGGTTCCGGGCGATTCTCTCGGTTTGGCCCACCCGACCGGCCTTTTTCATCTCCGATCGGGCGTAGTAGATCATGGCTCGTGCCCGCAGAGCGTCGTCTTGGACGTCGCCTTCCGCGGCACCCTTTGGCGTCGGAGCACGCAGGGCCTGCACCATGTCTTTGAGGGGCTCGCGCTTGTCGAGAGCCTTGGCATCCAGGCGGGCTATTTCCAGAAGCCATTTCCGGCCCTCCTCAAATGCCGGTGCCTTGGCGGGGTGAGCCTGGCATAGGGCATTGGCCACTTCCACCCCCAGGGCCTTGTGTCGGTAAGTGTCTCCCTTGCGAGCCAGCTCGGCCATGGCCGCGATGTCCTTCCAGCGCTGCCGCAGCCGATAAATGCCGGCCAGCTGCACCGCTGCATCGAGCCGCACCTTTTCGGAAAGCCGATCCAAATCGACCAGACCCTGCAGCATCTCGATTTCTTCCATCTCGTGCGTGGGGTCCAGCCCCAAAGCATGATCGGTGTGGTAGAGGTCCAGCCGATCGAGGGTTTCGCCGATGAGATCGTCGGCCTTTTCCAAAAGGGCCGCCAGGCGGGAGGCCTCCCGATGCACGGGAGGGGGAAGTTGCAAGGAGGTTTTGTACAGCCGGTCGTGAAGAACTTCCGCCCACACGTGCTGCAGATAGGTGCGCACCTGGATTTCCGCCTTGCGAAAGAAGGGTGTGGCCTCGCCCGTTTTCGGGGCATTGACTTTGCCGACGAGTTGCTGCCATCGGGCTCTCTCCGGATGCTGGGCCGGCAGACCCGCACGGTCCAAAACGTCTTCGGGCACTTGAATCACGAAATGCACCGACCGATAGCCGAACTCCGTGGGGCGAAGGCTTCGCAGTTTATCCTCGCTGTTGGCCTCGTCCACCAGGAACACGCGCCGGATCCAGCGGCAGGCTTGGGAGACTTCCCCATGCGTTGTCACCATAAGGCGCGCGCCCACCAAATCCGTCAGATCGTTGTAGAGGGGCGCGTCGGAGTATTTCTTTCTTTTGCGGTAGAGTTTTTCCGCCAGGGCGGGAACGGATTTGACCCGGGTCTTGAGGCCGGCCATGGGGAGCTGTTGGTCGACGAACCAGGAAAGAAGGCCACGGAGAAGCTCCTCGTAGGCTTCGTAGTGAGCTTTTTCCTTTTTCTCGTACTCTTCCATGTGTTGGCGAACGTCCATGGGTTTTTCTCCTGTCCGACGCGGGTCTCTTCATTGATGGAACATCATGCGGCGACGACGAAAACCGCTCCCTTCAGGTTCAAATCTGCTCGCAAGGCCTGCCACCAGGGCGCATGCTCCGGGTCGTACGGCTTCGCCGAGGGCCCTCTTTCATTATCGTTCCAGCGAATCTGCCACCATGTGTCTTGCCGGTCCCGCACGTAAAGCTGCCAGTTTATCCGTTCCAGCGTTTCCAAGATCTGGCCCGTCAGGCCCAGACCGGTTCCTCCGCGCTCCGCGCGTCGAGTGTACGTTGCTTGGAAGAGCCCTGGAACCTCGTCGGGCGAAACGCCGGGACCGTCGTCCATGACCAGAAACGCCGGGTCTTTTTCCGGGCTGAGAACCACGAGGGCTCTGACCGTGTTTTCAGCCCAATCGCCCGCGTTTTTGAGGATTTGCTCAAGGGTTTCACGGAAAAAGTCGGCATCTCCCAGAAGCCACCGATTGGTCCGGCCTTCTGAGAAAGGACACATGGTGTCCACAAACCAGTTAAGCCCACGGCGATTATGATGCGCGCGACATTGGTCGGCCAGACGGCTGAGCAGGACCGGCGCATCAAAGCTTTCGGCCTGCACCACGGCCGTGTGGAAGAGGGTAACGATAGGCTCCTTCGGCACGCCATCCCGATGCGCGAGTGCTTTGGCCAAAAGGTATGTGCCCGGACTGAAGAGCAACGGTTTTCGGGTTTCCGGGTCTTGAAAAGCAATCTCCCCTGAAGGCATAGCGGTGCGGAGTTTCTCCACGAAATGCTCCGCCCCTTGTTTGGCTTCGTGGCGAAGATACCTCACAAGACGATAAGCACGGTGGCTCTGCGGCGGCGATTGCCTCAATTGCCATGTGGTGCGAAGGACCTCGACCCAGTCCTCGGGGGCCACGGCCAGCCAGTCTTTGCCCCAGGAAACGTCGATTCCGGGAAGCCTGGGGGTTTCATCCATGCCATTAGCATCCTCGGGGTCGTCCTGATGGAGCAGGTCGTTCACCATGGATCGCACTTCTGCCATATTCGGGTGATTGTGCACCACGTCGTGAACCCAGCGGCGAAATCCCGGATGTCGCCCCGCAGGCCAATCCTTGAGCAGCCAGACGATGAGGGCCGCGACCGCATAATGACGCGTGCTTTCGTGCTCGAAAACCACGTCGCGCTCGCCCCCGCTTCCCCAGGGGCCCCGAGCCTTGACCAGCCGCATCAATGCCCTGAATTCGCTCTTCGGAAGGATCCCCATGGGGAGAAAGCTTTGCAGGTAAGCATGGACGTTGTCCTGCCAGGGCGAGCCGTCCCAAAACAGAGGGCGCTCAGGGGCCAGCACGGCGAAAAGCCCCAGGCATCCCACAGCCCGTTCCATGGTATGGACGAAATCCTGGCGCTGCGCCGCATGTACGTTCTCCTCCCGAAGCCCCTTATAGAGACTCCGTCTGAAAGCCCTCTGAAAAATGCGGCCCGCCGATGTGGGCAGTTCATGGACCACCACATTGGGGTCTTGAAACATTTCCACGACCGCCCAAAGATATCTGGGGGTCGATCGTATGGGCTCCCGCAAGCCTTCGCAGTACCTGCGCAGGGCCTCCGCAAAGGAGCCGTCCAGCTTTCCCGTCATTTTGGCCAGATACTGCGGAAGGCGTTCCAAGGTAATGCTTTCCAACTCCCAGATTTCCCAGCCCTTTTCATCGACGGTGGCCTGCGGCCGCGTGGCCACGATCCATGAGGCATGAGCGAAGTCCTTGTGAAGCGCTTGCAGAAGGCGCTGCCGACCCTGATCGTCCAAAAGATGAAACCCGTCCACGAGAAAAACCGGTGCGATCTCTTTGATCCGCGCCTCTTCAAGGCGAAGCGCGCGGCACAGTTCGTCGGTCAAAAATTCCCCGATATGGCACGGTCTTAAATGAGAGCGGAGTCGCTCGATTTCTTCGGGGGACAGGACCTTTTGGAGCCGAGGGAGGATGGAGGCGATTTCCGGTCCGTAGACCAGGGCGTCGTTGTTCAAAGACAGACGATACGGCAGAATGCCGCCGGGCACACACACGTCCCCATGAGAACACAGGTGCAGATAGAGACGCTGCAAAAGCCGGGTTTTTCCGGCGCCGGGATCGCCCTTGATGAGAATCCGCAGCCCCTGGGTAGGCGAAGAAGGGGACTTGGACAGCCGCGAGAGCACGCCCTCGGCAAAAGCGTCCACGTTGCACTCGCACGTCGGATTTCGGGCGTCCCGAAGCCAATGATCCGCCAGCTTTCCCATCATCGGGTCCGCTCGAAGCCGCTCTTCCTGCCCCTGAAGGTAGCCTTGCAGAGCTGACCGAAGGGAGTCATTGGGATAACCCATGGTCGTGACTCGTCTTCCGTGGATTAGAAACATCCTGCGTCATCTCGCGGTCCAAGGCTTTTCGGCCACCTGCGGATCTGTGGCCTATTCCGCAATGGATTTTTCGATGTGTTCCTCCATAAGCACGTCCACACCGTCTTCGGCAGCCAAAAGGATGGCCAATCGAAGAATCTGCTCCAGTTCCCTGAAATTGCCGGCAAACCGATGACGCTTCAAACGTTCCAAGGCGCCACGGGTAATGAACCGAACGGTGCGGTCCGTGCCGCCTCGCCCGGCCCTCACTTTTCGAAGAGGATTGATTTGGGGATTCTGCATCACGAAATCCACCATCTGCTCCAGGTCGTCCATGCGTTCCCGAAACGAGGGGATACGTATTCTGTAGCCAAACCGATGATAGAGATCGAGGCGAAAACGTCCTTGAGCCACTTCCTCTTGGAGATTACGGTTGGTGGCGGCGACCACCACGGCCGGCACAAAGATGGGCGTGCCGATCCACCCCGTGGGTCGAACCGCCCTCTCGTCCAGATACTGGAGAAGTTTGGCCTGCAGAGGCAGAGGCATGTCCCCGATTTCGTCAAGGAAAACCGTACCGTTGTAGGCGGATAAAATGGCTCCCGGTTGCGTGACCCCGTCTGTGTAATATCCGCGGATGCTTCCAAAGAGCTCGTTTTCGAAAATATCGGAGCTCACATTGGTGCACGTGATCTTGCGCAGCGTACCTTTATGACCGGGGTTTTGCACGTTCCGGTAGAGATAATCGTGAATAAAATCGGCGATGATGCTTTTCCCCGTTCCGGTTTCGCCTTCTATGAGAATGTGGCTCTGGCTCACCGCCGGCGGTTTGGAGTGGAAAAGCGCTTGAATGTCTTTATCATCGGCGAGCAGCCGGTCCATCTCCGCCGCCGTATAGACTCGTCCGGAGCGCGTGTCTGTGTAGGACCGACCACCCGCGTTTCGGGTCCATTGGAGTTCCAGCAGGAGATTTATATCGTGGTTTGTGCGAAAGGGATTCGCCGATAACTTGGAGGGTTTGAGGGTATCCAAAAGCGACTTGAGACGGGTGATGAATTCCCGCATTCTGCCGATGAAAAGACTGACGAAATTATACTGCCGAAATTGTTCCGGCTGGATCGTGACGAAGCGGCCCACGGCGAGCTTCTCTTCATCGTTCAGTTTGTGGGTGCGGGTGAGCACGTCGCTGCGCTTTTGAAAAAAGGCTCGAATCTCCTCCCAACTGCGCTTGTCGCCCCAGATGAGGTAGCCCATCGTGTTGGCATCGAGCCACACGTCGTGGGAATGATCCGGATTGAACCGGTCATCCAGCACAAAAACGGGACAGCTTCTGCCCCCATGGCATAGCTTCGACAAAACATCCTTCGGATTTTGGCCTTTCTCCCCATATCGAATCACCACGCCGTCGGCTTTCTCCAGAGAATCTGCCCGGCGGCATTCCAGACCGGCCTCGTGCAGGTGTCCGAGAATGTCCTGATCGTTGACGTAAATCCTCATGACGGCCACCCTTCCTCGTCGGCCACCGTTCTCAGTTTTTCCTGTAGGACTCTTTCCAGCCTTTTGAGGACGAATCGACGGTACTTCTCGTCGTCGCGGCACACTTGTGTCTGTTTACGGAACATCTGGGGGTAACGTTGGAGCATATCGTCCAAGACGGCTTTCACACCGCCGGCCGGCAGTCGGCGGATCCCCGTGTCTCGCACATAGCGTTGCGCGAAATCGTGGATTTCGCGACGCCCCTTTGCTTTGGGAATCCCTTCTTGGCCAAGCTTGTTGCGAAAAACCCGATCATCCGAATAGGACGCCAGCCAATCGGAATACTTATTTTGGGCTTCCCGCCACAAATAGGCGGTGGAAAAGGGCTTGGCGGGATCCTCTCTATCGATGAGGTCCTGCACGAACTCCATAATCTCTGTCCAATGGCTTCCCTCGAAAAAGACCCTCAAAGGCACCAAACCCCACAAAGGGGTGTGGACGAAAGTCGTGGCCAGAAGATGGGATCGATTGGGCGGTTGAAGGGTCGGCCAGACATCCTTGGGCTTGAGAGGATGGAGCCGGGCTTCGTGGAAGACCTGGGGGCCGCAAAGAATTTCATCCCGGTTGACTTTCACGATTTCTTTGCCGGCATGCCGAAGCTGTTCCGCTCGGATTGGCCCAGAGCCCAGATCGCCTCGGGGGGCAAGTCGGCTGAGGGGACCGATGGCCTGCCGTTTGAGCAAGGAGGCTTCCAAAGGAACGATCACGTCGCCGTTTAGGGTTATCACAATCCCCGCTTGGACACTTGGGCACGCGCACCCTTCTGCGTCCGCGGCCGCATGCCCTTCCACAAACAGCTCGCGAATCGGCTGGATAGGCAGCGCGTCGTCTTCGTCGGTCAGCAGATTCTCCCCATCGGGCTCGTCATAACAGGCTTCCGATGGGGCTGAAGACGCCTCGATCAGGGTCGAATCCCCTTCCTCCTCAGCCAGAACCTCAAGCTCCACTTCCATAGGGCCCAAAAGGTTTTCCTCCGAAGTGCGCAAGGCGATCCCCAAACGCTTGCCCGCGCCGGGTCGTGGAGATTTTTTGGGTGCCGCATGGGGCACCACTTTTCGTTTCCCTTTCATCATGGGCCCGCTCCTTCTTGAAAGAGGCCGACCATCAGCCGAGACTTGGGGTTGTCCAGCGGATCCCGTCCCGAACCGTCCACGGCCGCTTCCGCCAAGACTTTCCTTGCCGCCCGAAAGGCGGCGCGCGCCAAAAACGCCGGGTGATGAAAGGGGACCATGCCCAGAGGCGTCAAGCGCCCTGGGTGGGGAAGCATCATGGCCTTCAGCACCACTTCCATGTGGCGTTCATCGACGGCCCCTTCGTAAATGTCATGGAAAAATGTGAGGCAAAGCCGCCGCAGGGCGTCCAGCCCTTCGTGTTGGAGCAGTTTCTGAAGGGAACCCTTTTCTTCCGCGTATGGGGGCGGGGCCTGCACATCCTTCAAAGGTTTTAGGGCCAGCAATTTTTTCATGCGATCCAGCTGGCTGGTGAGCGCCCTCCCGGCGCCGGCGCCGCCCGTATGAAACGTTCGCATGGTCAGTTGCGTTCCCCTTTCGCCGATGCTCTGAGCCGCGAGAACCCCCACGGGAAAGCCCAGTGGCGGAAAATCCCTTCGGGACAGATCCCAGCCGTAACATCTTTGACACACGGCGCCGTAACCGAACGCCTCGGAGGCCCGACAGGTCAAGACGGAACGGACCCGGACGGCTTCCTCCGCCCACTCTTGGCTTTCCAGCCGTTTTTCGTCCAACACCGTGCCGTCCCCCACAAGACAGCGCCCCAGAAAGCACGCTTTTTCTGATGCGGTCTCGAGTGGGATGCCTGCCGGTGTGCCGCAATCGTCCGTTCGGATCATCAGGGGATAGCACGCCTCCACGAGAAGCCGCGTGAAATCTCCGGCAGCGGCCACCGAAAGCTTCTTCTCGCACATGGTTCGCCGGCCTGCATGGCTGCCAAGGTAGTATTCCAAAGGAGCAACGCCATCCCGGAAGTTGCCCTCGACGGGAGGACCGATGTCCTGCATTCGAATATCCTGCAGTTGGCCTCGGCGCAGGCCCAGCTGACGGATTTGGCTCAAAGAGCCCTTAGCCCCCGAAGTGTACAACAGAGCAAGCGGATTGGGCTTTTCGCGGGCGCTTTCAGCATGGAGCCATCGATGGAGTTTCTCATCCAGGGCCTCTTCCGGGCCGAAATGGCCGAGTCCGAGCACCTCCTGTCGCGTCGGAATGTCGAAGAGACCGAACGACAACCCATAGGCCGTGGCGGTCTTGAACCCCGTTTCCATGATCCACTGGGCCAGCGCCGCGGTCTTGTCCGGATCCCCATGGGTTACGTGAAAGCGAGACACCGCCTCCAGGAGGGCTTTCTTCGATACCGGGCGTGGTTCAGGAGGCGCAGGACACCCCAGGCGCTGGTGGAATTCTTCCCATCCCTCGGGTGAGCTGGTGAATAGGGACATGCCCAAAACAATGTCCTGATCGAAGTGGTAAAGAAGACGACCGTTGGCCGCAGAAAGGCAGTGGCGGGACGGGCGCATGGTTTCGGCTTCGCGTCGGGGTTGTTCCAAGATGGGAAGGAAGACCGCCATGGTATCCCCATCGAAGTCCGCGTTGAAAAAACTGCACACCAGGGGATGCAGCCCTATGGTTTCATGGGGCCAAGGAACAGGCTGAAAGGACAGAAGACTGTATTTGTGAAGGCTCGGGCTTCGGTTGAGAACCACCCAGGTGTCCCGCAGCAGGTCCAGAAGCAGACGGTCCACCTCGTGGCTCTTGCCTTGGAGCATGTCCTCGATCTGGAGCCGTCGCCGGGCTTCAGCATCGCGGCCGGCGCCCTCTGCCTTGTCCGCGACGGCCGCGATCCGGCTGCGCAGAAGGGTAACCAGCATGGAACGGGGCAGGTAGACCTGATCGGGCTTCAGTTCGGGCGCGGGGACGATCACGGCCCGAGCCGAAAGGTTCACGCGCTTGCCCAAAAGATGCATGCGCAGGATCCCTTCTTTGCCCTGCACAAGGTCCATAATGGCGCTTTGACCGGCTTTCCGGCTTCGGGTGTCGCCTATCATGAGCCGGCTTACGGCTCGCTGAAGACTTTTTTCCCACAGGCGCAGGGAATCGGCCGGTGCGTTCCGCGTGTTCTTGATGTTTTCATTGACGACGACAACGCTTCGGTAGAAGTCGTTCAAGGGGGAGCGGAACGAGGCCCCCCCCAGGGTGGCCTCTAGAGGCCTAAAGTCGAGAGGCAGGACGGGCAGGCTGTTGAGCCGATAGGCCGAAAAGGAAAGCCGCGGCAGATGGCCTTCGATTTCCTCGAGGAACCGGTTTCCTTCCCGGCGAAGCAGATTTCGAAGATTGGGTCGCGCTTTCGTGCCGCAGCGAGGGCACTCGGGGTCTTTCAGACAGGCTGTTCCGCGAAGCCTTCCGCACCGGCAGGCCACCCAAAGGGGAGCCAAGGCTTCCCGCTTTTTCGGGTCAAGTTTTTTGACTTCATCCCGAATGGTGCGGGTCAAGGGGTCCAGCAAGAGCGGATGCAGCACCGGCCGGGCCAACGGGATGTAGCCCATGCGCTCCCGATACGCTCGGCGCCTCTCTTCCGCAGAGCACTTGAGGCCGCCTCCGAAAATGTCCTGATCAAACAAACTCTTGGCGGGGTATTTCCAGACTCCATTGACAAGGAAAGGAAAGTGGGGACAGGTCACTTCCCGATTTTCCGCCCATTTTCGGATGGTTTCATCGGAGGCCGGTTTTAAGAGGACCGCCTCCACCGCGGCGGGTTTGCCGGATGCGTCGGCCTTTTTCACATCGAAAATGTCCAGCTCCTCGCCCTGGGGCGTGACGAAGATGAGATCGAGGGCCAAGCCGCGAAGAAACATGACCAGGGCGAACAGGGTTTCCGTGTAGGCCAACGCGCCCTTGGGGCGCCCTGAAAAAAGATCAGGCCGGTAGAGTCCCCCCACATCCGTGCGCCAATATTGTGCCGTGAGGTCCGTTTGCTGAAAGCGCGGCGCATCGGACTTAAACACCGTCATTTCCCAGATGATGTCCGGGCAGCCGTGCGTGAGCAACGCCCACAGTTCCATTTCGCCCAACCGCTGGCCTCCCCTGCGTTTCTTGCCCTTGAGGGGCTGGCGGGGGATGAGGGAATAGTGGAATGGCGCATCGCCGCCTTCACGGGCATGAAGCTTATCTGCCGCCAAGTGATTGAGCTTCATAAAGTACTGCACGCCCACCACCACGCGGGAATGGAACGGCGGTCCCTTTTTGCCGTCCAAAAGCTCGAACTTGCCCTCTTCGTCCACCCCCGTGTCCGCCAGGTGCCGAAAGGCCTCTCGAAGGGCCTGTTCCGACCTTTTTTCAAAGGGCGGGGCCAGAGCCCAGTGTTCGTATTCTTTCAGGCCCTTTTCCCGCGCCTTGGAGACGACCCAGCCCCAATGGGTTTCCAGGAGTTGTCCCAGGTTCATGCGGGAGACGACCCCGTGAGGATTGAGGATCACGTCCACGGGGGTTCCGTCCTTGAGGTGGGGCATGTCGTCTTGGGGGACGATTCGAGCCACCACGCCTTTGTTGCCGTGGCGTCCCATCAGCTTGTCGCCCACCTGGATTTTTCGTTCCGTGAGGATCCAACAGACCTTTTCGTAGCGAATCCGCCCGTGGGCCGCGAAAGGATGGGTGCCGACGGCATCGGGCCCGGCCGTTTGATCCCGTTCCCGGTGCAGCACCTCGAGAATGACGCCGTTCACCGAAGACCTTTTCCGCTCGATGAAGACCGAACCCTCTCGCCAGCAGACCTTGGCAAACAACGTGTCCCCTTTTCGTACGGGGCGACCCGCAATGCCATAAACACCCCGGCACGCGTAGACGTCCGCCACATCCCGGGCCGTTTGCCCGGACGCTTTCACTTTTCTTTCGGCCCGGTCAGCCTCCTCCTGTGTCATGTGTTCGCCTTCGCATACGGAAAAAACTTCTTCCACCACGTGCACGGAGGTGAGCAGGTCTTCGCGAACGAGGCGGTCGCTGATCACAATCCCGTCCTCAAAGTTCCACCCGCGATAGGGCATATAGGCCGTCACCAAATTGACCCCGAGCGCCAGATCGCCTCGACGGGTGCAGACGCCGTCCGCAAGAACATGGTGCCGCTCGACCTTGTCTCCAGCGGAGACCACAGGTTGATGCCGAATAAGGGCGCCCCCAGCCGAAGGGCGGCCCGTCTCCAATGGGTAAACCACTTCATCGCCGTGGGCTGTGCGCACAAGGATCCGCTGGGCGCTCACTTCAAGGACTTCTCCCGCTTCGTGGGCCAGCAGGCATGTTCCGGAAATTCTTCCCACGAGGGCTTCCGTTCCCGTTCGAATCAAGGGAGGTTCCGCGTGTTTGAGGGGCAGGGCCTGTTTCATGTTTTTGGCGCCCATCATGGCGCGGTTGTTGTCGTCGTGTTGAATGAAGGGAATCAAGTGGGCGGCCATCCCCAACATCTGGCCGGGATAGCGTTCGCGATAGGCTACCGTGTCCCAAGGGACGTGGTGAACGGCACTGCCGACGCGGGCAAGCACGAGAGCATCTCGCCCGTCCGTGTTCTTTTGTTCCACGGCCGAAACGATGGCCTGTCGGTCCTCTTCAAGAGGCTTCAAACGCCGAATCATTTGAGACCGGACATCGACATAGGGTGCGGTGATGTGGCCCTCCTCGACGCGGGCTGGCAGGGCCAAGTGAAGATTCAGCCCGATGTGTTCGGATTCCGGTGTTTCCGTCACGCAGATTCTTCCGCAGTGGCTGTGGTGGACGCCGCGCCACGCCCACGGCGCGTAGTTACCTTGAAAGCCGCCGGGCCCGCGAAAGGTGATTTCCCTTTTTTGGGACAGGCTCGCCAAGGGGTTCACGTCTTGAACGGGTGGCACCAGCGGCCCCGTCAGCAGCTCCGCCAAAGCTTCGTCCACCAGGGCAGAGAGCCCGGCGAGAGCCAGCGGGAATGGTGTGCGTTTTTCGAGGGCTTTGCGGACTTTTTGGAAAACGCGCTTTAAGCAGGCGCGCACCTGATCGGTGAAATCCACAACGTGCAGGTTGGCCAGATGCCGCACGCTGTCTTCCTCTTCGGATGCCTGTGTGTGGGAAAGCTTTTGCCGGTGCGGAACGAGCTGGACAATGGGGACGCGTTCGACGCCTTTGTAGAGCAGCGTTCCTTGCGTGGTGAACAGCGGAAAAGCCCCGACAAGGCAAGGCACCGTGCTGGAGTCCCCGGGGGCGATTGTTTTCACATTCACGTAGACAAAAACCTGTAAAGAAACACCGCGACGCCGACACCAGGCTTCGTGGCCGGCCAGTCTCCTTTGGACATCGGACCATGAGCGAACGTCGCCGTTTTCCATGGGGTGGAAGGCTGGGTGGGAAGACCCGGTGCGCCACGGCCCGAACTGGACGGCGTAGCCGTCGAGGGAAAGCGCCGGGGTAGGCTGCCTTTGTTCTCCCTCAGGGGACCACGGGCTGGGGAGAAGTTCTTCCTGCACCAAGGCGTAGAGGCCTTGATCTTCCTTGGGTTCTCCCAAGAGGGATTCCTTCAGTTGCAAGAAGGCTTCATAGCGTTGCTGATGGGGTTGTGCCTCCACATCCTTCAGCAAATCGTTCAGGCCGACGGTGTCTCGCAAAGATGGCCTCCTTTCGCTCTGGGAGCGCGCTCCTATGGGCCGGCTTCGGCGCTTGACCTGGGGCAATCATGGTGCCAAGGCCTCTTTCCACTGAAAATACGATAGGAGCGTTTCGGTGGATGTTCGACAGGAGCCATCGAGGGGATGCCTTCGAGGCTTTTCATAACTTTTTTAATAGATTGGCTCAGGGGACGTGCAAGCCTGCCGGGACGAACGTTTGGCCTATTCATGGCGACCGACCTGCCGATTCTGGAAAGCGAAGGACAAGATCCCGCTGATTCGGCGCTCGGCCGGTCGCCTCTGTGCGTCACATGGAGGCCCCGATGCATCCTTATGCCTCTCGTGGTTCGATGAGTGTCTTTCTTGTGGAATGGATTGGCCTGAATATGCAAAATCTTCAACGAGAAATCAACCGCCGAAAGGCCTCCCGCGCACGGAAAGGCACGTGCCGATCCTAAGCATAAGTGATGGTTCCAAAGTGACGTGTGAGAAGGTCCAGGGCATCATCCGGAAGAGGGACATCAGCTCGAATGACAACACTGACCCCTTTCACGTAGTCCCGTGGTCTCGAGATGTCGTTGTAAAGGGTTGTGTACACTGAGGCAATGGCATGAGCGTAATGAATGGAGGGACGAGCGTTCCGGATTTCCAGGATGTCGATATCGGCATTTCTTGCCTCTTGCTTTTCCTCGTCCCACAGCGACACGTAGACTCTCCCGCCATCGACGCGATACCCGTCCATATCGCCGCCGATGACACCGATGATCCGCCTTACGCCCTTTATGAGGAAACCGGAACCCTTGCAATGGCGGCAGAATACAAGAATGTATATTCCGTAATCTAAGACTTTGACTTCCTTTCTCACTGCCCTCGTGTAGCACCTGGTGCAGAAAAGATGAGATTCGAAGCCCAACAATTGGCCGTTGACTCGCCTTATGGCCTCGACGGCCTCGGCGGCGGCCTGGCGGGCATTCCAAGATCCATCCCTCAAGGCGGCGATGAAATGAACCTCTTGCGCATCTTTATCCCCCAAGACGGCGATAAGCGGTTCCAGTGCTAGCGTTTCGCCTATCGTTCCTAGGGCCACGGCGGCGGCCTGGCGGACATATTTCCGTTCGTCCCGCAAGGCGGCGAACAGGGCATCCTTGGCTCGGGGATCGCCTATTTTCGCCAAGGCCTTGGCGGCGGCCTCTCGGACATCCCCGTCTTTATCCCGCAAGGCGGCGATGAAATGAGGCACCTGGTTTTTGGCCTCCTGGCTCTTGGGCCAATCCGGGGCTATTTTCCCCAAGGCCACGGCGGCGGCCCAGCGGACACCAAGCCATTCATCCCTCAAGGCGGTGATGAGGGGGTCCACGGCCCGCGTGTCGCCTATTTCCCCCAGGGCCCAGGCGGCGGCCACGCGGACATTCCAATATCCATCCCTCAAGGCGGCGATGAGGGGGGCCACGGCCCGCGTGTCGCCTATTTCCCCCAGGGCCTCGGCGGCGGCCCGGCGGACATTC
>Ga0209381_1002653_pt1 | contig 21419 bp, 18 predicted proteins | sample DewCreD2012metaG_FD_184111 | JGI IMG/M metagenome (GOLD analysis project Ga0209381, IMG submission 184111) | Hot spring sediment bacterial and archeal communities from British Columbia, Canada, to study Microbial Dark Matter (Phase II) - Dewar... ...
GCCCAAACTGGGCGGCGCGTCGGCCGCGCCGGTGTTCCGCAAGGTGGCCGAGACGGCGCTGCGCGTGCTCCATGTGCCGATGGACCGGCCCGAGACGGAGCCCGAGACGAAGCCGCAGGCGCCGCAGAAAGCCCAGGCGCTGCTGGCTTCCGCCGAAAAGCCTGAACCGCGCGAAGAGGCGCCCCCGCCGGCCACTCCCGCGCTGGTCGGCCCGAGGGTGCCGGATTTCCGCGGACGGCCGCTGGTGGCAGTGCTGCGGGAAGCCGCTTCGCTCGGACTGCCCGTGGAGACGCTGGGCCGCGGGGTGGCGCGCGAACAGTCGCCGCCGCCCGGCACGGTGCTCGCGCCCGGGATGCGCGTGCAGGTGCGCTTCGGACTGTAGCCATGAACCTCGCCGCCCTGCTCGCAGACATCGTCCCGCACGCCGATCCCGCCTGGGAGCGGATCGAAGTCCGGGGGCTGGACTACGACAGCCGCCGCATCGGGCCGGGCTTCGTGTTTTTCGCTTTTCCGGGGAGCCGCACGAGCGGCGCCCTGTTCGCCCGCGATGCCGTCGAACGCGGGGCCGTGGCCGTGGTCAGCGAACTCGAACCGCCGCCCGATTTCCCCGTTCCCTGGATCCGCGCCGCCCACGGCCGCCGGGCTCTCGCGCTCATGAGCCTGCGCTTCTACGGCCGCCCCGATGAGCGGCTCCGCCTGACCGGCGTGACAGGCACGAACGGCAAGACCACCACCGTCTTCGCCATCGACGCCATGCTGCGCCACGCCGGACGCACGGCGGCCATGGCGGGCACCGTGCTCTACCGCATCGCCGGCCGTGAAGCGCCCGCCGTCAACACGACGCCCGAGTCGCTCGATCTCGTGCGCATGATGGACGAGCTCGCGCGCGCCGGCGGCACGGACTTCGTCTTCGAGGTTTCCTCGCACGCGCTGGCGCTCGAGCGCATTCACGGCTTCCGCTTCCACACGGCCCTGTTCACGAATCTCACGCAGGACCACCTGGACTTCCACGGCACCATGGAGGCCTATTTCGCGGCCAAACACCGGCTGTTCGAGGGCGCCGGCGGACCTCCGCCGCGGTTCGCCATCGTCAATGAGGACGATCCGTGGACGGAGCGGATCGTCACCGCGCCGCAGACGGAGCGCTGGTCCTACGGCCTCGGCGCTCGCGCGCGGTTCCGCGCCGTGGACATCGAAGCGGGTTTTCACGGGGTTCGTTTCACCATCGCTCATCCGGGCGGGCGCACGCGGATCGAGTCGCCGATGTGCGGCCTGATCAGCGTCTACAACCTGACGGCCGCGTTCGCCGCCGGCCTTTCTCTGGGGCTCGAGCCGGAGGCCGCCGCGGCCGGCCTCGCCGCCTGCCGCGCCGTGCCAGGCCGGTTCGAGCGCATCGACATGGGCCAGCCGTTCCTCGTCGTCGTCGATTACGCGCACACCGAGGACGCATTGCAGAACCTGATCCAGGCGGCGCGCGCCCTGGGGCCGAAGCGCGTCATCACCGTCTTCGGCTGCGGCGGCGACCGCGACAAGCTGAAGCGCCCGCGGATGGGCGAAACGGCCGCAGCGCTGAGCGACCTCGTAGTGGTCACCAGCGACAATCCCCGCAGCGAGAATCCCCTCGAGATCATCAACGACATCCTCGTGGGGCTGCGCCGCCGCGACACGCCGCATGAAGTGGAGCCGGACCGGCGCGAGGCGATCCGCCTCGCCATCGGCCGCGCCGCAGCCGGCGACATCGTGCTGATCGCGGGCAAGGGGCATGAAACCTGTCAGGTGCTGGCGGACCGCACCATCGCCTTCGACGACCGCGCCGTGGCGCGCGAGGTGCTGGCCGAATACGGCTATGGCGGGCCGCGGGGAGGCGAGTCATGAGAATCTCCGTCGCCGGGCGGTGGTGCACGTCCGTCAGCGTGGATACGCGCACGCTTCAGCCCGGCGCGCTGTTCGTCGCCCTCAAGGGTCCGAATCACGACGGCCACGATTTCGTGGCGGCCGCGTTTGAAAAAGGCGCCGCCGCGGCCGTCGTGGAGCGGCCCGTGGAGGCCCCGGGGCCGCTGCACGTCGTGCCGGACGCCCTGGCCTGGCTTCAGCAGAAGGCCGCCGAAGAGCGCAGCCGCTGGGGCGGCCTCGTGGCGGGCATCACCGGCAGCGCAGGAAAAACGACCACCAAGGAAGCGCTGGCCGCCGTGCTCTCCGTCCGCCTGCGCACCGGCAAGACGCAGGGCAATTTCAACAACCACATCGGCGTGCCGCTGACGATTCTCAACCTGCCGGACGACGCCGAGGCGGCCGCCGTCGAGATCGGCATGAACCACGCCGGCGAGATCCGCCACCTGTGCACCATCGCGCGGCCGCAGATCGGCGTGGTCACCAACGTGGGCACCGCGCACATCGAGAATCTCGGCTCGATCGAAGCGATCGCCGCCGCCAAGCGTGAGCTCGTTGAATCGCTTCCGCCCGATGGCGCGGCCGTGCTCAATGGCGACGACCCGCGCGTGCGCGCCATGGCGGAAGTCTTCCCCGGCAGGAAAGTCTTTTACGGCTCCTCTTCCCTTGTTCCCTCCGAGGCACCCCACGTCCGGGCTTCGAACGTCGCCTACCTGTCCGAGGGGGTGAAGTTCGATGTCCCGGACGTGGGTTCTTTTTTCTGCCCGCTGGCCGGGCGCGCGGGGCTCATGTGTTCGCTCGCCGTCCTGGCCGTGGCCCGGTGCCTGGGTTGGGATCTGGGAGAATGTAAGGAGGCTGTCGCCCGCCTGCAAACCGCGCCCATGCGGCTCGAGCGGATCGAGCGCAACGGCATGGTGATCTGGAATGACTGCTACAACTCGAACCCGGAAGCGGCCATGATGATGCTCGACCTGCTGGCCGAGTCGCCCGCCGCGCGCCGGATCGCCGTCCTCGGAGAGATGCTCGAACTGGGCCCCTGGAGCGAGCCTCTGCACCGCGAAGTCGGCCGCCACGCCGCCGCGCGCGGGCTCGACTGGCTGGTTTGCGTGCGCGGCGCCGCGCGCTGGATGCAGGAAGAAGCCGCGGCCGCGGGCATGCCCGCGGAGCGCGCCGTGTTTTTCGACGACCCCGCGGAAGCCGGATCCTTCGTCCGGAGCCTGGCGCGCGAGGGCGACGTTCTGCTGTTCAAGGGCTCGCGCGGCGTCCGCATGGAGAAGGCGCTGGAGGCGATGCTGGGCTAGCCATGTTCTACTGGCTCTTCTACGAAATCCTGTTTCCCTACTTCTCGCCGTTCCGCGTCTTCAGCTACGTCACCTTCCGCACGCTGGCCGCCAGCCTCACAGCCTTCCTGCTGGGCGTCCTCCTCATGCCGTGGTTCATCCGCAAGATGCGCCAGCTCGCCATCGGCCAGCCGATCCGCGAGGACGGACCGGAGAGTCATCTGAAGAAGGCCGGCACCCCGAGCATGGGCGGACTGCTGATCGTGTTCTGCACGCTCGTGCCCGCGCTGCTGTTCACGCATCTGACGAACCCTTACGTCTGGGTGGCGATGTTCGCCCTCGCGGGCTACGCCGCCATCGGCTTCGCCGACGACTGGCTGAAGGTGCGGCGCGGCCGCAATCTCGGCCTCACCGGCAGGCAGAAGATGGGCATGCAGGTGCTGATGATGTTCGCCCTCGGCTTCTGGCTGCTGGAGCTGCACCGGCGCGGGCTGTACAGCACGGAGATGAACGTCCCCTTCTTCAAGAATTTCCGCCCCGACCTGCTCATCGACCCGTTGCTGCACAACACATGGACGTACCCGCTGGGCTTCGCCCTGTTTTTCCTGTTCCTGCTGCTCGTGATCGTGGGCTCGTCGAACGCCGTCAACCTCACCGACGGCCTCGACGGGCTGGCCGCCGGACTGATGGTGATCGCCGGCGGCGCGATGACCGTGCTCTGCTATGTCAGCGGCCACGCGCAGTTCGCCCGCTACCTCGAGCTGGCGCGCCTGCCCGGCGCGGGCGAGCTGACCATCTTCTGCGCCTCGCTCACCGGCGCCGTGCTGGCGTTTCTCTGGTACAACGCCCATCCGGCGGAGATCTTCATGGGCGATGCGGGTTCGCTGGCTCTCGGCGGCAGCCTTGGCGTCGTGGCCGTCCTGATCAAACAGGAACTGCTGCTTCTGTTTGTCGGCGGAGTCTACGTCATCGAAGCGCTGAGCGTGATGATCCAGGTGGCCAGCTTCCGGCTGCGCGGCAGGCGCGTGTTCCTGATGGCCCCGCTGCACCACCATTTCGAGAAGCTCGGCTGGCATGAGACCAAGGTCGTGGTGCGGTTCTGGATCGCCGGGCTCGTCTGGGCCCTGCTGGCCCTCACCACGCTGAAGCTGAGATAGCCATGGACGTGCGCGGCTCGAGGATCACGGTGTTCGGCATGGGCGCCTCCGGCGTGGCCGTGCTCGAGCTGCTGCGCTCGCACGGTGCGGTGGTGCGGGCCTCCGATGTCCGGCCGCGGGAGGCGCTGCCGGCCTTCGACGCCCCGTTCGTGCCGCAGTCTCCCGCGGCCCTCGAGGATTGCGACATCGCCGTGCTCAGCCCCGGCGTGCCGCCCGGCCTGCCGCTGTTTGCGGAGGCCGCACAGCGCGGCGTGCGCATCGTGGGCGATGTGGAAGCGGCGTCCTGGTTCCTGCAGGGCCCCATCCTCGGCATCACCGGCACCAACGGCAAGACCACCACGACGGCCCTGACGGGCCATCTGCTGCGCGCGGCGGGCGTTGCCTGCCAGGTGGGCGGAAACATCGGCCGGCCGCTGGCGGAGATGGTGGCATCTTCGCGGCCGGATCAGTGGAACGTGCTCGAGCTGTCCAGCTTCCAGCTGGAGACCGCGCACACGCTGCGCGTGCACGTCGCCGCCGTGCTCAACATCACGCAGAACCATCTGGACCGCCACCACACGTTCGAAAATTACGCGGCCGCAAAGGCGCGCATCCTCGCCTGCCAGCAGCCGGAAGATCACGCCGTGCTCAATGCGGAGAACCCGGCCTCGGCCGCGCTGGCCGCGCAGGCGCGCGGCCGCGTCTGGTGGTTCTGCGCCGGCGGCCCGCGCCGCCCCGGCTTCTGGCAGGAGAACGGAACCCTGTTCGCGGACGGCGAGCCCTTCATGGAGGCCGCCGCGGTTCCGCTGCGCGGACGGCACAATCTGGAAAACGTCCTCGCCGCGGCCGCCTGCGCGCGCCTGGCCGGAGCCCCGCTGGAGGCGATCCGCGAGGGCGTCCGCACGTTCGCGGGCGTCGAGCACCGCATCGAATTCGTGCGCGAGCTGGACGGCGTGCGCTTCTACAACGACTCGAAAGCCACCAGCGTCGACGCCACGCGCAAGGCCCTCGAGTCGTTCGAGGGCAACCTGTGGGTCATCCTCGGCGGCAAGGACAAGGGCAGCGACTACCGCGAGCTGCGGGAGCTGCTGGCGCAGCGCGCCCGCGCCGCCCTGCTCATCGGCGCCGCCGCGCCCATCATCGCCTCCCATCTGGAAGGCGCGCTGCCGCTGATCCACTGCGGCGACCTGCGGACCGCCGTGGAAACGGCCTGGCGGCAGGCCGCGCCCGGCGACACGGTGCTGCTGGCGCCGGCCTGCGCCAGCTTCGACCAGTTCAGCGGCTACGAAGAACGCGGCCGCGTCTTCAAGTCCCTCGTCCACTCGCTGGAGAGCCGCCGATGAACAACACGATCCGCTACCGCATGGACTGGTGGCTGATGTCGGCGACGCTGGCTCTGGTCGCCTTCGGCCTCGTCATGGTGTACAGCGCTTCGGCTGTCTCCGCCGAAGTCTACTTCGGCAAGCCGTCCTGGGAGTTCGCCGCGCGGCAGCTGGGCGCGGCCGTGGTGGGGCTCGCCCTGATGCTCTGGCTGAAGGCGAGCGATTTCCGGCGGCTCCGCCGCGGGCCCGCCGTCATCATTCCGCTCTGCTTCGTGCTGGTGCTTCTGCTTGTGGCCGTCGTCACCGACGGACGCGCCCACCGCTGGATCCGCCTGCCCGGCATCGGCCAGATCCAGCCCAGCGAGTTCGCCAAGCCGGTGATCGTACTCTACCTGGCCTGGTTCGTCGCCTGGCGGGGCCGCGACATCAACAGCCGCTACTCCATCCTGCCCACGCTGTTCGTCGTCGGCTCGACGACGGCGCTGATCGCCTTCGGCGACCTCGGCACCGCGCTGGTCATTCTCGCTCCCGCACTCGTCGTCTACTCCGTCGCGGGCATCCACCGCCGCCACTTCCTCGTGGCGCTGGCCTGCACGGTTCTGGTCATGGCCGGCTTCATTCTCCAGAAGCCGTACCGGCTGCTGCGGATCACGTCGTTCGTCGGCCTGACGGAAGAGAAAATCGCCGCCGACCCCTCGCTGCAGTGGCTGGCCGTGCGCATGGCCTCCTCTGGCGCCGTGCGGGACACCGACTACCAGGCGCGCCAGTCGAAGATCGCCATCGGCAGCGGCGGCCTCACTGGCGTCGGACTGGGACAATCCAACCAGAAACTGGGCTTCCTGCCCGAGGCGCACACGGACTTCATCTTCGGCGTCATTGGGGAGGAAACGGGACTGGCGGGATGCCTGCTGCTGCTGGGCGCCTACCTGGTGATCTTCTGGCGCGGCTGGCGTGCGTGGTTCCTCACGGAAGACACGTTCGGCCGCTATCTGGCGCTTGGCGCGGCCACCGTCGTGGTGGTGCAGGCGCTGGCCAACATGCTGGTGGCGCTGAATGCGGTGCCGACGAAGGGCATCCCCCTGCCCCTGGTCAGCTACGGCGGCAGCGCCATGGTGGGCACGCTTCTCACGCTGGGCCTGCTGATGAGCGTAGGCGACCGCGTGCCGGAACCGTGAGGCGGCCATGCTGTTCGTCATGGCGGGCGGGGGCACGGGAGGGCATGTGATGCCGGCCATCGCCGTCGCTCAGGAGCTGCAGCGGCAGGGCCACGCGTGCCTGTTCATCGGAACCCGGGAAGGGCTGGAATCGCGGCTCGTGCCCCAGGCCGGCTTTCCTCTGGAATGGATCCCGGCGGCGGGCTTCCAGCGGGCCGGACTGCGCGGGCGCGCCGCCGCCGCCGCCCGTCTGCCGCGGGCCCTGTGGCGCTGCCGGCGGCTGCTCAAAGCCCTGCGCCCGGCGGCGCTGTTCTCCATGGGCGGCTATGTGGCCGTTGCGCCAGTGATGGCGGCGCTCCTGCAGCGCGTCCCGGTCGTCCTGATGGAGCCGAACGCCGTGCCCGGCCTCGCCAACCGTCTGGCGGCGCGCTTCGCCGACAGGGCTCTGGTGTCTTTCGAGGAAACTGCGCGCTGGTTTCCTCCCGGCAGAGCGGAGCTCTCCGGCGTTCCCGTCAGGGACGCGTTTTTCGAAATCGAATGGCGGCCTCCGCGGGACGTGCTGCGCGTGCTGGTCACCGGCGGCAGCCGCGGCGCGCGGGCGCTGAATCGCGCGGTCCGCGAGAGCCTGCAGCACTTCCGCGCATCCGGCCTGCAGGTCGAAATCACGCTGCAATCCGGCGCGGCGGAAGCCGAAGCCCTGGCGGCGGAGTTCGCCGCCTCCGGCGTCCCGGCCCGAGCCGTGGCGTTTCTCGAGGACATGCCCGCGGCCTACGCAGAGTCTCATGTCGTGGTGAGCCGCGCCGGCGCGGGCGCGGTGGCGGAACTGGCCGCCGCGGGCATGCCGTCCCTGCTCGTGCCGTTTCCCTACGCCGCCGACGACCATCAGCTCCGCAACGCCGAGGCCATGCGGCGCGCCGGCGCGGCGGTGCTGATCGAGGAGCGGAACCTGAGCGGACGCGCCCTGTTTGAAACTCTGGCCCGGCTGGCGTCCGAGCCCGGAGAGCTGGAACGCATGAGCCGCGCCGCCCGCGCCCTCGCCCGGCCCGGCGCCGCGCGCCGCGCCGCCTCCGCGCTGCTGGAGGCCGCCGCGCGCCGCGGCGCTTCATTGACAGGGAGCGGGCGCGCCTGAACAATAAAGAGGCAGAATGTTTTTTCGGCCCCAACCGCTTCACTTCACCGGCATCGGCGGCATCGGCATGAGCGGCCTCGCCCTGCTGTGCCGCGCGCTGGGCTGCGCGGTCTCGGGGTCCGACGTCCGCTCCACGCCGCTGACCGGGCGGCTGGCCTCGCTCGGCATGCGCATCGCCGTCGGCCACGCCGCGGAAAACGTGCCCGCCGAAGCGCGCGCCCTCATCGTCACCTCCGCCGCCGCGCCGGACAATCCCGAGGTGCTCGAGGCCCGCCGCCGCGGCCTTCCCGTGGCCACGCGCGGCGAGCTGCTGGCCGAGCTGATGCGCGGCGCCCGCGGCATCGCCGTGGCCGGCAGCCACGGCAAGACCACCACCTCCTCCATGCTCGCCTGCGCCGCGCTCGAGGCCGGACTCGATCCGACCGTCTGCGTCGGCACGCTCGCCCCGTTCCTCGACGGCTGGAACGCGCGGCTCGGCGGCCCGCTGTTCATCGCCGAATCGGACGAAAGCGACGGATCGTTTCTCGAGCTCGCGCCGGAGTGCGCCGTCATCACCAACATCGACCGCGAGCACCTCGACTACTGGAAATCGTTCGAAGCCGCGCGCGAGGCGTTTCTGCGTTTCGCCAACCGCGTCTCGATCGGCGGCATCCTCGCGCTGTGCATCGACGACGACCACGCCCGCTCCCTGCTGCCGCATCTGCGCCGCGCGGCCATCACGTACGGGCGGTCGGAAGAGGCGCGGCTGCGCATCGTGCGCGAAGAGCTCTCCGGCGCCGGCAGCCGCTTCGGGCTCGCCCTCGGCGGCCGTCCGCTGGGAGAATTCGAGCTGCACGTGCCCGGCGCGCACAACGTGCTCAACGCCGCGGCCTGCGCCGCCGTGCTGCTGCATCTGGGCCTCGCGCCGGACGCGGTCCGCGCGGGCCTCGCCGCCTACCGCGGCGCCGGGCGCAGGATGGAGCCGAAAGGCGCGGCCGCCGGCGTCTCCGTGATCGACGACTACGGCCATCATCCGGCCGAGATCCGCGCCACGCTGGCTGCGCTCCGGCTGCGCGCGCCGCGCCGGCTGGCGGTGCTGTTCCAGCCGCACCGCTACACGCGAACGCAGCTCCTGTTCGACGAATTCATCCACGCGTTCGGCGATGCCGACATCGTGTGGATCACCGACATCTACGCAGCGTCGGAGCCGCCGCTGGAAGGCGTCACCGCGGAGGCGCTCGCCCGCGCCATCGCCGCCGCCGGCCATCGCGGCGTCCGCTACGCCGGCGCGCTGGACGAGGCCGTGCGCGCCGCCGCCGCAGAATTGCGCGAAGGCGATCTGCTGGTGACGATGGGCGCCGGAGACGTCACGCGCGCCGGTCCGGCCGTTCTGGCTCTGCTCAAGGAGGAACGCCATGGCTCGCAGGAAACGGAAGGAAGAGAACGGATCTGAAGCGCCGGCGCGCTCCGCCGCCATTCTGCGCGGGCTGCGCCTGGCGGGATGGATTCTGGCCTTCTCGATGGCGGCCGGAGGCGCCGGCTTTTTCGTCTTCGAGTGGAAGCGGTTCCTGTCGCGGGATCCGCGCTTCGCGCTCGCGGAGGAAGATGATGCTGCAGGCAGGATGACGGTGGAAGGCAACCGCCGCGTGCCCAGGGCCGCCGTGCTCCGCGTCTTCGCCGCCGACCGCGGCCGCAGCGTCTCCGACATCGATCTGGAGCGCCGCCGCCAGGAGCTGCGCCGCATCGACTGGGTGCGCGACGCCGCCGTGCGCCGCGTCTGGCCGGACCGTCTCATGGTGCGCATCCAGGAGCGCGAGCCGGCGGCCATGATCCAGGTGCCCGCCGGCATCAGCGGCCGCTTCGGCGAACCGCTGCGCATGCAGCCCGCGCTGATCGACGCCGACGGCGTCATCCTCCCGATGAACGGCCCCGTCCAGGGATCGCTGCCGCTGCTGCTCGGCGTCCGGCGCGAGCAGGACATCGAGGAGCGCGGCCGCCGCGTCCGTCTCATGCTGCGGATCCTCAACGAACTCTCGCCCGCCGCCGCGCGCATTCCCGAAGTCGATCTCACCGACCCGGAGAACGTCCGCATCTCCTATCAGACGCCCGAGCACCTGGTCCTGCTGGTGCTCGGCAACGAGCGGTACCTCGAACGGCTCAATGTCTTTCTCAGCCATTACGATTCGATCCGCGACCGGCTCTCGCACCGCGCCGTGCTCGACCTGACCACCGAAGGCCGCATTACACTGGTGGAAGCCTCCTCGGAGGACAGCCGATAAAGCCGTGGCCAAACGCGTAGAACTGGCAGCCGGACTCGACCTGGGCAGCAGCTGGTCGCGCCTGGTCGTCGTGTCGCTGGAGAACGGACTCGTGCGGTACCGCACGCACGCGGCCGCCGTGTCGCGCGGCTGGCGCCGCGGCCTGATCTCGGACCAGAACGCCGTGGCCGCCACCGTGCGCCAGCTTTTCGAAGAGTGCTCCCGGCGCGCAGGACAGCCGCTGGTGTCCGCCGTCGTCGGGGCGGGAGGTCCAGGCGTGCGCTGCCGCCAGGGGCGCGGCGTGTACGACTTCGGCCCGCGGCGCCGCGTGCAGGCCGAGGACCTCGCCCAGGCGCTGAAATTCGCCGCGCAGTCGCCGCTGGATCCCGACCGGCTTCTTCTGCAGGTGCTGCCCCAGGACTTCACGCTCGACGGGCGGCCGCCGATGCCGCACCCCATCAACGTCGAGTGCGAGCGGCTGGAGGCGCACGCGCTGCTGATCACGGCCTCGCGGCAGGAGCATCAGGCCCTGGTCAGCGCCGTCCAGCAGGCCGATGTGCAGGTGGAGGAGACGGTGTTCGAGGCCATGGCCGCAGCCTATGCCTCCATCCTGCCCGAGGAGCGCGCCGGAGGCGTGGCCCTGCTCGACATCGGCGCGCACGGCTCCAACGTCGTCTTCTACGACGGCGATTCCATGCTGTTCGCCGCCGGCCTGCCGGTCTCCGGCGACCATTTCACGCGCGACATCTCCGCCGTGCACGGCGTCTCCGTCGAAGAGGCCGAGCGGCTGAAGCTCTCCTATGGCTGCGCCCATACGCCGCCCGCAGGAGACAACATCATCATCGGGCTGCCCGGCGAAGGCGGGCGCCCGGGCAGGGAGATCAGCCGCCGCGCCCTGGTGGAAACGCTGGAGGCGCGCGCTGATCAGCTGTTCGAAATTCTTGAAGCCTGCCGCGTGCAGCACGCCCGCGGCCTCCATCTGGGCGAGGGCGTCGTGCTGTGCGGCGGCGGCGCGCTGCTGGAAGGCATGGTGCAGGAAGCCGAGCGCGTGCTGGGCTGTCCGGCGCGGCTGGGCGTGCCGCGGGGCATTCTGGAATGGCCCGAGGAGCTTTGCTCGCCCGCCTGGACGGCGGCCGCGGGGCTGGCCATGTATTCGGCGCGCCTGCAGTTGCGCCGCGAAAGCGCGCCGGGGCCGGGACTGTTCGGCCTGTTTCAGTCAAAATAGGGAGAACGCGCGCTGCTCGGCAGCGCCGGGGACGAGGTTGCCATGGCAGAGCTGGAACCGCTCAAATTCGAGATTCAGGACGAGCTGCTCGGCGGCACGCGCATCAAGGTGGTGGGCGTCGGCGGCGGAGGCTCCAACGCCGTCGGCCGCATGATCGATGCGGGCGTGCGCGGCGTCGAGTTCTTCGTGATGAACACCGATGCTCAGGCGCTGCGCTCTTCTCCGGTGCCGAACAAGATCGCGCTGGGCGCCCGGATCACGCACGGGCTCGGCGCCGGATCGGACCCGGAGATCGGCCGCAAGGCGGCCCTCGAAGACACCGACCGCATCATTGAAGTGCTGGAAAGCGCCGACATGGTCTTCATCGCCGCCGGTCTCGGAGGCGGCACCGGCACCGGCGCCGCCCCGGTGGTCGCCGCGCTGGCCAAGGAGCTCGGCGCGCTCACCGTCGCGGTGGTCACCAAACCCTTCGGCTTCGAGGGCCCGCGCCGCATGAAGCAGGCCGAGCGCGGCCTCGCCGAGCTGCACGCCACCGTCGACTGCGTCATCTCCATCCCCAACGACCGGCTCATCGACCTCGTTCCGCCAGGCACTTCGTTCTTCGAAGCCTTCCGCCTCGCCGACGACGTGCTGCGCCAGGGCGTGCAGGGCATCAGCGACATCATCACCACGCCCGGGCTGATCAACCGCGATTTCGCCGACGTGCGGGCCATCATGCTCGGCATGGGCTTCGCCATCATGGGCACGGCGGCCGCCCGGGGGCCGCAGGCCGCCCTCGAGGCCGCCCGCGGCGCCATCGCCTGCCCGCTGCTGGAAGAAGGCGGCCTGCAGGGTGCGCGCGCGATCCTGCTCAACATCACCGCCCCGCCCGACCTCAGCCTGCACGAGATGCACGAGGCCTGCCGCCTCATCCGCGAGGCCACCGGCAACCCCGACGTGCAGATCAACTTCGGCCTCGTCCCCGACGCTTCCCTCAAGGACGAAGTCCGGATCACCGTCATCGCCACCGGCTTCCAGCGCGAAGGGCTGCCCGAGGTGGAACGCCCGCAGCTGCAGGCCGTGCGCCAGGCCGCCGCCGCGGCCCGGGCCGATGCGGCGGTCGAACCCGTGATTGTTTCGGCCCCGCAGATGGAGACCGCACCCGCCGCGGTGCCGGAAGACAGCCCGGCCGTGGAAGAGCCGTTCGACGAGGCCGTTTTCGATCTCGAGCCCGTTGCCGAAGAGTCGGCCCCGGTCGCGGGTCCGCCTCCCCAGGCGGCCCCGCCCGCCGCCGGCCCTCCCGACGAGATCCTTCCCTTCGACGATCTGGAGACTCCGCCGGTGTTGCGGCGTGAGCGAAAATTGTTCCAGTAAATGACGCTTCCCGCTTCCGCCCTGCAATCCGACACCATGGTGCTCCGCGGCGGCAGGCCGCTCGAGGGAGAAGTGGCCCTGCGCGGCGCCAAGAACGCGCTGCCCAAAATCATGGTGGCGGCCCTGCTGACGGACGAAAAGTGCGTCCTGCGCAACGTCGCCCGCATCCTCGACGTGCATATCACGGCGGAGCTGATCCACGCTCTCGGCGGCGAAGTGCGCGAGATCGAGCCCGGCGTGCTGGAGATCCGCGCCGCCAACCTGCGCCCGATGGAGCGCTCCGTGTTGCGCGAGTTCTCCGGCCGCAGCCGCATTCCCATCCTGACCTGCGGGCCGCTGCTGGCCCGCTTCGGCAAGGCGCCCGTGCCGTCTCTCGGCGGCTGCCGGATCGGCTCGCGCCCGGTGGATTTCCATCTGCGAGCGCTGCAGGACCTCGGCGCCGTTCTGCACGAGGAGGCGCACGACGCCTATCTCACCGCCGCGCGGCTGCAGGGCAACAAGATCCGCCTGGACTATCCCAGCGTGGGCGCCACCGAGCAGGTGATCCTCTCCGCCGTGCTGGCCGACGGCCTCACCGAGCTGTCCAACGCCGCCGTCGAACCGGAAATCATGGACCTGATCATGGTGCTGCAGAAGATGGGCGCCATCATCAGCGTCGACGTCGACCGCGTCATCAAGATCCTCGGCGTACGGCAGCTGCGCGGCTTCGACCACGCCGCCATCCCGGACCGCCTCGAGGCCGCCTCCTGGGCCTGCGCCGCCGTGGCCACCAACGGCCGCATCTTCGTCCGTCACGCCCAGCAGGCCCCCATGATGACGTTCCTCAACCGCCTGCGCCAGATCGGCGGCGATTTCCGCGTCGCCGCCGACGGCATCGAATTCTGGCGCGCCGGCCAGGCGCTCCGGTCCACCGCCGTGGAAACCGACGTCTACCCCGGCTTCTCCACCGACTACCAGCAGCCGTTCGTCATCGCCCTCACGCAGGCCGAGGGCGTCTCCATCGTCCACGAGACCGTGTACGAAGACCGCTTCGGCTACGTCGAAGCGCTGCGCCGCATGGGCGCGCAGATCCAGCTTTACCGCGAGTGCCTCGGCGGCCTGCACTGCCGCTTCGGACAGCGCAATTACCGCCATTCGGCCGTCATCGTGGGGCCGACGCCGCTCCGCGGCGCCGACATCGAGATTCCGGACCTGCGCGCCGGGTTCAGCTACGTCATCGCGGCTCTCGCCGCCGACGGCGAGTCCCGCCTCTCCAACACGCGGCTGATCGAGCGGGGCTACGAGGACATCTCCGGCAAGCTCCGGGCGCTCGGGGCGCAGCTGCTCTGACCGGCCGCCCGCCGCCCCGCTCCCCGCTTCAGGCCGCCTCCTGCACCGTCCCGGTCCGTCCCGCCGCGGCCGGCCGGGGCGGCTCGCCCCCGTCGTCCATGCTCCGCCACGGATTTTCCGTGCGTCCGTGGAAATACTCGTCCAGCGGATACAGCGAATACGGCTGGAGTTCGCGGAACACCTTGCCCAATTTCGCCTCGATGCGGTACACCATGTGGAAAAACTGCCCGCGGTCCAGTTTCAGTTTCCGCATGCAGAGCTTCGAGTCTGCGCCCAGCAGAAAATGATAACGGAACAGTTTCCACTCCTCGGGCGTCAGGTGGCGGCGGCTCACGAGGTAAAAATCAGCCATGTATTCCTCGTTCTTCATGCCCCACGTGATCCGCCGGCAGCCCCGCGGCGAATACTCCAGAGAGACGCGGCTGTAGCGCTTGTCCTGCTCCACGCATTTTTTGAACCGCGCGTAGCAGGCGCGGAAAATGCTGCGAAACACGCAGGCGCAGGGCACCATTTTGCCGCGGGCTTCGCGCAAACCTAGCCCGTGGCAATACACGCATTTGATTGCGGCCAAGCCAATGGTTTCGGAACGGGTCCACTCCATTTCGGTTCTTTCCTTTTTGTTCTCGGGCTCCCGGCCTCACCCCGGGAGTCCGTTCTTCCCTGAATCCAAACTCCGCCAGCCCGCCCCCCGCGTCAACGAAATAGTCCGGTCTATTCCCCCAAAAGCGGGGAGCCGGCTGGAATAATTCCGTAAATATTTGAGATGCAGAACCTTGACGCCGCCCTTCACGACAATTAAATCTGTTTCATGTACGCGCTTTACATTGAGTACTAGGTGTACTAGTACTATCCTATTTCAAGGAGAAATCATGTGACCCCGCCGTCAGGGCCCGGTTTCGAAAAACTCCTCGGCCGCCTGATCCAGCGGCTGAAGTCGGTTCTCGTCAACGGCGAGTATACGGAGAGAGGCCTGGCCCGTCTGACGGGGATTTCCCAGCCTCATCTGCATCACATTCTGGCGGGAAAGCGCTCCCTCACGCCCCGCATGGCCGACGCCATCCTGGCCTGCGTGGGGTGGGGAATCGGCGACCTGATTTCGAAGGAAGAGCTGGACGGAATTCTGCTGGCGCAGAGGTCGCGCGAAGGTCGAAGGAGGAGAATTCCGGTGCTGGCGGGGCGGATTGGACCGTCATCTCCATTCCCGGATACGGACGAAGTGGAAGAATGGCTGTTGGTTCAGACGCACTCTTGCGAAGGATTCCGGCGCGTCTTTCTGGCCGCGCTCGAGCCGGATCCCGCCGTGCCTTTCGCGCGGCGGTCAGGCGCATTTGCGCTTGTGGCCGAGGATGAGGAATGGCGCCTGAGGCTCGCGCCCGAAGGATGGTATGCCCTGCGCTGGGGCGGCGCCGGGTATGTGCGGAAGATCCGCCTCGCGGACGCTTCCCTTGAACTGCTGGGGCAGGAATCGCTGCATGGCGCCGCCGGGCCTCCGTGCGTCCCACTTTCCGGGCAGTCCTTGCTCTCCGTCATCCGGGGCAGGCTGCTCTGGGCGGGTCCGGACCCGCGGCTCTTCGATCCCTTCTCTTACTCCGGAAGCGGCTTTCCCATCGTCACCGCCTCGTAGATGGCGAGCACCTGGGCCGCGGTGGTCTCCCAGCGGAACTGGCGCACGCGCTGCGCGCCGCGCTCGATCAGCTCCTTGCGGCGCTCTTCGTTCAGCAGCACTTCCTCGATGCCCCGGGCGATGTCGAACACATTGTCCGGGCTGACCATCTCGGCGGCGTCACCGACGGCTTCCGGCAGCGAAGTGGCCGTCGAGCAGACCACCGGCACGCCGCAGGCCATCGCCTCCAGCGGCGGAAGCCCGAAGCCCTCGTAGAGCGAGGGGAAGACGAACGCGGCCGCTGATTCGTAAAAGACCCGCAGCGTCTCCTTCGGCACGAACCCCAGAAAGCGGACATACGGCTCCACCCGGGACTGGATGACAGCCTGGCGCACAGCCGGATAGCGCGAGATTTCGTCCCCGATGATGATCAGCCGCAGGTCCTTCCAGCGGGGATCGTCCTGCAGCTTGCCGCGCAGCAGCGCGAAGGCCTCCACCAGCCGGGGAATGTTCTTCTGCGGACGGATCGTTCCGGCGTAGAGCAGGTAGGGATAGTGAACCTGGTAGCGCTCCAGCTCGCGGCGCCGCTCGTGCTCGCGCGCTTCGGGACCGGCGGCGCGCGCCCAGCGCGCCGGGCGGGGATCGGTGAAGCTCGGATCGACGGCGCCGTAGATGCGCCGGATCTTGGAGGCGGGAACCCCCATCAGCGAAACGAGGTCGTCGCGCGTCCACTCGCTGACGGCGATGACGCAGGCCGCCTCCAGCAGCGAGCGGCGCAACACCGCGCGGCGGATTTGCCCTTTCCAGCCGCCTCCCTGCTCGAGCACGAGGCTCGAGATGTCATGCACCGTGACGACGTACGGTTTCGGCAGGAACAGCGGCACGCGGGCCAGGGGGATATGGACGAGCGAGGGCAGCTGCTTGCGGGCGAACAGGGAAAACAGGATCCGGTCGCGCGGCTCGGTGTCCTGCCGCTCGTAGGGCAGGATATGGAAATTGGCCGGAAGACCGTCCAGCTCGTCGCGGTCCTGGCTGCGCAGGGTCAGCAGGAACTCGTGCGGCGCGCCGATCGACGCCAGCCCGCGCACCAGGTTGCGGATGTAGGTGCCGTAGCCGAAATCCCGGACGTGGCGGGCGTCGATCAGGATGCGCAGCGGCACGTCCGTCTCCCGGGTTCACGCCCGCACCGCGGCGCGCCTCCATGCGTAGAGGGGGAACCGTTCCGTCAGCTCTTCCACGCGCCTCCGCACGGCGGCCAGGTTGGCTTCGTCGGCGGGCGCTTCCAGCACGCGCGCGATCAGCTCCGCCACCAGCCGCATCTCCGCAACGCCGAAGCCGCGCGTGGTGACGGCAGGGCTGCCCAGGCGGATGCCGCTCGGATTCAGCGGCGGGTTCTGGTCGAACGGAATCGAATTCTTGTTCACCGTGATCCAGGCTTCGTCCAGCGCCTTTTCCGCTTCCCTGCCCCGCAGCCCTTTCGAGAAAACATCCACCAGCATCACGTGCGTGTCCGTGCCGCCGCTGACGACGCGGTAGCCGGCTTCGCTGAGCCCATCGGCCAGCGCCTGCGCGTTGGCCACCACGCGCCGCTGGTATTCGATGAACTCCGGCTGCATCGCCTCGAGGAAGCACACCGCCTTGGCGGCGATCACGTGCACCAGCGGCCCGCCCTGCACGCCGGGGAACACGGTCTTGTCGATCGCCTGCGCATACTGCGCGCGGCAAAGGATCAGCCCGGAGCGCGGCCCGCGCAGCGTCTTGTGCGTCGTGGTGGTGACGATGTCGGCCCACTGGCACGGGTTCGGATACAGGCCCGCCGCCACCAGCCCGCTGAAATGCGCCATGTCCACCAGCAGCATCGCGCCGGTCTCGTCGCAGATCTCGCGCAGGCGCGCGAAATCGATGATGCGCGAATACGCGCTTGCACCCGCCACGATCATCTTCGGGCGGTGCTCCCGCGCCAGCCGCGCCACTTCATCGTAGTCGATCAGTTCGTCCTCGCGGCGCACTCCGTACGGCACCACCTTGTAAGTCTTGCCGGAAAAGTTCAGCGGGTGGCCGTGCGTCAGGTGCCCGCCGTGGGCGAGGTTCATGCCGAGGATCGTGTCGCCGGGAGCGAGCACCGCGGCATAGGCCGCTTCGTTGGCCTGCGACCCCGAGTGCGGCTGCACGTTGGCGTGCTCGGCGCCGAACAGCTTCTTCGCGCGCTCCCGCGCCAGGTTTTCGACGATGTCGGTGAACTCGCAGCCGCCGTAGTAGCGTTTGCCAGGATAGCCTTCCGCGTATTTATTGGTAAACACGCTGCCGGTGGCTTCGAGCACCGCTTCGGAGGTGAAATTCTCGCTGGCGATCAGCTCGAGCCTCGCGTGTTGCCGTTCTGTTTCGTCCCGGATCGCCTGCGCAATCTCCGGATCGACTTCCGCCAGCGGCCTGGCCATGCGCTCCTGTTCCGTCATCAGCAGCCCTGTTCTCCTGAGTCCATCTTCTCGACGCGCCGCTCGTGGCGCCCGCCGTCGAACGGCGTTTCCAGAAAAATCTTCAGCCACTCCCGCGCCTGCGCCGGGCTGACGTATTTCGCCCCGAGCGCCAGCACGTTGGCGTTGTTGTGCCGCCGCGTCAGCTCGACGACGTCGGAGTTGTAGGCCAGCGCCGCCCTCACGCCCCTGCGGCGGTTGGCCGCGATCGACATCCCCACGCCGGTGAAGCAGACCAGCACGCCCCTCTCGCACCGCCCTTCCGCCACGGCGGCCGCCACCTTCTGCGCGTAGTCCGGGTAATCCGTCGAACCGGGCGAATGCGCGCCGAAATCAACGACCTCGTGGCCCGCCTTTTCCAGCTCGCCGCGCAGGAACTCTTTCAGAAGGAACCCGGCGTGATCCGCTCCGAGCGCAATTTTCATGAGGGGGAAACTACGAGTGTAACATCCCCGCCGCTCACTCGCCTCCTGGCGCGTCCTCGCCGCGGTTCTGCACGTATTCCACCGGATCGAAAGGCTTGACGTCCTTGCCGTGGATGGCATCCACCGCGTCCTGCTCGTTCGCATAGAGATGGAACACGCCGCTCAGCTTGGTCAGCAGCATCAGGTCCACGACGCGGTCGGTCAGGTTGAACATCGCCAGCATTCCGCCCGAGTCGCGCGCCACCTTGTGGGCCACGACAAGGAAGCCCATGCCGCTCGAGTCGATGTACTCCGTGCCGCGCATGTCCAGCGCCACGCGCGTCTGTCCGCCCTTGATCGCTTCGTCGATCCTGCGGCGGAACTCCTCGACGGCGTCGCCGATCACCAGGCGCCCGTTGAGTTCCATCACCAGGACATCGCCGTTTTTCCGTTCCGTCACGCTCAGGCTCATAAGGAAATCTCCACTCTACCCGATACGCAGCGTTTCCGCCAGACCCGCCCGCCGCCCGCCCTGTGATGAAATCGTGTCATGCCCGCTGAGCTGCCCCCGCCTTCCTCCATTCTCGATACAGGCGACGCCTCCCTGTTCGACGTCCGCTCGAAAGCCCCGGGTCCGCAGGGCAGGCTCCCCTACACGCCGGAGATGCTGCGGGAGAGGCCTTCCGGCGACCTTTACGGCTGGACGATGAACGCCGCCATGGGCTGGGAGCCCGCGCGGATGAACGCCGAGGAGGTGCTCATCCTCTCCACCCACGGCGGACTGCGCGCGCCCGACGGCTCGCCCATCGCCCTTGGCTATCACACCGGCCACTGGGAGGTGAGCCTGCAGGTGGAAGCCGCCGCCCGCGAGCTGAAACAACTGGGCGCGATTCCGTTTGCGGCCTACTGCTCCGATCCCTGCGACGGCCGCTCCCAGGGCACGCCCGCGATGTTCGACTCGCTCCCCTACCGCAACGACGCCAGCACCGTGTTCCGCCGCCTCATCCGCTCGCTGCCGAACCGCGCCGCCGTCCTCGGCGTGGCCACCTGCGACAAGGGCCTGCCGGCGATGATGATGGCCCTGGCGGCGCAGCATGATCTGGCCTGCGTGCTCGTGCCCGGCGGCGTGACGCTGCTGCCCGAGCAGGGCGAGGACACGGCCGTCGTGCAGTCGATCGGCGCACGCTTCGCCCACGGCGAGATCACGCTGGAATACGCGCAGGAGGCGGGCTGCCGCGCCTGCGCCTCTCCCGGGGGCGGCTGCCAGTTCATGGGCACGGCGGCCACTTCGCAGGTCGTGGCAGAGGCGTTGGGCATGGCGCTGCCGCACTCGGCCCTGTCTCCTTCCGGCCACCCGGTCTGGCTGGACATGGCCCGCCGCTCGGCGCGCGCAGCCCTGCATCTGCAGGCCTCCGGGATCCGCATGCGGGACATTCTGACGCCCGAAGCGCTGGAAAACGCCCTGATCCTGCACGCCGCCTGCGGCGGGTCGATGAACCTGATCATCCATCTGGCGGCCGTAGCCTTCCATGCCCGGCTGCGGCGGCCTTCCGTCGAAGACTGGGCGCGCGTCAACCGCAGCACGCCGCGCCTGGTGGACGCCCTGCCCAACGGCCCGCGCAATTTCGCCACCGTGCAGGTCTTTCTCGCCGGCGGCGTGCCGGAAGTCATGCTCCATCTGCGCCGCGCGGGACTGCTGCACACGAAGGTCCGCACGGCCACGGGAATGACGCTCAACGACAATCTCGAATGGTGGGAGCAGAGCGAGCGCCGCGCCGCGCTGCGCCGCCGCCTGCGCGAGCTCGACGGCGTCGATCCCGATGACGTCATCCTGAGCCCCGATGCCGCGCGCGCCCGCGGCATCACCTCCACGGTCTGCTTCCCCACCGGCAATCTCGCTCCGGAGGGCAGCGTGGTGAAAGCCACCGCCATCGATCCGTCGGTGGTGGACGCCGACGGCGTTTACCGCAAGCGCGGCCCCGCGCGCGTGTTCACCTCCGAGCCTGCCGCCATCGCGGCCATCAAGGAAGGCCGCATCCGGGAGGGCGACATCGTCGTGCTGGCCGGCCGCGGCCCCATGGGCTCCGGCATGGAGGAGACCTATCAGCTCACGTCCGCGCTGAAATACCTTCCCTTCGGCAAGCATGTGGCGCTGATCACCGACGCGCGCTTCAGCGGCGTCTCCACGGGCGCCTGCATCGGGCATGTTTCGCCCGAGGCGCTGGCCGGCGGGCCCATCGGCAAGCTGCGCGATGGCGACCTGATCGAGATCGTCATCGACCGCAACCGGCTGGAGGGATCGGTCAACGTGATTGGCGTGGATCTGGAGGCCCGCCCGCCGCACCCGGATCTGCGGCCCGATCCTCTGCTGCCGGAAGACACGCGCCTGTGGGCCGCTCTGCAGGAGGCCAGCGGCGGCTCCTGGGCCGGCAGCGTCTACGATGTGGACCGCATCATCGCCCTGCTCGAGGCAGGCCGCCGCGCGCTCGGCCGCCAGGACGCCGGAGCCGGGGTCAGTTCACCGCCCCATTCACCTTCGTCTTCCGGTCAAACTCCATGAAACATCGCCCCCAGAAGAGCGTGTCTTTCCGCCCGTACCGGCTGCACAGCAGATACAGCCGGCCGAGCAGTTCGGTCGACTCCGGCGATTCCAGGCCGGCGAATTCCTGCGCGCCAGGCCCGGGAAGCGCCCTTTCTTCCTCCTCCAGCAGCCAGTAGGTGTCGAGCAGCTCGAAAATGTGGGCCTGCGCCTCGAGCGCCGGATCGTTCTGCCCCGCTTCTTCCAGCGCCAGCGCCACCTTCACCCACGTCAGGATGCAGAGCAGCGCCAGCGCCGGCACGTCCTCGTCCTGCACGGGAAAGCCATCCACGAGTTCAAACACA